>ERZ650302.75-NODE-75-length-43970-cov-19.418149_pt1 | contig 43970 bp, 43 predicted proteins | sample MGYA00376238_ERZ650302 | MGnify/ENA primary metagenome ERZ650302 (study PRJEB26733, sample SAMN07839298) | wastewater metagenome | biome: urban; feature: wastewater treatment plant; material: waste water | place: USA: North Carolina | collected 2016-04-28 ... | reverse complement strand
GATCTACACAGGCGAAGACACTCTTTCCCTACACGACGCTCTTCCGATCTAGTTGGCCCCCTCAGATTATGAGGCGCTGAACAATTTAGGCGATTTACTCAAAGAGCTGGGGCGTACAGAAACAGCGAGTGAGGCTTTCTGGCAGGCTTGGCAAGTCGATGTCTCGCGGCCGACCGCGCTGCATAATCTGTTAGTGCTTGCCCAGTATGTCGAGCATATCAGTGATGCCGAACGGATTTCTCTGAGTCGGGCGTTTGCACGGCAGTATGAGCCGGAGGTGAAATCTTGGGAGGCTTGGCCACAGTTGAATGATCCGGAAAGGCCTTTGCGCTTGGGGTGGGTGTCTGCTGATTTGCGCAATCATTCTGTGGCCTATTTCTCGCTGCCTGTCATTGAGGGGTTGGTCGGCAAATTTGAGCAGTATGTGTACTACAACAGCCATGATCATGATCCCATTCAAGTCCGCCACCAGCATGCTTGTACAGTGTGGCGTGATGTCGCAGGCTGGAGCGACCATGCGCTGGCCACCCAGATCGGCACGGATCAGATTGATATCCTGATTGATCTTTCTGGTCATACTGCCCGTAATCGTTTACTGACATTTGCGCGTGGTGCGGCGCCTGTGCAAGTAACATGGCTGGGATATCCTGATACCACGGGCTTGCACAATATGCATTGGCGAATCACCGATGCACGAGGAGACCCAGAAGGAGCACAGGCCAAATACAGCGAGCGCTTGTGGTATTTGCCAGATGTCTTTTGCTGCTACCGCCCGATGTTACGCCACCCCGCGCAGCGGCTGGCTGCAGAGTATGCAGTACGCCAGACCCCGGCATTAACAACAGGCCAAATTACATTGGGCTGCTGTAATAATTTAACCAAACTGACGCCCGGAGTCATTCGTTTGTGGGCCCGGGTGCTATTGGCTATTCCAGGCAGCCGTCTGTTACTGGAGCTGGCTGGTGCTCAACATGAGCTCTTGTGCCATGCGCTCTTGAATGCATTTTCCAGTCATGGTGTAAACCCGGATCGGGTATGTCTCTTGCCACGTGACAGTACCCATCAATATCTGACTTATCACGATATTGATATTGCATTGGATCCTTTTCCTGCCAATGGTGGGGCGTCCAGCTGTGACACATTATGGATGGGCGTACCATTGGTTACCCTTGCCGGCCAGCGGTTTGCTTCCCGCATGGGCTGCAGCCTGCTGCATGCTGTGGGTCACCCTGAATGGGTGGCCACTTCCGAGGACGAATATGTCAAGATCGTCGTGGAGTTGGCCCGCGATCTGCATAGCCTTAATGCTTTGCGCTTGGGGCTGCGTACTCAGGTGGAGGCGAGCCCGCTGATGGATGAGGCGCGTTTTTGCCTGGATTTTACCTCGGCCTTGCGCGGAATGTGGCGGCAGGCATGTATTGAGCGGGTAAGCGTCTCACGGTGACGTGTGTCTAAAAGTCACTCACAAAACCCTTCTGGCGTAGTAGCCCGATCTTGCCACTTTTTGCACTGTCTGCGCTCGCCTACCTGGCCAGAACCAGGACGCTAAGTATGGCTGGCCGTATTGTCCACCCAGAACAAAGCCGCCCGAGCCGGGCGGCTTTTTCGTGGCTAAGTGTTGTTCACAACACGCAGTTCAGCGTTCCTGGCCAGGCGCACGAATCAGTACGGCAAGGTCGGGCAACACGCCATGAGGGGGTTGTTAGCCGCTCTCATTCGGGTTAGCCCCCCGTCTTGGCCATGATGCGCACCACCTTGCCAGGTTGTTCGCGAAACTCATGGCGCTCGGGTTTGAGTTCGATGGCGTCGCGAATCACATTTTCCAGCTCGGTGTCGCTGATGCCGGCGCGCAAGAGCGGGCGCAGCGCCACGCTTTCTTCTTGACCCAAACACATATACAAGGTGCCATCCACCGACAGGCGCACGCGGTTGCAGGTGGCGCAAAAGTGCTGGGAAATCGGCGAAATCACCCCCAGGGTGAAGCGGCCATCGGTGGTGGCCCAATAGCGCGCCGGCCCGCCGCCCAGGGTGGCGGTTTGTGGCGTCAGGCCAAAGGTGTCGCGCAGGCGCGCCAGCACTGGCTGCACATCCAGATACTGGGCGTTGCGGCCAGTGTCGCCCATCGGCATCGCCTCAATCAGCCGCAGGATGAAGCCGTGCTCAATGCAAAAGCCCACCATGGCTTCAATATCGTGCTCATTGACGCCTTGCATGGCCACCATATTGATCTTGATGGGCGCCAGCCCCGCCGCTTTGGCCGCCATCAGCCCATCCAGAATCTGCGGCAGGCTGTCGCGGCCGGTGACTTCGGTCATGCAGTCGCGGCGCAGCGAATCCAGGCTGACATTTAGCCGGCTCACCCCGGCGGCTTTCAGCGCCTGGGCGTGGCGCGCCAGCTGGGTGGCGTTGGTGGACAGGGACAAATCGTCCAGGCCGGGCAGGGCAGAAAGTCGCGCCGCCAGCTCGGTGACGCCCCGACGCAGCAAGGGCTCGCCGCCAGTCAGGCGCACACGTCGTGTCCCCAGCCGGGCAAAGGCACCGATCACCCGCTCGATTTCGTCGAAGGTCAGCCAGTGGCTGGGCTCTTCGAAGTCTTTGAATCCTTTGGGGATGCAATAATTGCAACGCAGATCGCAACGGTCGGTCACCGACAGGCGCACATAGTCGATGCGTCGGCCAAAACGGTCTTGTAGCATGGGCTGGCTCCACAAATGCTGTCTGATGCCCTACACAGGGGCGGGAAAATCAAGCAAGAAACACACCAATTTAGAGCATTCTTATTCACGCGGCCTGCCATCGGTATCACACCCTCTCGATTGCCGTGCCAATTGCCCACCTGGGGCCGCTCAGCACCAACCATCCTGAAGGCAATGCCGTTGGCGTTGACCCCGCACCCGCGCGCCGCGATAATCGCCGCGCTTGCCTGCGCGCTCTTAAGCGTCGCTCACAAAACCCAGCGCAGCGCTCCTGGCTAGGCGTACGACCGCAGACAGTACAACAAGTACGGCAAGGTCGGGCAACAATGCCAGGAGGGTTTTGTGAGCGGCGCTGAGTTGCGCCGGGCTTGCCGTGGCGGCCGGCTGTTTACCGGCTTGCTGGTTGGCCGGGGCATCGCCCGGCATTTTGAAAGATATGACTGATTTTTATGGTTGAATCCTTGTTCAAGCTGCGCGCAGCCGGGGTGAGCGCGCGCGGTGAAGTGCTGGCTGGTCTCACCACTTTTCTGACCATGGCGTCGATTCTGTTCGTCAACCCGGACATTCTGGCCCAAGCCGGCATGGATCATGGCGCGGTGTTTGTCGCCACCTGCCTAGCCGCCGCCATCGGCTCGGCGGTGATGGGCCTGCTGGCCAATTATCCGATTGCCCAGGCGCCGGGCATGGGCATCAATGCGTTTTTTACCTTTGGGCTGGTCAAGGGGCTGGGGCTGCCGTGGCAGACGGCGCTGGGCGCGGTGTTTGTGTCGGGCGTGTTGTTTATGCTGGTCAGCATCACCCGGCTGCGCGAAGGCTTTGTCAACGGCATTCCGCTGTCGCTGAAACAGGCCATCTCGGCCGGGGTGGGGTTGTTTATCGCCCTGATTGCCCTGCAACAGGCGGGGGTGGTGGTGGCCAACCCGGATACGCTGGTGGGCCTGGGGGATTTGCACAAGCCGCAGGCGCTGCTGGCGCTGGCCGGCTTTGCCCTGATTGTCACCCTGGAGCGCTGGCGTGTGCCGGGGGCGATTTTGCTGGGGATTCTGGCCATCACCGCGCTGTCGTCGGCGCTGGGGCTGAGTGAATTCAATGGCGTGTTTGCCGCGCCGCCGTCGCTGGCGCCCACTTGGCTGCAACTGGACGTGGCCGGCGCGCTGGCGCCGGGGGTGTTGAGCGTGGTGCTGGGCTTCTTTTTGATGAGCCTCACCGAAACCTCGGGCACCTTGATCGCCGTGGCCCAGCGCGGGCCGTTTCTGGACGCCGAGGGCAAGCTGCCGCGCCTGAATCGCGCCTTGCTGGCGGACAGCGCCGCCATCAGCGTGGGCGCCTTGCTGGGCACGTCCAGCACCACTTCTTACCTGGAAAGCAGCGCCGGCATCGCCGCGGGCGGGCGCACCGGGCTGACGGCGGTGACCGTGGCGGGTTTGTTTTTGGCCAGCCTGTTTTTTGCCCCGCTGGCCGCCGCCGTGCCGCCGTGGGCCACCGCGCCGGCCTTGGTGTATGTGGCCATGTTGATGCTCAAGGGCTTTGCCCTGCTCAATTGGGACGACATCACCGAAGCCGCGCCCGCGCTGCTGTGCGCGCTGACCATGGCGTTTACTTTCTCGATTGCCGACGGCATCGCCTTTGGCGCCATTGCCTTTGTCACCCTCAACCTGGCCGCCGGCCGCCGCCAGCAGATTGGCTGGCCGGTGGCGCTGATTGCCTCGGTGTTTGTGCTCAAGTATGTGCTGAGCTGAGGCCCGCAGCTCAGCGCCGTGCACAAACCCCGCCTGGCGTTGTTGCACGCACCTGTACTGCCTACGGTCGTGCGCCTGGCCAGGATTGCTTCGCTGAGCTTTGTGAGCCGCGCTTAGTCGAACAGCTCTTCCCACAGCGACTTCTTGCGCTTGCGCGAGTCATGGTCGTGGGAATGGGCGTGATGGCTATCGCTGTGGCGATGGGGCTCAGGGTAGGACGGGTGCTGGGTATGTTGCGGCTGGGGGTAGGGTTGCGGCGCAGGCGCCGCTGGCTGGGCAAACAGGCCGCTGGCCGCGTGGGTAGGCGGGGCGTCGGCGCGCGAGCGCTCGATGATTTTGTCCAGCTCGCCGCGATCCAGCCAGACGCCGCGACATTGCGGGCAGTAGTCGATTTCGATGCCCTGGCGTTCACTCATGACCAGGGTGACGTTGGCGCAGACCGGACATTTCATGGTTGTTTTCCGTGTGTGATGAATGCCGAATGGACTGCCAGCGCAAGCGAAGGTTCATGCCCGCGCTGACAGTCCTGGCTTAACGGCACAGCTTGAGGTTGGTGCGCGTGGCTTTCAGCACGCTTAAGTAGGCGTCGGCGTCGCTGGGCGGGTAGTCGTTGCGGATGGCCTCGTCGCTGCGCGCGGCGTCGGCGGCCAGCGGCGCCAGGGTGGCGCGGCAGGCGGCGGCGTCGCCTGCGCGCAGCTGCGCCAACGCCAGATCGTTGCGCAACCAGGGCTCACCCAGCCAGTCCAGCGTGCGCTGGCATTGGCTGAGCAGCGGGGCCAGGGTGGCCACTGCGCCGGTGTAGTCCTTGCGGTCGTATTGCTGCTTGAACAGCGCGCGCTGGCGGCGCAGCTGTGCCGGCTCACAGCCAGCGGCCGGCTTCAGGTACAGCCCATCCAGTCCGGCGCGCATGCCGCAAAAATAGCGGCAGCCAGGCGTGCTGGCCACGTTCACCCCTGCGCCCTCACGACTCAGGCGCAGCTCGCAGCGCTCGTCACTGCCGACCGTATCTGGCCGTGACACGCCCTGGGCGTTCAGCTTGCCTTCCACCTGGCAGGTATGTGCATTGCTGCCCATCGTATCCAGTTTGAACGCGCCGGCCTTGACGCTGAGTACGCCCCAGCCGCGTTCGGTGACATACACGCCATCTGCCGGCGCGGCGGCGTGCGCCAGCAGCGGCAAACAGCAGACGGCAAGCAAGGCGGAACGGATGATCATGGCGGCTCTCCTGATATTCGGCAGGCAATAGTGTAGCAGGCTCTCGTGGGGTCGCCGGCCAGCAAAATGGCCCACCGACGGCTGTCTGGTGGGCCATTTTGCTGGCGAAATTGAGCCAACCGATCAGCGGCGGTTTTTCACCAGGCCAATCAAGCGCTCCAGCAAATGCTGGTCTTGCTCGTTTTTCAGCAGCGCGCCGGCATGCGGTGGTGCGCTGGCGCCGCTCAGGCTGGCGGCCAGCGGCGCTTCGCCTGGCGTCAGCCGTTCGTCGGCCAGCAGGCGCAGCCAGTCCAGCAGCTCGGAGGTGGAGGGTTTTTTCTTCAGGCCGGGCAACTCGCGCACGGCCAGAAACACCTCCAGCGCCTCGCCAATCAGCTGCTCGCGCAGGTCGGGGTAGTGCACCTGCACGATCTGGCGCAAGGTGTCGGCGTCGGGAAAGCGGATGTAATGAAAGAAACAGCGACGCAAAAACGCGTCGGGCAGTTCTTTTTCATTGTTGCTGGTGATCAGGATGATTGGCCGCTGACGGGCGCGCACCTGCTGGCGGGTTTCGTAGACGTAAAATTCCATCTGGTCGAGTTCGCGCAACAGGTCGTTGGGAAACTCGATGTCCGCCTTGTCGATTTCGTCGATCAGCAGCACCGGCGCCTGTTCGGCGTCAAACGCCTCCCACAGCTTGCCCTTGATGATGTAGTGGCCCACCTCCTGGCTGCGCGCCTCGCCCAGTTGGGCGTCGCGCAGCCGCGAGACGGCGTCGTACTCATACAGGCCTTGCTGCGCCTTGGTGGTGGACTTGATTGGCCAGACAATCAGCTCACGGCCAAGCGCACGGGCGATTTCCTCGGCCAGCATGGTTTTGCCGGTGCCAGGCTCGCCCTTGACCAGCAGCGGGCGTTGCAGGGTGATGGCGGCGTTCACCGCCATCATCAGGTCGGCGGTGGCGACGTAGTGGTCGCTGCCTTCAAACAGGGTGTGGCTCATTGGCGGATGAACTGTTCTTCCAGGGTGTCCAGCGTGATGTGCCATTTGGCCATCATGTATTGCAGCAGGGCCATTTCCGGCTCGCTGATGGTGTCGTCGGCCTTGCACAGGTCCAGCGCAATCGCGCAGGTGAGCAGGCGCTTTTGGTGGTCGGTGACTTCATCCAGCACCAGATCGGCGCGGGCGCGGTCCACCAGGTGGATGCTGCCGTCCGGCTCGGCTTCGTCGCTGATGTCGTTGCAGTAGTCGTGGAACAGGGCCAGAAAGGCCTTGCGCTCCAGACCCAGCAGGGAGAGCAGATCCAGGCGGTCAAAGCTGTCGAGCTCGCGCGGGTCCATTACACCGTCGCCCATCATGAACATGCACAGGATGCGGGCAATCGCCTGCGGGCTATTGGGGGCGTAACGTTTCATGCGGACTCCTTGGCAGCTGCGGCGACAAGCTCGGCGAGCCCGGCGCGTTGGATGAACGCCGCCGGAATCGGGGCGATCTTGCGGGTTTGATAATCAAAAAACACGATGCCGGTTTTGACGCGGGCGATTTCTTTGTCGGCGGCGGGGTTTTCCAGGTGGTAAAACATGTCAAAGCCGTAGGCGTTGAAGTCGCCCAGGCCCACGCGCACGCGCAGGGCGTCGCCATGGAAGGCCTCGGCGCGGTATACCACCACGGCGTCGGCCAGCACAATGCCGACGCCTTCGATGTCGATTTCGCTGTAACCCAGCGATTTGAAATATTGCAGACGGGCTTCGTGCACCAGCGACAACACGGCGTCGTTGCCAAGATGGCCGCCGTAGTTGATGTCGCCGATGCGCACGGTGACGGTGGTGTCGAATTGCCAGGCGTCCGGCAGGGTCAGTTTGACGCGGGCCAAGGCGCGCTCCATTTCTATTACAGAATCAAAACAGCATCGAGTGTATGCGTGGGCTTGTGCTAAATCAACAGCGCGCTAACTGGCTTTGCTAGACTGAACTCAACTGTGCGGCTTTGGGTCCGATTCTGGCGCCCGCTGGCGGCGCAGGCCGGCGCAGACGGGCGGGAATATCGCTTGGTCTGGCGCGCGGCATTTGCCAATTTCAAGGAGCATGTCATGTATCAACGGATTTTTGTCCCGGTGGACGATAGCAGTACTTCGCGCCGCGCGCTGGATGAGGCCATCAAGCTGGCCCAGCACACCGGGGCAACGCTGCTGCTGGCCCATGTGGTTGATCTGGCCCAGTTTGGCTGGGGTGGCACGGAGTTTCTGGATGCTTCCGAGTTGCAGAAGAATATCAAGGCTACCGGCGAGGCGGTGCTGAATCAGGCACGCGAAGCCGTTGAGGCCGCTGGCTTGCCATGCAGCGCCGTGCTGCTGGAAAGTTGGGGCGACAAAATGGCCGAGGTATTGGTCGGTGAAGCAGAAAAAGAACAGGCCGAACTGATCGTGATGGGCACCCATGGCTTTTCGGGCTTGATGCACCTGCTGATGGGCAGTGTGGCCGAAGGTATCATGCGCCGCGCCAATGTGCCGGTGTTGCTGGTGCGCTCGGATGAGACGCCGGATGCAGGCGCGCCGCCGGCGGTGATGTAAGGGCGAAGATAAACACCCCCGTTGCGCATCAGGCTGCTGGCCGATGCGCAACGGGGGTGTTTTTTTGGCTGGCGCCAAAAGCATCACGCCATCCGTTCGCTGCCAGGCGGGGGATGGCGTGATGGGTGCAGCTGTCGGGCAACGGGATGGTTTATCATGGGGCCAACCATGACAAACCATCCAGCGCCGTGAAGACAGTCGCAACAAGCGGTGGTTCACGGCGACGCAGCTCGGCATGAGAATCATGCCGCTTGCCCCTGCGTGGCGCGCAAGCGTGCCGCTTGCAGTGAGGATTTTTCAGGCTCAGGCCTGGGCAACCGGGTCGGTTTGCATTTCAGCCTGGGCTTTGACAGCTTTGCGCAGGCTCTTGTACAAATCCGGGTGGGTGTCCTTGAGGTACTCGATGATTTCAAAATCTTCGCGCTTCACCTTGGACAGATCCACTTGCTCGATATGCACCAGACGCAGCAATTCACGCACCGGTTTGGGCATGTTGCGACCGGATTCATAGCGGGAGCCGCCGGATTGGGTGACGCCAATCTTGCTCCAGAATTCTTGTTGGTTCAGGCCGAGCTTGCGGCGGATTTCCCGTGGGTTAGGGATTTTTTCAAACAGTTTCATAACGTTTCCTCTCGTCGTAATGGCAGCGTACGCCCCGCACTAAGGTTATAAGTCAAATCTGGAAAAATTCCAAACACATAGTGTGTGATTGACCATGCATTGAGGCAAAAGTTCTACGTACTTCCACGTAGTATTTTACCGTGCCTTGTGCGGACGACAACGGAATGGCGAAATAAAGTTGGGTAAAAACCACAACGCGCCAATCTGGGCCATCGCAGTGATGATGAGAGGGGTGGTAAATTCAGAGGGGAAGGGGTGGCGAGCCTGACCCCCGGCACTTGCAATAAGCGGCTGTGGCTGCTTCCTTCCGGACCTGACCAGGTTCACCACCTTGCAATGCGGGGAGACCCGCCATAGAACTTCACATCTTACCCAATATCATCACACAAGGCAAGCCTGCATGTATTGCCTGTTACCAAGCCTGCGCACGGTATCGGAACCGCAGGCCAGTAAGGGCCACAATCATGTGCCGGATGTTTCCTTTACCAGGTGAATAAAATACTGTTGTAATTTCGCAACTTTTGGTCCCACCACCGCGCGGCAATACGGCTGCCCCGGATGTTGGTCAAAGTAGCGGTAGTGCGCCATCTCTGCCGGATAAAACACCCCCGCATCCACCACTTGCGTGACGATCGGGTCTGGCCAGTGGCAGGCGTGTGCCAGCTCGGCCATGACGCTTTCTGCTTGGGCGCGCTGCCGCGCGTCATGGCAGAAAATCGCCGAGCGATACTGCGTGCCAATGTCGTGCCCTTGCCGATTTAACGTGGTCGGATCATGCACGGCAAAGAACACTTCCAGCAATGTACTGAATGCAATGAGATTTTCGTCAAACGTGATGCGCACGGCTTCAGCATGTCCGCTATGGCCCTCGCACACCTCGGCATAAGTCGGATTGGGTGTGTACCCACCGGTATACCCCGAGCGAACGTCATGCACCCCACGCAAGCGGGTAAATACCGCTTCCAGACACCAGAAACACCCACCCGCCAGGGTGGCCGTTGCCAGTGGGGTCTGTTCGAGTGCAGTCATCATCACATCCTGTACGTAGAAATACTTAGTGCAGCTACTGAGTACGGTATATGGGGTTTAGCGGAAAATTTCCAGCTTTTTTTTAAAAAAATTCCAATTACCTTGCGCCAGCATAGCGGCGGACAGTTTCCCGCACTGTTTCTGTTTGTACAGCCACCGTGTCGGAAATTGGCTGGGCATACCCGCCCCCCATGCATAACGCCACCGGCATGCCCTGCGCGTCACACGCATCCAGCACCATGGCGTCACGGGCAGCCAGACCAGCCTGGCTAAGATTCAACTTGCCCAGACGATCGCTGGCTAATGGATCCGCCCCGGCCAGATACACCAGCAAATCCGGGCGGGCACGGGTAAATAATGCTGGCAGGGCACAGGCCAAAGCGGCCAGATAAGGCTCGTCGCCGGTTCCATCGGGAAATTCGATATCCCAGTCCCCGGGATGTTTGCGAAACGGAAAATTCCCGGCGCCATGCATGGAGAATGTGTAAATACTGGCATCCCCCTCACACAGTGCTGCCGTGCCATTGCCCTGGTGCACGTCCAGATCCACCACCAGAGCACGACGGATGCGGCCTTCACGCTGCATGACCCGCACCGCAGTCACGATGTCGTTGAATACGCAAAACCCACTGCCGCGCGCGTAAGCTGCATGATGGGTGCCTCCCGCCAGGTTAACGCCGCAGCCCGACCACAGCGCGCTGCGACATGCTGCAATGGTGGCGCCCACCGAACGTCGGCTGCGCTCCACCAGGCCAGGCGACCAGGGAAAACCGATTTCGCGCTGGGCTGCCGCCGGCAACTTGCCGCTGAATACTTGAGTAATATAGTCGGGATCATGGGCCAGCACCAGTTCATCGGCATGCGCGGCATCTGGCACGCACAATAGCTCGCCCGCAAATGCCGCCACGGCATGGCGCAACATGGCGTACTTTTCCATCGGAAAACGGTGCCCGGCGGGCAAGGGCAGCACAAACTGGTCAATATGAAAAATCTGCATGATGGTGGTCGGTATTTTGTCTGGCTGGCGAGTACAATCCGCTTCTTTTCTTGTGCGCATGTCCGTCTTGCGACGGCGGCGCCAGCATGTGTGTCATGAGAATCTTGCTTGCTCCAATGCAGGGACTGGTTGATGCCCCCATGCGCGCCCTGCTGACCAGCATGGGCGGCGTGGATGCCTGTGTCACCGAGTTTGTCCGCGTCACCCACGCCTTGTTGCCTGCCCGTACTTTTTACCGCCTGTGCCCGGAGCTGCATCACGGTGGATGCACGCCGTCCGGCGTGCCGGTCAGCGTGCAATTGCTGGGCTCAGACCCTGCTTGCCTGGCCGACAACGCGGCCCGGGCGGCAGAGCTGGGCGCCCCGGCGGTAGATCTGAATTTTGGCTGCCCGGCGCCCACCGTCAACCGTCATCGTGGCGGCGCCGTCTTGTTGCGCGAGCCAGAGCTCCTGCATGCCATTGTGCGGGCAGTGCGTGCTGCCACGCCAGCCCAGGTGCCGGTGACGGCCAAGATGCGGCTGGGCTACGATGACACCGCCCTTGCACTGGATTGTGCCCAGGCCCTGGCCACAGCTGGCGCCGCCGAGATTGTGGTGCACGCCCGCACCAAAACCGAAGGCTACCGCCCGCCCGCCCATTGGGACTGGATTGCCCGTATCCGTGAGGCCGTGACGGTGAATGTAGTGGCCAATGGTGAAATCTGGACACTTCAGGATGCCCAGCGCTGCCTGGAGATCAGCGGCAGCCAGGACCTGATGCTGGGTCGTGGTCTGGTGGCCCGTCCCGATCTGGCCGGACAGATTGCCAGCTGGGCAAGCGGCCGCCCCGAGGTGGTGCTGGACTGGCCGGGCATGCGCCTGGTGGTGACACAGTTCTGGGGCCTGTTGCAAGCATACGCCGATGGCGCCTACCCACAGGCCCGGCTCAAGCAATGGCTGGCGCTGGTGGCGCAGGCGTTTCCGGCCGCGCGCCCGCTGCTGGAAAGCGTCAGGCGTCAGCCAGACAGCCATAGTGTGGCCGCTTGTCTGGCGGATGACACCTACTGGCAGGTAGGCAGATAAAGACAGTCAAGCCAGGGTGCGGATTATGACTATGCTATATTCTGGCAATGATATTACAATGGATACGCATTTGTGCTGAGGCGGTCGGCCAATGCGTTGTAAAGGAGGACACATGAGCACAGCGAATCAAGGCATTCTGCTGGTGTGCATGGGCAATATTTGCCGCTCACCGACCGCCGAAGCGATTTTGCGCGCGCAACTGCGCGCCCGCGGGCTGGAACACGATGTGCAGGTGGACTCTGCCGGCACCCATGCTTATCACACGGGCGAAGCCCCGGACGCACGCGCACGCCAGGCGGCACAGGCTGCGGGCTATGCCCTGGATGGCATGCGTGCACGTCAGGTATTGGCGGATGATTTTGCCCGCTTTGACTGGATTCTGGCCGCTGACGCACAAAACCTGGCCGAACTGCGCCGCCGCTGTCCTGCCCAGTGGCAGGACAAATTGCGCCTGATGCGTGACTGGGCAGGGGGCGGTGATGTGCCTGATCCTTACTACGGCGGCGCCCAGGGGTTTACCGAGATGGTTGCCATGCTGGAAACCGCACTGGCCGCCGCACTGGATGCCTGGTATCCCCCCGCAGCCGGAGGCAAGCCATGACACCACGCGAGCTTGCACACGCCACCGACCTGCCTGACTGGCAGCAAGCAGTGGGCGATGTGGTATTTGACTGGTGGGTGGCGGCCCGTCGGCTGGAATGCTCCACCCAGCTGTGCACATTGCTTGGCCTGTCGCGCATGCCCGCAGACCCGCTGGCAGAGCTGAATCAGCGTATTCACCCCGATGACCTGTCGGCATTGCAACTGGCACTGAATGCCTGCTGGCATTCAGCAGATGGTTGGCTGCGCCACGAATGCCGCGTACGTGGCGGCGATGGCCAGGAGCGCTGGATGCTGATCCGCGGCCAATTGCTGGAGCGTGATGGTCTGGGCGCACCACGACATGTGCGCGGGGTACTCAGCGACATCAGCGCCCGCAAGGCCGACGAAGCCATGCTGCGCCGCTACGAGCATATTGTCGCCACCAGTTCGGACGCCATGTATTTTGTCGATGCCGACTGTCGCATTGTGCTGGCCAATCCGGCCATGACCACCCGCTTTGGCCTGACCCCGGAACAGGTGGTCGGTCGCCCCATGGCCACGGTGTTCGGCCTGGTGGTATTTGATGAGCTCAGCCACGACCTGGCGCGTGCGCTGGCCGGTGAAGCCATGCATTTTCAGCGCTGGATGCATTATCCGGCGCTGGGCCGGCGTTTTGTTGATGTTCACTACGACCCTTGCGGCCAGGCCGGCTCTCCCGCGCATGGCGTGGTGGTCACAGTGCGCGATCTGACCGATTCCGCCCGCCAGGCATTGCTGTTGGCTCAGACCCAGCGTGCGGCGCATATCGGCGGCTGGGAAATCGACTGCCAGCGCCAGGAAGTGTTCTGGACTGAGGAAATGTTCTGTCTGCTGGGGGTGCCGGCCGGCTTGCCCGCGCAAACTTTCCAGCAATGGTCATCACGCATGCCGGCAGCGCAATGGGCTCAGCTGTCGGCAGGCCTGGCTGACGTCACCGCTGGTGTACGGGCTGAATTTGCCCTGGTGGTTGAAGTCGGCGGCCAGGATGGCCGCACACAAGCCCTGGCTTTGCAGGCGCGGGGTGAGCGCAATAGCCGGGGTGAAGTCATCCGGGTATTTGGCTCGCTACAGGATGTCACCGCCCGCCGGCAGGCTCAGGCACAGTTGCGTCTGGCCGCCTCAGTGTTTGAATCCAGCCGCGAAGCCGTGTTCATTACCGATGCCGAGCGACGCATGCTGACGGTCAATCCGGCCTTTTGTACATTGACCGGCCTGGACGCTGTGGCGGTCGTGGGCCAATCCGTGCGTTGCTTAAGCTCCCCACGTCATGATACCATGTTTTATCGCGACATCTGGCGCACGGCGGCGCGTGAAGGCGGCTGGCATGGCGAGGTCTGGGGGGTGAATGCCGAGGGTGAGGATTATCCGCAATGGGCTTCGCTGACCGCCGTGCGCGAAAACGATGGCGCCATCAGTCATTACATCGGCATGTTTGCTGATATCAGCGCGCGCAAGAGCGCCGAGGCACGCGTGCAGCAACTGGTCAATTTTGACAGTCTGACCGACCTGCCCAGCCGCGCACTGCTGCAACAACGCCTGCCTGACATGCTGGCCGGCCATCGCTATGCAGACTCGATTCTGGGTGTGCTGTTCATCGACCTGGACCGCTTCAAGAACATTGCCGATACCTTTGGCCATCGGGCCAGCGATGAAATTCTTCGCCAGGTGGCCACCCGCCTGCAAGGCTGCATCGGCCGCGAAGATTTGCTTTGCCGCCACGGCGGCGATGAATTCGTGCTGGTGCTGGCCAATGTGGATCACGCTACTGAACTGGCGCGCCGCGCCAGCCTGGTGCGCGAGGCGCTGGCGCGACCGATGTGGCTGGATGGCACCGAGCTGGTGCTGACGGCCTCGATCGGCATCAGCGTGTTTCCGCAAGATGGCGACAATGCCGATGAGCTGTTGCGTCGCGCCGATGCTGCCTTGCATCACGCCAAGGCAGAGGGGCGTGACAATGTGCAATTTTTTACTGAATCACTGAATGCGCGTGCGGCGGAGTTCCTACAATTAGAACATAGCCTGCGCCGAGCATTGGGGCGTCACGAGTTCCGTCTGCACTACCAGCCGCAAATCGACATGCGCACTGGTCAACTGGTGGGCATGGAGGCCTTGGTGCGCTGGCAGCACCCTTCGTTGGGCCTGGTCGCCCCCAGCAAATTCATCCCGGTGGCAGAAGATACCGGCATGATTGTTGCGATTGGTGAGTGGGTCATGCTGGAAGCCTGCCGGGAAGCCCAGCGCTGGCGTGAACTTGGGCTGGCGGATGTGCCGGTAGCGGTAAATCTGTCCGCCAACCAGTTCCGTGCCGGTGTGCGGGATTGTGTGGCGCGGGCCCTGGCGTACAGTGGTCTGCCAGCCAACCGGCTGGAGCTGGAAGTCACCGAAAGCCTGGTGATGGGGGCTGCCGACCAGGTGATTGCCAGCCTGCGCGAACTCAAAGAAATGGGGTTGATCTTGTCAATTGACGACTTTGGCACCGGCTATTCCAGCCTGTCTTATCTGAAACGCTTTCCGATTGACCGGTTGAAGATCGACCGCTCTTTTGTCTGCGATATCACCACCAATCCGGATGACGCGGCCATCACCACCGCCATCATTCATCTGGGCCACAACCTGCGTCTGCATGTGGTGGCCGAAGGAGTGGAAACCCGGCAGCAATGGGATTTCCTGCGCGAACAGGGATGCGATCAGGCGCAAGGCTACTGGATCAGCAAGCCGCTGGACAGCGAAGCCCTGCTGGAATTTCTGCGCTCCTGGCAAGGAGGGCTGCCGTCATGACCGCCAGCGCGCCGCGCCTGCCAGCCAGCTTTACCCTGACCCCCAGCCATACGGCAGATGTGGTGCTGCCGTTCACGCCTGGCGAGCGCCGCTTTGGTAGCTCGCCCGTGGTGGTGATCGGCGCATCGACTGGCGGCACCGAGGCGCTCAAGACAGTGCTGTGCCAGTTGCCGGACAACATGCCGCCGATTGTGGTGGTGCAGCACATGCCGGAAATGTTCACTCGTTCATTTGCCAACCGGCTCGACAGCCTGGCCCGCCTGCACGTCAAGGAAGCCGAGCAGGGCGATGTACTCAAGCCCGGCTGTGCCTATATTGCCCCTGGGCACTCTCATGTGCTGCTGTCCCCATCCGGCAATACGCTGACGCTGAGACTGTCTGATGCCCCTGAAGTCAACCGCCATCGGCCATCGGTGGATGTGCTGTTCCGCTCGGCCGCCAATGTGCTGGGCCGCTCAGCAATTGGGGTGATCCTGACCGGTATGGGCCGCGATGGCGCGCGTGGCATGGCCGAAATGAAACAATGCGGCGCCTATAATTTGGCCCAGGACGAAGCCAGTTGTGTGGTATTTGGCATGCCCAAAGAAGCTATTGCCTTGGGTGGTGCGCACGAAGTATTACCGCTGAACCAGATTGCGGCGCGCTTGACCTCGCTATGTGAAAAGCGTATTCATGAGCGGCAACATTAAGTAAACTTATGTGAATTTCTGGCTGAAAAGCCAACTGACGCGGATGGAGAATTCTGGCATGCGCAATTTGGCGCACAACGCGCTTCCTGTGCTGGTGGTCGAGGATGATGCCGACCTGCGCGAAGCGATTGTGGACACTCTTAATCTGGCCGGCTTTTCTACACTGGAAGCCCGTGATGGCCAGTCGGCCCTGGCCTGCCTGAAGCAGGAGCTGGTCGGGCTGGTGCTGTCCGATGCGCAGATGCAGCCGATGGATGGTTATCAGCTATTTGCAGAAATCCGCCAGCGCTACCCAGGCATTCCCTTCATTCTGATGACTGCCTATGGTGTGATTGAGCGCGCCATTGAATTACTGCGCAATGGCGCCTCGCACTATCTGCTCAAACCGTTCGAACCGGACGTGTTGACTGCTGAAGTGGAAAAACACATTCTCAAGCCGCGCTGTAACGATAGCCATGAGCTGATAGCTCACGACCCATCGATGCAGGACGTGCTGCGCCTGGCATCACGGGTCGCCGTCACCGACGCCACCGTACTGCTCAATGGCGAAAGTGGAGTCGGCAAAGAAGTGGTGGCACGTTTTCTGCATCGTCACTCGATGCGAGCCGACGCGCCATTTGTGGCGGTGAACTGTGCAGCCATTCCGGAAAACCTGCTGGAATCTACCTTGTTCGGTCACGAAAAAGGGGCATTCACCGGGGCCAGCAGCGCATTTGCCGGCAAATTTGAACAAGCGCAGGGTGGTACGCTGTTACTGGACGAAGTTTCAGAAATGCCATTGACCCTGCAAGCCAAGCTGCTGCGTGTGCTGCAGGAGCGCGAGCTGGAGCGGGTAGGCGGTTCGCGTACGGTAAAACTGGACGTACGGGTGATTTGCACCACCAACCGCAACTTGGCAGAAGAAGTCAAAAAAGGCGCATTCCGCGAGGATTTATTCTTCCGGGTGAATGTATTTCCGCTGGCTATTCCTGCCTTACGTCAGCGCAAGGGTGATATCGTGCCGCTGGCACGTCATTTCCTGGAAAAATATGCCCCGACGCACAAGCGGCAATCCGCACCAGGCTTATCCCCGGCGGCTATTGAGGATTTGACGGCCTATCGGTGGGACGGTAACATCCGTGAGCTGGAAAATGTCATACAGCGGGCGCTGATTCTGTCGTCCGGAGACAGCATCCTGCCTCAGGATCTGATGCTGCCATCCGATAGCCAGCCTGCCGAGCCGGTGATTACACCGCCGCCCCGGCAAGACCATGCGGCCCATGCCGCAGCGGACGACGACGCCAGTATGTATGTGCTGGAAAAACGGCACATCCTGGATACGCTCGCTGCCGTCAACGGGGTACGCAAGCTGGCTGCCGAAAAACTGGGCATCAGCGAACGTACCCTGCGCTACAAGTTGCAGCGTTATCGCGAAGAAGAAACCGCTCCGGCCGGAGCGCAAGAACAACATACGGCAGAAGTTCTGCCGACTCATCAAATGTCAGGAGAACAGCATGTCTGTACAAGGCATTGATCAGGTTTTGGGTGAAATGCGCGGCGTCTCGGCCCTGGCTGGTGGCCGTGCGCCGGAACCCGTGGTCAGCACGCCGCCCAGCGTGGACTTTGCGGAAGTGCTGCGCTCGTCGATTGAGCAAGTCAACACCGTTCAGCAAACCTCACAGGATCTGCAAAAGCGCTTCGAGCTGGGTGACGAAAGCGTGAATCTGCACGATGTGATGATTTCCTTGCAAAAAGCCAGCCTGTCGTTCCAGACCATGGTCCAGGTACGTAACAAGCTGGTGACTGCATACCAGGAAATCATGAACACGCAAGTGTAAGCACCGGCTGCCCGCCCGGATGGGCAGGCTGTTTCCAAGTCAGTGCAAGCGCACAGTGGCTTTTCCACCCACTGCGGGTGGCAACTACATGTAGATTTTTATGGCAGAGATTGCAGAACAAGGCAATAACCTGAAACAGAATCGTGTCCGCGAGAGCATGGAGCGTTTCCGGGATCTTCCGACCAACAAGAAGAGCCTGCTCTATGTTGGCATTGCGGCGGTCGCGGCACTGGTCATCGGCACCGCTCTGTGGATGCGTGAGCCCACCTGGAAAGTCCTGTTCAGCAATGTGTCTGATAAGGACGGCGGGCAAATCACCACTGCCTTGCAGCAGATGAACGTTCCCTACGAGTTGTCGTCAGGGGGCACCATCGCCGTGCCTGCAGAAAAGGTCTACGAAACCCGGCTCAAGCTGGCTACGCAAGGTCTGCCCAAAGCCAGTGGTGTGGGTTTTGAGCTGATGGACAACCAGAAGTTCGGCATCAGCCAGTTCGCCGAACAGGTCAACTATCAGCGCTCAATCGAAGGCGAACTTGCCCGCACCATTCAGGCTCTGAGTGCAGTGGAGTCGGCGCGCGTGCATTTGGCCATTCCCAAGAACAGCGTATTCTTGCGCGAGCAGCAAAAACCCACCGCCTCGGTGGTGCTCAACCTCAATTCCGGCCGGCTGATCGACCCTACGCAGATTCATGGCATCATGAATCTGGTGGCGTCCGCCGTCCCCGGCTTGCCGCCGCGCAATATCACCATCGTCGACCAAGAAGGCAATATGCTGTCGACGATGGGGGAACTCAACCAGCAAAACCAGAACGGCCTGGATCAGCGTCAGCTCAATTACGTCAAGGAAATCGAGCAGACCTATATCAAGCGCATCGAAACCATTCTTGAACCGATTTTTGGCAAGGGCAATGCCCGCGCTGAAGTCACCGCCGAACTGGATTTCTCGCAACGCGAGCAAACCTCGGAAAACTACACGCCCAATTCTCCACCCAATGCTGCCGCCATTCGCAGCCAGCAGATGCACGAGAGCACCGAGCGCGAGCCGCTGGGGCCGGGCGGTGTACCGGGCGCATTGTCCAATCAGCCGCCTAATGCTGCCGCTGCACCGATCACCTTGCCGGCTGGTACCCAGGCTGGTGTAAGCACCACGGGCCAGGCCACACCTGACAAGAGCACCAAAAAGGACTCTACGGTCAACTATGAAGTCGACCGCACCATTCAGCACGTCAAGATGCCTGTCGGCATGATCAAGCGCGTGTCGGCTGCTGTAGTCGTCAACTACAAGAAAAAAGTGGACAACAACGGCGAAAGCAAGTTTGTGCCGCTGACGCAGCAAGAGCTTGGCCAGATCAATAATCTGGTGCGTGAGGCCATGGGTTATAACCCTGCCCGTGGTGATACGCTGAATGTGGTCAATGCGGCTTTTGCTGATAACACCGCCCGTCCGGCCCTGGAACAGCGCGCCATCGACTTTATCACCGAAAATATTTTCGACATCGCCAAGTGGGGCCTGCTGCTGCTGGTGTTGCTGTACCTGATCTTCGGCATCATCCGCCCGATCGTGCGTGAAGTGATCAACCCGCCGGTACCGGAGGAAGAATATCCGGACGGCCCGGCCATCGAAGGTGGCGAGGGCGAAGGCGAAGAAGGCGACGAAGTCGTGGACGAAGTAGAAATGCAGCGTCGCGAATACGCCGCCAACCTGGAAGCCGCCCGCGAGATCATCCGCAACGATCCGCGCATGGCTGCCCAGATTATCAAGGAATGGATCAGCGATGAGTGATGCCGGCGTGCGCCGTAGCGCAGTCCTGCTGTTCAGCATTGGCCAGCAGGATGCGGTCGAGGTGTTCAAATACCTGGGCCCGAAAGAAGTACAAAAAATCAGTACCAACATGACTCAGATCACCAATCTGAGCATTGACGAGATCGCCACGTCGATTCAGCTGTTCCGCGACGAGGCCAAGATGCGTGCGTCGATTGGTGCTGCAGATGAATACCTGCGTCAGGTGCTGGTGGAAGCACTGGGCGAAGACAAGGCCTCCAATTTGCTGGACAAGATTTTTGCCGGCAATGACAACTCGGGCATCGAAAGCCTGAAGTGGATGGATCCTTCTTCGGCTGCCGACCTGATTCGCAACGAACACCCGCAGATCATCTCTACCATTCTGGTGCACCTGGAGCCGGATCAATCCAGCGCCATCATGCAGCACTTCTCCGAGCGCCTGCGTAACGACGTGCTGCTGCGGATCGCCACACTGGAAGGCGTGCAGCCGCAGGCCATCCGCGAACTGAATGACGTGCTGACTCAGCTGTTGTCCGGTTCCGACCGTGTCAAGAAGAGCGCCATCGGTGGTGTGCAGATGACTGCCGAAATCCTGAACTTCATGGGCAGTTCCTATGAGGCTTCGGCGTTGGGCTCGATCCGTGAATATGACCCGGAGCTGGCGCAACGCATTCAGGACAAGATGTTCGTGTTCGAAAATTTGTGCGATCTGGACAACCGTTCCATTCAGGTCATCCTGCGCGAAATTTCGCCGGAATCGCTCATTACTGCATTGAAGGGCACCAGCCAGGAGCTCAAGGACAAGATCTTCAAGAACATGTCTTCGCGGGCGGCAGAAATGCTCAAGGACGACTTCGAGGCCAAAGGCCCGGTCAAGGTGTCCGAAGTGGAAGCCGAACAGAAGGAAATCCTCAAGATCGTGCGCAAGCTCGCCGACGATGGTCAGATCGTGCTAACCGGCAAGAGCGGGGAAGAAGGCGTTGTCGAGTAAGATCATTCCGGCCGGTGAATTGCAGGGACAGGCGCTGCCCACCCTCCAATTCGCCTCGTTTGGCCAGATCACCCCCAATTCTCGCCTGGCGCGGGTAGCTGCGGCCGTGACCCCCAAGGTGACGCTGCCCGCCAGTGTCGATCTGGGGGCACTGCTGGCCGCTGCCGGTGTGGACGACCCCACGGCCCAGGCTGTCGACTCCAGTTTTGCTGCCGATCCCGTCGAGGCCATCAATGACAGCCTGCCACCCTCAATGCAGCTGGATGCAGATGAGGCCTCTGCCCTGCTGGCGCCAGTAGAAGGATTCGACGAATCCGGTACGGGGGAGGAGATTGCCCTTCAGGAAGACAGCGAGCCGGAACCCGAACCAGAGCCTGCACCACAATGGCCAACCGCTGCCGAACTGGAGGCCATTCACCAGGAGGCCTATCAGGCCGGCTATGATGCCGGTCATGCAGAAGGCTTGGCGCGTGGCGCCGATGCCGGTCACCAGCAAGCATTTGCCCACGCTAGCCAGCAGTTTGCCCAAGAGCTTCAGGCTTTTGCCGACTTGCAAGCCTCCTTTCAGGCCAATCTGACCGAACTGGAAGCCGAAATGGCGCCGGCCTTGCTTAATCTGGCCGTCAACGCCATGCGCAAACTGCTGCATGATCATCTGGCCTGCAAGCCGGATGCCGTGCTGGGCGTGGTTCGCCAGGCGCTGCACAGCATTCCCGGTGAAGTGGCCCGCGCAACCGTGCGCGCCCATCCAAACGACCTGCAAGCACTCAAGACCTTCCTGCCTGCCAATACCCCGGATACTCAGTGGCAATTTGTGGAAGATGCCTCGCTGATGTCCGGTGGCTGCCTGATCGAATTGCCATCTGCCAGTCTGGATCTGACCCTGCAAACCCGCTGGAAAGCCCTGATGGCCACCTTGGGAGCCGATGGCGATGTCAGCGCTTGAACGCTGGTTGGCTTATGTCCAGGCATGCGGCCACACCCTTGAAGAGGCCGCGCTCTGGCAGCCCAAGGGCCGGCTGACCCGCGTCACGGGCATGGTCATGGAGGCTGTTGGCCTGCGTTTGCCGGTGGGCAGCGCCTGTGTGATTGAAATCGACGAACAGCATCATGTGGAAGCCGAAGTAGTCGGTTTTTCCGGTGAATGCCTGTATCTGATGCCTGTGACCAATGTCCATGGCCTGGTACCGGGCACGCCGGTGTCTGCGCTGATATCGCATCACCCGCCCCAATATGAACATCATGGCGTACCGCAGAACGCCAATGGTCCGTTTGGCCGTCAGGTACCGGTAGGCGCCAGCTTGCTGGGCCGTATTCTGGACTCGCTGGGCCGACCGCTGGATGGACAAGGTCCGATCCATCCTGACGCGTATTACCCGCTGTACGCCCAACCAATCAACCCGCTGGACCGTACTCCTGTGCGCGATGTGCTGGACGTTGGCGTCAAGGCCATCAATGGCTTGCTGACGGTTGGCCGTGGCCAGCGTCTGGGCCTGTTTGCCGGCTCTGGCGTGGGTAAGAGTGTGCTCTTGGGCATGATGGCCCGCTTCACCAAAGCCGATGTGGTGGTGGTCGGGTTGATTGGCGAACGGGGCCGAGAAGTCAAGGATTTCATCGAAAATATTCTGGGCGAAGATGGTTTGGCCCGCTCGGTGGTGGTCGCTGCCCCTGCGGACTCGCCGCCGCTGATGCGTCTGCACGGCGCGGCATACGCGACCGCACTGGCCGAGTATTTCCGCGACCAGGGTCTGTCCGTGCTGCTGCTGATGGATTCGGTCACTCGCTATGCCATGGCACAGCGGGAGATTGCCCTGGCCATCGGCGAGCCTCCGGTGACCAAGGGCTATCCGCCATCGGTGTTTGCCAAACTGCCGCAGTTGATCGAACGCGCCGGCTGTGGTGACAACGGCGGTGCCATCACGGGTTTTTATACCGTGCTATCTGAGGGCGATGATCAGCAAGACCCGATTGCCGACTCGGCGCGTGCCATTCTGGATGGTCACTTTGTGTTGTCCCGCCATCTGGCGGAAGCCGGCCACTACCCCGCCATCGACATTGAACAATCAATCAGCCGGGTGATGGTGGATGTGGTCAGCAAAGAGCAATTGACCACCGCACGCAACTTCAAGCAACTGTATTCGCGCTATCAGCGCAACCGTGATCTGATCAATGTGGGGGCTTATGTTTCCGGCTCTGACCGCATGCTGGACGAAGCCATCCGTCTGCACCCCACCATGGAGGCTTTCCTGATGCAAGCCATGGACGAATCCTTTGACCTGGACGACACCCGGCAACTGCTCGACAGTGTGCTAGTATCGTAACGATGTGATGACATCAAGGTCTGCTGGGCTTTGTGCCATCCATCATCTGCATCACCCCACAGGATGTGTGCATGCCCGTCAGCAAGTATGAATTGTTGATCCGCCTGGCGGCGGAAAAATGCGACGATGCCGCGCATGCCATGAATGCCGCTCGCCAGCGCATGGAAACCGCCAGACAGCGCCTGCAACAACTGGCCCAGTTTCTTGCTGATTATCTTCATCGCCGCATCGCCCGTGGCGAACAGGGCATGAGCAGTGGTCAGTGGGTGGATTACCAGCAGTTCATCGAACGCCTGCAGGAAGCCATCGACCTGCAACGCCGTGAAGTGGACAGTAGCCAGACTGCCTATGACAAGGCCACTGCTGCTTGGCAAGAGGCGCGCAAGAAGCTCAAGGCGCTGGAAAAACTGCAAGAACAGGAAGAACTACGCGCTCGCTTGCGCGAAGCCAAGCGAGAGCAGAAACAAACCGACGAATTTGCCGCCCGGATTTTCCGGGAGTCCAGAAGCCGCATCTGACGCTACACCGTGACATGGTGCGTAAAATTGCGTAAAGGTTTCTGGAATGCAAATTGCTTGATCACGCCAAAACCTTGTCCAGAGGGGCGCCTGCAATGACGATAAAAGTGACTTCCCAGTCCACGGCAGCTAACGCTGCTACTTCCCTGTTTCGCCAGCCCGGCGCACAGGGTGATACCTCCGACCTGTTCGCCAGCTTGCTGGCCGGACTGGGCGATACCTTGTTGACAGACCCCAAGACCGGCTTGCTGGGTGATGATGCTGCGCTGTCGCCACTGGCGCGCAAACTGAAAGCCGCCAAAGCCGGAGATCAGCCACAGCAAAGTCAGTCAGACCTGAATGCCATGCTGGGCGCCGCAGCCTTGCTGCCACAAGTCCAGCAAGCCTTGGCACAGCAGCTGAATACTCAGAAGACAGTTACCGGTCAGGAAGGTGAAAGCCGCGCTGGCACGGGCACCCCAGGCGTAGATCCCGCTTTGCTGGCAGCCATTGCTACCCATGGCCGCCTGAACGCACAGGCCGGCACAGAGCAGGGGAACACCAGCGATGGCAAGCCTCAGGCTCAACCCGGTATGCAAGCGCTGGCCAATGCCTTGGGCCAGAAGCAAGGCGAGGGCAAACCCGCTGAAGTGCAGGCCAGCAACCAGACGGCAGCCCCGGCAGAAGTTGCCGCCACCGGCCAGAAAACCCGTCCGGAAGCGGCAGATTTTACCCAGACCTTGCGCGAAGCCGCCGCCCAGGCCGCTGCAGATACTCCCGCTCCAGTTGCCGCAGATGGCCGTCAGATTCAGGTGGCAGTGCCCAGCGCTCAGCGTGGCGCGCCACAGCATGTGGTCAGTATCCCCACCCCGGTTGGCCAGCCACAATGGACCGATGATGTGGGCCAGCAGGTGGTGGTGATGATGAACGCCAAGCTGGAAACCGCCCAGTTGCAAGTCACGCCGCCAGATATGGGCCCGGTGGAAATTTCACTGAAGATCGGTAGCGACGGCGCTGCTCAGGTGTCTTTTGTGGCAGGCGTAGCCGAAACCCGTCAGGCATTGGAACAAGGCATGCCGCGCCTCAGTGCCATGCTGGCCGATAACGGCATCCGCCTGGCAGATGCCCAGGTTTCGTCCGGTCAAGGTCAGGCCTTCCGTGACAATACCCAGTTTGCCCAGCAAGGTCAGCAAGGTGGTGGTCAATCTGGCCACGGCCAGCAAAGTGGCCATGTTCCAGGCAGCCAGGATCAGGCTGTACTGATGAACTTGCCCGATAGCGCCATCACCAGCCAGTCCGTGTCCAACAACGAAGTCAGCATTTACGCATGAGGCAGATTGCGACGGGAGATCAGCGGCTGTTTGCACGCTGATTTTCCGTCATCAGGACACCGGGCATAATGGCGCAATCAAATGCCAGGACATGCGTTCGTCACGGCATTGTGTTAATGTTGCGCTAGAAAAATTAATCAGCACTATCCGGGAAAATCTGGAAGAATAATTCGCTGTCTGCACAGCACCATCAACATCAAGGTCGTAACCATGGCACAAAGCAAGGCAACTCCGGTGGCACCCAACCAGAAAACCCCTGGCAACAAGCGCATGCTGATGATTGGCGTGGCGCTCTTGGTCGCGCTGTTGCTCCTGCTCGCTGGCGCAGTCGGCTATCTGTTCCTGAACAAAAACAAGGAACACGGCGATGAGCCGACGCTGGGGGCACCGGGCACTCTGCCGGTCTTCGAAAAGATGGAACCGTTCGTGATCAACCTCAGCGGCGAGCAAGGCGGCATGCTGCAGGTAGAGATGGAGACCGAACTGGCTGCAGAATCTTCGCGTGAGATCGTCAAGGCTTACAATCCGAAGGTGCGTAGCGCCATCATCATGCTGCTGTCGTCGAAAACTTCGCAGGAACTGGCCACGGCTGAAGGCAAGGCCAAGCTTCGCAATCAGATCCGCAAGATCATCAATGAAACCATCGGTGCCAGCCCGGATCGCCCGCTGGTGGTTGGTGTGGTGTTCACCTCGTTTATTGTTCAGCAATAATAGGGGCTAGGCATGGCTGACGACATTCTTTCTCAGGACGAGGTTGATGCGCTACTGCGCGGGGTCTCGGGCACATCCGAGGCCGACGACGCGCATATCGCCCCCGTCCGGCCCTATGACATCGGTCGCCAGGAACGTATCGTTCGGGGCCGGATGCCAACCCTGGAAATCATCAACGAGCGTTTTGCCCGGAACCTGCGGATCGGCCTGTTCAACTTCATTCGCCGCAACGCCGAAATCTCGGTGGGTCCGGTGCGCGTGCAGAAGTACAGCGAATTCATCCGCAATCTGGTGGTGCCGACCAACCTGAATCTGGTGCATGTCAAACCACTGCGCGGTACTGGCCTGCTGATTTTCGATCCGGATCTGGTGTTTCTGGTCGTGGACAATATGTTCGGCAGTGATGGCCGCTACCATGTCCGTGTGGAAGGCCGTGACTTCACCCCGACCGAACAGCGCATCATCCGCCGCATGCTGGACGTGGTATTTACTGAATACCAGAAAGCCTGGGAGCCGGTATACCCCATTGAGTTCGTGTTCATGCGCTCGGAAATGAACACCCAGTTTGCCAATATTGCCACGCCGACCGAAGTGGTGGTGGCCGTGACATTCCGCATCGAACTGGGTGCTGGTGGCGGTGATTTCCACGTGTGCATGCCGTATTCGATGGTGGAACCACTGCGCGATTTGCTCGCCTCCACCATGGCAGCAGACCGTACCGAAGTGGATAACCGCTGGGTGAATCTGCTGTCCAAGCAGGTTCAGGTTGCCGAAGTGGATCTGGTCGCCACACTGGCCGAAGCCCAGATCACCCTGGGGCAGATCCTCAACCTGAAGAAGGGTGATGTCATTTCGGTGGAGATTCCCGAAACCATCAACGCTTCCGTCTCCGGTATCCCGGTGGCAGAGTGCCATTACGGCACCATCAACAATCAGTATGCATTGAAGGTCGAGAAAATCTTGGCCGGGACGCAAGAAATGAGCGAGCTGGCCATTCCCCGTGATTTCCGGCTCAACAAACCTAATCTGAGTGGGCAATAATAATGACGACTGAAAACTCTGTCAGCATGGATGATTGGGCGGCTGCCATGGCCGAACAGGCTTCGGCCACCGAAGCCGCAGCGCCTGCCAGCGCCCCCGCTCCGGCAGCATCTTCCACCCCGCAGCCGGCCATCAATCTGTTTCAGGATTTTGCTGGCACGCCGATGGACATGAGTGCCGGAGGTGACGCCGCAGCCCAGAATCTGGACATGATTCTGGATATTCCAGTCAACATGACCGTGGAGTTGGGTCGCACCAAGATCGCCATTCGCAATCTGCTGCAACTGGCACAGGGTTCGGTGGTGGAACTGGATGGCCTGGCTGGTGAGCCGATGGACGTGCTGGTCAACGGCTGCCTGATTGCCCAGGGCGAAGTGGTGGTGGTCAACGACAAGTTTGGTATCCGCCTGACCGATATCATCACCCCGTCCGAGCGCTTGCGCCGCTTGCAAAAATAACGCGTGTGATCTCCGTGCGTCGCACCCTCTTCCTTGCGCTGCCCTGTTGGGCAGCGCTTGCTTTTCCGGGGCTGGCCTTGGCCACTACCGTAGCACCTGCGGCCACCAGCGTCGAACTGTCGCCGGTTTCTACATTGCTGCAAACCGTACTGGCCATGGCCGTGGTGCTGGGTGTCATTCTGGGACTGGCTTGGCTCGCACGCCGGGTCAACCCCATGGCGCTCACTGGCAACCCTGCCAGCCTGCGCGTGGTCTCCGGTGTGATGGTGGGCCAACGTGAGCGGGTGGTGGTGGTCGAGGTGCAAGGTAAATGGCTGGTGCTCGGTGTAGCCGCACAGTCGGTCAACTTACTGTGTACACTGGACAAGCCAGAGGATGTCCCAGCTGATGTGCCAGTGGCACGCGGGGCATTTGCCGACAAGCTGCGCACTCTTCTAGAATCTCGCGGCATCAGCCTGCCAAAGAAACCATCATGAAGTTGCACTCTTTTATTTCCGGCTTACACACACGGCTGAGCCGTCCTGGCTTCTGGCTGGTGCTGGCGCTGTCCGTGGTAGGCATGCTGGCCAGCGGCGTCTTGTGGATGGAGCCGGCGATGGCCGAAGGCCTGCCGATGATGAACAGCACGCCCGCGCCCGGCGGCGGCAACAACTATTCGTTGTCGCTGCAAATGCTGCTGTTTTTGACTTCGCTCAGCTTTATCCCCACTGCGCTATTGATGATGACCTCATTCACCCGAGTGGTGATTGTCTTGTCGCTGCTGCGCCAGGCGCTGGGCACCATGCAGTCGCCGCCTAACCAGGTGATTGTTGGGCTGTCCCTGTTCCTGACCCTGTTCATCATGGGGCCAGTGCTGGACAAGGTGTATAAAGAAGCCTGGGTGCCTTTCTCGGAAGACAAGATCAATTTTTTGCAGGCGCTGGACAAGGGCTCCGTGCCGATGAAGCAGTTCATGATGCGCCAGACCCGCGAAAAAGATCTGGAGTTCTTCATTGAAGTCTCGCAAAGCCCCAAGCCGCGCGGCCCAGAAGACATCAGCATGAAAACCTTGGCGCCCGCTTTCATCATCAGCGAGATGAAAACCGCCTTCCAAATCGGCTTTATGATCTTTATTCCCTTTTTGATCATCGACTTGGTGGTGGCTTCCATCCTGATGGCCATGGGTATGATGATGGTGTCGCCAGTGACCATTGCCTTGCCATTCAAGCTCATGCTGTTTGTGCTGGTGGATGGCTGGACCCTGCTGCTGGGGTCGCTGGTGCAAAGTTTTTACGTCAGTTAGCGAGGATCGCCATGACTCCGGAATTCGTCATCAATCTGGTGCAAAATGCCTTGTTCATGCTGATTGTGGTGTCCGCGCCGATTATGGCGGTGGCGCTGCTGGTGGGTTTGCTGGTCAGCGTGCTGCAGGCAGCCACCCAGATCAACGAAATGACGCTGACCTTCATCCCCAAGCTGCTGGCCATGTTTGTCGTGCTGGTGGTGGCGGGGCCGTGGATGATCAACACCTTGATGGACTACACCATCCGTTTGTTCACCAGCATTCCCAACGCTGTCGGCTAAAAGGCTGTCGCCGCTGTGTTTCCCGCCGCCCTGCATCTGTCTGATGCGCAAATCTCTGCCCTGCTCAGCCAATATTTGTGGCCGCTATTCCGCATTCTTGGTTTTTTCATGGCCGAGCCGCTGTTCAGCTCGCGCAGCATTCCACGTCGCGCCAAGGTGATCATGGGCATCATGCTGACCATCATGATTTCACCCTTGCTGCCGCCGATGCCGGTGATCCCGGTGATTTCTGGCGCCGGATTATTGGTGTTGATGCATCAGGTGCTGATTGGCCTGGCCATGGGCTATGTGATGCGCTTGATGCTGACAGCAGTGGAAATGGCCGGCTTTTTCATCAGTTCGCAGATGGGCCTGGGTTTTGCCATGTTTTTTGACCCACAGCACTCAGGCCAGGTGCCGACCATCTCCCGTTTGATGTCTCTATTGGTTTTGCTGCTGTTGATGGCGATGAATGGCCATCACCTGATGCTGTCCACCTTGATCGACAGCTTCAAGGTGTTTCCCATCACTGCCGACGGTTTGCCGCTGATCAGCTATCGCCTGCTGGCCGAGTGGGGGGCCGAGGTGTTTTCACTGGGTTTGCTGTTGTCCATGCCAGTGATGGCGGCGCTGCTGATCGCCAACGTGGCGATGGGCATCATGACCCGCGCGGCGCCGCAGTTCAACGTGTTCTCGTTTGGTTTTCCGCTGACCATCACCATTGGTTTTGTGGTGCTGTACTTCATGATGCCGTACTTGATCGGGGCCACCCAGATGCTTTACCAACATGGCACGGAACTGGTGCTCACCCTGATCAAGGCCAAAGCCGAGCCCTGATGATACGGCAGCTGCGCAGCTCAGGCTTCAGCCAGCGTCAGCATATCGGATTCCAGCCAGCTGCCCGGCACAATAAAACCCCGCCCGGCTTCTTGCCACACGCCATCGCCGTTCTGTTGCAGGACGGCGATTTGCTGCGGACTGTCATAATCAGCCAGCTGTGCACGCAAACTCGCCGCACTACCGCCTCCGGTCTGCTCGCCACCAGCAGACCCCAGCCAGCGCAGGCGCGGCAAATGCATGTAGCGCACCGAGGCATTTTGCTCACCCGGCCAGGGCTCTGCCAGTGGCCGCCACCAGCCCGCTGGCGCCAAAGGATTCAAGGGCGCCGGGGTGACAGGGGCATCACGGTGAAAAAATCGCCCGCGCAGCAGCGTACCCACCTGGCAATTCTGCCAGCCAGCAGGCAACACGGCCTGTGCCAGCGGATGCCGGCTCAGGCGCAACTGCTGCTCCAGCTTGGCAAACTTGCGCAACCAGGCGTCGTGCAGATCAGCCCCCACCGCCTGACGGCCGACCACCAGATAATATTTGCAGGCCACTTCCACATGCCAGGGCTCGCCATCCAGCCGCAGCAAGAGGTCGAACTCGCCCAGCGTGCGCCCGCCATCGCGCACCGGCAGATTGGCGTGCAGCTCGCTGCAATGCGGCGCCAACTGGCACCAGGCCCACAGCAGCGCCTCAACATAGCGCCCTAGCCGACGGCAGGCCGGGCGCTGTGCCAAGATAGCCAGCAAAGGGGCGGGGTCGCGATCCAGTTGATGCAGCAAAGCCAGGCCATGCGCCCCCAACAGCCGCTCGCGCGGAATTTCGCAGCCGGTGTGCCAAGGCGCCGCGCCAAGCAGCAATTCGGCCAGATCGCGCACCACGGCGTGCTGAAAGTCTGCGGATGCCGTCATTGTGCGCGGTCGGGCGCGTGCCGCTCGATTTGCTTGAGCATGCCGCGCAGGATGTCGATTTCCTCGCGTTGCAGCTGGCTGCGGTTAAACAGCGTGCGCAAGCGGCGCATCAGCCGCTCGGATGGGCGACGCTCAAAAAAGCCGATATGCGTCAGCGTGTGCTCCAGGTGCTGGTAAAACCCTTCCACCTGCTGTTGCGTGGCGGATTCCACTTCCGGGCGCAGGGCGTCCAGATCTTGCCCGGTGTGGCTGAACAGCTCATAAGCCAGCACCTGCACCGCCTGGGCCAGATTCAGCGAGAAATACGCCGGATTGCCGGGAATGGTCACCAGCACATTGCACAGCTCGACTTCCTCAATCGACAAGCCAAAGGTTTCGTTGCCAAACACCAGCGCCACCTGCTCGCCGGCGGCGGCGCGCGCCAGCAGCGATGGGCACGCTTGGCGCGGGGTGAGCAGTGGTGTGGCGATTTCGCGCCGGCGGCTGGTCAGCGCCGCCGCCACGCTGACATCGGCCAGGGCTTCTTGCAGGCTGGCGCACAGCGTAGCCTGCTCCAGCACATCCGCCGCGCCAGAGGCCAGCGTCACCGCCTCTGTGCTGGGGAATTCCCGTGGGGCCACCAGCGTCAGCCGGGTCAGCCCCATGGTTTTCATGGCGCGCGCGGCGGAGCCGATATTGCCAGGATGCGACGGCCGGGCCAGCACCACGCGAATATTTTGCAGCGCAGAGGCTGCTTCGGGTTTCATCATTGGAAAAATCACATTAAAATGCAGAGCATTACCAAACCCGAAAAGTGTTTCGGGTTTTTTTGTTCATTAACAGACTTCCAGCGCGCGCCGGCCTTAAATGGGTCGGCCATCACTCGCCAGCGTCGGCGCGCGCACTATCGAAAGGCCATCCATGCATCCGATGCTCACCATCGCGGTCAAAGCCGCCCGTCGCGCCGCCAGCGTCATCCAGCGCGCGTCCAACAATCTCGACATCCTGCGTCCCGAGCAAAAACGCCCGAACGATTTTGTCAGCGAGGTTGACCGCGCGTCCGAGCAAACGATCATCGACACCCTGCGTGAGGCCTACCCGGATCACGCCATTCTAGCAGAGGAGTCCGGCGCCTCCCGGATGGGGAAGTCTGAATATGAGTGGATCATCGATCCGCTGGATGGCACCACCAACTATCTGCACGGCTATCCGCAGTACTGCGTCAGCATTGCGCTGAGCGTGCGCGGCGCGCTCACCCTGGGCGTGATCTACGATCCCTGCCGCAATGACCTGTTCACCGCCTGCCGTGGCTCTGGCGCTTTCCTGAACGACCGCCGCATCCGCGTTGGCAAGCGCACCATGCTGGCCGATTGCCTGGTGGCCACCGGCCACCCGCACGTCAACACCGAAAAACTCGACCTGGACATGGCGCAACTGAAAGCCATGATTCAGCGCACCGTTGGCGTGCGCCGCGAAGGCTCGGCCGCGCTGGACCTGGCCTATGTGGCCTGCGGCCGCACCGATGGCTACTGGGAAATGAACCTCAACCCGTGGGACATCGCCGCTGGCGCGCTGCTGGTGCAAGAAGCCGGCGGCATCGTCACCGACCTGGACGGCAATGAAAACTGGCTGGAATCCGGCGACATCCTGGCCGCCAATCCGAAAATCATGCACCAGATGCTGCAAGTGCTGAATCAGGCCTGATCCTTGCTGGCGCACTGAACGCAAAACCGCCATCCGGATATTTTTCGGATGGCGGTTTTTTTGTGCACGCGAGCAAAAGCATTTAGTAGTTATACGATCTTGTCATGTCCTGGTGAGCAATGACACCATCAATATTTGTTTGCTAACTTGTTGATGAGGTTCACCATGTCGGCTTCCCACGGCGCACCGGCTGTCCAGCGCCTGACCCTGACAGCCGCCGACGGCTATACGCTGACGGCCCACCGTTTTTCGCCGGCCGGGCCGGCTCGCGCCAATCTGGTGATGGCCGGCGCCACCGCCGTGCCGCAAAAATTCTATCGCCGCTTTGCCGAATTTGCCCGTCAACAGGGCTATGACACGCTGACGCTGGATTATCGCGGCATTGGCCAATCCGCCCCCAAATCGCTGCGTGGCTTTCGCATGGACTACCTCGACTGGGGCCGGCTGGATCTCGCTGCTGCCGTAAACCTCATGCATGACCCCAGTCGCCCCTTGTTCATGGTGGGTCACTCCTACGGCGGCCATGCGCTGGGCGTGCTGCCCAATCACCAGCTGCTGGATGCGTTTTATGTGTTTGGCACCGGCTCGGGCTGGCATGGCTGGATGCCGCCGCTGGAGCGCTTGCGCATTGTGCTGCTGTGGAATTTGGTTGGCCCGCTGGTCACCCGCTGGAAAGGTTATTTGCCGTTCAAACGCATGGGCATGGGCGAAAACCTGCCGCTGGATGTTTACCGGCAGTGGAAGCGCTGGTGCAGCTATCCACGCTACTTTTTTGACGACCCGGCACGGCCGGAACTGCACGAGGCGTTTGCCCAGGTGCGCATGCCGATTGTCGCCGCCAACTCGCTGGACGACGCCTGGGCCTCGCCGCGCTCGCGCGATGCTTTCATGCAAGGCTACCGCAACGCTGACTGGCAGGCGCACACCATCCAGCCAGACGCCCATACCGGGCCAATTGGGCATATGGGTTACTTCCGCCCCAGCTCACAGCGGTTGTGGCAAGAGGCACTGGACTGGTTTGCCCAGCGCAAGGTCATGTCAGCACCACCCGCCAGCGCAGCCATCCCGCCCGTGGTGGCGCTGCTGGCCTGAGCGGACAGGGTCAGCGCCGGGGTGGAATGGAATAGGTGCCGGTGACATGCGCCACCGGCTCGGCTTCACCCTCGGTGTACAGCAGCACTTCACCCACCGCCAGCCGCTGGCCCAACTTGAGAATGCGGCCTTCGGCCAGGATGTCCTTCTGGCCGGGTTTGCGCAAAAAATTGATGTTCAGGCTGGTGGTTACTGCCAGCTCCACCTTGCCGATCATGCCCAGCACCACGGCATACAAGGTGACATCCGCCAGCGCCATCAGCGCCGGGCCGGCAATGGTGCCGCCCGGGCGGATCAGACCAGGGTTGAAGTGCATGCGCATGCGCGCCTGGCCATGGCCGATGTCGCTGGTGCGGATGCCAAACAAGCCCACCAAGGGCAACTCGGCGTCAATTAAAGTCTGAAAATCGGCAACAGAAATCTGGCTCACAGCAGGCTCCAGCAGGGCGGGGAAAACAGCAGCATGGTCAGTGCCCGCACGCGCCGTCAATCTTGCGACGCACCATCACGAGCCTGCTTGCCCAAACAGGCATGGCGCGCGGCTTGTCAAGTATTTGCGTATGGCGCATAATGCCGGTTTCAGCAAAGTAGCGTAGGCAAACCCCCTGCGCCCGTGACCCAAAGGAAAAACCATGAAAGCTGGCATCCATCCGGATTACAAAGACTTGAACGTGACCTGCTCCTGCGGCCACACCTTCGTCACCCGTTCCACCATGGGCAAAGACGCCTTCCACGTGGAAGTGTGCTCGCAGTGCCACCCGTTCTACACCGGCAAGCAAAAGGTGCTGGACACCGCTGGCCGCATCGACAAGTTCAAGCAAAAGTTCGGCAAGTTCGCTCGTTAATCGACGAACCCCCAACAAAAAAAGGCAGCCTCGGCTGCCTTTTTTTGTTGGCTGCAATCCCGCACAATATCGCCTTTGCCACGTCGGCAACCCTGCCAAGCCTATGCGTCTATGCTGACCTATACCCCGCCCTCGCACCCCGAACTGCCCAAGCCAACAGAAAAGCCCTGGCTGTTGCTGCTATTGTGCTTTATCTGGCTGTGGCCGGGCATTTTGGGCCATGGCCCGTGGAAACCTGATGAGCCTTATGCCCTTGGTGTCGTGCAGTGGATGCTGCACAGCGGCGACTGGCTGACACCACGCATTGCCGGGGAACCGTATCTGGACACCCCACCGTTGTATTACTGGGTGGCTGCGCTGTTTGCCCGGGCATTTTCTCCATGGCTATTGCCGCTGCATGACGCGGCGCGGCTGGCCACTCCCTTGTTCATGTCGCTGACCCTGCTGTTTGTCGGCATGACCGCACGCGAGCTGATCGGCCGCCGCCATGGTCGCAGTGCCGTGTTGATCCTGATTGGCTGCCTGGGTTTGATCGATACCGGTCACCAGCTCAGCGCCGACGTAGCCATCCTGTGCGCCGAAGCGGCCTGCCTGCTGGGGCTGACACTTGCCTTGCGCCGTGGTTTTCTCGGGGCGCTGGCGCTGGCGCTGGGCAGTGCCGCCCTGATGCTGTCGGCCAGTCTGGTGGAACTGGTGCTGCTGTGGATGACGGCCGCCATGTTGCCCGCGTTTCGTGGCTGGCGCAGCCGCCAGTATGTCAAAACCATCACCATTGCCTTGGCCCTGGGCGCGCCTTTGGTGCTGATGTGGCCGATGTCGATGGCCAAACACCAGCCGGAACTGTTTGCCCAGTGGTGGCATTCGCTGGCGCTGGGGCCGTTTTATGGCTTTGGCCGCTTTGCCCTGCTGCACGATTTTGGCTACTACCTGCGCTTGCTACCATGGTTTGCCTGGCCCGCCTGGCCGCTGGCCGCCTGGGCGGTCTGGCGTGGTCGGGAGCGGCTGTCGTCCACCCGCTATCAGCTGCCGCTGGTGCTGGTGCTGATGAACCTGCTGATGCTGATGCTGTCGCCCCGTCAGAACCCGGTCTATGCACTGCCGCTATTGCTGCCGCTGGCCGTACTGGCTGCCGTGGAACTGGACACCCTCAAACGTGGCGCCGCTGCGTTCTTTAACTGGTTCGGTATTTTCACTCTGGGGCTGGCCGGTGTGCTGGTCTGGCTGGGCTGGACGGCGATGAATTTTGGCTGGCCTGCCAAACTGGCCGCAAAAGCGGTCAAATACAGCCCCAGTTATGAAGCCCAGATTCATGTCCTGCCCTTGCTGCTGGCACTGGCCATGTCGCTGGCCTGGGGCTGGGCAGTCACGCGCCGCCGGCTGATGGGACGCCAGGCCGTGACCAACTGGGCGCTGGGCATGACCTTGCTGTGGAGTCTGGCCGGCACCCTGTGGTTGCCATGGCTGGATGCCCAGAAAGGCTACCATATGGTCATGCACTCACTGCGCGCCAGCCTGCCCGCACAACTGGACAGCTGCGTGGCCAGTGCGCCGGGCAACCAGCTGCCGCGCGCCATGGCGTATTACTATGTCAATCTGCCGCTGCTCAATAGCGAAACCGTGCAGGGCCACAGTTGTCGGTACCGTTTGATCAGCACACCAGAAGCCAATTATCAGCCGGAAGGCCCGTGGAAAATGCTGTGGCGTGGCGCCCGGCCGGCGGAGAAACGCGAGTTTTATGTGCTGCTCAAACGCCAGGACTAAAAACCGCCAACAACACTCAGCGCAACGCTCCTGAGACAGTGCGGGGATCGTGCAGCAACGCCAGAGGGTTAGCGGCACTTAACTGTCTTCGGCGGCAGATTCTTCCGGAAGCAAACACTGACCACCCAGGCGCTGGCCCAGCATGGCTGCCAGCGTCTGGGCCGGCACCGGGCGGCTGAACCAGAAGCCCTGCATCAGATCACATTGCATTTCGACTAGCACCGCACACTGGCTGGCGGTTTCCACCCCTTCGGCCACCACGCGCACCCCCAGCCCGTGCGCCAGCGTGATAATGGCGCGGGTAATTGCCGCATCGCTGCTGCGGCTGTCGATGTGCTGAATGAAACTGCGGTCGATCTTCAGCGTATCGATGGGCAGTTTTTGCAAATAGCTCAGGCTGGAATACCCGGTGCCAAAATCATCCAGCGAAATCTTCACCCCCAGTGCACGCAAGGCTTGCAGCAGGCGGATGGCGGCATCCAGATTGTCCAGCAGCAGGCTTTCGGTGATTTCCAGCTCCAGCGCATCGGGCGGCAGGCCGCTGTCATCCAGACAGCTCTGCACGGTCGCCGCCAGATCATCATGGCTGAACTGGCGGCTGGATACATTCACCGCCACCCGCATGTCCGGATAGCCTGATTGCCGCCAGCGCAGGCAATCGTGACAAGCCGCCAGCAGTACCTGACGGCCAATGGCGACAATCAGGCCGGTTTCTTCCGCCAGTGGCAAAAAGCGGGCGGGAGACAACACCCCGAGTGCCGGATGCTGCCAGCGCACCAGCGCCTCACAACACAGCAGCTCGCCGTCGGCGTTGACCTTGGGCTGGTAATAGGCCACAAACTGCTGGGCCTGCACACCGTTGCGCATCTCGCGCTCCAGATCCAGCCGTTCGGCATTCTGTGCGTGCATGGCTTGGGCAAACAGCTGATACGTATTGCGCCCGGCCGCCTTGGCCGCATACATCGCCGTATCGGCATTGCGCATCAGGATATCTGGCGTATCGCCATCGGCCGGGAAAAAGCACACCCCAATGCTGGGGCTGATATGGAACAACTTGCCTTCCAGCTCGAATGGATCATGAAACGCCGCCAGCACCCGCGAAAACAACATGGCCGCCTCGTCAGCACAGCACATCTCGCTGGCCAGGATGACAAATTCGTCGCCCCCGATGCGTGACACCAGATCGTCCGCACGCACCAGCGTTTGCAAGCGCCGGGCCACCGCCTGCAACAGGCAATCGCCAGCGGCGTGCCCCAGCGTGTCGTTGATGGTTTTGAAGCGATCCAGGTCGAGAAAGCCCAGGGCAAACGGGCGCGGTGGCAATTGATGAATCGCCTCGGCCATCCGCCCATACAAAAAATGCCGGTTGGTCAGCCCGGTAACCGGGTCGTGGTGCGCCAGATAGCGGATGCGATCTTCCTGCTGATGGCTTTCCGTGGTGTCCGTCACCACACAGATATGATTGTCCGGGTCTTCCTCGCTGACGATGCGACTGATGCGCACCTGGCAATAGCGGCTGCCGGCGCGAGTGTTCAGCCACATGGCATCCTGCCAGCTGCCTTCGCTGTCCAGTCGCGTCAGCAGCGCCTGATAAAGCGCCGGGTTATCGGTGCTCAGGCCTGGCAGCAACTGGCCGGTCTGCTCGTCGCTGAACAAGCGGTAAAAGCCCGGGTTGCAACTGCGCAGACGCAGCTCGCTGTCCAGAATGGCGATGCCATCGTGGCTTTGCTCGACGGCGCGTTGCAATAAATGCAACTGGCGCTCGGCCGTCACCTGGGCCGTCACGTCCAGCAAAGTGGCTCGGATGGCCCGATCGCCGCCGGTATCCAGCCGGCCCAGATGGACATCGATATGTCGTTGTGGCTGGCCATCCAGCGGCTGAAAACGCCAGCGAAACTGGCTAAGCGCCCCGTCATCCGCTGCACGCAAAGCCTGTCGCCAGCGCTGCTGCCACAGGGCTGGAGCATCTGGCAAAGCGACCAGTTCGGCATCAAAAGGGGTATGGCGGGCCAGGGCATCCGGCCGGCAGCCCAGCAAACGCGCCGCCTGTGGATTGCCCTCAATAAATTGGCCGCTGTCCGGATTCAGCAGGGCAATACCTTCCGGCGCCTCATCCACCAGCGCCTGATAACGACGCTGGCTGTGCGCCAGCGCCTGGCTGATGGCCTCACGCTGGCCCAGCTCAGCCAGCAGGGCCTGGTTTTGCTGCTCCAGTCGGGAAAACAACTGCGCCAGTGCCTGGCGAGTGGTTTCCAGTGCATTACCCAATTGCCCCAGCTCATCCTGACGCCGCCACAAAAATGGCCGCAATAGCTGGCGCTCGGCCAGGGCACGCGCCTGTGCCACCAACTGACGCACCGGCAATACCAGCCGCCAGTGCAGCATGGCCACAATCAGCAACAGGGTCAGCCCGAACTGCGTCCCGATCAGCCACAACCGCTCGTCGCGCTCACGGGCAATCTGCGCCTGCACCACGCCATCACAAAACTCCGCCAGGGTATGCCCCAGCTCGCGACCTTGCCGCAGCACCGGAAAATACCGGGTCGCACAGTGGCCATCCCGGCGGCGCAACTCGTCACGGTGGTAAAACAACTGACGGGTGTCGGTCAGTACACTCAGGCTGACCAGACGGGTGTCCTGAAACTGGGCATCCAGCAAGGGCGTGGCCAGCTCGGGGTTAAGGTCCCACAATGGCGCTTGCAAGCCAGACGCCAGCTTGCCCTGAAACTGACGGATATCCTGATCAAATGCCTGATACAGGCGCAGGCGCGTATCCTGCACATCCCACAAGGCCCACAAAGCCGCCGGGGCGGCCGCCCCCACGGTCAGCACCACCAGCACCAGCCCAGATAACTTGCGACGAACCCACATGCAGCCTTCCTTCCCGGTGGCGTGGACACATCATGGCAATTTCCCTACCGCCGGTCTGACTATAGAGTAATCCTGCGTCAGTCGCATGACCACATGGGCGCTGCTCAGCCACGTCGCTGCAACAGCGTGGTCAGCAAGCCCAGCACCAGCCCCCAGAATGCGCTGCCAATGCCAAACAGCGACATCCCCGAAGCCGTCACCACAAAGGTCATCAAGGCCGCGTCGCGCTCGCCGGGGTGCTCCAGCGCGCTGGCCAGACCGTTGCCAATCGTGCCCAATAGCGCCAGGCCGGCAATCGCCAGAATCAGCGCTTGTGGCAGGGCGCTGAACAAGCCCACCACCGTTGCGCCAAGCATGCCGGTGGCAATATAAAACAAGCCCGCCCAGATCGACGCCCGATAGCGCTGGGCCGGGTCGGGGTCGGCGTCCGGGCTCATGCAGATGGCGGCGGTGATGGCGGCCAGATTAAACGAAAACCCGCCAAACGGCGCCAGCAGCACGCCGGCCAGCCCGGTCCAACCCACCAGCGGCGAAACCGGCAACGTATAACCATTGGCGCGCAACACCGCCACGCCAGGCATATTCTGCGAGGCCATGGTCACCACAAACAGCGGCAGGCCCACGCCAATCAGCGCCGACCACGAAAATTCCGGCGCCATCCATACCGGCTGCGCCAGGCTGACGGTGAGTTTTTCCAGATGAATCAAACCCTGCACTGCCGCCAGCGCCAAGCCAATCAATAAGGTCAGCGGCACGGCAAAGCGCGGCGTGTGGCGGCGCAGCAGCAAAAAGCCCAGCAACATGCCGCCCACCAGCCACGGCTGGCCTGGCAAGGCAGTAAACGCGCCCAGACCAAAGCGCAGCAGCACCCCAGCCAGCATGGCGGCGGCAATTGCCTTGGGCACTTTCTGCATCAACGTATCAAACCAACCGGTGACCCCGCACAGCACCGCCAACGCCGAAGCAAACAAAAACGCGCCCACCGCCTCGCCCATCGACACCCCGGCCAGCGCCGTGACCAACAGCGCCGCGCCCGGCGTAGACCACGCCGTCAGCACCGGGGTTTTATGCCACCAGGCCAGGCCAGCACTGGTCACCCCCATGCCGATGCCCAATGCCCATAGCCACGAACCGATTTGCGCCGGCGTGGCGCCCACCGCGCTGGCTGCCTGAAAAATAATCGCCGCCGAACTGGTGTAGCCCACCACCACGGCAATCAGCCCGGCTGACATATGGGCCGGATGAAAAAAACGACGCATGCAAACCCCTTTATCCCTCGCCCGGCATGACAGACCGACAGATGGATTGTTATGATGAGAGGATGCTAACCGATGTGCGCCATAACGCACAAGCTTGCCATGCCACCACCCACTTTGCCCAATACCGTCACCCCGCCCCCACTGGGCGACACCCTGCGCGCGCTACGCAAAACCCGCGGCTGGAGCCTGGACCAAACCGCCGCCGCCACTGGCGTCAGCAAAGCCATGCTGGGCCAGATCGAACGTGGCGAATCCAGCCCCACCGTGGCCACACTGTGGAAGCTGGCCGGCGGCCTGCATATCTCGCTCTCGCAACTGCTGGAACCGCCGCCCACCCCGCCCGACACCCTGCTGCGCGACGCCGCCAGCCTGCGCCGCCAACCGGCCAGCGACGCCATGCTGGTGGCGCCGTTGTTTCCGTATGATCCGCAAGTGGGTTTTGAAGTATTCGAGCTGACGCTTTTGCCCGGCTACACTCGCCGTTCTGAACCCCACGCGACGGGGGTGATTGAATATATTTTGGTGACAGCGGGCGCCATGGATGTCTGGCTGGACGGCGACTGGCGCCCGCTGGCCCAAGGCCAGGCCCTGCGCTTTGCCGCCGACCGTGAACACGGCTACCGCAATCAGGGAAAGGTGCCGGCAGTATTTCACAATGTGATTCACTACCCATGTGGCCACGCGCAAAGCTTGGCGGAACCCACCATCCGGTGACTCACCCCACCTGATCACGGGACAAGGCCGGACACGCCCGCCCGGAAGATTTTGTGAGCAGCTCTTAAGACAAAGCCTGACCCATGTGCATGACCGGCTGGCAGCACACTTCGGTTTTGACCGAATTGGCAATAAAACACGCCTCATGCGCGGCGTGATGCATTTGCGCAATCTGGGCCGGGCTTGGCTGATGCGCGCCGGAAAACACCACCTCCGGCCGCAGCGTCACCCTCAGCATCGCCGTCTTGCCCTCTGCATTCGCCCCCATCTCCCCGACGGCCGCATCGGCGTAGCGGTCAACACAAAACCTCTGCTGGGCGGCAATCGACAAAAACCACAGCATATGGCAGCTGGACAGCGAGGCGACAAAGGCTTCTTCCGGGTCGATGGCCGCCGCCTCAGACATCGGCAAGGGCACAATATGCGGCGACGACGACCCCGCCACCTCGATGCCGCCGTCAAACCGCAGCAGATGTTTTCTGCTGTAGCGCTGGTTTAAAAAGTCCTGCCCGTTGCGAAGCCATAGGATGTCGGCGTGGTGTTCAGCCATCATGGTGTGCTCGAAAAAAATTGCATGGTCAAATTAGCGCGGCGCTCACTGGCGAGAAGGCGTCAGCTGATGGACGCCAGCGCCTCACCCGCCCCGCAGCCGATTCACCGCCAGCGTTGCCGCCGCCGTTCTGGTTTCCACCCCCAGCTTTTCAAAAATATGCTCCAGGTGTTTGTTCACCGTGCGTGGGCTGCCGCCGAGGATGTCGGCGATATCCCGATTGGTTTTGCCCAGCGTCAGCCAGTGCAGCACTTCCGCTTCGCGGCGGGTGAGGCGAAAGGCGCTGATCAGGGCTTCCAGGGTGCTGTCGTCGTTTTCTTCGCGCAGCACCACCAGCCATTCTTCGTCGCCGGTCTGGTCGTGAAAAGACGCCAGCAGGCGGCAGCCTTGCTGGGTGTGCACCAGGGCGGGGGCTTCCTGGCCGGCGCGGCGGGCGCGCTCGGCGTCGCGGGTCCAGGCCAGCAGGCGCTCGGGGGCGTAGTCGCCGGGTTCGGCAAAGTGGCGGTGCAGGATGTCGCGCGCCAACGGGGTTTGCCACACCAGCTTGCCGCTGGCGGCGGCGATGGCGAGGGTGGCCTGGCCAAAGGCGTCCAGCGCGGTGCGCGCCTGTTTCATCTGCCGGGCGTTGTGCATATGGGCGGCGATGCGGGCCAGCACCTCTTGCGGGCGCAGCGGTTTGGTCACGTAGTCGGCGCCGCCGGCGGCAAAGGCGGCCACCACGTGCTCGGTTTCGGTCAGCCCGGTCATGAACACCACCGGGATGTGCTGGGTGGCAAAGTCGGCTTTCAGGCAGCGGGCCACTTCAAAACCATCCATGCCGGGCATCACCGCATCGAGCAAAATCACGTCGGGCAGCGACAGACGGGCGCGGCTGAGGGCGGATTCGCCGTCGGTGGCCACCAGCACGGTGTAGCCGGCTTCGTCCAGCGCGTCGTACAGCAGGGCGAGGTTTTCCGGGAAGTCGTCCACCACCAGGACGATTTCCTTGCCGGGGGCGTCATTCAGGGTCATGCGGGGCGGTCCTTTCCAGGCCGTGGCGCAGCATGGCTTTCAGCGCGTCCAGCCGGAAGTGGCGGACATGCTCGCTGGCGACACGGATGAATTCTTCACAATGCGGGGCTTCGCTGGCCAATTCGTCCAGCGTGCGGCGGATGCCGCGCATATAGCCCAGGTTGACGCCTTCGTCCAGTTGGCGCAGCCAATGGGCGGGCGGGTAGCGCAGCGGCGCGGCGGGCGGCGGCGGCTCGCTGCGCGGGCGCGGCGCGCTCACCCATTCCAGCGCCAGCGCGCGGCCAATCCAGTCGAGCAGTTCTTCCACCAGAATCGGCTTGAGGATGAAATCCTCGGGCGGAATGCCCACTTCGTTATCCTGGCCGCGCTCGAAGGCGTTGGCCGAGATAATGGCGATGCGCGCATCGGTGAGCTGTTGCTCGCGGATGCGGCGCAGGGTTTCCCAGCCATTCATGCCGGGCATGGCCAGGTCCATGAACAATAAATGCGGGCGCACATGCGGCAGCGCGGCCAGGCATTCGGCGCCGGATTCGGCCTGAAACAGCTCAAAGCCCAGCGGGGCCAGCACGCTGACCAGCAGCTCGCGGTCGATTTTTTCGTTATCGACAATCAGGATGCGCCGACGCACGCCCATATAGCCGATGCGCTGCTCCAGCAAGGCCGGCTTGCCGGGGCTGGCGTCGCGCAGCTCGGGCAGGTACAGCCGGGCGCAAAATACGCTGCCCTGGCCAGGCTCGCTGCTGACGGTCAGCTCGCCGCCCATCAGGTCGGTGAGCATCTTGCTGATGGTCAGCCCCAGGCCCGAGCCGCCGCCGCGCGCCAGCCGGCCGCGCTCGAACGGCTCGAACAGCCGCGCCAGCTCGTCGGCGGCAATGCCGGGGCCGGTGTCGTGGATTTCAAACACCGCCATTTCCCGCCGGTAGCTGAGCTTGAGGCTGACGCTGCCATGGTCGGTGAATTTCACCGCATTGCCCAGCAGATTCAGCAGGATTTGCCGCAGGCGTTTTTCGTCGGCGCGCACCCCCATCGGCAGCTTGCCCTCGGGCTGGTAGTCAAAGCGCAAGCCCTTGTTGCGCGCTTGCAGCTCGACCATGCTGACAATCTGGCTGATGAAATCCGGGAAGGCCAGCGGGCGGATGTCCAGGGTGAGCTTGCCGCTTTCGATGCGCGCCACGTCAATGGTGCTGTCGATGATGGACAGCAAATGGTCGCCGCTGCGGCGGATCACCTGCACCGCCTGGCGGCGGTTGGCCGGGATGCTTTCGTCGCCGTCCAGAATCTGCGCATAGCCCAGAATGCTGTTCAGCGGCGTGCGCAACTCGTGGCTGATGGCCGAGATATAGCGGCTTTTGGCCTGGTTGGCCTGCTCGGCGGCCTGGCGGGCTTTTTGCAGTTGCTCGTCGGTGCGCTGGTGCGATTCGATTTCCTGCAATAACAGCCCGGTCTGGCGATTGGATTCTTCTTGCGCCACTTGCCGGCTTTTGTGGGTCAGCGCCATCCACCAGGCCAGAATGCCGCCCACCAGCCACAGCGCGGCAAAAATGCGCACAAAGCTGGCTTGCAGCGCCGCCGGGCTGGCGCCGGGCGGCAGGTTATGCCATTCCAGGTAATACAGCATGCCCATCAGCAAGGCCAGCGTCAGCCCCATGCCCAGCATCAGCAGCAGATAATGCCCCAGCCCGCGCGCCAGTAAGGGCAGCACCTGCGCCGGCAACACCCGCGCCAGCAGTGCATGCCACTGGCTGGCCAGCCGGGCGTGCGGTTTGCAGGCGTCGTCGCAGCGCACATCCAGCGAGCAGCACAGCGAGCAAATCGGCCCCTGATAAGCCGGACAATGGCTCATTTCTTCTGGCTCGTAGCGCTGCTCGCACACCACGCAATACTGACGGCCGCGCCGCTGCTGCACCTCTGGCCGCGCCAGGTAATAGCGGCCCTGGGTGCGCCAGGCAATCAGCGGCGCCG
>ERZ650302.67-NODE-67-length-45645-cov-19.642180_pt1 | contig 45645 bp, 37 predicted proteins | sample MGYA00376238_ERZ650302 | MGnify/ENA primary metagenome ERZ650302 (study PRJEB26733, sample SAMN07839298) | wastewater metagenome | biome: urban; feature: wastewater treatment plant; material: waste water | place: USA: North Carolina | collected 2016-04-28 ... | reverse complement strand
TAGCCGTGGCGGACTGCCCCCTGACTTTCTGCGATGCTCGGCGCGCCACACGGGGGTGAACGGCGGCTAAGCGCGGCGGGCCGTGGGTGTGGTGCGGGTAGCTGTCATATTCAGTGGCGCTTAGCGCACGTTGATCTGGTCAAACACGCCGCCATCGCTGAAGTGCGTGGTTTGCGCTTTGCGCCAGCCACCCAGATCCTGAATGGTGAACAGTTTCAGCTTGGGGTATTGCGCGGCGTATTTGCTGGCCACGGTCGGGTCGATCGGGCGGAAGTAGTTTTCGGCGATGATGGTTTGCGCTTCCGGGGTGTACAGGAACTTCAAATACGCATTGGCTTGCTTGAGCGTGCCTTTTTTCTCGGCGTTTTTGTCCACCACGGCCACTGGCGGTTCCGCCAGGATGGACAGCGGCGGGGCGATGATGTCGAATTTTTCCGGGCCGAGTTCTTTTTTGGCCAGCAGGGCTTCGTTTTCCCAGGCCAGCAGCACGTCGCCGATGCCGCGTTCGACAAAGGTCATGGTCGAGCCGCGGGCGCCGGTGTCCAGCACCGGCACGTTTTTGAACAGCGCTTTGACAAAGTCACGCGCCTTGGCTTCGTTGCCGCCCGGTTGTTTCAGCGCATAGCCCCAGGCCGCCAGGTAGTTCCAGCGCGCGCCGCCCGAGGTTTTCGGGTTGGGGGTGATCACTTGCACGCCCGGTTTCACCAGATCGCCCCAGTCTTTAATGGCCTTGGGGTTGCCTTTGCGCACCAGAAACACAATGGTCGAGGTGTAGGGCGAGCTGTTGTGCGGCAGGCGGGTCTGCCAATTGCTAGGCAAGAGTTTGGTTTTTTCGGCGATTTCGTCGATGTCGTGCGCCAGCGCCAGGGTGACCACATCCGCCGACAGGCCATCAATCACCGAGCGGGCCTGCTTGCCCGAGCCGCCGTGCGATTGTTGGATGGTCAGCGTTTCGCCGGTCTGGCTCTGCCAGGATTTGATAAAGGCCGGGTTGATTTCCTTGTACAGTTCGCGGGTGGGGTCGTAGGACACATTCAGCAGCGAGGCGGCCCAGGCCGACGGGGCCAGCGCCAGCGCGCCGACCAGCAGCAGTGACAATTTGGTTTTCATGATGGCTCCTGACAGATTAGTGGGTGTGCAGATGTTGAGGGCCAGTATCCGGGAATTTGATATTCCCAGAAAAAACTTCAAACCAATTGCTAATAGCAAAATAGTCTAAAAGGTGGTAAACCCCTATCCACAGCCTGCCGGGCCGCCACGGACGCCCGGCATGACAGGATTGCCCAGATTCAAACATTTGTTTTATTTTCGCGCCGATTACTCTTGCCTTGTCACACCACACCATGACCGATACTTTTTTTCTGCATCCGCAGCGCCAGTTGCTGAACAACGAAGCCCATGTGCGCACACCGGTGTCCGTGCCTTCGCCTGCGCAGGTGACTTCGCTGGCGTTTTTCTTTGACGACGACGGCAGCCGCCAGCGTCAGGCGCTGTCGCGGCTGGCGGCGCAGCTGGGCCTGCCCTTGCCGGCGGCCGACGCGGTGCAATACCAGGCCGAGCTGCCCGGCCTGCGGCTGAACTGGGGGCTGCACACCGAGTTTGCCCGCTACACCCTGCTGCGCCGTGGCCGCACCGGCGAGCCGTTTGCCGACAGCGCGTTTGAAGGCTTGCCGCTGGATTGGCTGTCCAACCAAGCCGACCCGCTGCTAGTGGCGATTCATGCGGTGATCCTGCCGCAGGAAGACGCCGGCGCCGCCGATACGGAAACCCTGGCGCAGCAGTGGTTTGCCGGCAACGATCTGGTGGGCGCCAGCATTGGCGACGGCAACGCCATGGCGCTGACCGACCTGCGCCTGCACCCGGACCGCAATCTGGGCGCTGGCGTCACCCGCCTGTTGGTGCTGGATTACGGCATGAGCGCCTCGCAGCGCGGGCGCATGCTGCAACGGCTGTTCGAGCTGGAAACCTATCGCATGCTGGCCTTGCTGGCGCTGCCGGTGGCCAAGGCGCAGGTGCGGGTGATGGACGATCTGGGCCGGCGCATGCGTGCGCTCACCGGGCAGATGAGCGGCAAGAGCGGCGCGCGCAGCAGCGACGACGCCTTGCTGGACCAGCTCACCGAACTGGCCGCCGACCTGGAGGACGCGATTTCCAGCACGCAATATCGCTTCTCGGCCGGGCAGGCGTATTACCGCCAGGTGGAGCGGCGCATTGAGGAATTGCGCGAGGCGCGGCTGGGCGGGGTGCAGCCCTTCCGGGAGTTCACCATCCGCCGGCTGGCGCCGGCCATGGCCACCTGCGAAACCATCGGCAACCGGCAAACCCAGCTGGCCGCGCGCATCCAGCGCGCCACCGCGCTGCTGCGCACGCGGGTGGAAGTCTCGCTGCAAGGGCAGAATCAGGCGCTGCTGGCGTCGATGGACCGCCGCGCCGAGCTGCAACTGCGTCTGCAAGAAACCGTGGAAGGGCTGTCGGTGGGCGTGCTGACCTATTACGCGGTGGGCTTGATTGGCTACCTGGCCAAGGCGCTGAAAGTGGCCGGTGCGCCGGTCAACCCCGAATTGGTCACCGGCCTGGCCATCCCGCTGGTAGCCGCCGGGGTGTGGTGGGGCACGCAAAAAATGAAAAAAAGCCTGGGTCACTGAGCGTTATTCACCGAGTGCGTGTCGCTCATAAAACGTTGTGCGGCGTTGGCGCCCTGCTCAGGCAAACAGCTCCAACTGTTGGCTGTGTCGTGCGCTGTGTGGCGCGGCCGGCGGCATCAGCCGCACGCCCACCCCCAAGAGGCGCACCGGCTGGCCGCCGCGCGCCAATGCCTGCACCAACAGCGCATGCAGCGCCGGCTCGGTAAGCGGGGCATGAATGTCTTCCACCGTGGTGTGATGAAAATCGGCAAAGCGCACTTTCACCCAGGCGCCGCGAAACTGGCCGCCGCTGGCCAACCACGGCGCCAGCCGCGCGGTCAGCGCGGCCAGCAGGCTGGGCAGCTGCGCGGCGCAGGCGGCCAGGTCGGGCAAGTCCACCGGATAGGTGCGCTCGACGCTGAGCGATTTGCGCACCCGCTCGCTGCGCACCGGCCGGGTATCCTCGCCGCGCGCCATCTGGTGCAGACGCTCGCCAAAGCGACCAAAGCGCTGCGCCAGCTCGGCCAACGGCAGCTGCTGCAACTGGCCGCAGGTGCTCACCCCCAGCGCCGCCAGCCGTGCAGCGGTGGCCGGGCCGACGCCGTTGAGCTTATGCACCGGCAAGCTGGGCATGAATTCGGCGATGTCCTGCGGGCGGATCAGCCATTGGCCGTCGGGCTTGTTCCAGTCGCTGGCGATCTTGGCCAGCATTTTATTGGGGGCAATGCCGGCCGAGGCGGTGATGCCCACCTCGTGGCGGATGGCGGCGCGAATCGCCTCGGCCATGCGCGTGGCGCTGCCCTGGCAATGCGGTTGGCCGCTGACATCCAGATAGGCTTCGTCCAGCGACACCGGCTCGATCAAGCTGGTAAAGCGCTCGAACACCGCGCGCACCGCCTGTGAAGCTTCGCGGTAGCGCGCCATGTCGCCGGGCACCAGCACCAAGTGCGGGCAGCGCTTGAGCGCCTGTGCCGAGGGCATGGCGGAGTGAATGCCAAAGGCGCGCGCCGGATAATTGCAGGTGGCAATCACCCCACGCGCGGCAGGCGCGCCGCCCACCGCCAGCGGCACATCGCGCCATTCGGGGTGGTCGCGCATTTCCACGGCGGCAAAAAAGCAGTCGCAATCGATGTGAATGATTTTGCGGGCAGGCGGGTTCATCGGCATCCGGGCGGGCAATAAGCGTCGCTCACACAACCCCGCGCAGCGATCCTGGCCAGGCTGCGGCCACAGACCGTAAAGTCGTCCGGCAAGGCTGCGCAACAACGCCAGGAGGGTTTGGTCAGCGCCGCCAGTATGCCAAAGCCGGCCCGCGCTGACAGCGGGTGCTGTCATGCGCGCGCCGGCCTGAGGTGGTGCTTAGGCTTCGCCTTCCACCGGCAGCGACTCTTCACGCTCGGCCAACGCCGGGTCCACCGGGTCGATGGCGCCTTCCCACTTGGCCACCACGGCGGTGGCAATGGCGTTGCCCAGCACATTGGTGACGGTGCGGCCCATGTCCAGGAAGTGGTCAATGCCCAGAATCAGCAACAGACCGGCCTCGGGCAGGCCAAACATCGGCAGTACGGCGGCCACCACCACCAGCGAGGCGCGCGGCACGCCGGCAATGCCCTTGGACGACACCATCAGCACCAGCAGCATGGTGATCTGGGCGGTGAGGGTCATCGGGATGTCGTAAGCCTGGGCGATGAACAGCGCCAGAAAGGTGGTGTACATCATCGAGCCATCCAGGTTAAACGAATAACCCAGCGGCAGCACAAAGCCCGTCACCCGGGTTTTGATGCCGAATTTTTCCAGCTGCTCCATCAGCTTGGGGTACACCGACTCGCTGGAGGCGGTGGAAAACCCCACCAGCAGCGGGCCGCGCACCAGCTTGAGCAAACGGAACACATCGCGGCCCAGCACCAGATAGCCAGCGCCAATCAGCACCAGCCACAGCACCGCCAGCGCCACATAGAAACTCAGCATGAATTTGCCAAAAATCACCAGCATGCCCAGGCCATTGGTGGTGATGGCGCCGGCCACCGCGCCAAACACGCCAAACGGGGCAAAGCGCATCACATAGTCGGTGACTTTCAGCATTACGTGCACCACTTCATCCATGGTGTTCACCAGCGAGCGGGCGGTCTGGCTGTGCAGATGGCCCAGCGCCAGGCCAAAGAACAGCGCAAACACCAGAATCTGCAAAACCTCATTGCCGGCCATGGCCTCGATGATGCTCTTGGGGAAGACATGAGTGATAAAGTCTTTCAGGTTCAGCGCGCCGGTTTTCAGGTTCAGCCCGGCGGCGGATTCTGGCAGCGGCACGTTCAGCGCGTGGCCAGGGTGCAGCACATTGGCAAAAATCAGGCCGATGAACAGCGAGCAAAACGAGGCGCCGATGAACCAGCCCAGCGCCCGGCTGCCGATGCGGCCCACCGAACGGGCGTCACCCATGCCTGCCAGGCCAGCCACCAGGGTGGCGAACACCAGCGGGGCGATGATCATCTTGATCAGGCGCAGAAAGATATCGGTGAGGATGCTGAAATACGAGGCGATTTCCTTGGCCTGCGCCGGCGAGGCGGCCAGGGTGTTGCAGGCATAACCCACAATCACCCCCAGCACCAGGGCGCAGCCGATCCAGGTGGTCAGCCGGTTCATTTTCATGATGGTTTCCTTTCGTGTCATGGACATCCACCGCGCGCTGTCGCAAGCGGCAAATGGCGTCACAAGGGGCAAAAATTGCCAATTCATGACAGACAAAAAATGCCATCAACATGAAGCGGCCGTGTGACGCGGGCGCCGACTATTGCACGCTTCGTGCCAGCGCAACACACAGGCTAAGCTTATGATTTACAATAAAACAGTAAATTCATAAGGCATATTTGAAACGGAAAACCGAACCAAGCCCGACCAAAATAGTCGGAAAACCGAACAGACCATATCAGCCATGGCACAAAATTCACTGCGCCACGCGCTGGCCCAGGCGGTGTTACCCGCCGCCGCCCGGCCGCGAGCCGCCCAAGCATGTCGCATCTGCCCGCATTCGATGTCGCGCCCAGTCACGCGCCGTGCGCCACCGCCGCGCTACACTGCACCACCGGCACGCGGCGTGCCCAATAAGCGCTGCTCACAAAACCCTCCTGGCGTTGTGGTGTGACCTTGTCGTACTTCTTGTACTGTCTGCGGTCACACGCCTAGCCCGTACAGGCAGGGCGAGAAGCCTGGCAAGGTTGTGCAACAACGCCAGAAGTGTTTTGTGAGCTCACCCAAGGCGCGCATCACCCACGAGGACTCAGCATGGCCATCAGCGTATTCGACCTGTTCAAAATCGGCATCGGCCCTTCCAGCTCGCACACCGTCGGCCCGATGCGCGCCGCCCGTCAGTTTGTCAGCCGGCTGGCGCGCGATGGCCAGCTTGCCGCTGTGGCGCAAGTGCGCGTCGAGCTGTTTGGCTCGCTGGGCGCCACCGGCAAGGGCCACGGCAGCGATACCGCAGTGATGCTGGGCCTGCATGGCGAAAGCCCCGACCTGATCGACCCCGACCACGCCCCGGCCATCCTGGACACCATCCGCGCCAGCGGCCAGCTCAGCCTGCTGGGCCAGCACCCAATTGCCTTTATCGAGCGCGAGCACCTGATTCTGCACAAACGCAAAAGCCTGCCCTACCACCCCAACGCCATGCGCTGCGAAGCCAGCGACGCCAGCGGCGCGCTGCTGGATGCGCGCACTTATTACTCGGTGGGCGGCGGTTTTGTGGTGGACGACAGCGCGCTGAGCAGCGGCTTTGTCCCACCCGGCCCGCAGCAACTGCGCCACCCGTTTGCCAGCGCGCGCGAACTGCTGGCGCTGTGCCGCGAGCATCAGCAACCGATCAGCCAGATCATGCTGGCCAACGAACTGGCCTGGCGCGACGAAGCCAGCGTGCGCGCCGGCCTGCTGAATCTATGGGAGGTGATGCAAGCCTGTGTGGCGCGCGGCTGCCAGCGCGAAGGCGTGCTGCCCGGCGGCATGCACGTGCGCCGCCGCGCCGCCGAGCTCTACCGCACGCTGTGCGCCACGCCCGAAGCCGCGCTGCGCGACCCGCTGACGGTGATGGACTGGGTGAATTTGTATGCGCTGGCAGTCAACGAAGAAAACGCCGCCGGCGGCCGCGTGGTCACCGCCCCCACCAACGGCGCCGCCGGCATCATCCCCGCCGTGCTGCACTACTACACCCGCTTTGTGCCCGGCGCCAACGCCGACGGCGTGGTGCGCTTTCTGCTCACCGCCGGGGCGATTGGCATCCTGTTCAAACTCAACGCCTCGATCTCCGGCGCCGAAGTGGGCTGCCAGGGCGAAGTGGGCTCGGCCTGCTCAATGGCCGCCGGCGCACTGGCCGAAGTGCTGGGCGGCACGCCGGAACAGGTGGAAAACGCCGCCGAAATCGGCATGGAACACAATCTGGGCCTGACCTGCGACCCGATTGGCGGCCTGGTGCAAGTGCCCTGCATCGAACGCAACGCCATGGCCTCGATCAAGGCGATCAACGCCGCCCGCATGGCCCTGCGCGGTGACGGCCAGCACCATGTCTCGCTGGACCGGGTGATTCGCACCATGCGCGATACGGGTCGGGACATGAGCAGCAAATACAAAGAAACCGCGCGCGGGGGGCTGGCGGTGAATTGGATTGAGTGTTGAGGATATTGCCTTCGCTCTCCACTGCGATACACTGCCAGAAACCGCTCCATGTGCTTGATGGCGCGGCACAATTCCGCAGGAGAACGCACACATGAACACCATAGTGGAACTCACCCCCGACATCGAGCAACGTCTCGAAGCACTGGCGGCGCGCACCGGGCGCAGCAAGCGCGAGCAGTTACAGGACATCATCGCCCAGGGCGTGGAGGACATGGAGGACTATTATCTGTCCGCCGAAGTACTCAAGCGCGTTCAGCAAGGGGAAGAGCGCGTGTACAGCGCAGAGGCGGTGCGGCGTGAGCTCGGGTTGGAAGGTTGAATACACCGAAACCGCGTTAGCCGCCTTGCGCAAGCTCGACAAGCCAGTGGCCAGACGGATCATGGACTATCTGGATGCGCATATTGTCGGCCAGGATGCGCCGCGCGCCACAGGCAAGCGTTTGCAAGGGCCGCTGGGTGGGCTATGGCGCTATCGGGTAGGCGACATGCGGGTGATTTGTCAGATCGAAGACCAGGTATTGCGCGTGCTGGTGCTGCGCCTGGGCAAGCGCAGCGAAATCTACCGCTGAGCCTTACTCACACCCACAACCGATACACCCAAAACGACTCATCCTCAACAAAGCGCCGGGCAAACTCCGCCGGGGCAAAGCCGGTGATGCGTTTGGTGGCGCGGCTCAGGTGGGCTTGGTCGGCAAAGCCTTGCTCGTGCGCCAGCGCGGCCAGGTCCAGCGGCAGGCCGGCGTGGTGGCGTTGCAGGCCGGCAAACAGCGCGCCTTCGGTTTTCACCAGCATGCGCCATTCGCGCAGCGAGCGGCCGCTGTAGCGTTTGATGCGCCGTTCGATCTGGCGCTCGCCGTGGCTGTCGCGCCATTGCATCGCCTGCCAGGCCAGCCGCTGCACCCAGTGGCGGCCGATTTGCGCCAGCGATGGCGCCGGGTCGGCGCGTTGGCGCAGCGCCTGCCAGCGCGGGGCCAGGTGGTGCTCCAGCGCCGCCAGCGCGGCGTGCGGGTTGGCGCTGGCCAGCAAATCGTCCAGCAAGCCTTGCCACGAGGCGTCCAGCACCGCCTGCGCCGGGGCAAAGCGGTCCAGCAGGTCGTGCGGATCCACGCCAAACAGCGCGTGGGCGACATCCACCGGAAAACACGCCATGCCGGCGCGCCCCACGCTGGGCGACCAACTGACCAGTGGCCGCGACTGGCTGCCCGACCAGGTCAGCGCGGCATCCAGCGGCCGCCAGCGCGGCGCGCCGCCCTCGCTGGATTCGATCAAGCCAATGTCCATGCCCTGAAACCACGACAGGCACACCAGTGGGGTGGCGGGAAAATGATTGAGCTTTTGCGCGGCGTTCAGCGCCAGCCCAGCCGTGTCGCGCCACACCACGGCGCTGAGCGCACCTTGCAGACTGGGCGGAGCAATCAGCACACTGGCGCGCCCGCCAGCGCGCGGGGCGCGGGCGAGCGGGTCGGGGCAGGCGGTGAAATCGGCGCACATGGCGGGTTCGTCCTTCTTGGCCTCTCAGTGCTTTGGCTGGTTTGCGTGGCTCAGCCAGTTTTGCGACGAGATGCCCAGGCTATGCATGCAAGAAGCCGGCGTGGGCAAGGCGCCGACAACACGCAAGTTATCACTGTCCGAGGCATGCAGCGGCGTCACCGAGCGACCTAACTTGAGCAAGCTTCGATCATCCGCAAAATGGCTGTCGCCAAGCCGTTCTGTCAGTTGATCCACCCAATAACCATCGGTGGCCAACAGCCAGGTAGACGCTGGATCGAATGGCGCTTCCAAGACCTCAGGCGCCGTAAAACGCTTTACCTTCAGGCAACGCGTTACGGTATGTCGTGCATCAGAGAGCGCATGTTCCAGGGTAAAAGCTTCGCCAAGCATATTGGCCTGTGAGTGAACCGGAGACAGCCAGGCGATGTCCTGGCCGTTTTTTTCCAATCCAATCCGGCAATCCCCGCACGCCAATATCCATGCACGGCCAAGATCATGCCGAATCAGCAAGGCGCAAAAGCATGCTGTTTCCAGCAAAAAACGAGGCGGGCGCAGCATGCGCTGCGCGGTGCGCATATGCGCCAGCACCTGTTCTACCGTCGGCCCGGAGGGGTGTTGCGCCAGCGCCTGGATTACCTGTGTCATCCAAAACATATTGAAGGACTGCCCGTTTTCGCCTTGTGCAGAGGCATCCATCACCACAGCAAACGTGGTGACCGCGTTGGCAAACAAGCCACAGGCATCCCGGTTTTCTTGACGTTCTGCTCCTTTTTGGCTGCGCCATTGCCATGTTAAAGGCGACAGATGGTCAGCCGGCATCGGCCATGCCTTGTTTGATGGCCAGCTTCAGTCGCTCATAGATCCAGTCTTCGCGTGACGCATCACCCAGCGCCGCCGCTTGTACGGCATAGTCGAAATCGCCATCGTCAAGCAGCGCGCCAAGTTGCTCGGCGATATAGATTTTTACCTCTTGAGGGGCTGCGTCAATTTCTTCGGTCAAGTCATGTCGCCCGGCAAACAGATTCAGAATGTCTTCAATATCCTGGCTCGACAGTGGGTCGTTGTTGCCCCGTCCACGATAGGCTTCAAGTTTTGTCGCCACAAAGTATGCGGGCGTGACCAAGCGAATACAGACCTCCCCGGTGAGGGGAAAGTCTTGCGCGGTGTCCAGCGCCTGGCGATACCAGCGATTAGAAAAGCCAAGAATGGCGGGGTCGTCGGGCATGAAATCCACCCGCAACTCACCCAAGGCCATGGCGCAGATGGGGCTCTGATCGTCAGCCATGATGTCTTTGAAGCCCCGGGCGCGCAGTGTGGCTTGTAAATCAGCCCAGCCCATCTGGCCAAGCACATGCACAATCAAATCCACATCCTCGGTATGCCGGACTTGCTCGCGGGTGTAGTCGTCTGTCAGCAACAGGCCGGTTGTGCATCCGCCCACAAAGGCAACCTGACGACGCATGTCTTCGCCAATGGCCTGGGCAACCGCAAGAATCATGTCTGTGTGCTTGTTGTGGCCGTTCATATCACTCCTTGAGCAAGGTTTCTAGTGTCTGGGCGGCAAGCTTACGCTCGCGGGGCTGTCCCAGCCTAATGGCGTCAACCAGCGCCAGAAATGCATAGAGAGTGGGGTCTTGTTTGACCGCCATGGGCGCTGTCTTGAACAAGGGCTCGACCGCAAGCCCTTTTGTGTCTCCACGCGCATCGGCCCACACCGGCACAAGCTCGCCGGCGCTCATCAGCTTGTCTTGCAACACGGGCGCGGCAAAGCCAGTGGCAATGCCCCGCGTCACCTCTCCGGGCTTGGCCGGAAAGACGTAACGCAAACCATGGACGATAAATTCGCACAAAGACTTTGTGTTGACGCGTGGCGCACCGCTGTGGCGATCTCGTTTTGCCAGACCATTAGCATAGCAGCGCTTCAGCGCCATGCTCACCTCGGATTTGCTGATGCCCGTCGATAAAGCGAGCCCTCGCACGCTATAAGGGTCATATGGCGGCTGGTCTGCCGCCACATTCGAGAACGCCCCGTCTTGTTCGTCTACGGCCTCGTGGGCGCTCCCCTCATCCAGCACGGCCGTGAGATCCCAGTCTTTCCAGTTTTGTGGAAACTGGTCGGCGCTCTGGTTTGCTTGCTGGGACAGGCTCACCACTTTTAACAGCAGTAGTATGTCTTGACTTTTCATTTTTGTGCGCGACACGCCGTCCTTTGTCCTCGAACAAGGGACGATTGTTTTTTGAAATTTCATTATTGTCAATAAATAATACTTGCCGCCAGCTGATTCGCTTACACATACATGCTTTGCAACAGTGATTCAGCCAGGCTATCGCCCCTGGGGCAGTCCTGACACGGAGGGCGCACTTGGGTGAAAGCGTCGGGCAGGATGGCCCCAGTGCCTGCGCATGGGCAAATAGGCCATGTCGTTTGCGTTCAAGACCACCCCGCCGGGGCTGGCGATACTGATGGCCTGTTCATGCCTGTTGCGAGGTCATCATGTCGGACGCTCCCCGTTGTCCCTGGCGCTTTGGCGCTGCCCATGCTGTGTCCACCGACTGGCCGCCCGGCCCGCGCGCCGGGTGGGGCGGTTGGGGTTTGCTGGCGGAATTATCGCGCGATCCTTTGGCGGTGCTGGCGCGTTGGCGCGCCGAGTATGGCGATGTGGTGCATTTGCGGGTGTGGCCGCTGCATCAGGTGGTGATCAGCGATCCGGCCTTGCTGCACGAGGTGCTGGTCAAACAGCACGAGGCGCTGACGCGCTGGCCGCGCGGCATGCAGGTGTTTGGCCAGTTGTATGGCCATAGCGTGTTTATTGCCGAAGGCCAGGCCTGGCGCGACAAGCGGCGGGCGCTGGCGGCGGGGTTTTCCCGGCAGGCGGCGCAGGATGCCGCGCCGGCGATGGCCGAGGCCGCTGGGCAAGTGCTGGCCGGCTGGCCCAGCGCCCATCCTGCCTGGCGCGCCGACCAGGCCTTGGCCACGCTGACGCTGGAGGTGATGGCCCGTTTATTGTTCTCACTGGAGTTGGGCGAGGCAGCGCCCACCGCCGCGCAGGCGGTGCGCACCGTGCTGGCCGCCAGCCATGCCGAGTTGTTCTGGCCGGCCAGCTGGCCGGACTGGCTGCCGCACAAGCGCGGCAAGCGCCAGGCCCGGCAGTGGCTGGATGGCTTGCTTCAGCGCCAGCTGCACGCCCGGCTGGCGCTGGCCGAGGCTGCCTGGCCGGACGATCTGCTCAGCCGCTGGCTGCGCCTGCACCGCGCCGACCCCAACGCCTGGCCGCTGCGCGCCGTGCGCGACGAATGCATGACCGCCTTGCTGGCCGGGCACGAAACCACGGGCGCGACATTGGCCTGGTGGATGTGGGCGCTGGCGCGCCAGCCCGAGATTCAGGCCGAGGTCAGCGCCGAAGCCTGCCGCATCCTGCGTGGGCGGGCGCCGACGGTGGCGGATGCGCCCGCGCTGACCGCGCTGCGCCGCTCGCTGGAAGAAACCCTGCGCCTGCACCCGGCGGCGCCGCTGCTGAGCACCCGCCGCGCCATCCGCCCGATCACCGTGGGCCCGTGGCGGCTGCCGGCTGGCACGCTGTTGCTGCTGCCGGTGCAGCTGGCGCAGCACGACCCGCAGGCGTTTGCCCAGCCGGAGGATTTTTGCCCGGCGCGCTTTGCCGGGCACGAAGCCAGCACGCATCCGCACTGGCTGCCGTTTGGCCTGGGTCCGCGCGTGTGCCTGGGCCAGCACCAGGCGATGATGGAGCTCACCGTGCTGGCCGCCCTGCTGGCGCAAGGCTTCAGCTGGCGCGCCGCCGCCGGCCAGCCAGCGCCGCAGCCGCTGTTGCAGGTGTCGTGCCGGCCGGATGCGCTGTGGCTGGATATCCGCCGGCGCGTGGGCTAAGAGTCGCTTACAAAGCCTCCTGGCTTTGTTGCCCGACAGCCTGGCCAAGCGGTTTTCAGCCCGCCACGCACTCGGCAAAGCCGGCGCGCAGCGCCGCTTCCGGCAGGCTGCGGCCAATCAGCACGATGTCCGAGCGCGGCGCTTCATCGCCCCACTCGCGGCCGTAGTCAAAGCCGGCAATCTTGTGCACCCCCTGAAAAATCAGCCGGCGCGGCTCGCCGGCAATCGCCAGCACGCCCTTGTGGCGCAACAGCGCGTCGCCGTGCTGCTCCATCAGCTGGTTCATGAAGGCGCTGATGCGCAGCATGTCCAGCGCGCCGGGGTGATGCAAATGCAGCGCGGCGATGTCGTCGGCAAACGACTGCGCCGGCGCTGGCGCGCGAAACGCCGGCCGGCTGGCGCCCAGCGCCGGCTGATACAACTGCGCCGGATGCGCCGCCGGCGCCGCCAGCACGCTGTCGTCCAGATGAAAACCGCGCAGATCAAACAGCAGGCCCAAATCCACCTCGCCATGCGCCAGCCGGTATTGCCCGGCGGCAAGGTTGATGCGCGCCAGCCGCGCGCTCAAGGCCGCCAGCGCTTGCTCATCCACCAAATCGCCCTTGGACACCAGCACCCGGTCGGCAAAGCCAATCTGCCGGCGCACCACGGCATGCTCGGCCAACTGTGCCGGCGCGTGCAGCGCATCCACCACGGCAATCACCCCATCCAGCCGATAGGCCTGAATCAGCGCGTCGCTGGCAAAAAATGTCTGGGTGATTGGCGTGGGGTCGGCCAGCCCGGTGGTTTCGATCACCAGGCGGTCAAACGCCAGCTCCCCCGCCGCCCGCCGGGCGTGCAAATCGCGCAAATGCCCGTCCAGATCACCGCGAATGGTGCAGCACAGACAGCCATTGGTCATCTCGATCACTTCGCTGGCTTCGTGGATCAGCAAGGCGCTGTCGATATTCACCGGGCCAAACTCGTTTTCGATCACGGCAATTTTTTGCCCATGCGCGCCGCGCAGAATGTGATTGAGCAAGGTGGTTTTGCCCGCGCCAAGAAAACCGGTAAGCAAAGTGACTGGAATCGGATTCATGCAAGCTCCGCAACACGCCAAAAAGAAAACCCCGCCATGATGCGGGGGAACGCCGCCATCGTCGATGACCATGGCGGACAACAAGAGCCGTTCACAAAACCCAGCAAAGCGATCTTGGCTAGGCATGCGACCGCAGACAGTCAGGTCGTACGGCAAGGTCGCGTAACGACGCCAGGAGGGTTTTGTGAGCCACGCTAAGTCAACAACACTTCCCTGCGCCCCCACCATAGCGCGCCTCTTGCCGCTCCCGAAAAAATGCCTCATACGTCATCGGCGTTTCTTCCGGGTGGGTGGCGCGCATATGTTGCAAATACACTTCATAGTCAGGCACGCCCACCATCAGATTGGCGGCCTGACCGAGGTATTTGCCAAGCTTCTCCAGCTGGGCAAACATGGCCTTAAGCCTTGGCCGGCAGCGGGGTGAACGGCGTTTCCCGCGCGGTGGGCTGCTGGCTCTGCCAGGCTTGCCAGCAGGCGCGCACGCCAAACAGCACAATGCTCACCACCAGCAGGATGAAGCCAAAGGCCAGCGTGGCGTCCACATAATCGTTGAACACCACCTGCTGCATCTGCGCCAGGCTCTTGGCCGGGGCCAGCACCTCGCCCTTGTCCAGCGCGGCCTGGTATTTATGGGCGTGCGCCAGAAAACCGATCTTGGGATTGTCCGAGAACACCTTCAGCCAGCCGGCGGTCAGCGTGCACACCAGCAGCCAGAGGGTCGGCACGATGGTCACCCAGGCATAGCGTTCGCGCTTGAGCTTGAACAGCACCACGGTGGCCAGGGTCAGGGCAATGCCGGCCAGCATCTGGTTGGCGATGCCAAACAGCGGCCACAGGGTGTTGATGCCGCCCAGCGGATCGACCACGCCCTGATACAAAAAGTAACCCCAGGCGGCCACGCACAGGCCAGTGGCGGTCAGGCTGGCTGCCCACGAATCCGTCTTGCGCAGGCTGGGGGCAAAGGTGCCAAGCAAATCCTGCAACATAAAGCGCCCGGCGCGGGTGCCGGCGTCCACGGCGGTGAGGATGAACAGCGCCTCAAACAGGATGGCAAAGTGATACCAGAAGGCCTTCATGCCGTCGCCGCCAAACACGCTGGACAGGATTTCCGCCATGCCCACCGCCAAAGTCGGCGCGCCGCCAGCGCGCGAGATGATGGTTTTTTCGCCCAGGGTCTGCGCGGTGTGGGTGATCATTTCCGGGGTGATCAAAAAGCCGAAGTTGGACACTGCGGCGGCGGCGGATTCGGCGGTTTTGCCAACCACGGCCGCCGGGCTGTTCATCACAAAATACACGCCGGGGTCGATCACCGAGGCGGCGATCAGCGCCATGATGGCGACAAAGCTTTCCATCAGCATGCCGCCGTAGCCGATGTAGGGCATGTGCGACTCGTTTTCCAGCAGCTTGGGCGTGGTGCCCGAGGAAATCAGCGCATGAAAACCCGACACCGCGCCGCAGGCGATGGTGATGAACAAGAAGGGGAACAGATTGCCCGCCCACACCGGGCCAGAACCATCGACAAACTGGGTGAGCGCCGGCATGCGCAGATGCGGGGCCACCACCAGAATACCGATGGCCAGGCCAACGATGGTGCCGATTTTCAGGAAGGTGGACAGATAATCACGCGGGGCCAGCAGCAGCCACACCGGCAGCACCGAGGCGACAAAGCCATAGCCAATCAGCATCCAGGTCAGCTGCACGCCAGTAAAGGTAAACGCTGCACCCCAGTACGGGTCAGCGGCAATCTGACCGCCGCCCCAGATGGCCAGCATCAGCAGCACAAAGCCAATCAGCGAGATTTCGCCAATGCGGCCCGGCCGGATATAGCGGCTGTACACGCCCATGAACAAAGCAATGGGGATGGTGGCTGCCACGGTGAACGCGCCCCACGGGCTTTCCGCCAGCGCCTTGACCACGATCAGCGCCAGCACCGCCAGGATGATGACCATGATCATGAAAGTGCCAAACAGGGCAATCACCCCCGGCACGGCGCCCATTTCCGATTTGATCAAATCGCCCAGCGAGCGGCCATCGCGGCGGGTGGAGATAAACAGCACCATGAAATCCTGCACCGCGCCGGCAAACACCACGCCAGCCAGAATCCACAGCATGCCGGGCAAATAGCCCAGCTGAGCCGCCAGCACCGGGCCCACCAGCGGGCCGGCGCCGGCAATGGCGGCAAAGTGGTGGCCGAACAGCACGTTTTTATTGGTGGGCACGTAGTCCAGGCCATCGTTGTGCACCACTGCCGGGGTGGCGCGATTGGCGTCCAGCTTCATCACCGTGCGGGCGATAAACAGGCCATAGTAGCGGTAGGCAATCAGATAAACCGAGACGGCGGCCACCACAATCCACAGGGCATTGATGGATTCGCCGCGATGCAGCGCCACCGTGCCCAGCGCGAATGCGCCGACCAGCGCCACCAGCCCGAACAGGGCGTGGCGGGACAATTGATTCATGACAGTTCTCCAGATGATTTAGATGTGCGGGCGCGCTGCGTTGGCGCGCCGACGTCAGACAAGCGTGAGCAAGCTCCCAGCCGCTCGCCGAGGGGGACGAGGGCAGGGGGCTTGCGCCGGCAGCGGATCTGCGCCCGCCGGCAAGGGCGTGGCCATGGCGCAGACGGCGCGGGCTTGCGCCAGCGGCCGGGCTTGGGCTCTACTATGGCTTTTTGCGTCTCTGTCCACATCCGCACGACTACCGGCCGCCGCTACGCAGTACTACGTAGTGCGGTGCAGCAAAGCCATGGAACTCAAACACAAAATTCTGGCGCTTACCGTGCTGCCGCTGCTGCTGGCGATTGTGGCGGTGGGCGCGCTGGTGCAATACCGCGCCGAGCGGTTGGCCGAACAACAGGCCGCCCTGCTGGAAGAAAGCCTGCTGGCCAGCAAACGCGCCGAGCTCAAGCACTATGTCGAGCTGGCCTTAAGCTCGATCGAGCCGCTGTACGCCAACCCACGCCTGCCGCGCGAACAGGCGCAGACACAGGCCAAGGCGATCTTGCAGGGGCTGAGCTTTGGCGATGACGGCTATTTCTTTGCCTACGACACTGGCGGACGCAACCTGGTGCATCCACGCCAGCCCGAGCTGGTCGGGCGCAATCTGTGGGATTTGACCGACCCGCAAGGCCGCCATGTGATCCGCGCCCTGCTGGCCGCCGCCCGCGACGGCGACGGCTACCAGCGCTACGGCTGGGAAAAACCCTCCACCCACCAGATGACCGAAAAACTCGGCTATGTGGTGCTGCTGCCGCGCTGGGGCTGGATGTTGGGCACCGGTATTTATCTGGACGATGTCGAGCGCGCCACCGCCCAGGTGCGCGAACGCGCGCGCGGCAATGCCCGCAGCACCTTGCTGGCGCTGGGCGCGGTGGCGCTGGTGGCGGTGCTGCTGGTGTTTGCCGGCGGGCTGGCGCTGAATGTCAGCGAACACCGGCTGGCCGACAGCAAGCTCAAAGCCATGGCCCAGCGCATTGTGCAATCGCAGGAAGACGAGCGCGCGCGGGTGTCGCGCGAGCTGCACGACGGCATTTCGCAGTTATTGGTGTCGGTGAAGTTTCAGTTTGAATTGGCCCAGCACCAGCTGGACCACGGCGACGAGCGCGCCAGCGACAGCATGCGCCAGGGCCTGGGCCGGCTGGGTGAGGCGATTGGCGAGGTGCGACGGATTTCGCACGACCTGCACCCCTCTTTGCTGGACACCCTGGGGTTGGCCGCCGCGCTGGACCAACTCAGCCGCGAATTCGCCCAGCGCACCGGCATCGCCGTGCAGCAACACACCGACCACGAGATGACCGCGCTGAATCGCCAGCCGGCCAAAACCGTGGCGCTGTTCCGCATTGCCCAGGAAGGGCTGTGCAATATCGAGCGTCACGCCCACGCCAGCCTGGTGGATATCCAGCTCTGCCGCCACGGCAACCGGGTGGAGCTGACGCTGATCGACAACGGCCGCGGCTGCCCGGCGGATGCGCTATACGCCAGCACCGGCATTGGCCTGCGCAATATCCGCGAGCGCGTGGAGCATCTGGCGGGCGATTTTTCTCTGCAATCCATCCCAGGGCGCACCGTGCTGCGTGTCAGCCTGCCCCTGGAACGCGAGGCTTTGTTATGAATGACGCGGTCAGCACCCTGCCGGTGCGCCTGATGTTGGTGGACGACCATCCGCTGGTGCGTGACGGCCTGCGCGCCCGGCTGGGCGCAGTGGCGCATCTGGAGGTGATTGGCGAGGCCAGCAATGGCCACGAAGCGCTGCTGCGCGCCGCCGAGCTGTGCCCGGACGTGATGCTGGTGGACATCGGCATGAAAGAAATGAACGGCCTGGAGCTGACCGAGCGACTCAGCCAGGCGCACCCGGCCATCCGCGTGCTGATTCTCAGCATGTACGACACCCCGGAGTATTACAGCCGGGCGATTGCCGCCGGGGCCAAGGGCTATGTGCTGAAAGACGCCGGCTCGCACGAAATCATCGCCGCCATCGACGCCGTGGCCGCTGGCGGCAGCTATTACAGCACCGAGGTGGCGCGCACGCTGTTTGCCCAGCGCCACGCCCAGCCCGGCCATGGCTTGTCCGAGCGCGAACGCGAAGTGCTGATCCTGCTGGCGCAGGGGCTGTCCAACAAGGCCATCGCCCTGCAACTGGACATCAGCGTGCGCACTGCCGAAACCCACCGGTTAAGCGTGCGCCGCAAGCTGGGCATTGATTCGGCCGCCGGCCTGGCCAAATTCGCCATCGAGCACGGCTGGCTGTAGCGGCGAATGCAACTCACCGCATCCTGGCGCAGCAGGCGCTGTCCGGCGCGCTGCGCACAAGATTTTCCCGTGTCTGCGCGCCGGTTTTGTTGGCAGTGCGTCATCAGTGTGTGTGTCAGCGCAGCGGCACAAACTTGCGCGGGCGGGTCAGCCGTTCTGGTTTGAGGATTTCTTCCAGCGCCTCGCGGGTGAGCAAGCCCTTGGCCAGCGCCAGCTTGTACACGCTGCGCCCGGTTTGCAGCGCATCCTGTGCCAGCTCGGTGGCTTGCTCATAGCCGATATACGGCGTCAGCGCGGTGACAATGCCGATGGAGTTTTCCACCTGCGCGCGCATATGCTCACGGTTGGCGGTGATGCCGCGCACGCAGCGGTCGGCCAGCACCAGGCAGCCATTGCGCAAGTGGGTGATGCTCTTGAACAGGCTGTGGGCGATGATCGGTTCGAAGGCGTTGTGCTGCAACTGGCCGGCCTCGGCGGCAAAGCTCACCGTCAGGTCATTGCCAATCACTTCAAAAGCAATCTGGTTGACCACTTCCGGGATCACCGGGTTGACCTTGCCGGGGATGATGCTGGAGCCGGCCTGAGTGGTCGGCAGGTTGATTTCGCCCAGGCCGGCGCGCGGGCCGGATGACAACAGGCGCAGGTCGTTGCAGGTTTTCGACAGTTTCACCGCCACCCGCTTGAGCACGCCGGAAAGTTGCACAAAGCTGCCGCAATCCTGCGAGGCTTCTACCAGATTGTCCGCCGTGGACACCGGCACGCCGCTGATGCGCGCCAGATGGCGGCAGGCGACATGGGCGTAATCCGGGTGGGTGTTGATGCCGGTGCCAATGGCGGTGGCGCCCAGATTGATTTCGGTAATCAGCAAAGACGCCTCGCCCAGCCGGGCTTCGTCCTCGCCCAGCATCACCGCATAAGCGCCAAACTCCTGGCCCAGCGTCATCGGCACCGCGTCCTGTAACTGGGTGCGGCCCATTTTCAGCACATCGGCAAACGCCTCGGCGCGGTCGGCAAACGCCTGGCGCAGATAGGCCATCGCTTCGCGCAAGCGGCTGATGCCAAAGTAGGCGGCCAGCTTCAGCGCGGTGGGGTAGACATCATTGGTGCTCTGGCTGAGGTTGACGTCCTGATGCGGGTGCAGGTGCTGATAGTCGCCGCGCTGGTGGCCCATCAGCTCCAACGCACGGTTGGCGATGACTTCGTTGGCGTTCATATTGGTGGACGTGCCGGCGCCGCCCTGGATCACATCCACCACAAAATGCTCGTGCAGCGCGCCGGCGCGGATTTCGGCGCAGGCGGCGACAATCGCCCGGCGCTTGGCCTCGGGCAGCAAGCCCAGCTCGGCATTGGCTTCGGCGGCGGCTTGCTTGACGCAGGCCAGCGCGCGAATCAGCTCGGGATACACCGAAATCGGCGCGCCGCTGATTGGAAAATTCTCCAGCGCGCGCAGGGTGTGAATGCCGTAATAGGCGTGGCCGGGCAGCGTGCGCGCGCCCAGCAGATCGTGTTCGGTGCGTTCGGCAGAAGCAGTCATGGAGTGAAATCGAATCCTGTCAGGCGGTACAGGCTGCGGACTATAGCGACACGCACAAATGGCTGACCAATGCTGTTTGTTCATCACGCCATGCCGCAGCGGCATAGTTCAGGCTGGTGCGGTGCAACAAAAGCCATTGTAAAAACAAGTATTTGTCAGCATCGCAGCCTGAAAATCAAGGCAGAAGGATAGCGGATTGCGCAAAACGGCGCACCCCATGGGCTGCCCATGTCCGGCGCGCCAACAGCCACGCTGAGCAGCGCTGACGATCTGGCATATTGGCCGTTGGCCAATCACCTGGTGGTTTTTTGCCCTACTCGCGGTAGGGCCTGCGGCCACTCGCCAGGCCGGGATTGCTGCGCTGAGTGTTGTCCGCGACGCTGACGCAGCCAGCGCGCGACCGCGGTAAGGCCAGGTTGCATCACCACGCGAGCAGGGTGTTGTCCACCGTGCCCAGCATACCGGGGTAAGCCGCCGGCCCGCTCAGCGCGCCACTTCCACCCGGTTGCGCCCGCCGCTCTTGGCCCGATACAGCGCGGCGTCGGCGCTTTGATAGGCGCTGTGCGCATCGGCCATCAGCAGGGCCACGCCAGCGCTGATGCTGACCGCCAGCGCGTGGCCACCGGCAGTGAACGGCTGGCCGGCTACCTGCTCGCGCACGGTTTCCGCCAGAATCGCCGCCTCGCCCAGCCGCATGCCGGGGCACACCACCAGAAATTCCTCGCCGCCCAGCCGGCCCAGCATGGCTTCCGCCGGCAGTGTGGCCAGCACCCGGCGAGTGAGCTCAATCAGCGTGGCGTCGCCGCAGGGGTGGCCGTGGTGATCATTGATGCGTTTGAAGTGGTCGATGTCCAGCAGAATCACCGCGCCCATCAATTGCTCGGCGCGGTCGGTGATGGCCGCGCGGTTGAGCACGCCGGTCAGCCCGTCATGGGTGGCTTCGTATTGCAGGCGGCGGGCCAGCTCGCCCAGGCGGGCGTTGAGCTGGTTCATCTCGGCCTCGCGCCGGTCGGACTGGCTGATCATGCGCCGGGTTTCCCGCACCAGCCGCTCGAAATGCGTCAGCAGCGTGCCCAAGGCCTGGCGATAATCGGCCGCGCTGGCGTGCGGATTGGCCAGCACTTGCCGGCTGGCGTCGGCAGCCAGGGTTTCCATGGCGAAAAGGTCGAAATCAGACATTGGGCATGGCGCGCCGGGGCGCGAGGATAGCAAAGGTGGGGCAAACAGCATAGCGCAGGGCGATGACGGTTAGATGACAGGGCGGTTGCGTGTCATCTGTCTGTCGCATGCCGGCAGTGTTGAAGATTTTCATCAGATTTTTGCGCTGCTGCCCCGATGCAACACCCGATCTGCCTGGGTGTTTTCACCAAAACTGTGCGCTGTCTCTGCTGGTTTCGGGTGTTTTACTGCACAGATGCTGCCGCTGGTGCAGTGCTGTGCTAGGCTGTCCGCCCGATAATGGTTGTGACGGCTGTCTAATAATTTGCGCACCACAAGGCGCGCGCCCGCCGCCACAGCCCTGCTTGCTGGAGCCTGACATCATGGAATTGCGTTCGCCCCGTCTGTGGGGCACGGTGTGCGTGCTGGTGTCCGCCGCCGCCTTTGGCAGCATGGCGATTTTTGCCAAGCTGGCTTACGCCGCTGGCCTGGATGCCGCGTCTTTATTGTTTTTGCGTTTTACTTTGGCCGGGCTGTGCCTGTTGCCGGTGGTGCTGATTGGCCGGCTGCCGTGGCCGCGCGGGCGGGCGCTGGCGGCGCTGCTGGTGATGGGCGGGGTGTGCTACACCGGCAATTCGCAAACTTTTTTCATGGCGCTCAATTACGCCCCGGCCGGCACCGTGGCCTTGCTGCTGTATCTGTATCCGGTGCTGGTGATGCTGCTGTCGGCCTGGCTGTTTGGCGAGCAGCTCACCGCACGCAAATGGCTGGCCGCCGCGCTGACCTTCAGCGGCCTGGTGATCACCCTGGGGCTGGAGCTGGCCGGCCAGCCGCTGGGCATTGCCCTGGGCGTGGCCTCGGCGCTGATTTATTCCAGCTATATCTTGCTGGGCGGGCGCTACGCCACCGGCAGCCACCCGATTTCTTCGGCTTGCGTGGTGTTTCTGGCCGCCAGCCTGACCAATGGCCTGATTGTGCTGGCCAAGGGCGATGGCCTGCACTGGCCGCACAATAGCGCCGGCTGGCTGGCGCTGCTGGCGATTGCGCTGATTTGCACCGTGCTGGCGATTGTCGGGTTTTTGGTCGGGCTGCGCTGGGTGGGCGCCACCCGCGCCTCAATGATGTCCACTTTCGAACCGGTGGTCACCGTGCTGCTGGCGGCGGTGTGGCTGGGCGAATCGGTGAGCATGTCGCAACTGCTGGGTGGCGCCTTGATCCTGGCCGGCGTGCTGGTGTTGTCGCGGCCGCAGGCCGAGGTTGAGGTCAGTGATATTCATGATTGAGGGCAAAACCGGCATGCGCAGGTATTGATGGACTGCTGAGCGTTTAGGCAGGTTGATTATGTTCCTCTGGCGGTGGCGCTTAGCCGCCGTTTATCCCGTGTGGCGCGCTGAGCATCGCAGAAAGTCAGGGGGTTGTCCGTCACGGTTAAGCGGCGGCGCAGCCGACGCGCCATTCCGTGGCGGCCCTGACTTTCGAGAAGCGCAAGGGACCACCGTCGCCGCAGGCGGCGGACGGGCGCGCGTCCCGGGTCGCCTTTCTTTGCTGACTTTCTTTGGCGAAGCAACGGAAAGTCAGTCGGCATGCGGGACGAACTCCCGCCCCAATCAAGCCCCGCGCGCAGCGCGACGCTTAAGCCCTTAGCGTCGCTCATCACACCCAGCGCAGCGCGCCTGGCGAGGCGTGCGCAGACAGTACAAGCAGTACGGCAAGGCCGCGCAACGACGCCAGGCGGGTTTGGTGAGCGGCCCTTACTGCGGAATCATCCACGTCAGGTAATACGCCTGCACATAGGTGATGATGCCCACCATGGTGGCAAACATCAGGCTGTGCTTGACGGTGAAGCGGAACAGATCAGACTCCTTGCCCACCAGGCCCACAGCCGCGCAAGCCACGGCGATGGATTGCGGCGAGATCATCTTGCCGGTCACGCCGCCCGTGGTGTTGGCCGCCACCAGCAAGGTGTCGGACACGCCAATCTGGTGCGCGGTGGTGGCTTGCAGCGAGCAGAACAGCGCGTTGGACGAGGTGTCCGAACCGGTCAGGAACACGCCCAGCCAGCCCAGGAACGGCGAGAAGAACGGGAACAGCGCGCCGGTGCCAGCCAGCACCAGGGCCAGGGTGGACGACAGGCCGGAGTAGTTGGCGACAAAGGCAAACGCCAGCACCATGCCAATCGAGTAAATCGGGCGCTTCAGCTCCAGCACCACTTCGGCAAAGGTGCGGGCGGCGTCAGCCGGCTTCATGCGCAGCAGGGCGATGGAAATCAGCGCCGAGATCAAAATGGCGGTGCCGGTGGCCGACAGGATGTCCAGCTTGTAGATCGCCTCGTAGGGCTTGGCGCTGGCCACGATCGGGGCGGCCTTGATCACCAGATTATGCAGGTGCGGCACTTCCCACTTGAACACCAGGCCAGCCAGCGGGCCGCCCTTGTCGAACAGCATCTTGAACGGCTTCAGGCTCCACACCGTGACCATGGCGGTCAGGATGATGAACGGGGTCCAGGCCTTGAACACCTGGCCGCCGGTAAAGCCCAGCGCCGAGCCGGCCTTGCCGCTGCGCGGCACGCAAATGCCCTTGGTGGTGCCGTCGTTGGCAAAGCGGAAGTTTTCTTTCGGGTGCCACACTTTCAGGAACACGGTCAGGCAGATCAGGCTGACCAGGGCCGAGGTGATGTCCGGCAGTTCCGGGCCAACATAGCTGGCGGTAAAGAACTGGGTGACGGCAAACGAACCGCCGGCCACCAGAATCGCCGGCCAGGTCTGACGGATGCCACGGAAACCGTCCATCATGAACACCAGCCAGAACGGCACGATCACCGACAGCAGCGGCAGCTGATGGCCAGCCATTTTGCCGATCAGGAACGGATCAATGCTGGTCACCTTGCCGGCCACCAGGATGGGGATGCCCATCGCGCCAAACGCCACCGGGGCGGTGTTGGCGATCAGGCACAGGCCAGCGGCGTACAGCGGGTTGAAGCCCAGGCCGACCAGCAGCGCGGCGGTGATGGCCACCGGGGCGCCAAAACCGGCCGCGCCTTCCAGGAAGGCGCCGAACGAGAAGCCCACCAGCAGCATTTGCAGGCGTTGGTCTTCGGTAATCGACAACACCGAGGCGCGGATGATGTCAAATTGCCCGGTTTTGACCGTTACTTTGTATAGGAACACCGAGCAGACAATAATCCAGGCAATCGGCCACAGACCGTACAAAAAGCCATAACCAGCGGCGGCAAACGCCATGTCCACCGGCATTTGATACACCAGCACGGCAATCGCCAGGGCGATGGCCACGGTGATGGTGCCGGCCACATGGCCTTTCATGCGCAGCACCGCCAGCGCGATAAAGAAGAAAATGATCGGCAGCGAGGCCACCAGCGCCGACAGGCCCAGGCTGCCCAGCGGCGCGTAGATTTGCGTCCAGGTTTCCATGAAACAATAGTCCTCCGCGCAGCCCCGAAATGGGGTTGCGACACGATGAAGTGAAGTGTCCGGCCGGGTGGGCCGAAGGAGTGCGCAAGGGCCGGCTTTGCCGTCGGTGACGGCGGGGCCAAGCCTGCATCCTCGTGCGTTGCCGGGGTCAGCGGGCAACGTCCGGGCCTGGGCGACAGCGGCTCAGGGTGGCTGAACCGGGCCGTCAGGCGCCTGGCGAGGCGGCGCTAGCGCAGCGGGGCGGTCGGTGTGGGCATGTTTTCTCCTCAGCGGGTTTGTGGGCCGGCTGGCTTGCGCCGTCGGTCTCTTTACGCGGCGCATCTTTTCCCTGACGGGTTTGGGTGCGCCGCTTTTAATTCACGCGCCGCCTGGGCGGCGCGCAAGGTGTTGCAATATCTCAGGCCGGGTCGCTACAGGCGTCCAGCAGAGCTTCGATGCTTTGGTAATCCACGCCGGTGTGCGTGGTCAGGCCAATCTGACAGGTGCGGCTCATCGACACCCCGTGCGCACAGCCGGCCGGCAGTTGCAGGCGCTTGAGGCTGTTGGCGTTCAGCTCGGGGGTGGTGAAGCCCTTGTCGCCGGCAAAGCCGCAACAGGCGATGTCCGGCACGCTCAGCTGCGTGGCGCAGCGGCGCGCCAGCGCGGTGAGCTTGCCGCCCACGCCCAGCTTGCTGGCGCTGCACGGCACATGCAGGGCCAGTTGCGCCAGCGGGCGGGTAAAGCTCAGCCGTGGGGCGATGAATTCACTCAAAAAGCTGGCGGCGTCGTACAGCTTGAGCCGGGCATCGACGCGGCCTTCGCGCTGGGCGGTAATCAGCCGCTCGGCGCAGGGGCCGTTGTCGATGTACACCGGGATGCGGCCATTGTCGCTGGCGGCCAGCAGCGCCTTGGCGGTCTGGCTGCTGGCCAGCTCGGCGGCGTCGGCGGCGTTTTTTGAGTCAAACGGCTGGCCGCAGCACAGCGCGTCCAGATTGTCCGGGTAGCGGGCGGCAAAGCCGGCCTTGGCAAACAGGCTCAGCGTGTGTTCGGCCACGCTGGCGGCGCCGTCGCGGCCTTCGGCCAGGGTGCGATTCACGCAGCTGACGAAGTACACCACCGGCTCGCCCTGCGCCGACGGCGTGGGCAGGCGGCGGGCCGGGCCGGGCGCGCCCAGCGGCACGATGGGAATGGTTTTAAAGGTGTGATGCAGGCTGCGGTTCAGCGCTTGCACCGCCGGCTTGCCCAGCAGTTTTTGCGCGCTGGCGCGCACGCCCAGGCCCAGCCGCGCGCCAGCGGTGAGCAGACGCATATGGCCGGCCGCCCAGCGCGCCGCATCCGGGCGCGGGCTGGCGCCCTTGAGCTGCTTCATCAGCGTGCCGGTGTTGATGCCCACCGGGCAGCGGGTGGCGCACATGCCGGTGGCGGCGCAGGTGTCGATGCCCAGATAGCGATACTGGCTTTGGTGGCTGCTCAGCTCGGCCGGTGCTTCGCCGCTGCGCTGCAAATGGTTGATGCGCCGCCACAGCACAATGCGCTGGCGCGGGGTCAGGCTCAGGCCGTTGGACGGGCAGGCCGGCTCGCAAAAGCCGCACTCGATGCAGCGGTCCACCAGCGGGTCGGCCGCCGGCATGGCCTTGAGGTTTTCCAGGTGCAGCTGGTCGTTGTCGGTGATGATCACGTCCGGGTTGAGCACACCGTGCGGATCGAACAGCTTTTTGATGTCGCGCATGATGGCGTAGGCGTCGCTGCCCCATTCCAGCTCGACAAACGGCGCCACATTGCGGCCGGTGCCGTGCTCGGCCTTGAGCGAGCCGCCAAACTCCACCGCCACCAGCTCGCTGACCGCGTCCATGAAGTCGTTGTAGCGTTTCACCTCGGCGCTGGAGTCAAAGCTCGGGGTGAACACAAAGTGCAGATTGCCTTCCAGCGCGTGGCCAAAAATCAGCGCCTCGTGGTACTGGTATTGGTCAAACAGCACGGTCAGCCGGCGCACGCCCTCGGCCAGCGCTTCCACCGGGAAGGCCACGTCCTCGATCACCACCGTGGTGCCGACCGGGCGCACCGCGCCCACCGCCGGGAACAGACCCTTGCGCACCGCCCAGTAGGTTTCACACACCTGGCTGTCAGTGGAGAAACCACTGTTCGCCGCCGGAGCAAAGCCGGCCACGCAGGCATCGATTGCCGCCATTTGCTCGGCCAGCGCCTTGGCGCTGGGCGCGCGGGTTTCGATCAGCAGCGCGGCCGCCGACGGGCCAATCTCGCCATATAAAAAGTCCGGCAGGCCGGCTTTGTTTTGCACGGCGCGAATGCCCCGGCTGTCGATCAGCTCGACGGCTTCTACCGGCGCATCGGCCTTCAGCGCGGTCACCGCGCGGCAGCACGGGTCCAGCTCGTCAAACAGCACCAGGCAAGACGCCTTGTGCGGGTAGTCGGGCACGGTGTCGAAGGTGATGCTGCTGATAAAGCCCAGCGTGCCTTCCGAGCCGATCATCACATGGCTGAGCATGTCCACCGGGTCGGTGAAGTCCAGCAGGGCGTTGATGCCGTAGCCGGTGGTGTTTTTCAGCCGGTATTTGTGGCGGATTTTCTCGGCCAGCGCCGGGTTGCCGTGAATGCGCGCCGCCAGCGCCGACAGGCCATCCAGCAGCGCGGCGTGGCTGGCGCGAAACGCCGTCACGCTGGCGGCGTCGCCAGTGTCCAGCACCGTGCCGTCGGCCAGCATCACCCGCAGCGCCGACAGCGTGTGGTAGCTGTTTTGCGCGGTGCCGCAGCACATGCCCGAAGAATTATTGGCCGCCATGCCGCCAATGCGCGCGGTGGCGATCGAGGCCGGATCAGGGCCGATTTTGCGGCCCAGCGGGGCCAGGGTGTTGTTGGCGTGCTGGCCAATCACCCCCGGTTGCAGGCGAATGCGCGCGCCGCCGTCCAGCACTTCCTGGCCGGTCCAGCCGGCGCCCAGGGTGACCAGCACCGAATCGGTCACCGCCTGGCCAGACAAGCTGGTGCCAGCAGCGCGGAAGGTCACCGCCACGCGGTGCTGGTGGGCCAGCGCCAGCAGGGCGGCGATTTCGCTTTCGCTGTTCACTTGGGCAACGACCTTGGGCACCAGCCGGTAAAAGCTGGCGTCAGTGCCGTAAGCCAGGGTGCGGGTGGGGTCGGTGATCAGCCGCGCCGGGTCGATGTGGGCGGTCAGCTGGTCATAAAACGCCTGATATTGCGCGGGCAGCATGCGGGCTCCTCAACGGGACGACTGGCGCTGGCGCACCAGTTCGTGCAGCGATTGCTTGGCCGGGGTCAGCGGCGTGCGGTGAACCGTCCAACCCAGCTGGCGGCGCGGGGTGAACACACGCAGACGGGTGGCCAGCCAGCTGAAGGCGCGGTACAGCGCCGGGCGGCTGTACACCGTGCGCCACAGCGACCACACCCGCGCCAGTTGCGGCGAATACGCCGCGCCCTGACCAGCCAGCGGATGCGGGACTTTTTCTTCCGGGTCGCGCGCGGCTTCTTCGCGCAGGCGCATCAGCATTTCCGGGATGGGAATGCGCACCGGGCACACTTCGCCACAGGCCCCGCACAAGCTGGAGGCGGTGGGCAAATCCTGGGTGTCGTTCAGGCCAAGCATATGCGGCGAGATGATCTTGCCAATCGGGCCGGGGTAGACCGTGCCGTAGGCGTGGCCGCCAATGCGGCTGTACACCGGGCAGTGGTTCATGCAGGCGCCGCAGCGGATGCATTGCAGGGTTTTGCGCAGCTGTTCGTCGGCGTAGGCTTGCGAGCGGCCGTTGTCCAGCAGCACCAGATGCACCTCGCGCGGGCCGTCTTTTTCGCCGGGCTGGCGCGGGCGCGAGATCATATTGAAATAGGTGGTGATGGCCTGGCCGGTGGCCGAGCGCGGCAGGATGGAATACAGCGGAATCACGTCGCTGAGTTTTTCCACCACTTTTTCAATGCCGGTGATGGCGATGTGCATGTCCGGCACGGTGGTGCACATGCGGCCATTGCCTTCGTTTTCCACCAGACACAGCGTGCCGGTTTCCGCCACGGCAAAGTTCACCCCGGAAATCCCGACATCGGCCTTCAGATACATGCCGCGCAGGGCATTGCGGCCCAGCTGGATCAGCTCGTCCACGTCTTCGGTGTACGGCGCGGCCGGGATATTGTCGTGAAACAGCGTGGCGATTTGCGCCTTGGTTTTGTGAATCGCCGGCATGATGATGTGGCTGGGCTTTTCGCCCGCCAGCTGGACGATGTACTCGCCCATATCGCTTTCCACCGCCTGCACGCCGTGCGCTTCCAGGTAGTGGTTCAGCTCGGTTTCTTCACTGACCATCGACTTGCCCTTGACCGCCAGCTTGCCGTTGCGGGCGGCGATCAGGCCATGGATGATGGCGTTGGCTTCTTCCGGGGTTTCCGCCCAATGCACTTTTACGCCATTGGCGGTGAGCTGGGCTTCCAGTTTTTCCAGCAACTGCGGCAGCTTGGCCAGGCAGCGCTGACGCACGGTTTCGCCCAGGCTGCGCAGCGCTTCCAGCTCGTTGTGATCGGGAAACTGCGCCGCGCGCTTGGCCATCAGGAAGTCCATCGCCCCGCGAAAGCTCTTGCGCAGGTGCGGGTCGTTCACCGCATCGTGGCTATTGGCCTTGAAGCTGCGCGCCGGGTGCACGGTAATCGGATGCGTGCTCATTGGGCGGCCTCCAGTTCGGCAAGGTCGATGTCGTCCGGCACGATGGCCAGCACAATCAGTTCACGCGGGCCATGCGCGCCGTAGGCCAGCGTTTGCTGGATGTCGGCGGTTTTGGACGGCCCGGAAATCAGCAGGCTGTTGGTCGGCAGGCCGTTGGCCCAGCCTTCCGTGCTGACGGCTTGATAAAAGTTTTCGTACAGGCGGCTGGCGTCAAACAGGGCGATGTGCACCGGCGGCACCAGGCTCATGGCGCGCGGCTCGTCGGCGTCTGGCCAGACGATCAGCGTGCCGGTTTCGGCAATGCCGGCGCGCGTGGTGGTGAAGGCGGCGTCCACATCATGAAACAGCTCGGCTTTCCAGTCGTCGATGGGCCGGTCGTAGCTTTTCAGCTGCGGCGGCGTGGCCAGGCCTTGCAGCGCCTGGGCGGCGCGCGCGCCGTGGGCGGTGTTGGGGGCCAGCAGCACATGACGCCAGCCAGCCTGGGCGGCGCGGGCGGCCAGCGCCTGCGGCCAGCTGTCGGCGCGGGTGTAGATCACCTCGGTGTGCACCGCGCGCATCATGTGGCTAAAGTGCGCCAGGCGCGCCGGCAGCGTGTGTTGCAACGTGTGGCGGGCGTAGTAGCCGGCCACATCGGGCTCGACTGGGGTTTGCGCCGGGGCGGCGGCGCGCAGCTTGCCCAGAATGCGGTCGCGCGCGCTCATGCCTTGCCTCCGGTGCGTTCCAGCAGAAAACTGGCCAGATGCTTGCCGCGAAAGGCTTTGCCATCGTGGGCCAGCTTGCCGTTGATATTCAATAAACAGCCGCCGTCGGCGGTGACGAACTCCACCGCGCCGCTGTCTTGCAGCGCCGCGCTCTTGTCGCTGACCATCGCCCCGGAAATATCCGGGTGGCGCAGCGAAAACACCCCACCAAAACCACAGCATTCGGATTCGTGGTCGTGCACCACGCGCTCGACCTGGGCCAGCTGATCCACCAGCGCCCAGCCGTGCACATGGGTGTTCATCTCGCGCCGCGCCGAACACGAGGTATGCACCGCCACCTTGGTGGGCTTGCCCTGGTCGCGCAGTTCAATGCGCAGCACATTCAGCAGAAAATCGGCAAATTCCACCACCCGACCGGCCACGGCACAGGCGCGCGCCTCGTCGGCGTCGCCGGCAAACAGCGTCGGCCAGTGGTGTTTGATCATGCCGCCACACGAACCGGACGGCACCACAATCGGCCACGGCTGATCAAACAGCCCCAGCTGGCTGCGCGCCACCTCGCGCGCTTCGCCGGGCTGGCCGCTGGTGAAGGCGGGTTGGCCACAGCAGCTTTGCGCCTGCGGAAAATGCACGCGCACGCCTTCACGCTCCAACAGCGTCATGGCGTCCAGCCCGGCTTCGGGCAAGAACAAATCAAGCAAACAGGTGCCAAAAAAATACACATCGCCGGGGCGGGCGGGCGCGGGGGTGGCGTGCATGGGTTGTCTCCCTCTTGGTCAATTGGTAAGACCAATATTTTTCGTGTTCAGTGAATGTAAAATCAAAGACTTCCGTTGTCAACGAAGTTTAATTTAAGCCCTTTTCTAGGTGAAGGTAAGGGCGTATCATTGGTAAGACCAATAACTTCTTTTGCGCGCAGCCACTGTGCGCTCTTGATGATTTCAGGGGAAAAACCTGGAATATTCGAACAAAAACGAAAAAACAGCGTTCGTTTTGCGTTTATCCCCCGGTTTTGGCGCAAAACGAAAATCTGTTGCAAGGAGAAGACGACATGCCCACGCCCAGAATGCCTGTTCAACGCGTCAATGTGCCCAAGCTGTCCGACGCCATCATGCACCAGCTGGAAAGCATGATTCTGGAAGGCTCGCTCAAACCCGGCGACCGCCTGCCGCCCGAGCGCCAGCTGGCCGAACAACTGGGCGTGTCGCGCCCCTCGCTGCGCGAAGCCATCCAGCGCCTGGCCGCGCGCGGCATGCTGGTCAGCCGCCAGGGCGGCGGCACCTATGTCACTGATCAACTGGCGGCGGCGTTTTCTGACCCCTGGCAGCAACTGCTGGTCGAGCACCCCAACTTGCACCGCGATGTGCTGGAGTTTCGCCGCACGCTGGAAGGCGCCATGGCCGAATGCGCCGCGCGCCGCGCCACCGAACCCGACCGCGAACGCCTGGCGGCGCTGATGGACGAGCTGGAAGCCGCCTACGCCGGCCACGACCTGCTGACGCTGTCGCGCATGGACGTGGCCTTTCACCAGGCCATCGCCGACGCCGCGCACAATGTGCTGTTCGCCCACCTGTCGTCCAGCCTGCTGTCGATGCTGAAAACCCATGTGCGCGACAATATCGCCAATCTGTTTGACGTCGCCCCGGTGTCGGGCCAGCTCCTGGCCCAGCACCGCGCCATCTGGCAGGCCATCCACGAACGCAACCCGCAAGCCGCCCGCGCCGCCGCCGAAGCGCATATTGATTTTGTCGATCAGACGCTGAACGTGATCCGGGTGGAGCACGAACGCGAAGAACGCGCCATGCGCCGGGCGCAGGCGGTGGAGAAAGGGTAAGACCAAATGCAAGCCACCACACATAAACCAAGCCAAAGGCATGTTGCCGCGCCGCGCCAGCTCATCCACAGGGACAGTTCACGCTGATGTCTGCTCGTCACTTGTGGCGCCAGGTGCGTCAGCAACTGTATGCCGAGGGGCGGCAATTGATCACCATCCGCCCCAGCGACCGCCCCTGGCAGATGCCGTTTGCCGCGGCGCTGGCGTCTGGTTTGCCCTTGCTGGTGGGGGCAGCGTTTGGTCGGGTGGATTATGGCCTGGTGTCCTCGCTGGGTGGCTTGGTGTTTTTGTATCTGCCGGATACCCCGCTGCACCATCGCATGGTGTCGCTGATGGCCAGTGCCTTTGCCATGATCGCCTGCTACACCTTGGGGATCATCAGCCACCTGCTGCCGGCCGGCATGCTGCTGGCGCTGGCCACGGTGGCCATGCTGAGCAATATGACCTGCCGGTTTTACCAGGTGAACCCGCCTGGCAGCCTGTTCTTTTTCATGGCGGCGGCGATTGGCGCGTATTCCCCGGTCGAGCTGCTGCAAGCGCCATTCAAGGTGGGCTTGTTGGCGCTGGGCTGTCTGCTGGCCTGCGTGGTGGCTTTTGTCTACAGCCTGTTTATTCTGTCGCGCCGCCTGCCACGGCCGGTGCAGCCTTTGCCACCCGCCAGCTTTGAGTTTGTGGTGTTCGATTCGGTGCTGATCGGCGTGTGTGTGGGAGTGTCGCTGCTGCTGGCGCAGGCCTTGCAGCTGCATAACCCGTACTGGGTGCCGGTGAGCTGTCTGGCGGTGATTCAGGGCATGTCGCTACGCGCGGTGTGGGAAAAACAGCTGCAACGGCTGCTGGGCACCAGCATCGGGCTCTTGCTGTCCTGGGGGCTGCTGGCGCTGCCGCTCGACCCTTGGCGGCTGGCGCTGATGATCATTGTGCTGACCTTTATCGTCGAAACCGCCGTGGTGCGCCACTATGGCTTTGCCGCCATCTTCATCACCCCGCTGACCTTGCTGCTGGCCGAAGCGGTGACGCTGGGGCATGGCTCAGTCAGCGCGCTGATCCAGGCGCGCTTTGTCGATACCCTGCTGGGCTGTCTGGTGGGCCTGGTCGGCGGCGTCTGCCTGCATAGCCCATGCTTTCGCGCCTGGGCCAGCCCGCCGTTGCGACGCCTGCTGACGCCGCAACGGCCACGCCAGGCCGCAGATTAAGCGCAGCTAACAAAACCCAGCGCAGCGCGCCTGACCAGGCGCACGACCGTAGACAGTACAACAAGTACGGCAAGGTCGGGCAACAACGCCAGGAGGGTTTTGTGAGCGATGCTTAACTGGCCTGACGGCAGCCGGCAAACATATCCAGCTCACGCTGATACAGCGCGGTGCTCACCCCCATCATCCCCAGCACGCTGTGAAACAGATTGTCCTGGCTGTAGCGCTGGCCGGCTTGGGCTTTCAGGCAGTTCAGCGCCGGGCCGCCGTGTTCGCGCCAGCCGGGCGAGAACCAGGCCACCATCGGGATGTGTTTTTGCGCGTCCGGGGCCACCAGATACGGGGTGGCGTGCAGATACATGCCGTTTTCACCCAGCGATTCGCCATGGTCGGACAGATAAAGCAGGCTGCTGTCGATATTGGCCTGCTTTTCCAGCAGGCGGATGGTTTGCGCCAAAAAGAAATCGGTGTAGGCGATGGTGTTGTCGAAGGCGTTGATGATGTCTTCGCGCGCGCATTGTTGCAGCTCGCTGGTGCGGCACACCGGCTTGAAGCGCTCGAATTCGGGGGGATAACGCTTGTAATAAGCCGGGCCGTGGCTGCCTTTTTGGTGCAGCACAATCACCGCGTCGCCCTTGAGCGCCGCCAGCCGCTCGGGCAGGCCGTCGAGCAGGATTTCGTCAAAGCATTCGCCATCGCGGCAGTATTTGGCGTGCTGCTCGTCGTAGCGCATCTGTTTTTCTACCCGGTTGCAGACTTCTTTGCAGCCGGAATTATTGTCCACCCACAGCACGGTGAGGCCGGCGCGCTTGAGCACGTCCAGCAGGTTTTCTTCGTGGCGGGCGCGGTCGGTGTCGAATTGCTCGCGCGCCTTGGCCGAGAACATGCACGGCACCGAGACGGCGGTTTCAGTGCCGCAGGACCAGGCGTTGGGGTAGTTGACGATGTCAGTGCGGGCGGCCAGCTCGGGCGTGGTGGGGCGCGGGTAGCCGTTGAGGGCAAAGTGGTCAGCACGGGCGGTTTCGCCCACCACCAGCACCAGCACGCGCGGTTTGGCGTGCGCAGCAGCGGTTTGTTTGGCGTCCAGGCCAATTTGCTGCAAGGGCTGCGGTTTGGCGGTGACTTTGCGCAAATAAGAGGTGGACGCTTGCAGGTAATTCAGCGGGGCCAGCGCCATGCGCAGTTCGCGGTGGTTGCGAAACAGCGAGGCAAAGTCCTGATAGCCCACCGCGGCAATCGCCGCCAGCGCCAGGGTGGCGATGCCCAGGTGCGCCAAGCGCCGACCCAGCCGCCGCCAGCCGGGGCGGTATTCCACCGGCAGTTTCCACAGCAGCCAGCACGGCAGCACGCCCAGCAGCAGCACGGTCAGCGCCATTTTGACGGTGAGCAGGTCGCGCACTTCGGCGCCGTCGGTTTGCAGGGCGTTGCGCACCATGTCCTGGTCGATCAGCACACCGTACTGGTTCATGAAGTAGCTCACCGCTGCGGTGGTCAACAGCAGGAGGCCAATCAGCGGCTTGCCCACCCGTGGCCAGACAAACAGCAGCAACACCCAGTAAAAGAAGGTCGTGGTCAGCGCCAGCGCCAGCGCCAGCATTTTCACGCCATGGCCATCCAGCGGGCTGACAATCTCCCACAGTCGTTGCCAGAACGGCAGGTTGAACAACAGCACCAGCGCCATGGCCACATACAGGGCCAGACGCTCCGGCGACAACGGACGCAGCAATTTCATGAGGACACAACCCGGAAAAAAATGAGAAGAATTATCAGCGCAGCCAGCTTAATGCGGGCTTAAGAACCGCACGCCACACCCGGTACAGCCATCCGGGCGACGCGCCAACATAGACAAACCCCGTCGTTCGGCAAGGCCGAAAACAAGGTCAGCAGGACGTTTGCGCGCTGTGCCACGCGCCATAATACGCGCCCCGACCTCAATCCAGATGACGCTGTCGCCAGTCTTGCAACAGCGGTTCAATATCATGCAGGTTGCGCAGGATCTGCCAGTGTCCGGCCGGCGAAGGACGCATGCCCTGCACGCCCGCCCCTCCCACCCACAGCTCGACCTGGGGCGGCAGCAAGCGGCGCAAGGCGGTCAGGGTATCTGGGGGCGCGCCATCGTAGGCTTGTGAGAACGACAACGCCAGCACATCCACCCGGTGCTTGTGTGCGGCCTGGGCAATGTCGGTCAGCGGCAGGTCGGCGCCAAAGGCCAGCACCTCGCAAGCCGACAAACGGAACAAGGCCTCGGCCATCAGCAAGCCCAGCACATGCTGCTCGCCGGCACAGGTAGTCAGCATCACCTTGGGGTGGCCCTGGGGAATGGTCAGCACCGCCAGCGTCTCGCGCAGGATGCGGGTGACTTGCTCGGTGTACAGATGTTCTTCGTGGATTTCGATCTGCCCGCGCGCCCACAGCTCACCCACCAGTTGATTGGCCGGCGGCAAAAAATCACAGACAAAGCTGCGCAGCCCCTGGCTGTGCAACTGGCATTGCAGCTCATCGCGAATGGCGTGGCCTTCCTGGCCTTTCAGCAGGCTTTCCAGCCGGGCGCATACCGCAGGGGCGGCTTCACGCGGGCGGCGCGCCTCAAACAGGCGGGACAACTCTTCGGCACTCAGATGAATGATCTTGCCCGGCCGGAATCCTTGATCCATCAACCGGCGCACGGCGCGCAGCTTGTCCACCTGTTCGCGCGGGTACACCCGATCCCCCTGGGCATCGCGGGCCGGCTCGGGAAAGCCATAACGGCGCTCCCACATGCGCAGCAAATCCTTGGGGATGCCGGTTTCCCGCTCGACCACGCTGATGGGCAGGCCATCAAATTGGGGTAATCCGGTCTGCGTCATGAAAAGTCCTCGTCATGCAGGCAATAAAACAAGCGTTCTGCATTATGCCATATTGCCCACGCAGTTCGCGTCGTCCCACACACGGCCAGATACCGTAAAACCCCTGACTGACCAGGCCGGCACAATACGATATGCTTGTATCGCACATTCGCTTGTTCTGCAAATTCAGCACCATACAAAAACAGGAGTCACATTCGATGAAATTGCGCATGCTTACCGCCTCCCTTGCCCTAGCCGCCGGCCTGGGCATCGCCCCCGCCAGTCAGGCGCTGGACCTGGGCAATCTGGCCGGTGGTCTGGTCAACCTAGCCAAGGCCGCCACGCTCAGCGACGACGACGCCAAGGAACTGGCCTTTGACGCCGCCCAGCACATGGACAGCCAGAATAAAATCGCCCCGCCCAACAGCCCTTACGCCAAGCGCCTGGCGCGCATTGTGAAAGGGTTGAATCAGGAAGACGGCCTGGCGCTGAATTTCAAGGTATACCTGACCAAAGAAGTCAACGCCTTTGCCATGGCCAATGGCACGGTGCGAGTGTACGCCGGCCTGCTGGACGCGATGACCGACGACGAAGTGCGCTTTGTCATCGGCCATGAAGTCGGCCACGTCAAGCTGGGCCACTCCAAGAAAGCCATGCAAGTGGCCTACACCGCCTCCGGCGTGCGCGGCCTGGCTGCCGCCAGCGGCAATCAGGCGGTGGCGCAGCTGAGCGCCTCGGCGATTGGCGGCTTTGCCGAAGCGCTGGTCAATGCCCAGTTCTCGCAAAGCCAGGAAAACGAAGCAGACACCTATTCCGTGGGCTTCATGAAGCGCCACAACTACCCGCCGGCAGCGGCAGTGTCGGCGCTGCGCAAATTGCAGGCGCTGGGCGATGGCGCCAGCATTTTGTCCTCGCACCCGGCCTCCAGCGAACGCGCCACTAAAGTGGAAAGCGAAATCGCCAAGCTGTAAACCAGGCACACAGGCCAGATGCGCGCCCCTGCCGGCCCCGCCCGCCAGGGGCGCGCGGCGTTTACTCCACCAGATTGCGCGGCTCGCCCTGCAAAAACGCGGCGATATTGTCCACCAGCTGCTGCGCCAGCTTGGCCAGCGCCTGCTCGCTCAGCCAGGCGGCGTGCGGGGTGATGATCAGATTGGGCAGCTCGACATCCAGCAGCGGGTTGCCCTGGCGCGGTGGCTCGGTGTCCAGCACATCCAGCCCGGCGCCGCCCAGTCGGCCGGCCTGCAAGGCGGCCAGCAACGCCGCCTCGTCCACCAGCCCGCCGCGCGCGGTGTTGATCAGCAGCGCGTCCGGCTTCATCAAGGCCAGCTCGGCCGCGCCAATCAGGCCACGGGTGTCGTTGTTCAGCGGCAGATGCAAGCTCAGCACATCCGCCTCGGCCAGCGCCGTCTCAAACCGGGTATAGCCCGCGCGAACCTGCGCCGCGCCCTTGCGCTCCACGCGCATCAACCGCATGCCCAGCGCCGCCGCCTTGGCGGCCAGCGCCTCGCCAATCGCCCCGCCGCCGCACACCGCCAGCGTGCGCGCCGACAGGTCTTTCATCGGCGCGGCGTGCAGGCAAAACTGCGCCGACTGCTGCCAGCCGCCTTCCAGCACGGCGCGCCGATAGGCAAACAGATTGCGCGACAGCGCCAGCATCAGCATCAAGGCGTGCTCGGCCACCGCATCGGCGCCGTAGTTGCGCACATTGCACACCGCCACGCCATGCGCGCGCGCCGCGTCCAGATCAATCTGGTTCACCCCGGTGGCCGCCACCGCCACCAGCTTGAGCTCGGGCAGCTGGGCAAAATGCTCGGCGCGCAGCGGCACTTTATTGCTGATCAACACCTGCGCGCCGCGGGCATGGCTCAGCAGTTGCTCGGGCGAGGTGGCCGGGTAATCTTGCCAGCGGTGCGGCAATGGCAGCGGCGGCACGGCGGTCGGCAGGCTGTCGCGATCCAGAAACACAATCGAGGTCATGGCGGGGGCTTTCCAGAGTCAAAAGGTCAGACCCGCAGCATGCCTGAATTCCACCCACAGGAAAATCCTGCCCCATCGCGGGCGCAAAAGGCCATTCGTGGGGTTCTACGCCGTCGTTTCGCCGCTTACAATGCTCACAGCCTGGCCCATCCGGCCAGACATTCGCATTCACCAAGGAACCCTCATGAGCACATCGCTGTTGATTGAAGACCTCACCGTAGGCGACGGCGCCGAAGCTGTCACCGGCAAGGAAGTCACCGTTCACTACACCGGCTGGCTGACCGACGGCCAGAAATTTGACTCCAGCAAAGACCGCATGCAGCCGTTCAGCTTTCCGCTGGGCGCCGGCCATGTGATCAAGGGCTGGGATCAAGGCGTGGCCGGCATGAAAGTGGGCGGCAAGCGCAAGCTGACCATCCCGCCGGAGCTGGGCTACGGCGCGCGTGGCGCTGGCGGCGTGATTCCGCCCAACGCCACCCTGGTGTTTGAAGTGGAACTGCTGTCGATCGACTGACGCCCACAGGCAACGGGCGCGCCCTGCGTCCGTTGCCGCCCCGCCAGCGCCGGTATACCCTCGGGTTTCCCTTCACCGGACACAGGCGCACACATGCTCACCCTCTATACCTGGGGCACCCCCAACGGCCGTAAAGTCTCTATCCTGCTGGCCGAACTCGGCCTGGAACACCACGTCCAGCCGATCAATATCCTGACCGGCGAACAAAACACCCCGGCGTTTCGCGCCATCAACCCCAATGGCAAAATTCCCGCGCTGGTAGACAGCGACGGCCCCGATGGCCAGCCGATCAGCGTGTTTGAATCCGCCGCCATCATGATTTACCTGGCAGAAAAACATCAGCGCTTCTTGCCCGCCAGCGGCGCCGAACGCTATGCCGTGCTGCAATGGCTGATGTTCCAGATGGGCGGCTTTGGCCCCATGCTCGGCCAGGCGCACCACTTTTTACGCTTTGCCCCCGAACCCGTCCCCTACGCCATCGAGCGCTACCGCAACGAAGCCCGCCGCCTGTACACCGTGCTGGACAATCAACTGGCCGGGCGCGACTACGTGGCCGGTGATTATTCGATTGCCGATATGGCGCTCTACCCCTGGGCCACTCGCCACGAATGGCAGGAGATTGATCTGGCGGACTTCCCGAATGTCGCCCGCTGGATGGCCACGCTGGCGGCACGGCCGGCGGTGGCGAAGGGGATGGCAGAACCGGGGTAACTCCCCACTGCGCCGCACCCTGGCCACCTTCACCCTCATGGGTGGCCAGGACGCCAGCAAGCATCATGGATGAAATGCTGGCGAGAATGGCGCCGATTCTCGCCCCACCTAAGTCGCATACCCCGCACCATCCCGCCCGCCTAGAATCCCCGCTCATTTATTGACGAGGTCATCTTCATGTTGCTGGGCGTTTGGGCCGATCAGGCCGGTGTGTTTCTGGCGTGGCTGTGCGCCATCACCACGGTGGTGTTTGCCGTGCCGATTACGTTTTTTCCGTTGCGCTGGGCGCGCTTGATGCGTTGGCGGATTCCGGCGGAGACGCAGTTGACGGTGTATTTTGGCCGCTGTCTGGGGTTGTTCATTCTGATTCTGGAAGGCTTGATGGCGCGGGCGGCGTGGAGCGGCGAGGGGCGGGTGTGGGTGTTCGAGCAGTTGGCGGCGGTGTTTGCCTGCATGGTGGCGTTACATGTGTATGGCGCGCTGCGCCGTGAGCAGCCGTGGACGGAGACGGCAGAGATTGGGGTGTACAGCGTGTGCTTGTTGTTGACGCTGGCGTGCTTTCCATTGCCGGCATAGTGCCGCCGCAACCAGCCCATGGCGCCGTCGCGGAAAGCCGCTGACGGCAAGCGGGCCGTGGCCGTAGATGGCCACGCCAAGCTCATATTGATGGTGGCGCCAACCTTCCTTCAGGCGCCCGGCGCGGCCACCAAGCCATGGCGCAGCGCCAGCTGCATCAGGCCAATATCGTTGTGCACTTCCAGCTTCTGGCGAATTGCCGACAGATAATTAAGCACGGTCTTGGCGCTCAGGTGCAGCTGCTCGGCAATGCGCGCCGGCGGCTCGCCGGCCACCGCCAGGCGCAGGATGTCGAATTCGCGCGGCGTCAGCCGGCTGATGGCGGCGTCGGCTTCCAGGCTGTCGTTGGCCAGCAGCTCGGCCATGTCCGGCGACAACACCCGCCGCCCCTGCGCCACCTTGCGCAGCGCCGCCAGCATGTCGTCCGGGTCGGCGTGCTTGGTCAGATAGCCCTGCGCGCCAGCGCGAAACGCCTGGCGGGCGTAGCCGGCGTGCTGGTGCATGGTGAACACCAGGATGGCCAGATCCGGCTGTCGGGCCAGCAGGCGGCTGATGGCCTCCATGCCGCTGCCCAGTTGCAGCGACAAATCCACCACCGCCACGTTCACCGGCTGGCGGCGCAGCGCGGCGCAGGCTTCGTCGGCGGTGGCGGCCTCGGCCACCACGCGCATATCGGCCTCGGCGTCGATCAAGCGGCGGTAGCCGGTGCGCACCACAGCGTGGTCGTCCAGCAGCAGGATATGAATCATGGCGTCCTCGTGACGGATAGGGTTTTCAGCGCCGCTGACCAAACCGGTTGTGCGGCCTTGTTGGATGGCTTGTGCTGTCTGTGGCTAAGAGTCGCTCACAAAACCCAGCGAAGCGGCCCTGGCTAGGCGTGTGACCGCAGACAGTACAAGCAGTACGGCAAGGTCACACAACAACGCCAGGGGGTTTTGTTAGCGGCTCTAAAGGCGTGGCTGGGGCTGTGTGAGCCGCTAACTCAACCCCACCAGCGGCGCGTGCAAACTCACGCACAGCCCGCCGCCAGGATTCAGCGCCAACGTCACGCCGCCGCCGACACTCTCCAGTCTCTCGCGCATCCCCAGCAGACCACAACCATACTTTGGCACGACACGCGCCACGCCGTTGTCGCTGACCGACACACACAAGCAGCCGTCCGTCACCTCGGCGCGCAATTGCACGGCGCTGGCCTGGCTGTGGCGGGCGATATTGGTCAGGCACTCCTGCACGGCGCGGTATAGCTGCAAGGCGTGGCGGGCGGGCAGCGGCGGCATGGCTTGCCAGTGGGCGTCCAGTTGCACTTCCGGGCGGCGCGCCTGCCATTGCCGGGTGAGCTCTTCCAGCGCCTCGGCCAGCGACAGGCCGTCCAGGCCATGCGGGCGCAGCTCGCTGAGCAGGGCGCGGATATGGCGATGAATGCGCTGGGTTTCTTGCTGGATGTCGCGCACGCACTGGCGCTGCGGGTGCTCCGGCTCGCTGGGGCCGTGGCGCAGCAAATAGGCGGCGCACACGCCAATCGCCTCCAGCGACTGGCCCAGCTCGTCGTGCAACTCACGCGCCAGCTCGGCTTGTTCTTGCTCGCGCACCGCCAGCAGCCGGCGGCTGAGCTGGCGCTGGCGCTGGCGGGCGGCGTGCAGCTTGGCCGACAGGGTGTTCAGCGTTTGCGCGATGCGGTCGAACTCGCGCAGGGCAAAGCGCGGCAGCGTCAGCGGCTGGCTGTCGTCTTCCAGCGCGCGGATGGCGGCTTCGATGCGCCGGGCCGGCGCCAGCGCGCGGCCAATGGTCAGCCAGCAGGCCACCAGCGAGATGGCGCTGATCACCACGGTGAACAGGATCACGCCGCTGGCGTCGCGGATTTTTTCTTCGATTTCGCTGTAGGGCTCCAGCGCCACATGCACCACATGGCCATCCAGATTCAGCGCAATCGGCTGGCGGTCAAACTGCACTTGCGCGGCCAGCGGCGCCAGCCAGCCGGGGGCTTCATCCCCCGCCGGCGCATCCGGCCCGCCGCCCAGACGCAGGGTGACATGGCGAAAGCCGCCGGCTGCCACCAGCTCGCGCACGCGCGCCGGGTTGGCGTCGGCGCGGCCCAGGGCGTCGATCAGTTGCAATAGCCGGGCCGAGGCGCGCAGCTCTTCTTCGGCGTCGGCGCGCGCGGCGTTCAGCCAGTACAGGCTGACACAGGCGATCAGCAAGAGGGAGAACAAGCCCATCCAGGCGGTCAAGCGCTTGCGTAAATCCATATTGACCCCCTACTTTGGTTGAATCGACATTTAAATCAATTTGTGAATTCGGCAGAATAAACACACGGGTTTTCTGCATCTCACTCTAGCATATTCCGCCGTAAATCCATATTCGGCCAGTTCGGGAAATTTTCCCGACTCTGGCGGGTGATTTTCCCTGTTTAGGCTGGGAACAAATCCTGATACTGCCGGTCAGGCGGCGGATGAATGGGCCTGATGCCCGGAGTGACGCACAACAGCACATATCCGCCAAAAACAACAATGACATGATTAATATACGGATATGGCCATGCTGCAATTTTATCAAATCCCCTGTCGCGGCCCGGCGCGCGCCCCTTGGTTATTGTGCATTGCCGGCCTGCTGGGCCCGGCAGTGGCGCAGGCGGAAGACGCCGCGCTGGCCGAGGTCACCGTGGTGGGCGCCACGCCGCTGCCAGGCCTGGGGCTGAGCCGTGCGCAGGTGGCGGCTCCGGTGGTCAGCCGCAACGCCGCCGCGCTGCAACACAGCCAGCGCGCCACCCTGGGCGAGTTTCTCGAGCGCGAGCTGGGCAGCGTGCACATCAACGACATGCAGGGCAACGCCTTGCAGGCCGATGTCAATTACCGCGGCTACACCGCCTCGCCGCTGCTGGGCACGCCGCAGGGCTTGTCGGTGTATCTGGACGGCATGCGCATGAACCAGCCGTTTGGCGATGTGGTCAGCTGGGATGCGCTGCCGCGCTCGGCGCTGGCCACGCTGACGCTGATGCCCGGCTCCAATCCGCTGTTTGGCCTGAACACCCTGGGCGGCGCGCTGGCGCTGACCACCAAGGACGGCCTGAGCCATCCCGGCACGGCGATTGAAACGGGTTATGGTTCGGATCAGCGCCGTCGGCTGGGTTTTGAGCATGGCGGCTCGGCGGCCAATGGCCTGAACTGGTTTGTCACCGGCAACTGGATGAAAGAGAACGGCTGGCGCGAGCATTCGCCCTCAGAAACCCGCCAGCTGTTCGCCAAGCTGGGCTGGAGCGGCGAGCGCACCGACCTGGCCGCCGCGCTGGGCTGGGCCGACAACACGCTGACCGGCAATGGCCTGCAAGACGCCCGCCTACTGGCGCGCGACTACCGCAGCGTGTACACCCAGCCAGACGAAACCGACAACCGCAGCGCCTGGCTGAACCTCACCGGCAAGCACCAGCTGAACGACCGCGTGCAGCTCGCTGGCAATGCCTACGCGCGCCGACTGAGCAGCAGCACGCTGAATGGCGACATCAACGAAGATTCGCTGGATCAGCAGGTGTATTTATTGCGCACCAGCGCCGCCGACCGCAATGCGCTGGGCAAGGCCGGCTACAGCAACTTGCCCAGCCAGAACGAAACCGCCGCCAATACGCCGTTTCCGTATTGGCGCTGCCTGGCGCAAACCGCGCTGGCCGACGAGCCGGCAGAAAAATGCAATGGCCTGCTCAACCGCACCCGCACCCGGCAGACGCAATACGGCTTTAGCGGCCAGTTCACCCTGCAGGACACGGGTAACCAGTTCACCGCCGGGCTGGGCTACGACGCCAGCCGGGTGCGCTTTAGCCAGACCAGCCAGTTTGGCTATCTGAATCCCGACCGTAGCGTGACGCCGGTGAATTTCTTTGCCGACGGCACAGAAATCGACGACAGCGGCGTGCCGGTGGACAGCCGGGTGAACCTGAGCGGGCGCACCCGCACCTGGAGCCTGTTTGCCACCGACACGCTGACCCTGGCCGAGCACTGGCATCTCACCCTGTCGGCGCGCTGGAATCAAACCCGCCTGAGCGTGCGCGACCACATCACCCCGGGCGGCGGCGCCGGCTCAATGGACGGCGACCACCGCTTCAGCCGGGTCAACCCGGCCGCCGGGCTGAGCTATGCGCCCAGCGCCAACCTGACCGCCTGGCTGGGCTACAACCAGGGCAGCCGCGCCCCCAGTGTGGTGGAGCTGGGCTGCGCCGACCCCAGCAACCCTTGCCGCCTGCCCAACGCCATGGCCAGCGACCCGGCCTTGCGTCAGGTGGTCACCCACACCTGGGAAGCCGGCGTGCGCGGCAAATTCACACCGAATCTGCGCTGGCAGCTGGGCGGCTTTCGCGCCGACAGCCGCGACGACATCCTGTTTGTCGCGGCCCGTCAGAGCGGTTCTGGCTACTTCAAGAACGTGGACCGCACCCGCCGCCAGGGCGTCGAGCTGGGCTTGAGCGGCGAGCATGGCGCGTTTAATTGGGGGCTGGATTACACCTATCTGGACGCCACTTACCAAAGCGCGGAAACCCTCACCGCCGCCGCCAACAGCAGCCAGGACGCCAGCGGCAATATCCGTGTGCAGCCGGGCGACCGCCTGCCGTTGACCCCGCGCCATCTGGTCAAGCTGCGCGCGGATTATCGCTTTTCGCCGCAATGGCAGGCTGGCGTGGCCATGCGCGCCGTGGCGGGCAGTCTGGCGCGCGGCAATGAAAACGGCCAGCACCAGTCCGACGGCGTATACAACCTGGGCCCAGGCCGCAGTGCCGGCTACGCGGTGTGGGATTTGACTGGCGAATACCGGCCGACGACCCAACTGACCGTGTTTGGCCAGGTGAACAATGTCTTTGACCGCCGCTACGCCACCGCCGCCCAACTGGGCGCCACCGGCTTTACCAGCGATGGCAATTTTGTGGCGCGCCCGTTTGCGGCGGTGGGCGGCAAGTACCCGCTGATGCACGCCACCTTCTACGCCCCCGGCGCGCCGCGCAGCTTCTGGCTGGGTGTGCGCTATGAGTTTGACAAGGTGGCGCAAAAAGACTGAACACGCATGAACCGGCTTCTCCTTACAGCCGCCTTAGGGCGGCTTTTTTATGGCGGATGGCGCGGGATATTTAAATACCGGGCTCGCCTATTCGCCTTTAGTCGTATTTTTCAGTGAATAGCAGTTTTATTTTGCTATCGATAAATCTGGTTTTAAATATCAGCAGCGCATCCGGGAAAAAATCCTGCTTTGTCCGGGCGTGACGCCCAGGGTTAAATCATGCACTCCGCTTACACTTGTTTGTGGGCAAAGCTGTGTGACTGCACGCATGGCAAACCAGACAAGACAAGGACGGAGATATGCACACCACCATCAAACACACCCTGCGGCGCGCGCCGCTGGCCGCGGTGATTTCGCTGGCGCTGGCCGGCGCCGCGCTGGCCGGCACGGTCAGCTGGGAAGACATCGCCAACGACGACAAAACCCCGAAAAACGTGCTGATGTATGGCATGGGCCTGAAAGGTCAGCGCTTTAGCGCGCTCAAGCAGGTGTCCACCAAGAATGTGGCCGATCTGGTGCCGGCGTGGAGCTTTTCGTTTGGCGGCGAAAAACAGCGCGGCCAGGAAACCCAGGCGATTGTGCATGATGGGGTGATCTACATCACCGCCTCGTACTCGCGCATGTTCGCCATCGACGCCAAGACCGGCAAGCAGCTGTGGTCTTACGAGCACCGGCTGGCCGACGACATCCGCCCATGTTGCGACGTGATCAACCGTGGCGCGGCGATTTATGGCGACAAGGTGTACTTTGGCACGCTGGACGCCAGCATCGTGGCGCTGAACAAAGACACCGGCAAAGTGGTGTGGAAAGAAAAATTCGGCGACCACAAAATCGGCTACACCATGACCGGCGCGCCGACCGTGGTCAAAGATCAAAAAACCGGCCGCATGCTGCTGATCCACGGCTCGTCGGGTGACGAATTCGGCGTGGTGGGCTGGCTGTACGCCCGCGATCCGGACACCGGCAAAGAAGTGTGGGCGCGCCCGCTGGTGGAAGGCCATATCGGCC
>ERZ650302.62-NODE-62-length-46872-cov-10.840421_pt1 | contig 46872 bp, 52 predicted proteins | sample MGYA00376238_ERZ650302 | MGnify/ENA primary metagenome ERZ650302 (study PRJEB26733, sample SAMN07839298) | wastewater metagenome | biome: urban; feature: wastewater treatment plant; material: waste water | place: USA: North Carolina | collected 2016-04-28 ... | reverse complement strand
TATGGCTCTATGTGGTTTAGTTTTTATTTTATTAGAATTTCACCCAACGGGTTAACTTAATGTAAAAATAATATAGAAACGATAGTGGTAAGCTATCGTTTTTTTTTTGACTAATGCTCACCAGAAAACTCATTGCTGCTTTTTAGCCCCGATAGGAGCGACATCCTTGCTTGCCGGGGTTCGGCAAGCAAGATATAGCGGAGAGCGGGACTTTGTTTCCATAAAAGCCTAAAGTTTCCTGCTCCTAAAAATTAGCCAAAACAGACCTACAAACCAATAATTATCAATATTTTAAATCATCTACAACGTTTTCATTAAAAACTGTTATTTTTTTACAAAATAAGCAACTCCTATCCGATTATAGTTAATTATAATTAAAACTTTTAGTAACTCGAATACTTACTAACTACATTTGCCAAACAGAAATAAACAAAATTTTAAATCATAATCATTATGTCATTAGTAGGTAAAAAATTTCCAAGTATTGCGGTTGATGCTATCTCTGAAATGGGAGATAATTTGAAAATCAACATTTTTGAAGAAGCAGTAAACAACAACAAAAAAGTATTGTTGTTCTGGTACCCAAAAGATTTCACTTTTGTATGTCCAACAGAATTACACGCTTTTCAAGCCGCTTTACCAGAATTTGAAAAAAGAAATACAATTGTAATTGGTGCTTCTTGCGATACTAACGAAGTGCACTTTGCTTGGTTGAACACACCAAAAAACAATGGTGGTATCGAGGGAGTAACGTACCCAATCTTGGCTGATACTAACAGAAACTTAGCTAACATTTTAGGTATTTTGGATATCGAATCTACTAGCTACAGCGAAGAAACTGATTCTGTAATCCTTGAAGGTTCTAACGTAACTTACAGAGCTACTTATTTGATTGATGAAACTGGAAAAATTTTCCACGAAAGTGTTAACGATATGCCATTAGGTCGTAACGTAAACGAATACTTACGTATGGTAGATGCTTACACGCACATTCAAGTAAAAGGTGAAGTTTGTCCTGCTAACTGGGAAGCTGGTAAAGAAGCAATGAATGCTGACAGAAAAAGTACTGCTGAATACTTAAGCTTAAACTAATAACAAGTTCCAAATTTTAAATTCCAAATTCCAATGTAGTTCGTTTTAGGACTATCAAAAATTGGAATTTGGGATTTTAAAAATTGAATTTTAAAATTTAAATTATGTTAATCGAATTAAACGAAGATACGTTGGGTGCTTTGGTAGCGCAAAACGAAAAAGTAGTGGTTCAATACTCGGCTTCTTGGTGTGGTAATTGCAGAATCATGAAGCCAAAATTCAAAAAAATGGCCACTGAAAACGAAAACATTACGTTTGTTTTGGTAGATGCTGAAAACTCACCTGAGTCTAGAAAGTTAGCCAATGTGAGTAACCTACCCACTTTTGCAACGTTTGTTGGAGGAAAATTAGTTAACGAAACACAGACTAACAAAGCAGAAGTTTTAGCCGATTTAGTAAAAGAAATCGCTTAAGAAAACGCGTTACTCCTACTTCCAATTATTTCCAATCTTTATACATTTATTCCAATGAAATTACCTGTTATCAAACACCTTACTCAATTTATAGAAGAAAACGACCAAGATTACATCATTGAAACTATAGAAGTTTTAGAAGCACTTACAGAAGTTCCTTCTTTAAAAGACGAAGAGTTGGATGTGATTGGCGAATTGATTTCGAATATGTATGGTGCTTTGGAAGTAAATAAAATGGTAAAAACAGGCACTGATAAGAAAGAAGCTTTGAACACGTTCATGAAACGAGTTTTGGGGTCAATCGATAAATAGGTTCTGTTTCTAAAACATAAAAAGCCTGCAAAGACAAAGTTTTTGCAGGCTTTTTTTATTATATCTTTCTTCACTGATTAACCTAGCTGATAATTATTGCAACTTGCATTCAAAAATTTTTTTTTACTGTTGAAATACCATTATTGTTTGTACAAAAAAAATTAAAACCATTTAAAATACTATTTTTGTTAGTAATTTAGAGTCAATTATTTACGGTTTTTAATCTATCAAGTATGAATACATTATTTACAGATAAAATGGCCAGTGTTTACGATGCTATGTATCAAACTTTTATTGATTATAACGAAGAATATGACTTTTACAATACCATTATTCAGAAATACGGAAGTCAATCAACTCTAGAAATTGGTAGTGGTACAGGAAACTTAGCACTTCGTTTTTTTCAAAACAATCAAAAGTATTTGGGGCTTGACGCAAGTGAGGATATGATTGCAATTGCAAAAAAAAGAACTTCTAAAAGCACGTTTATTCATGGCGACATGAGAGAGTTTACATTAGAAAATCCAGTTGATTCCATCCTCATCACAGGTCGCTCTACTAGCTATTTAATTTCTAATGAAGACGTCTATTATTGCTTTGATTCGGTTCATCAAAATCTTAATAACGAAGGCGTATTTGTGTTTGACTTTATTGATGCAAATAGGTATATTCCTTATTGTGAAAACAACAAAAGCATCATTCATAAAGCGAATTGTGAAGGAATCCTGCATTACAGAGACAGTAATTGGAAACTTACCACCGCGGATAATTTTTTGATGGAATGGACTGCAATTTATTACACTATACAAGATAACGAAAAAGAGGTGATTGCAGAAGATTTTTCTACGGTTAGAGTTTTTACTTTAAATGAAATCCAACTTTTTCTTTATATGAAAGGATTTGAAATTCTTGAAGTAATAGACAGAAAAACTTATGCATTTGACACCTATGTTATTGTAGCAAAAAAGAAAAAAAAGTAGTTTTAAAACAATGAGTTTTACATTTTTTTCTCAATTATTGCAATGATTCGTTGTTCCTCATCAGTAGCTGCTAAACCCGAGAAATCCCAATAATTAGTTAGAATACTATTGCCTTTATTAATCAAGCTTTTGTCTTTAAAAACTTGAGGCTCACGATAGGTATAATTTTGATTGCTAAAATTAGTAGTTACTAAATAATTTCTAACTTCTATATTCTTAGTTTCCTTTTTATACATTTTCTCAAAACCAATTTCTTCCTTTGAACTTACTAGGAAATAATTAGCCTCTTCAACTCTATAAGTAGTTTTCACGTTAGACATATAAATATTCTTAGCGCCTTTTACCGCTTTTCCAGAATTTCTGGCCAAACTAATTTCAGAAATTTTAGAGCTTACCTCGATAATTAAATTTTTCTGATTATCATAAATAATCTTAAACTCATCTAATAAACCTTTGGAGTTATCTAGTGGAGTTGCTGTCAAAACATAATAAGCATCGTTTTCAGAATAAGAACGAACCAAAAAATAATAACTATCCTTAGCTTTAGGGTCCAAAAGTGGAGCTAAATACTTAAATGTATAATAATTTTCCATTATATTATTTAAGTTGTATCCCAACAAATCAGCACTAACTTCCTCTTCGACAACACCAAAAGAACGATTTTGCTCAACAAGAATGGTAGAGTTTAACTTTTTTTGATCCCCAACAATTTGAAAATTCAACAAACCGTCAGTGTAATAGGAATACACACCGTTAAGTTTAAAAAACTCTCTACAATACACCTTTAAACGTGCTGGTACATTGAATTTTTTAATAGAATTTGCAACTAATGATTTTAAAATTTTTTGTGGATGTTGACGAGTAACTACCAATTCATCTAATTTATTCAAACTACTTTTCAAATAAATGATATTACCATTTTGCTTGAGAGTAGCTGGACGAACCGTCATGCTTACATAAGAAGGATGAGACAACTGAATATTTGAATTTCCGTTTACAATAAAACTAACTTCCCCTTCCTTATTGCTTATAAGAATTTGTTTCGTTTTAGCCACTAAAACAGTTACATCTTCCAAGGGAAGTTGCGTATCCATATCCTTAATAATCAAAGTTCTTTCTATTTTTTGAGCTAGAACGCATGAACTAACTAGTAATAAAAAGACAAGTAGTATTCTCTTCATAAGAAGTGATTTATGTCTTAACTAAAATTCAGAAACTTTTAATATTTATATAAAAATAAAAAAATTGTTGATAAAAAAAATAAAAAAAGAAAAATATGTCATTAAAAGGGGTTTTATTTTTTAAAAATTCACCCAAACCTAGATAAAAGTAAGAAAATAATAATAGTTATTAACATTCTAAAAAACAAAAAACCTGAGCAAAACTCAGGTTTTTATAAACTATATATGTTTTGAAACTATTCGTTATGTAAAAACGATTGTCTGTTCAACAATGTTTCTTCATCTTCTACGTGATTATCATCAGGAATACAACAATCAACAGGACAAACAGCAGCACATTGAGGTTCATCATGAAAACCTTTACATTCTGTACATTTTCCTGGTACGATGTAGTACACTTCGTCAGAAATTGGAGTTTGTGGTGCCTCAGCATCAATTTCAGTACCATCAGGTAAAATTACTTTTCCTTTTAGTTTGGTTCCATCTTTATAACGCCAATCGTCTGCGCCTTCATAAATTGCAGTATTTGGACATTCTGGTTCGCAAGCTCCACAGTTAATGCATTCGTCTGTAATAATAATTGCCATCTTTAACTAAATTTTTTAATTAAAATTTAAAGTGATTGTTTTTATAATAAAAACAACTGTTGTCATTAGCTTCTAAAAAGCTTATTTTTGTGCAAAATTACAATCAAAAGATTTCATACACAAGCAATATGACATTAGAAACAAAAAAAAGTAAATTTGTTGAATTAGGAAAATTCCTGAGTCAATTTTCTTCTATAGAGAATCCCTCGAAAAATGATGTTTTGGGCAACGATTTATTTTTTGACGAATGTCTTAATCTAATTGCTCTTTCTCAGTCGCATAATGGTTGGTACACTCCTGAACAAGTCTGTTTTGCTTTTCAATCTTGGGCGAAAGCATTAACCCAAGAAAAACTAGACCAATGGCTTTCTGCATATGATTTTACAGACAGACAGCCTAAAACAATTGCCTTGATTCTTGCTGGAAATATTCCTTTGGTAGGTTTTCATGATTTCTTATCGGTATTGATTTCGGGACATAATGTTCTAGTAAAAACATCTTCGAATGACCAGCATTTACTTCCGTTTATAGCGAAATACCTAATTCATATTGCGCCTGAATTCAAAGATAAAATCACTTTTATCGAAGGAAAATTAGAAAACTTTGATGCCGTTATCGCAACAGGAAGTAATAATACTGCTCGCTATTTTGAATATTATTTCAAAGACAAACCTTCAATCATCAGAAAAAACAGGAACTCAGTAGCATTGCTAACTGGTGAAGAATCCCGCGAACAACTCGAAGCTTTGGGTGAAGATATTTTTCGCTATTTTGGTTTGGGATGTCGCAACGTATCAAAACTTTTTGTGCCAAAAAACTATTCTTTCGATGCTTTTTTTGAAGCTATCTTCAAGTATAAAGAAGTCATTGAATATGAAAAATATGCCAACAATTACGACTACAACAAAGCCGTGTTTTTGATGAGTAATTTCAAATTACTTGACAATGGCTTTTTGACCATCAAAGAAGATAATGGCTACAGCTCGCCTATTTCGAGTACTTTTTATGAGTTTTATGAAAACATCGATGAGGTGATCAAGCGTTTGCAAGACGATGAAGACAAAATTCAGTGTATAGTTTCTAATAATTTAATCTCCAACAGTATTCCCTTTGGGCAAACCCAAAGCCCTGAATTATGGGATTATGCTGATAATGTAGATACAATTTCATTTTTACTAACAATAAAGTAGAAAATTGTATAATTATTTCGAATAATTCAGCTTGTTTTCAAGTATGATTGTCGAAATTTGCATTTTTAAATTTTCGGATACTTACAAACCATGAAAAAACACAACTACAGCGCAGGACCATGTATTTTACCACAAGAAGTTTTTGAAAAATCGGCTCAAGCCATTTTAGATTTCAACAACTCAGGATTATCAATTTTAGAAATTTCCCACCGCAGTAAAGACTTTGTTGCCGTAATGGAAGAAGCCAGAGCTCTTGCTTTAGACTTATTAGGTTTAACAGGCAAAGGCTACCAAGCTTTATTCTTGGCTGGAGGAGCTAGTTTAGAGTTTATTATGGCGCCTTACAACTTGATGAAAGAAGGAGGCAAAGCGGCCTATTTAGATTCTGGAACTTGGGCTAGTGCTGCCATTAAAGAAGCTAAAACTTTTGGTGAAACCGTAATCGTGGCTTCCTCCAAAGAACAAAATTACAATCATATTCCAAAAGGATATACTGTACCGGAAGATGCAGATTATTTTCACTGTACGAGCAACAACACCATTTTTGGAACCCAAATGAAAGAATTTCCAAAATTGAATATTCCAATCGTTTGTGATATGAGTTCGGATATTTTTTCTCGTGTTTTAGATTTTACTCAATTTGACATTATTTATGCAGGTGCTCAAAAAAATATGGGGCCAGCAGGAACAACTCTAGTAGTGGTTAAAGAAGAGATTCTTGGCAAAAACGGTCGCGTGATTCCAAGTATGTTGGATTATGCCAAACATATCAAAGCAGAGAGTATGTATAATACTCCACCAGTTTTCCCTGTATATACTTCGCTATTGACTTTGCAATGGTTGAAAAACTTGGGAGGTGTAGCTGCCATCGAAAAAATCAATAACGAAAAAGCGGCTTTATTATACAATGAAATCGACAGAAATCCATTGTTTAGAGGAACTGCTGCTGTAGAAGACCGTTCGAATATGAACGTAACTTTCTTATTGAACGACGAAGCACATAAAGATACTTTTGACGCGATGTGGAAAGCTGCTAACATTTCTGGTCTTCCAGGACACCGTTCTGTAGGAGGTTACAGAGCGTCTATCTATAATGCGATGCCAATAGAAAGTGTTCAAGTTTTGGTTGATGTTATGAAAGCTTTGGAAGCAGCGGTTTAATCGCTTACACCAAATTTTCTTGAAAGCACAACTCCCCTAGCCCCGATAGTAGTGGATATCCTTTTCTATTTTTTCTTTAAAAATAGAAAAGATAAGAACGGATAGCGGGATTAGCTCCTAAAAAAATAAAAATATAGTATAGTTGATTCTTTGCACAAACAAGGAATTAGAGAAACAAAATAAAAACAAAATGAAAGTATTAGCCAATGACGGAATTTCGAAAAGTGGAATTCTAGCTTTAGAAAAAGGTGGTTTTGAAGTAATCACTACAAAAGTGGCGCAAGAACAAGTGGCCAATTTTATTAATGAAAACAACGTGAGCGTTATCTTGGTAAGAAGTGCTACCAAAGTGCGCAAAGACATTATCGATGCTTGTCCGGGTATCAAAATTATTGGTCGTGGCGGTGTTGGTATGGACAATATTGATGTGGACTATGCAAAAAGCAAAGGGATTCACGTAATCAATACGCCTGCTTCTTCATCAGAATCAGTGGCGGAATTGGTTTTTGGACATTTATTTACTGGGGTTCGTTTTTTACACGATTCTAACAGAAATATGCCTCTTGAAGGAGACTCAAATTTTGATGGTTTGAAAAAAGCCTATGCTAATGGTACTGAACTAAGAGGAAAAACTTTAGGAATTGTAGGTATTGGACGTATTGGTCAAGCTACTGCAAAAATGGCTTTAGGACTAGGTATGAAAGTTATCGCTGCCGATAGTTTTATTCCTCAAGTAGACATTAAAGTGGAGTTTTTTGATGGACAATCGATAACAACTACCATTGTTTCTCAATCATTGGAATCGTTGTTTCAAGAAGCTGACTTTATTACTTTGCACGTACCAGCTCAAAACGGGTATATCATTGGCGAAGAACAATTGGCTACTATGAAAGATGGCGTAGGAATTGTAAACTGCGCTCGTGGTGGAGTAATTGACGAAGTTGCTTTAGTAAAAGCTTTAGACAGTGGAAAAGTTGCTTTTGCTGGTTTAGATGTTTTTGAAAGTGAGCCAAAACCAGAAATGACGATTTTGATGCATTCTAAAATCTCGTTGACACCTCATATTGGTGCAGCTACAGGAGAAGCTCAAGACAGAATTGGAACAGAATTAGCCTCACAAATTATTGCTTTGTTAGGATAATTTTAAGCGTTCGACATACCAAAAGGGTAATTTATTAACAACAGTTATAAATTACCCTTTTTTATCTAAATTTGAGAATACTTTAAATCTAAAAGACTATGTTTGAGCAATTAACACAATTAGTACAGCAATTTGGAGAGGATGCTGTTGTAAAAAACAGCGCTATCCCAAATGAACATAACGAGGCAGTTATGCAAGAAGCAGGCAACTCCATTTTCGCTAGTTTACAAAAAATGGCTTCTGAAGGAGGAGTTGAGCAATTGGCAGGTTTGTTGCAAGGCGATACTGCTCAGGATAGTTCCAATCCTGCAGTCCAACAAATCACGCAACAACTTACTGGTAGTTTGAGTGAAAAATTCGGAATAAGCGGAGAAGCAGCTTCTGGAGTAGCAGGAAGTATGATTCCAAAAATACTAGGCGGATTGATGGGCAAAGCCAATGACCCAAACGATAGTTTTCAAATTTCGGATATCATTGGAGCAATTGCTGGCAATAGCGAACAAGCTGGCGGTATTATGGATACCATTTCTAAGTACGGCACACAATTTGGCTTAGACCAAAATGCGGATGGAAAAGTAGATATTAGTGACGCCATGAATCTAGCAAAAGGCAGTGGCGGAATTGGAGGAATACTAGGTAAATTATTTGGTAAATAAAAGCTAAAAACATAGAGAAAAACGTCATTTCCTTAAAAGAGATGGCGTTTTTTTTATGATAGAATTTACATATTTCAGGCTCAGATTTTGTAAATTTCGATTTCAATAATTAAGCCATGAAAAAGATAGCTTTTATAATCGTGCTTATTGCAATAATTGGCGCTTGTTCGACTCCAAAAAACAATCTCGCCCCTCTTCCTGCCACCACTGCCGTTAAAGGAGACACGGTTAGAATTGCTAATGATTCACTTGAATATGAAGTAATCATTATTGACCCTGGCTTTAGCACTTGGTTGAATTCTATTGCACTTCCAAGAGGCTATTATTCGCAATTTTATTTAGAAAATAAGAACCGATTTTATATTACAGAATGGAACAATAGAGCGCAACAACCGTTACGATTTGACCCAAATTTATATGAAATGACAATAAATTATGACCCACAGATAAATTATGGATACGAAGTGAATTATTTAATCTACAATTATATGATTTATTTCCAAAATCGATACCAGCAAAGGCTATTTGGCAATGTCCCGATACGATAATCTTAGTATATTTGTACAATTGACACTTTAGAATGAAAAAATTAAAAGAACGTTGGGGAATAGAAAGTAATTTTCAATTAACATTAATTTTTATTGTTTTTGCAATCACTGGTTCAGCATCCGCATGGTTATCTAAACCGTTTTGTTATTGGTTAGGTATTACCAAAGATGATTTGGGATTTTGGTTCACTCCTGTTCGACTCCTACTTATTTTTCCTATTTATCAAGTACTTTTAGTTTGCATAGGATTTTTATTTGGCCAATTTCGATTTTTTTGGGCTTTCGAAAAAAAAATGCTCCGAAGTATGGGACTCGGTTTTCTTTTCAAAACATAAAAAAAGCTTCAGAAATGAAGCTTTTTTTGTTGGTATTAATTAAGAATTTTTCTGTTTCTTGATGAGATAAGTGTATATCCAAGTCAAAGTAAACGTTGGAATAACATCTGAGAAAGGAAAGGCTTCTTCAATAAATGTAATCGCTCCCGCAACTTTGCCAACACTTCCTTTATACATCCAGGTCATCAAAAAGCCCGCTAAAGGTGCCCAAATGACATCTGAGAATTCACCAATCATTGGAATGGAAAAAGAGAGCATTCCGATAGCATCAAACAAGATACTCAAGAATAAATGTCTTCTTTTCTGAGAAGTTTCAGCGCTAATTTCTGCTTGGTTTGTCATTTTTAAATTTTTGAAAAGTCCAAACAAAAATAGTGCCTTTTATTCTTGCTTAATCATATTGAAGAAATCATTTCTATTTTCTTTTTCATTAAAAATCCCTCCATATTGAATGGTAGAGGTAAAACTCGTCTCGTCTTTGATTCCACGGCTAGAAACGCATAAATGTTTGGCTTCCATAACAATGATAACGTTATCCGTCTCCAAAACAGTTTTTAGCTCATTAAAAATTTGCATAATCAAGCGCTCTTGAACTTGGGGACGACGAGAATAATAATCAACGATTCGGTTCAATTTTGACAAACCAATCACTTTTCCGCTAGAGACATAACCAATGTGTGCTTTACCCACAATTGGCAAAAAATGATGTTCGCAAGTAGAGTTGAAATTGATGTTGGCTTCAACCAGCATTTTGTCATAATGGTAGCTATTCTCGAAAACAGAAATTTTGGGTTTGTTTTTAGGGTCTAACCCACTAAAAATTTCTTGAATGTACATTTTAGCTACACGAAACGGGGTACCGCTTAAGCTATCATCTGTCATATCCAATCCCATTTCTTCCATAATGGCGTGAAAATGATGCTCAATTCGTTCCATTTTCTGGGCATCCGATTTTACAAATGCGTCAGCTCTAAGAGGTGTATCTGCACTAGTGGCTTGGTGATTATCACCTAAAATTTCAATTAATTCTCTGTCTAATACTGTGTTCATATTTTAGGTGTTATTTATTTTAATAATCTAGTAAACGATTCAGAAAGTTTGTTCATTTTGGGAGTGATGACGTAATGACAATACGATTGTTCCTTGTTGAGTTGATAATAATTTTGATGGTACGGTTCTGCAGGATAAAACTTTGAAACTGGAGAAAGCTGGGTAACTATAGGGGAATCAAAAACTCTAGCTTCTTCTAATTGCTGGATATAGGCCTCAGCAAGTAACTTTTGATTGTCCGAATGATAAAAAACTTCACTACGGTATTGTGTTCCTACATCAGCGCCTTGTCGATTCAGTGTAGTAGGATTGTGCGTTGCAAAAAACACTTCTAAAAGAGTTTCAAAAGCAATTAAGTCCTCATCATATGTAATTTGAATAGCTTCTGCGTGTCCTGTTGTACCTGTACATATTTGTTGGTAGGTTGGATTTTCAACAGTACCTCCAATATAACCCGATACTACTGATTCTACACCTTTGAGCTGTAAAAAAACAGCCTCGGTACACCAAAAACAGCCTCCAGCAAATGTTGCAATCGATTTATTCATTAAAAATTGAATTATAATTTTGTTTAACAAAAATAGTAATTAATTAAACAAAAAAGATGATTTAACTAAATATTAATAAATGTTACTATAAAGAAATTTTATAATAGTTGAGTGGCAGACAAAATCTTTGTTTCTTTGTAAAAATAGATTGGAATGATACTTGCAAAAAACATACATAAATTCTACGACCAACTTGAGGTTTTAAAAGGAGTTGATTTACATATCACTAAAGGAGAAATTGTATCTATAGTGGGGGCCTCTGGTGCTGGAAAAACCACTTTACTTCAAATACTTGGCACTTTAGACAGACCGACTTCGAATGAAAATTCAAGTTTGTTGATTAATGGAGAAGATGTCTTGAAAATGAACGACAAAGCTTTGTCACGTTTTAGAAATTTAAACCTAGGGTTTATTTTTCAATTTCATCAGTTATTACCCGAATTTACCGCATTAGAAAACGTATGTATTCCTGCTTTTATAGCTGGAAAAAACAAATTAGAAACAGAAATTGAAGCAAAAAAATTATTAGATTATTTAGGGCTTTCTCATAGACATCATCATAAACCTAACGAATTATCAGGTGGTGAACAACAACGAGTGGCGGTAGCTAGAGCATTAATCAATAAACCCGACATCCTATTTGCAGATGAACCTTCAGGGAATTTGGACACTACATCAGCAGAAAATTTGCATCAACTCTTCTTTAAGCTTAGAGACGAGTTGGGACAAACCTTTGTTATTGTTACACACAATGAGGAGTTGGCCAATATGGCCGATAGAAAATTAGTGATGGTAGATGGGCAAATTAGTGCTTAGCAATTAGAACCCCAAAAAGCATTTATTTAAAAATATGACTGAGGCTGAACTTAAAGGCTTTCTTAACGAGAAAGTACTACAATACAATACCCTAGATTTTATAGAAAGTGATCCGGTTCAAATTCCGCATTTATATACTCAAAAAGAAGATATCGAAATTGCTGGTTTCTTAAGTGCAACTATTGCGTGGGGCAACCGCAAAATGATTATCAAAAACAGTATCAAAATGATGGATTTAATGGGGAATTCTCCATATGATTTTGTCTTATCGCATTCAGACAGCCATTTAGAAAGACTCAACACATTTGTTCATCGAACCTTTAATGGACAGGATTTTCAATCTTTTATCAAAGGATTACAACACGTTTATAACAATCATGGTGGTTTAGAATCTGTTTTTGCAAAACATCAAGAGGCAACAAGTGTTCAAAAAAGCATACATGAATTCAAAAAAGCTTTTTTTGAAATTCAGCAACCGCAACGAAGTCAAAAACACATTTCGGATCCGCTGAATAACTCCGCAGCGAAGAGAATCAACATGTATTTGCGATGGATGTGCCGACAAGATAACAAAGGTGTAGACTTAGGTATTTGGAAAAGCATTTCCTCTTCCAAACTCTCGTGTCCGCTTGATGTACATTCTGGAAATGTAGCAAGAAAACTAGGCCTTTTAACCAGAAAACAAAATGACGCTAAAGCACTTTATGAACTCGACACTCAACTCCGACTTTTAGACCCTAAAGATCCAGTTAAGTATGATTTTGCCTTATTTGGCCTAGGAGTTTTCGAGGACTTCTAAAAACATAATACCCTATATTACAGAAACTTATTCCTATTTTTATTACATTTGGTATACAAATGTTTATATGGATACATTTCTCTATAATATTAAAAACTTTGCAATTCCAATCCTTTTTGTTGGAATTCTTTTTGCTAGTATTTTTTTAATTTTTAAGCGATTACACAATCAATGGTCGTTTAAAAACAAAAAAAATACCGTACATTCATACAGCATTTTTTAATTGAAATAACAATTGAAGAATTTCACAAGCAAAAAGTAAAACAAAAACTTCAACTTTTCAGACATAGCATTCCATTTAATAGCGATTGGTGCAAAGAATTGATTATTGATGAAATGATTCGGTTGAAAAAGAACCTTAAAGGAGATAAGCTAATTATAATAAGCCTTTTATATAAAAGCTTAAAACTAAATCAATATTCTTCAAAATTAATAGGTGATTTTAGAGCTTATAAAAAATGCATCGGTTTTTATCATTTTATGATGATGGAGTATAAAAAAGGAAAGCATTTGATTACACCATACCTGCAAAGTAAAAATGACTTAATTCGCTCTAATGCTAATGTCACTTATATTGCTCTCACCAATCTAAGTGAAGAGAATTTAATCTATACTCCCGAACGAATATCCAAATTGAATGTTATAAAAATTATGGATATTATTTACTATAAGAAAAAAGAGTATCCAAAAAGTTTAGATTTTCTTTTATCATCAAAAAACATATCATTAATAAAAATAGGCTTAAAAATCAGAGCCTTTTACAACCACAGAGCAGACACAGATCAAATTTTGCAACTTCTCTATCATCCATCTGAATCAGTACAAACAGAAGTGCTAAAAACGATTAACAAGTTGCTTCTTGTTGAAGCAGAAGATAAACTTTTAGAAATTATCACAAGCCATTCCAAAAAATTTCAAATTAATTGTTATCGATGTTTAGCCAATATTGGCACAATTAAAACAACAAATTTTATAAGTGACACAATACATGAGATTAAAGATGTTGACATACAATTGTCAGCCATTTATTGCATTGAACAATTAAACCCTATACAAGCAGAACAACTGGCTTCAACCAATTTTGAGTTGCAAAAAATGTTAAAACATGTAAAAACAGTATGGAAATAATCAAAAGTTTAGTAGCATTAGTTTTATATGGTTATGAGATTTTCATTGCACTATTCTCATTATCGTATGTGGTTTTTTATTTCATATTAGCCATACTATCCTACATCGCAATAGCAAAACATGTTCATAATAAAAAGTTGTTAGAAGATGACATTGTAACAAGATCTAACTATATGCCTGGTGTATCTGTAGTAGCTCCCGCATTTAATGAAGGGGTAAATATTGTCTACAACGTAAAATCGTTACTCTCGCTCACCTATCCTAAATATGAAATCATAATTATTAACGATGGTAGTACTGACGATACTTTAATAAAATTAATAGATGAATTTGAACTCGAAAAAGTGGATTTTTATTATCAAGAAAAAATAAAAACCAGACCTGTACGAGGGCATTACAAATCAAGAAATCCAATTTATTCAAAGCTTTTAATTGTAGATAAAGAAAATGGAAAAAGTAAAGCAGATGCATCGAATGCGGGCATAAATTCGTCACAGTATCCTTTATTTTTATGTACGGATGTAGATTGTATTCTCAAAAGAAATACAATTCTAAAACTAGTGAAACCATTCATAGAAAACGAAACAAAAGTAATTGCTACCGGGGCTGGTATTCGCATATCCAATTCGTGCGAGATAAAAGATGGTTTATTGATAAAAGTTCATTTTCCTAAAAAATGGTATCCCCGCTTTCAAGAGTTAGAATATGTACGTTCCTTTATTTTTGGAAGAATGGCTTGGAGTCAAATCAATGGCTTGTTACTCGTTTCTGGTGGATTAGGAATGTTTGATAAAGAAACAGTAATTGCAGCTGGAGGCTATTGGCACAAATCCCTAGGCGAAGACATGGAATTAATCACTCGCATGAGAAAATACATGCATGAGAAAAAAGAGCCTTTTTTGATAAAATACATCCCGGAATCACTTTGTTGGACAGAAGTACCTGAAACCCGAACTGTTTTTATAAGACAGCGCGTAAGATGGGCCAGAGGATTGGTTCAAACCTTATACTTACATAGGAAAATGTTTTACAATAAAAAATATGGTAGAACCGCTTTTGTAACATTACCTTTCTTTTTTGCTTTTGAATTTATGGTACCAATCATCGAACTATTGGGAATTTTTGTACTTATACTAACCTATGTTTGGGGCTTAATTAATTTTGAGTTCCTAATTATCATGACAGCGTTTGTGTATTTGGTTTATTTATTCATCACCTTGGTCTGCATTTTAATTGATGAAATTTTGTATCGCAGTTATGCAAACTACAAAGAACTTCTTATTTTGATAGGAATGGCAATAATTGAACCCCTCGTATACCATCCTTTAACCATTTATACCTCATTAAAAGGATATTGGGACTTTTTTAATCAAAAAGAACAAAAATGGGGAGTTATGGTTAGAAAAGGATATGAACAACCCAAACAAATCTAAAACTTATGAGACAATCCTATAGATACCATTATTATACTTTGATTTTGTTCTTCTCTTTAGGAACACTATCTCTTTGTGCCCAAAAAATGAATACCGATAGTTTGCTCGTCTCTATTATAACGGATATGAAAACCTCCAATAACTATCAAAAGAATATAGAAAAATGCTTGTTGGGGAAAAAAATAGCGCCCGAGTATCTAGATTTTCAATTGCTACTAGGAAGAAATTATGAATTCATCAAACAAACAGATAGCGCCCGATATTACTACAAAATGGTACTCGATAAAAACCCTAAATACGAAGAAGCCTTTTTGTATCTAATCAACTTAAATATCCATGAAAAAAAGTATAATGAAGCAATAGACCTGTCTACTAAAGCTATTGAATACCATCCCAATCAAATTGCATTTTATCACAAACAAGCCGATTTATACGACCTACTAAAAGATGAAGAAAAGCATAAAAGCAGCTTACTAGAAACACAAAAACGTTTCCCCGAAGACACTAAAACAAAAGAAGCGCTTATACAACTTGATCGAAAGCACCTTCATACTAGAGTTGGAATAAACTATAATTTCACAATAATTGATAGAAAAGAAACTGGTCCTTGGCATCTTGCACATCTTGAAGCAGTAAAAGAGCAAAAATGGGGCTCAATAATTGGCAGAATTAGCTATGCCAACCGTTACAATGCTACCAATTTCATATCGAAAGGATTCCAATATGAAATAGAATCGTATGTATTAATGGGTAAAAAAAACTATAGTTATTGGGACATTTCCTATAGTAACGATTTTGTTTTTCCTAAATTTCGAGTAGGTGGCTCTTTTTTTCTTAACTTTAATAAAGGATGGGAGAGCGACTTTGGATTTCGATACATTGAAACATTCAATATCGACGTCCTGACGCTTGTAACTGGTGTAAGCAAATATGCAGGCTCCTATTGGTTCTCTTTAAAAGGATATTTAAACAATAACAAAAAAAAATACAACCCCGTTTTTTTATTAAATTGCAGGTATTATTTTGATTCCAAATACGATTATATTAATTCAAGTATTGGCTTTGGAACATCTCCAGACGAACGAACAACAATTGCACAATTACAAAACAGATTCAATTTAAACTCCTATAGAATGGGACTTGGATACTATCACATTTTTGACAAAAAAATAATTACAGGTTTTCAAATCAATTATAACTATCAAGAATATTTTCCAAATCTTTATCAAAGTGAGTATGAATTCGCTCTTTTATTACACTATAAATTGTAATTATGAAACTGAAAACAGCACTCTTCTTAGTAATGAATGGATTTGCTTCCTTAACTAGCAGTATGGCACAATCTAACATCATCCAAATTTCGAATCAGCAAAAAAAAGTAGCCATTACCTATTCTTCTGCTGAATCTAAACTTGCTGCTGAAATACTCTATTCCTATTTAGAAAAATCATTACCCAATACCTTTGAAATAAAAGATAAGAATATCACAAAAAGCGATGCTCAAATTATCCTTGAGATACAAAAAAACAATAAAGAATTAAAAGATCAAGAGTTCATACTAAAAAGTAACTCACAAGACATTTCATTATTGGCTACCAATTTAAAGTCCTTAAAATATGCTGTATATACACTATTAGAAAAGTGGGAATTCAGAAAATTTACCGCTACAGTATCCTATATACCAAAACCTGATGCATTTATATTTCCAAAAAATTTTTATCAAAAATACCAACCTACATTTGCTTACAGAACCTTATTGTACCCTGATTCTTATGATCAAGCTTTTCGGGAATGGCACAAATTAGACTGGTTCAATGATGATTTTGGTCTTTGGGGACATACTTTTGATCGATTAGTACCCCCAAAAACACATTTTAAAACCAATCCAAAATTGTACGCTTTATATGAAGGGAAACGGAGAGCGGAATCATTATGTATGACAAATGACACAGTAGTCGAACTACTCTGTAGTGAACTAAAAAAAGTAATCGCCGAAAAGCCCAATGCCCGCTATTTTTCTATCAGTCAAAATGATGATGTTATTTATTGTGAATGTACTCAATGCAGTAAGCTCAACAAAGATCACGGTGGCCCACAAGGTTCTCTGTACACTTTCTTGAACAAAATTGCAAAGCGATTCCCTAAAAAACAGCTATGTACATTGGCCTACTTACATACCTACAATCCACCTATCAACTTAAAAATAGCATCAAATATTACAACATTATTTTGTCCAATAGAAATGGATCGTGGCAACCCAATATCGTTAAAAAACAACAATAAACCAGTGGCTAACACCCTTGCAAGATGGCAAAGTGCTAGCAAAAATCTTTTTGTTTGGGATTATACGGTTCAATTTGCAAATTATATGTCGCCTTTTCCCAATCTATCTTATTTTGAAGAGAACTATACAACATTTAAAGCAAACAACGTAAAAGGCCTTTTCGTGCAAGGATATGCTGATGTCCCCGGTGATTTTAGTGAATTAAGACAATACCTTTTGGCAAAACTTTTATGGGATGCTTCTATTGATGTTAAAGCTACTACAGCTGACTTCCTAAGAGGTTTTTATGGCAAAGCTGCCTCAGAAATTGAAAATTATTTGAAGCTATTATCCGAAAATCAAAAGAAGAGCAAGGCATATCTTGACATTTATTCTGGTCCAGTGCAAAATAGAACCACCTATCTTACTCCTGAGGCTATGAATCAGTATGATAAATTTTTAGAAAAAGCGTGGCAAGCTGTAGATGAGGATAAGACGATTCAAAAAAGAGTAGAAAAATTAAGACTTGCCTTAGAATACACCTATTTTGAGCAAGCTAAGTTTTATGGTGCAGATGCTCACGGATTGTTTATAACAAATAGTAATGGGGAAAAAATTATTAAAGAAGGATTAAATGAACGTGTGCAGCGCTTTTCACAAGAATGCAAAAATGATGGAATTTATGAACTCAGTGAAGGCGGTCCTTCACCCGAAACCTATTACAAAGATTGGTTGAATATTGCTCAAAATACATCGCAGCATCTAGGAGAAAAAATGACAATAACCCAAATCACTCCACCAGCAAATGAATATTCAGCAAAGGGAGAAAAGGGATTATTGGATGGAATAAAGGGATACAAAGATTTCAATATCAACTGGATGGGTTGGTACGGAAAAGACCCAGAGATAATCATTGATACAAAAAAAATAAACTATTCAACTCTCAAAATGGGCTTCCTAGAAGACCAACGGCATTGGATATTTCCACCAAATAAAGTCACTATTTTTGGATTAAAAAACAACAAATGGGAACTTATCACATCAAAAAAAGAAGAACATTTAACTGAAAATTACGACATTACAACAAAAAATTGGGAATTTAACACTACTATTTTTAGTAATTTTGACACCATTAAAATCAAAATAATCAATCAGCGTAGCCTTCCAGAATGGCGCAATCGGAAAAATAAAAAACCGATGGTAATGCTCGATGAAATTGAATTTTTCTAACTAACAGTATACCTTATGAAAGCAATTCCTGAACTATTGATAGTAGAAAACGATGAAATGACACTTGAAATTCTAACCATCCTGCTTACAAAAGAGAATTATCACGTTACAATTGCTCACGATGCAAATGAGGCCATAGCAATTGCTAAAGAGAAAAAAATCGACTTGGCAATGGTTTCCATAATTGTCCCACCAAGGTCTGGTTTTGAAGTAATTAAATTTTTTACAACCTATCAAAAAGACGTTCCAGTAGTGGTTTTATCAACATTAGCAGAAGAAGAAAACACAGTAGAGGAATCCTTTTTATTGGGTGTAGCTGATTTCATTGCGAAACCTTTTAATCCTAACGAACTCCTTCTTCGTATTAAACGATTATTGTAGAATAGTCATAAAAAACAAAGACAATAAACGGATAAAAAACAACAATAACTTATTAGCTAACAAATATTTAAGATGTTTTTCCTATCTTTGAATTTAAGTAACTCTTTTAATTATGAAAGAATTCTTGTTCAATATTGCTCCAAACTCTTATACACTACTACTCATTACATTCATTGTTTTGGTAATTCTGTTGTTATTGCTACGCCCACAATTTCGAAAATACCATCAAAAACAACAAAAAAAAGCACTCACTTATATCAAATATTTTTTAATAGATGTTGTCAATAATCATACTAACAAAGAATATATTAAACTCAAAATAAAAGAGTTAAAGAAAAAAATTCCATTGCAGCGTAATTACTGCAAAGAGATGTTGATAGATGAAATGATTCTCATCAAAAAGAAACTAAGTCCAGAAGAAGCAGAAACAATAACGTTAGTATACCGAACACTGAAACTGCAAAAATATTCTTCTAGTTTAATCAATGACAGTAAAATCTATAAAAAATGTCTCGGTTTTTATCATTATCAAACTATGAATTATTCAAAAGGCATAAATAAAATAATGCCTTATTTAAAAAGTAAAAATCAGTTACTTCAATCCAATGCAAGTGTTGCTTATCTTTCGTTAACGAATATCGCAACAGGGAATACCCTTTACCAAAGCAAAAAAACAATCAAACGAAATAAAGAGAAAATAGAAAACCTGTTTTACATTCAAAAGTATCCCTATAACAGCAATATCGATTTTTGGTTGAAAGCAAAAAAAACATCAATTTTATTGTTAGGACTAAAAATTGCCGCTCATGAAAGCAACGGAAACGACACCAATGCAATCATCCAATTACTTTCATATAAAAGTAATACCGTGAAAAAAGAAGCGCTCATAACCATAAAAAAACTTCGTCTACAAGAAGCCGAAGCCACTCTACTTTCTTTATTTGAACAATTTACTCCACAACTTCAAGAACAAAGTTTACAGACGCTTGAAGTAATTGGGTCAAAAAATACAATAGATTACCTTCAAGATAGAATGTCTTTTTTTGAGAGTAGTGAACTAAAGAATAGTGCAACATATTGCTTGGAAACGTTATTAAAAAAAGAAATAACTATGTCTTCTCAAAAAGTGACCTGCTAAGTACAAACCAAGAAAATAGTATTTACAGCTTATATTAGTATCTTTGCAAAAAAAATAATGCAAATGAGCACTTTCGAGCAATTTAATCTTCCAAAATCCTTACAAAAAGCAATCGATGAAATAGGATTTACCTCTCCTACTCCTATTCAGGAAAAGACTTTTTCTGTAATTATGTCTGGAAGAGACATGATGGGAATTGCACAAACAGGAACTGGTAAAACCTTTGCTTACCTAATTCCTTTATTGAAACTTTATAAATTCACTCATACCAATACCCCAAAAATTGTAATTCTAGTACCTACAAGAGAGTTAGTGGTACAAGTTGTAGAAGAAGTGGAAAAATTGACAAAATACATGTCGGTAAAAACACTTGGAATCTATGGTGGTGTAAATATCAATACACAAAAAAAGGCAGTATACGAAGGCGTTGATATTTTAGTTGGAACACCTGGTAGAACTATGGATTTAGCTTTAGATGCTGTTGTTCGATTTGATGAAACTCAAAAATTAGTAATTGATGAGTTTGACGAAATGCTCAACTTAGGGTTTCGAACACAATTAACTGCTCTATTGGCAATGATGAAAACCAAACGTCAAAACATTTTATTCTCTGCTACAATGACCGATGAAGTAGATACTGTTTTGAATGATTATTTTGATTATCCTGAAGAAGTTACCCTTGCAGCCTCTGGAACTCCTCTTGAAAACATTACACAAGTTTCATACAATGTTCCAAATTTCAATACTAAAATCAATCTTCTTAAGCATTTGTTGGAACAAAATGAAGACATGACCCGAATCCTAGTTTTTGTGAACAACAAAAAAATCTCGGACATGCTTTTCAATCGAATAGATGAATTGTTTGAAGGCCAATTTGGTGTCATTCATTCCAATAAATCGCAAAACTATCGATTAAGTACGATGGCGGAATTTCAAGAAGGAAATTTGAGAGGTTTGATTACCACCGATATCATGGCAAGAGGACTAGACATTTCAAACATTACCCATGTAATCAACTTCGAGATGCCTGAGCTACCAGAACTATACATGCACCGTATTGGTAGAACAGGAAGAGCCGATGCCACTGGAACAGCCATCAGTTTTATTACTCCTCGTGAAGAAGAGTCTAAAATTGAAGTAGAAGTTTTGATGAATATGGAATTACCCATCGCTAATTTCCCAGAAGAAGTTGAGGTTTCTACCAAATTAATCGAACCCGAAAAAGACCGTCAACCCATTAAGTTTTTAATGAAAAAAGTTAAGCTTGAGGGAGATGGCGCTTTTCATGAAAAAAGCAAAAAGAACAAAAAAGTCAATCTTGGTGGCCCATCAAAAACCAAAAAGAAAACACATGGTTCTGTAAATAGAAACATGCTTAAAACAAGAGATAAAAAAAGAAAAGACTCCAACAAATAAGCCATAAAAAAAGCCACGAATTCACAAATTAATAAAATTGGTGAATTCGTGGCTTTAACTTTATTGTTTTGAATAGATTACAATCGTTTTTCAAAAAGCAGGTGAACAGGTTCGCAAACCGAAATTCTTTTTTCTGTATCGGTCAAACTTCCTGTGTTTTTATCTCTTCTAAAAACCACCACTTCATTACTCGCTTGATTGGCAACAAGTAATAAACTACCCGTCGGATCTATTACGAAGCTTCTTGGACCTTTACCTAAAGTACTTACCGCCTCTTTAAACTCCAATTTTCCGTTTTTCAATACTTTAAAAATCGAAATAGTATTTGCTTCTCCTCTATTCGTAGCATACAAAAACTTTCCATCTGGTGATAACGCAATGGCTGCAGAACGAAAATCGCCTTTATAATCTCTAGCCATTACTGAAGTATCGTCTACCAAAGTCAATTCCCCTTTAACAAAACTATAAGTCAACAAACCACCATCTAGTTCATTCAAAACATAAACATATTTTCCGTCTTCATCAAAAGTCAAATGACGTGGTCCCGCTCCAGACTTTACACTTACACTGCTTTTGAAAGTCAAAATATCTTTGCTTGCATCCGCATTATAATTGTAAACATAAATTTTATCAGCGCCCAAATCAACAGCCAAAACATATTTTTTATCAGATGAAAAAGCCACCATGTGCATATGTGATGCTTCTTGACGTTCTTTATTTGGACCACTACCTGATAGTTGTACCACTTGTTTAGCATCGGTCAAACTACCATCAGCATTCTTAAAAAAAACAGTAATATTTCCACCAGAATAGTTAGCAGTAATTACGTTTTTATCATCTGTAATAACATGGCAAGGATCAGCTCCTTTAGTCGCCTGCCTGTTCAATACAATCATTTTGCCCGCTTTACCGTCATAACTAAAGGACGTAACTGTACTTGTCGCCCCAGACTCATTAACGGCATACAAATGTTTATTATCTGAAGAAAGCGCCAAATAACTAGGATTCTGAATATTAACAGTTGAGCCATTCAATAAAGAATTTCCAGAATTAACATCGAATTTAAAATTATAAATTCCTTTGTTTTCGCATTTATTGGTATAAGTACCAACAATCAAGTGATAGAGATCTTGCTGAGCGCTAACTGTCGTAACAAAAGAAACAAAAAGTAGCACCAAAATCTTGCTTTTCATAATATATGTATTTTTTAGAGTCGCGAAAATACTCATTATTTTGATATAGTATGGCAAATATTCTCATTTTGAAAAAACCATACAACCAGCATTAATTGTAGGTACAAATTCGTATTTTTGAAAGGTCAAAAAGAGCTGTTAAGTAATTTTTGGAGCACAAACAATAGGACAATTTGTTCGCATCGTCCCGCTCTCCGTTATATCTTTTCCTTTTTAAAGAAAAAAGAAAAAGGATGTCACTGCGATCGGGGCTAGAAAGTCACAAAACCCCTTTCTGTAAACATCAAAAAAACAAATAATACTAACCCAGACACCAAGTAAACTTTCCATAGAATGCATTTTAAACACCCTGAGATTCTATACTTTTTATTCCTTTTATTGGTGCCCATTTTGGTGCATTTATTTCAGTTAAGAAGATTCAAAACAGAGTATTTTACCAATGTCCGCTTCTTAAAAAAGCTAACAATTGAATCTAGAAAAAGTTCAAAAATCAAAAAAAGACTTTTACTTGCCACTAGATTATTATTACTAACCGCTTTAATTTTAGCTTTTGCACAACCATATTTTGAAGCAAAAGACCATAAAAATGCCAACAATGAATTGTATATCATTTTAGACAATTCCTTCAGTATGCAAGCCAAAGGAAACAGAGGTGAATTACTCAAAAGAGCTGTTCAAGAACTATTAGAGGAAACACCAGAAAACAGCACTTTTTCACTTTTAACAAACGAAGAAAATTTTTGGAATACAGATATCAAATCAATACAAAACGACTTACAAAACCTAAAATATTCTGCCATTCCATTTGACTTAGATGCTCAATTAGCCAAAATAAACAACCGAAAATCTATTTATAAAAAAGACATTATTATCATTTCAGATGGTGTTGGTACACAACAAAAACAAGACAATAAAGAGGAAATTTATTTTATAAAACCAGAAGCCGAACAAAAAAACAACGCCGCAGTAGACAGTGTTTTTATCAATCAAACACTCGATAACTTTTATGAAATCACAGTAAGTATTAAAGGTTTTGGAGAGGATTTAGCCCCATTACCAATTGCGCTTTACAATCAAAACAAATTGATTGCAAAAACTATCGTTACGCTAGATACGAAAAACAAAAACGTAAATTTTACTATACCAAAACAAGAGTTTAATGGCTATGTCACTATAAACGACAAAGGATTACCTTATGATAACGAATACTTTTTTAGCATTGCTAAAAACAAAAAAACAGCTGTTTTAAGTATTGGAGAGCCTCAAAAAAGCAGCTTTCTTTCTCGAATTTACACTCCAAATGAATTCAATTTCACTACCTCTGATTTACGTTTATTGGATTACAATAGTATAGAAAAACAAACGACTATAGTCCTTAACGAACTTCCTGAAATTCCACAAGCACTTCAAACGACCTTGCAGGCATTTGTCAACAAAGGAGGAAATTTAGTAATCATCCCTTCAGAAAATACTCCAATCGTAACTACCAACTCTTTTCTAAAAAGCATAGGAAATATACAGATGGTAGCCGCTGATAACAGTAATCCCAAACAAATAACTAAAATCAATTTTGACCACCCTCTTTTTAGCGGTGTATTTGAAAACAAAATTACCAACTTCCAATACCCAAAAGCCGAAAAATCATTTGAAGTAAAAAGTACATACCCGAGCATTCTTGCTTACGAAGATCAAACGCCATTTTTAACATCTATTGCCAAATCTACTGGAACGGTGTTCCTTTTTTCGGCACCTTTAAATACAAAAAACAGTAACTTTCAACAATCTCCATTGATTGTTCCGGTGTTTTATAAAATGGGTATAAACAATAAAAATGCCTTATTGTATGCCGCAACCATAGGAAACAATGCTCCTTTTTGGGTAAATACAACACTAACCAAAGAAGCCGTCCTTACAGTTAAAGGAAAAAATGAACAATTCATCCCCATTCAACAAATGTTAGACAACAAAGTAAAAATAACATTTGCTGATTTGCCTAAACAATCTGGTAACTACACGATTTTTAATAAAAATGAAGCACAAGAAAGTATTTCATTTAATTATGCGCGAACCGAAAGCGATTTAAGCAAAGTAACTACAGATTTCGGTGAAAATTTTGTAAGTATAGATAGTATAAGAAGCGTTTTCAATACTTTACAAACCAACAGAACAGACCAACAAATTTGGAAATGGTTTCTTATCTTTGCACTGACCTTTTTACTTATAGAAATGGCCATTATCCGATTTGTAAAATAACTAAAGTTTAAAAAAACTTATCTCCTAGACCCATGAAAATTCTCCTGAGAGCAGCAACAATTATCGATTCTAAAAGTCCCTTTCACAACCAAACTATGGATATTTTAATCCAAGACGGATATATTAAACAAATAGGAGTTGCGCTCCCAACAAACGGAGCCGAAGAAATACAATTACCACAATTACAGATTTCTTCAGGATGGTTTGATAGCAGCGTGTCCCTAGGAGAGCCTGGTTTTGAAGACAGAGAAACCATCAGTAATGGTCTTACTGTAGCTGCAAAAAGTGGATTTACAGCTATTGCCTTACAACCTAATTCTCATCCTATCATTGATAATCAAGGGCAAATTAATTTCGTACTCAACAAAGCTCAAAATGCACTAACCCAACTCTACCCTATTGGTGCACTAACCGTGGGTAGCGAAGGAAAAGATATGGCGGAGCTTTTTGATATGAAAAAAGCAGGTGCAATTGCTTTTGGGGATTACAACAAGAGTTTAGACAATGCTAACTTGTTGAAAATCGCTTTGCAATATGTGCAAGATTTTGATGGACTAGTTATTGCTTTTGCGCAAGACGAAAAAATAAAAGGTAATGGTGTAGCGAACGAAGGTTTAGCATCAACAAGATTAGGATTAAAAGGCATTCCAACGCTTGCTGAAGAATTACATATTGCAAGAAACTTGTTTTTATTAGAATACACAGGAGGTAAATTACACATTCCAACCATTTCAACACAAAAATCAGTTGTATTAATAAAAGAGGCAAAAGCCAAAGGTTTACAAGTAAGTTGTAGTGTTAGCGTACATCATTTAGTATTAAACGAAGATCAATTAGATGGTTTTGATACTCGATACAAAGTAACACCACCGCTCAGAAGCGAATCGGATAGAAAAGCGTTACTAGAAGGAATTCTCGATGGAACAATTGATATGATTACAACTGATCACAATCCTATTGATATTGAACATAAAAAAATGGAATTTGACGGCGCTAAAAACGGTACTATTGGATTAGAAAGTGCGTTTGGAGCGTTGTCTTGTGTATTGCCAACAGCTGTAATCATCGAAAAATTAACCGCTGGAAAAACAACTTTTGGAATTCCGTCTCACTCCATCAACGAAGGAGAGCCAGCCAATTTGACTCTTTTTACTACCGATGGAGAAAGTATTTTTACCAAAGAAACTATTTTGTCAAAATCTAAAAACTCCGCTTTTCTTGGACAAAAATTACAAGGAAAAGTGTACGGTTGTATCAACCAAAACCAAATGATTTTGAACCAATAATTATCCTAAATCCCAACCAAAATGAGCACATCAGACAACGGAAAAAATATAGCCATTGTAAGTTATCTTACCATTATTGGCGCCATTATCGCCATTTTTATGAACTCAGAAAAGAAAGATTCTTTTGCCGCTTTCCACATTCGTCAAGCACTAGGCATTTTTGTTTCTTTCTTTTTAATTGGCTATTTCATTGGCTATTTTGATAGTTGGATGATTTCGTCAGCCTTTTATGTATTCTATTTTATCCTTTGGATATACGGTTTTGTAGCGGCATTACAAGGAGAAGCCAAACTTATTCCGCTTTTGGGAGAACAGTTTCAAAAGATATTTAAAAACATAGAATAACACATCAAATACATTTCATGAATTTATCCTTAGAGTACAAGATAAGAGAGCCTAAAGTTGTTTTAGCAGAAAATCCCGTATTGATTTTATTACACGGTTACGGCAGTAATGAAGCAGATTTATTCTCTTTTGCATCAGAATTACCAGAGCATTACTATATCATTTCAGCTAGAGCGCCTTATGATTTACAATACGGAAGTTATGCTTGGTATGCGATTAATTTTGATGCCGATCAAAACAAATTTTCAGATAATAATCAAGCACGCGAATCTCGTGATTGCATTGCGAACTTTATCGACGAATTAATACAAAATTACCCTGTCAACAAAGAAGAAGTAACGCTCATTGGTTTTAGTCAAGGAGCCATTCTAAGTTATGCTGTAGCACTTTCTTATCCCGAAAAAGTAAAACAGATTGTGGCTATGAGCGGTTATTTGAATCCTGATATCATTGCTGAAGATTACTTAAAAAACAACCTACATTCGTTGCGTATTTTTGCATCTCACGGAGTAGTAGACCAAGTGATTCCTGTAGAATGGGCCAGAAAAACTACTCCTTTTATGGAAAAATTAGGCGTTGCAATAACTTATAAAGAATACCCCATCGGACATGGTGTTTCGCCGCAAAATTTTTATGATTTTAAAAATTGGTTACTATAAAAAAAGGTGCTTAAAGCACCTTTTTTTATATGATTATTTATTATACAACAACGACTGATTGACTTCAAAAGAAATACTTTCATCAGTGTTGACAAAGTATTTTATAAGGACTTCTCCCCAATATTCACCATCGCTAAAATCAGCAATTATCCATCGGTGGTTCAAAATTCTAACTTTGTTTATTACAAATTTATTAGGCCCAATTGGGTCTTGTCCTGTATACGGATTTCCTTTAGGACTATTATTAAAGTCCAATAACTTTTCGGTCACAACAGGAATCAATTTTTCAATTAAAATTGTTTTATCTGGGTTGGTTGCTTCAAAATAATTTTGGGCATTTTCATTTTTACCCAAAGAAAAATAATTGGCATCATCCAATTTCAGTTCCACTTTTTTGATACTATCTCTTAGTTTTGCAGTGACTTTGGTGAATTTTTCTTGCTCGAATTTTACTTCTTTGTTCAAAAACATATAGGTATAGATATTGAATAAAACAGCCAATATAAAACCATAAAGCAACAGTGATTTTTTCATTTTTTAAATTATAAATTAAAGGGTAATAACTAAATTATCATAGGCCAAAAATACATTTTCTGGCAATTCTTTTTGGACATCTTCGTGAAAGCCTAGTAAATGACTAATATGCGTCAAATATGCTTTTTTTGGTTGCACTAAAGCAATAAAATCGAGGGCTTCCTGAAGATTAAAATGGGTGTTATGAGGGGTGATACGCAAAGCATTCAAGACCAAAACCTCAAGATTTTTCAATTTTTCAACCTCTTCTGGGGCAACTGTTTTTACATCCGTCAAATAGGCAAAATCATCCACTCGATAACCAAAAACCTGCAAATCGCCGTGCATAACATCTATAGGAATAACCGTTTTACCACCCAATACAAAAGGTTGGTTATTGATTACTTCAATCGTTTTTACCGAAGGAGCGCCTGGATATCTGTTTTCGGTTTCAAAAACGTAATCAAAACGCTTTTTCAAATTTTCGATTACGCGTTGATGAGCATAAATTGGCATTTCGCCTTGTCTAAAGTTAAACGGACGAATATCGTCTAAACCAGCAGTATGGTCTGAATGTTCGTGAGTAAATAAAATTCCGTCTACTTTTTGACAATCTGATGCCAACATTTGCTGTCTAAAGTCGGGACCGCAATCGATAACGTAAGAATGATTTTCCCACGACATCCATAGAGAAACGCGAAGTCTTTTATCCTTATAATCAGTGCTTTTACAAACAGGATGGGTACTCCCAATGATTGGAATTCCTTGAGAAGTGCCAGTGCCTAAAAAATAGATGTTCAAAAGAGTGTTATTTTTTTACAAAAATAGAATTATTTATGATTCATTTCGAAATCGAATTAATTAACTTTGTCACAAAACACCACTATTTAGATTCAAAATGGATACAAAAAAAATCAAACTTAAGGGAGATAAAGTCATTGAGCAAATACCATCCATAAAGGATAAAGCACTTCGAATAAATCTCAACGAAAATATTTACGGAACATTTGCTGAAATTGGTGCGGGACAAGAAACGGTAAGACATTTTTTTAGAGCAGGAGGTTCTTCTGGAACGATTGCAAAAGCGATGTCGGCTTATGATAAAGATTTTAGTGATGCTGTATACGGAATCGAAGAAGACGGACGATATGTAACCGAAAGTCGTCTTAAAAAAATGTTGACTTTTGAAGGAGAATTGATTGAAGAACGTTTAAGCCGCGTTAAACACCCAAACAAATTATTCTTTAGCTACGCTAATACTGTTGCAACCATCGATTTTGCAAAGCAATTCAAAGGCCACGGTTGGGTGGGTATTCGTTACCAATTGGATCCTGCAGAAGCCTATAACGAAATCATACTTCACATTCGTTTTAAAGAAACCGACTCTCGTTTACAACAAGAAACTTTAGGTATCCTTGGGGTAAATTTAATTTATGGCGCTTTTTATAAATACAACGATCCAAAGAAATTATTACGCTATTTATACGATCATTTAGACAAAGATCAATTAGAGATTGATACCATCAACTTTTCAGGACCACGATTTGCAGAAGTTGACAACCGATTGATGAGTTTACAATTGGTAAAAAACGGAATGACCGATGCGGTAATGTTCAATCCAGAAGGAAAAAACATCTTACCTGCAGCCATTTTATACAAAAAGAACATTTTAGCTTTTAGAGGTAGTTTCCGTCCGGTTACCAAAGTAAATATGGATATGTATGAAAACTCTATAAAAATGTTTTTAGAAGAAAACAAAGTAGAAAAAGAAAACACCCAAGTTATTTTTGAAATTACGCTATCGAATTTACGTTCAGATGGTGAAATTGACGAAAGAGATTTTATGGACAGAGCCGAGTTGCTATGTTCTTTGGGACAAACCGTAATGATTTCTAATTTCCAAGAGTATTACAAAGTGGTAGAATACTTTGCTAATTATACCAAAGCCCGTATGGGATTAGCGATGGGAGTTAACAACTTGGTTGATATCTTCGACGAGAAATACTACCGTCACTTGAGTGGTGGAATCCTTGAAGCTTTTGGTAAATTGTTCTATCGCGATATGAAAGTGTTCTTGTATCCAATGCTTGGCGAAGAGGGAGAAGTTATTACCTCAGAAAATCTTAAAGTACATCCAAGAATGAAAGAATTGTACAAGTTCTTTAAGTTCAACGGAAAAGTGGTAGATATTACAGACTACGATCCAACTATTTTAGAAGTATTCTCAAGAGAAGTACTCAAAATGATTAGCCAAGGAAAACCAGGATGGGAACCTATGTTGCCTTCTGGTGTAGCAGAAATCATAAAAAAACAACGCTTATTTGGTTACGATCCAGAAAAAGTGTTACAAGCATAAGAAACATCAAAAGCCAAGTTTAGACTTGGCTTTTGTAGTATTAATGGTTCTTTTTCCAAACTTTATCGTGATATGGCAAGTATTCAGGTAATGCCGCTGAGCCATACCAAGGAAACACCTCAGCAGTTAATAATTTTGCCTTAATAGCTGGATCGGTTTCTAATAATTGATTTGCTTCTTCAATCGTGGCTACATTCAGGATAAAAATGCCTCTCAAATTGACTTCATTCTTGCCCATTGGCCCAGCCACAATCAACTTTTTAGCGTTAGCTAATTTAGCAATATTGGTCATATGACCTGCAAAACAATCCGCTATGAATTGTTTATCTGTCGTTGTGTTGGTTCCTGTTTTTAGCAATACAAAAACATAGTTTTTCATTCCATATTCATCGGCTCCAAGTTGTTGTGCTAAAGATGCATCATATTTTGGATTGTCATTTTGTGCATAGCTTGAAGTAAATGACAGAAGTATCGTAAAAAATAGCAGTGTGTTTTTCATAATCTAAGTTTTTTGTGAAAACCAACAATATTAGTAAAAATAACTCTGCAAATAATATTTCACTTATGATAGCTTAAATATTTATGACTATACGTGACTAGTACCATTTCACAGAATAAATTAGCTGTTGAATGTTTTCAAAAATATAATCCTTTCTGATCTTTGCGTCTTCGCGACTTTGCGAGCCCAATTTTCACACAAAGGTGCAGAGACGCAAAGTATATTGTCATTATTTAGACTGTTGGTATGAGTTACGGACAGTCATATAAAACAAATCAGCGAAAATCTGCACCATCCGTGTAATCCGTTTTCCATAGTTGAATTACTGGTACACATAGCGGGCAGTCATATAAATATTTATAAAACTCATCGTTTATATTCATCCTCCACTACCTCATTTAACCAAATAGTAGCTCCATTTTGAGTGTTTGTTATTGCTATTTGAACAAAAAAACTTGTAACGCTAGCTCCATGCCAATGTGGTGTATTGGGTGGGCATTTTACGACATCCCCTTTTTTTAGTGTTTTTTTTGAAAACCCTTTTTCTTGATAATAACCAATTCCTTCTGTAACTAATAAAATTTGGCCTCCAGGATGTATGTGCCACTTAGTTCTAGCGCCTGGCTCAAAAGTTACACTTCCAACCGAAGTAGGATGTTGTAGATCTTCTTTCACTAATGTTTGAAGATACACAGTACCAGTAAAATTAGCATTGGTAATTTTTTCTCCTTTTGGAAAGAGAACAGCATACTTTGAAAGCTCATTATCAGCCGTTAACAATTCACTTTGTGCTCTACCAGAGAACATAAAAAACAAAGTAAAAATTTGTAAAACTAAATATTTAAAAACCATTTAATCAATTATTTAAAAGATTGTTCTCATAAAAAATAACTAATTTACTTATCGCTTGCTGAACATATTCTGGCTTCCAATAAGTCTCTATATGCGTTGCTCCATTAATGAGAAATAGTTCTTTATTTTTTGCATTAATCGCTTTATTGAATGCTTCTTCTGTCATATAAAAAGAATCCGCTTTACTTCCCGCAATCATCAATAATGGTTGTACTATCAAATCCATATTGGTGCTAGCATCAAACGTCATTAACTCCATCAAACTACTCATTGTATATCTGAATTTAGAATTTGGATGAGCATGCGTTCTATTATAATAATAATGACCTTCACGATAGAGATCAAAAGGCATTTTGTTTGCCATTTCGTCTGTAATGACTGCATCGGCAGCATACAAAACTTTTCCTCCTGATATTTCTAGTGCCCTAGCATCTGAGGCTTGTTGTAAGCGTTCTTGTATGGTAGATAATTGTGAATTCATAAACCCATTACGTCTTACTAAACCAGAATTAAACATACTTACTGTGGCTATTGCTTTAAACCTTTTATCTGATTGCGAAGCTTTTAAAGCATAGCCACCGCCGCCGCAAATCCCAAGTAATCCAAGTCGAGAAACATCAACACCTTTGTATTGGGTGATAAAGTCTGCCATAGCATGAATATCTTCAATCCTATTAGCTGGTTTATCAATATTGCGAGGTTCGCCACCGCTTCCTCCTTGATAAGCCGCATCGGCAGTAATAGTTATAAAACCCATCTCTGCAAGTCGTTGTGCATACAAACCTGCTACTTGTTCTTTCACACCACCATTTGGATGAGCGATTACTATCGTTGCGTATTTTTTTGATGCATCAAAGTTAGCAGGTGTATAAACATTAGCTACAATTACTATGTCTTTATTATTATATGTAACTGGATGAATATTAACTTTTCCTTCTAAATTTTCGACAATTGCTCCTTTATATACCAAAGTATAAGGATTTTGTAACTGACTATTTTGATTATTTTGAGCTTCTAATCTATCCATTGTTATGACTACTACTATCAAAATTGACGCTATTATTTTTTTCATCTTCTTTGTCTTTTTTACCTTACTTACTCTTCAAAACCTCTTTCAAAACATGTTTCGCAGATTTTGTTTTTCTTTTTCCAATAATTGGTTTAATAATTTCTGTAAATTCTTTTAGTTGTTCAGGCACTACGCCAAGATTAAGACAAATTAGCAAATGTGACTTTAACATTGGCTCAGCCTCACCGATGGTGCTGATTACAGAAATAGTCACCCATTCTCTTTGTATAAAGCTTAAAACGTCTCTTTCAAAAATATCGGCAAACAAATGTTCTTTCAAAAAAATATCGATTATGGGTGCAAAAGCAGCGTATCCCGAAAGTGTATTAGGAATTGTTGCATTCGTAAGTTTTTGTAATATGCTTTTACCTCTACTATACTTATCCTCCTCATTTATGACTTTTGTAGCTTCGTTACCCAATTGGTCTATAATACCTTTTGATTTTCTTTCTTCTAAAACTTCCATGAATGTTTGTAAACCTCTAATACTTCTAGGAAATCCACAATAAGCATAGGTATGTACTACTATTTCTTTTATTTCATTTATCGTTAAGCCTGCTTCAAGACCACCAATTAATTTTGATTTCAATTGAACTAAATCGCCTTTGGCCGTTAATACCGCTATAGCGATAGTGCTTTTATCTCTTAAACTCAACAATTTATTTTCAGTTTCATTAGTTTGAGCTTGGACACAATTGAAAAATAAGGCGAAACTTATTGCTATAACTAAATAATATATTTTTCTAAATAGCTCCATAATTATTTATCCAATCCTTTTTCTTTCAGCCACTGACTCATAACATCCGCAACTACCAAATTATTCAAGTCAGAAAATGGAAAATGTGTATTTCCTTTGATACCCATTTCTGGTAAATGAACAACCGTTACATCGCCTCCGTATTTGTTTACGATATCTCGCCATAAACGTGCCATTTGAAGACGTACTCTCCATCCATCAGCTCCTGGGTTATTTGAAGGAGTTGTTGGAATATTATCTCCATAATAAATAACGATAGGCAATTGGGTCAATTTCAAAAAATCTTTCATAGGAACTGCACTAGCTTCTAAAGCTCCAGCAGAACTTACCAAAGCTGGTGGAACTTCACCCTCTGGAAACAAAAATCCGCTACCAGGTTCATAAGAAACAATGGCTTTTACATTTTGATTTTTTACTGCGGTTAACCATCCCATTCCGCCAGAATGAGAATGCGTAACCAATATTGCAGGACCAATTTTATGAAACAAAGCAGCAATTGCATCTGAATTAAGCTGACTGTCAATTGCACCAATATTAGGCGTCATCGCTCTAAAATATTGATTTAACGTTTCGTTATCTCGCGCAAACTGTACCCCATCAAAATAATTAGGCCATACTCCTACGCGAAAAACATCAAACCATTGTTGTTCATCAGGAATAGGATTGATAACGGCAGGAACAATACTTCTACCCGCATTACCTCTTCTGGGTTGATCAATCAAATACACTGGAAAATTTCTGCGTAAAAAAATAGTTTGATACCCTTCTCGCCCATCAGGTGTGGTTTCCCAAGTTTTGGAAAACTGACCGATGCCGTGCCACATTACCAGCGGAAACTTTCGAGCCTTTTGGGGAATTTGATAAAAAACATATGCATGGTCTCCTCTGAAAGTTTGTCCTTCAGGAGTGGGTTTGTACGGATCAAATGTACCTGCATTAGTAATAACAGTTCCTCCTACAGCAAAACTTCCTTGCTCACTTATTAGTAATGGCTTTTGTTTCGTGCTTTTTTGTGCATAAAATGGAGTATAAACTACTACTATCCAACAAAAAAGACTCCAAAATCTAATTACATTTATTTTTACCATAATGAATCAATAGTATAAAGTTTATCGTTTAGTTCTTTACTTATTTTTACCCTCAAAAGCTTTTTCTATAACCTCTAATCTTGCTTTTCTACTATCGGGTAAGTTACCAATGGTGCCATCTTGCTGAAAATCAAAAACTTCATTTTTATTACTATCGTACATTGGCCAAAACGGTAGTCCATTACTATTTGGATTTCCAGTTTTAGCAAAGTTAGCCCAATAGGTATTCATTATTTTACCTACCTCTTTGTCTTTCTCTGTAATAACAATTCCATTTCGTGCTACCAAATTATCAAACACATAAGGAATCTCAGAAGCATGTGATGCCCCAAATCGCATCCAATCTTTCATAGCAACTGGCACATAAGAGAAAAGATACAAATATGTTTTTATCGCTTTAGAAGTAAACGCTCTGGCGGTAAATCTAGCAGGTTCAGCCCAAACTTTATCCGTATTAACAGAGGATAACATCTTAGCAAAATCTGTAGTCCCGTCTGCATCATAAGCAGAAGTTGCTTCCTCCTTATAATTCCCAAATAATGATAATAATTCTTCCTTTGAATTGGCATTAACAAAACCAGAGGGAACTTCAGCACTATTTGATCCAATAATTATAGAGACATTATGTTGTCTACACGCCTTATAAGCTGTCTCTACTGTTTCAGTTACCAAACGTCCATCAAGTATTGGTCCTGAATAAGTTATTAGACCATTTTGCACATCGGTTTCATTACCATTATCAACAATTTCAATAGCACTTAATGCTCTTAGCTTCTGGAGTGCAGTATCATTATCTCCTTCAATTTTATATCTTTTTGCAAAGTTACGCCCTATCGTTTCAGCCGATACAGGATAGTGAAGATCGATATTTTCATCCCTAATTGGACGCCCAGTTAAAACACCATCTCGGCCACCTCCAGATTCAATAATTGCTTTTTTGAACAAACCTTTTGCTGCAGGTATTGTTAAAAGCGAATGTACAGATACTCCACCAGCAGACTCACCAAAAATAGTTACATTAGCAGCATCTCCTCCAAACTCAGTAATGTTTTTTTTAACCCATTGTAATGCAGCTATTTGATCCATATAACCATAATTGCCTTTATACTCATTTGGATTTTCTTTACTCAAAGCAGGAAAGGCAAAAAAGCCAAGACGCCCTAAACGATAATTGAGAGAAACGAGGATAACGTTTTGCTTTGCAAATGCTACTCCTGTAAAATCATTTCCTCCCCCACCGCCACTGCCTGCTACAAATCCGCCTCCATGAATCCAAACCATAACTGGTAACTTTGATTTTTTGGTTGCTTTAGCTGGGGTCCATATATTTATAAACAAGCAATCTTCAGATGATTTTTGGGACATACCAGAACCACGAGGCCAACTTGCTTGAGGACAATCTGCACAAAAACTTCTTGCATCTCTTACCTCTTTCCAAGCTGCAACTGGTTGAGGAGGTCTCCAACGATTGGCTCCCACAGGTGGTGCAGCATAAGGAATCCCTCTAAAAATAGACACCTATCCCTCTGTTAAACCACGAACAATTCCAGAAGCCGTTTTAACGTCTCTTGTAAGATTTGATGGAACTGAATTTTGTGCACTTACATAGCCACTGTAATAAAACAATGTAATAGCAATCAATATTTTTTTCATTGTTATAATTTTTATTGTCCTGGCGTCATTAGTTTAGTGAACGATAACGAACCTAATTTCCAAGTAGTATTTTCTTTTACATACACTTCAGTAACGATAAACGGATTTGTTACTTCATTGCCTCCTACCACGGCCAACAAAGTAATTTTGTTTAAAAGTATGGCTGTATTCCCAATAATGTTTACCGAAACTTCCAAAATATCGGCTTTTTTATAATGAATTCCTCCACCTTTAATTACGTTGATTTCTTGTGTTTTGCCCCAACTTCCTCCCATATGTACAAAAACCGACTTATCATCAAATAAAGGTGTGAGCTTATCAACATCTTTATCGGCCATCCATTGCCATTTTTGCTTAGAAAGTGCTATTATTTCTTGTTCAGCTCCACTAGCATTTTGCGCAAAAGAATTGCTTGTAAATAGCATAAGCATCAGTAATCCGAGAATTGATTTTTTCATCATTTGAATAATTGTTAGTTAGTATATTTTATTTTTTCTATTTCTGAATTTGATGGGTATCTCGTACACTACTAAATGTTAACGCCAAAAGTTTCCAGTTTTTGCCGTTTTTTTGGTAGACTTCTGTTACTGTAAATTCCGTAGTCACTTCGCTTCCTCTGACGATAGCCTCAAGGGTAATTCGGTTCCAAACAATTGCCGTTTTATGAAAAAATTCCACTGTTGCATCGTGAATTTTAGCCGTTTTGTACCAAATCCTCCCAGTTGTAATCACATCGAGTTCTTCCTCTTTATTCCACGTACCACTCATATGAACAAACTTTGACTTATCGTCAAACAAAGGTTTTAATTTTTCTACATTTTTATCGGCCATCCATTGCCACTTTTCTTTAGAAAGGGTCATAATTTCTTGCTCTATTGCTGTATAGATTTTGACAGTAGTTTTTTTATTGTCTTGTGCCAAAGAAAATTGAAAACTAACTATGGTAATAATAAGACTTGTAATGATTAATCTCATAGGTTAATATTTTATTTTATTTACATTATTGATAGTATAATTTATTACTTCGGATCATTAATTTTAAAACACATGTGCTGTAAATTAAAACACTTAAAAACTATAATGAATGTCTATTTATCATTACTTTATCTATTGATAAAAAGTTTTTTTCTTTTTGTTAATTAATAATGTTCCTGAATTTCTACATTTTTTTTAACGGTGCTTCTACATCAGAAAAAGCTTGCACAAAAGGAGGCAATCTTTCACCAAGAACATTAATTGAATATAATTGTTTATTAAATTCTGCCATTTCATCAGAAGTAAACTTTATCTTATAAGCTGATATGTTTTCGAGAAGATGAGCCATTTGAGTAGTACCTGGAATAGGAACAATCCATGGTTTTTGAGCCAATAACCACGCAAGAGCAATTTGAGATGGAGTTGCTTGCTTCAATGACCCCCATTTTTTTAATAATTCTACCAATGACATATTATTAAGTACATTTTCTTGAGAAAAACGAGTTTCTATTCCTCGAATATCACCTTGAGCATACCTTGTATTTACATCGATAGCACCTGTCAAAAAACCCACACCAAGAGGACTCCATGGAACGAAACCAATTCCAAGCTCCTCACAAAGCGGAATAATTTCTTTTTCAGGCCCACGCCACAACAAAGAATACTCATTTTGAATTGCAGTTACTGGATGGATAGCATGAGCACGTCTCACTGTTTTTATTCCTGGCTCGGATAAACCATAGTGTAATACTTTACCTTCCTTTATCAAATCTTGAATACAGCCAACTACATCCTCAATAGGGATTTGAGGGTCAACCCGATGCTGGTATAACAAATCTATACGATCAGTTCGCAACCTTTTCAACATTCCTTCGACTACTCTTTTGATGTGATCTGGATGGCTGTTTAATCCGGGTAATCTGTTCCCAGTTTCCTGATCAATATTCCAACCAAATTTAGTTTCAATTACAACTTTATCTCGAAAAGGAACTACAGCATCTCCAAGTATTCTCTCGACTTCAAACGGTCCGTATGCTTCAGCTGCATCAAAAAGGGTAACGCCTTTATCATAAGCTGTTCTTATAATATTAATCATCTCTGTTCGAGAAGGAATAGTGGTTTGATAAGTTCGACTCATATTTTGAACACCTAGTCCAATACTAGATACTTCAAGATTCATCCCAAGTTTACGCTTATTAGATACCCCGTTTAATTCATCTGAATTAAAGGCATTATTAAGAGACTTTGTTGAAGCGCTATAAGAATCGATTGGTGCAACAACACTCCCAAGTAACGCTAATCCAGCGGTTTTTATAACATCTCTACGTTTCATGTTTTTAATTTAAATTTTATTGACAACTTCATTATTGATAATCTTTAGCTAAATAGTACTAGATCAAGTTATTTTATTGTGATCCAAAAGCTATAATCATTTATGTAACATTGCAAATTTCCAACCTGAAGCCCAAGCTATTGGTATATGGATTACTGATAATACTACCAATATTACTTATTGTAATAACTTATGCACCAATGACTTTAGTAAATACATAAATTTGTAGTTCAAAATGAAAACGATTATGCACAAAGTAGTTCAATTCAACACAATTAGCGAGTACAATACCTTTAATAACAATCCGACTTTACACCCTTTGATTAGTGTTATTGATTTTTCAAAAGCTAACGAAAGGTCATGGGAAGGAGAAAAGAGTGTAAAAATTTACTATGGCTTTTATTGTATTTTTTTAAAAGATATCAAATGTGGTGATTTGCGTTATGGGTGTAATTATTATGACTACCAAGAAGGCACATTGGTTTTTGTGGCGCCTGGACAAGTCATGGAGATAGAAACCGATGGCAAAGTATACCAACCCAAAGGATATGCCTTAGTATTTCATCCTGATTTACTACACGGAACTTCTTTACTAAAAAACAATGCCGATTATACTTTTTTTAGTTATAAAGTCAATGAAGCCTTACATTTGTCCGAAAGAGAAAGACAAATTGTATTGGATAGCTTTTCGAAAATTGAGTACGAACTTCAGTTAGGAGTTGATAAACATAGCAAAAAACTCATCGCTTCGAACATTGAATTGTTTTTGAATTATTGTGATCGTTTTTATGACCGACAATTCATAACCAGAGAAAATGAAAATCACGGCATTTTAGAAAAATTTGAAACCCTATTAAACACCTATTTTTCTTCGGAAAAACCCACTAGTATTGGTTTCCCTTCTGTGGCTTATTGCGCAGATGAACTTCATTTATCGGCCAACTACTTTGGGGATTTGATAAAAAAAGAAACGGGAAAGTCAGCACAAGAATACATCCAAAATAAAATCATCACTCTTGCTAAAAATAAAATTTTGGAAGACCACTTAAGCGTAAATGAAATTGCGTATGAACTGGGTTTTAAATACCCTCAGCATTTTTCGCGTTTTTTTAAACAACATGTAGGTGCTACTCCAAATGAATATAGAAATAGCAATTAATGCAGAAAAAAAATGCTTTGCAAGAAGTCGTAAATAGAATCTAAGAAAAAAAAAAGCCAAATGATACAACTCATTTGGCTTGTTAGCTACAACTAAATTTGTTGTTATTTCAAAATCTGTGATGCGTGTACTTTTGTTTTTACGTCGGTGATAACTTCCTCGATGATTCCTTTTTCATCGATGACAAAAGTGGTACGGTGGATCCCATCGTATTCTTTTCCCATAAACTTTTTAGGCCCCCAAACGCCAAAAGCTTGGATAACAGCTTTGTCTTCGTCTGCCAATAATGGAAATGGAAATTCGTATTTGTCTTTGAACTTGGCTTGCGCTTTAGCACTATCGGCACTAACACCTAGTAAAGCATAGTTTTGTGCTTCAAATCGGGCGTAATTATCTCTTAAATCACAAGCCTCGGCCGTGCAGCCTGGCGTATTAGCTTTTGGGTAGAAAAAAACGACTAGTTTCTTTCCGGCATAATCTGCTAATTGATGTGTTTTTCCGTCTTGATCAACTCCTGAAAATGATGGTGCTTGATCTCCTTTTTGTAATGTGGTCATATTTTCGTGATTTGTGGTTTTATTTTCATCTTAATAATCCACTAAATTATAGTAAAATCAAGAATTAATAGATTAACACATTATAATTGATTGTTAAAAGAGCACTATTATAAAGTTGAAAAATCTATTGTGGAAATGATTTCTTTAGCTTTGGGTAAAGCATAAGGTAAAAAACAGCTTCCTATCGCCTCTAGGTAAATAGATTTTACTTCTTGATACGTTTTGTCTTTATCATAAAGTTCATAATGAACTACCCAAGAGGTAAAGACAGTAATGAACTTAAATCGAAAAACATCAAAATTAGGAGACTCCAAAACTCTTTTATCTAAATAACCTAATTCCGTTAATTTGACAGTCAATAATCGGAATCTTTCTTTTGATCCACTAAATCTATTATTGATTTGCTTGACCATTTCACTTCTTGAACTACTTGTGCCAGCCGCGTAAATCATCACACATCTAAATCTATATTGGTTATCCATAACCAAAGAGTATAACTTTAATTGTTCAACTAAAAAGTTTTCTTTAGTTGAAAATTTATAACTGCTAGTAATTGCCTCAAGATTTTTCTCATACTCTTGAGAAATAGCTACTAACAAAAGTTCTTTAGTTGGAAAATAATGACTTATTCTTCCTCGGCTAATGCCTAATTCAGAAGCAAGTTGATTGAGCGTTATATCTAAACCTCTAGAATTAAAAGTCTCAATACAATTTTCTATAATCCAATTAAAAGAAATACTACCCTTTTTTTTATCCATTCTTTTTTATGTAAAAGTAAATAAATTAATACTTTTGAGTTATATATTTAGTTTCTGTATTATTTGATTTTGATAGATCGGCATTGCTATAATCATTCTTTCGATTGTTTTGTGAAATATAGTTTCTTTGAAAATAGACCTATTAATTCTAAAAGTAAATTCGTCAAAATAGGATTGAATATGTTTTTTGCTAACATGAGTCGGAACGGTTCTTATCCAAGATTTTATTTGATGAATCACAATGTGCATTTCTTTAAAATTCTTACCGTTTTTACTTTCTTTTTGTTCAATATTATATTTCGCCTTTAATGGTGAATACCCTCTCCATTTGTCGGTAAATATTTTAGCACTCGTACTAATATGCTCTTCAAAAATTGGCGTTAATGATTTGGCAGAATAATCATCAATTGCTTTTACATAAACTCGTTTAACTTTGTTTTTATCGGTCAATTCAACTGCTATGACTGCTTTTGTCTTTTTTGTATCATAGCTTCTTCCTTGCTTGCCATCTTCTTTTCCGCCAACTACAAATTCATCAACATGAACTATTTCTGACAAAGGATATTTCTGACTGCTTTTCATTGAAACTCGAACTTTTTGCATAAAAAACCAAGCGGTTGTCTGACTAATCCCATAACGCTTCCCAATTTGAACACTAGATAAACTCTTACTGCTAGTGGTCATTTCAAAAACTATTAAAAATGCTTTTTGCAGACCAAACTTTACTTTATGAAATAAAGTGTTTGCTGTTGCACTTTCAACATGATTACATGTGTAACAATGATAATTGAAACCAGATTTTTCACATCCTTTTACAGAGCCACATTTAGTGCATTTAAAACCGTCCATCCATTTGATTTTACTCAAATAGGCTTTACAGGCATCATCGTTGGGCAATTCTTTTACTAAATTGAGGATATTTTGACCTTTAAATTCTTCCATAATACAGTATTTACAAGCTATAATATACAGAATTTAAATTAATAACTCAAAAGATTTTAATTACGACTTAAAATTTAACCGCAAAGTTCGCAAAGGAGGCGCAAGGCACGCAAAGCTTTGTGAACTTTACGGTTAAAAATCGTTTAACTTATTTCACGGAAATTCTACGTAAACGCTTTCTAATTTTGTGATAGTGTTTGTGATAAGTTGAATGACTTGGATAGGTTCGGCTCGGAGTCATATTGTTGAAAATTAAAGCTGTGATCAGTAAAATCAGTACACCGATTAGAACCGGTGAAAACACATACATATAACCCAAAGCTTTTACTTTATCGGAACCAATAATGGCAATTAATGCAGTTGCTCCTCCCGGCGGATGCAATGTTTTGGTGATTTGCATGAGGATTATCGAAAAAGAAACGGCTAGGGGTGCGGCAATCCAAATGATATCGGGGACTAATTTATGAACAGTAACACCAATTAATGCCGAAATTAAATGTCCACCAACCAAATTTCTTGGTTGTGAAAATGGACTTTGGATAATCCCGTAAACCAACACGCTCGAAGCTCCAAAAGAGCCAATTAAGTAGACGGCATCATTTCCTTTAAAATGTATGGATTGTATGTAAGCCAAGATTCCGATGCCGACGAATGAACCGAGAAAAGACCAAAAATGCTCTTTGAAATCGATTAAGGTTTCTTTGTAAAGGATGTATTTTGTTTTGCGGTAGGTTTGTTTTATTTTTTGGACTGGCATGGGGGGAAATATTTAACTATAGTTGGTGAGTAGGTATAAACAGTAAATAGATAAACCATTTTGGATCGGGTTGGATTAATTTTGATGTAAATAAATCTTTTAAAAGGATAAAAAGGTCGTTTTTTTTGGGGATTACAAAACTAAGGAAGAAAATTGGAATTGTAATATTGGGGTAATTATAATTGTGATGTTTTGTGGTTTAAAAAAATTGAGTTATTAATTTAAATTCTGTATATTATAACCCGTTGGGTGAAATTATTTGAGGTAAATTAAAAACGATTAGATATTGGTCAAGACACTGCAAAGCAGTATCTTGAAGTCGCTAAACAACCAATATCCATGTCAAATATAGTTAAAAATTATTTTAAGGTTTTAGAAGTTATAAGTTCTTTGAATTATAATTCAGTATCTAAATCAAGAGTTGGAAGAAGTAGCAAGATGTCTGATTTAGAGGTAATAGCACTTAGTCTAACAGCTGAATTCATGTCTATTGATAGTGAGAATTCACTTTTTAAACAGATTAGTTCCGGTATGATTCCTAATTTAATTGAACGTAGTCAATTCAATAAAAGAAGAAGAAAACTGTTTTTGTTTTCTGAAGAAATCAGAACCAAATTAGCCAACCGATTCTTGGAGTTCGAAAACTATTTTATTGTTGACAGTATGCCGTTGGAAATCTGTAAATTTTCTCGTCACAGGAGAATTAAGATCTGTAAAGATGAATTTGAAACAGCTCCTTCTAAAGGTTTTTGTGCTTCACAAAACAGCTGGTTTTATGGTTATAAGCTTCATGGGGTTTGTTCTGTATCTGGAGTTTTTCATTCTTTAGACATTACAAAAGCAGAAGTTCATGATGTTCATTTTTTAAATAACATCAAAAACCAAATGTCTGATTGTGTTATTCTTGGAGATAGAGGTTATCTTTCCCAGAGTGTTCAATTAGACCTATTTCAAACAGTTAAAATCAAATTAGAAACCCCAAAAAGAATCAATCAGAAAGACTATAAACCACAGCCATATATTTTTAGAAAATCCAGAAAAAGAATTGAAACTTTGTTTTCACAACTATGCGACCAGTTTTTAATTCGAAGAAATTATGCTAAATCTTTTAATGGTTTTAAAACAAGAATTTTAGCAAAAATAACGGCCATGACATTAATTCAATACATTAATAAATTCATATTTGACAGACCTATCAACAATATTAAAAATCAACTAATTTAATTTCACCCAACGGGTTAAAAAAGTCTTAAAAAACCTCTTTGCCCCAGATGGCAGTGAAAAGCCCGGACTGAAAAAACTGTTATTTTTTCTTGATAAAAAAGAGCGACCAACGGAAGCTCCTTTTTTGTCTTAGAAAAATACAGTTTTGAAGGAGGACTTGTAACGTACAGCTGGATTAGGCACATTATAAAAAATAGGCTATTTTTACTTTTTATAAAAGTAGTAAAATGACCAAACAGGAGCGCGTAACATTTGTTATAAATACGTTAAAAGAATTATACCCAACGATTCCGATTCCCTTAGATCATAAGGATCCGTACACTTTATTGGTCGCTGTTTTGCTCTCGGCGCAGTGCACAGATGTTCGGGTGAACCAAATTACACCACTGTTGTTTGCCAAAGCGGACAATCCGTATGATATGGTAAAATTATCGGTAGAGGAAATTAAAGAAATCATTCGTCCTTGTGGCTTGTCGCCTATGAAATCGAAAGGGATTTATGGTTTGTCTGAGATTTTAATTGAGAAACATAATGGTCAGGTGCCACAGAGTTTTGAAGCTCTTGAGGAATTGCCAGCTGTGGGACACAAAACGGCTAGTGTAGTGATGTCGCAAGCTTTTGGCGTACCAGCATTTCCTGTAGATACTCACATTCACCGCTTGATGTACCGATGGAATTTGACCAACGGAAAGAATGTGGTACAAACTGAAAAAGACGCCAAGCGATTGTTTCCTGAGGAGCTTTGGAACGACTTGCATCTGCAAATTATTTGGTATGGCAGAGAATATTCGCCTGCGAGAGGTTGGGATATAGAGAAAGATATCATCACCAAAACCATTGGTCGAAAATCTGTTATTGAAGACTATTATAAAGGAAAGTAAATAACTCGGTAAAAAAATATAAAAAAGCCCAAAATCGAGAATGATTTTGGGCTTGCTTTTTTTAGTGAAGTGCTAAAAAAGTGCTGATGCAATTCCTAATTGGATACAATTTCAAAGCTGTTAGTCTTTGTTTTTAAGACGGTTAAAGCTTTGGAATAATTCAAAAGAAAAGAAACTACTTCTTTTTTAGGTTTTAATTCTTTTGAAATTGCATTTTTTTTAGAGTAAATTTTGGCCATATACAATGAATATAATTAGTGATTAGACTGATAATCAAAGTACAACGGCAAATTTTACCATTTAGTATCAATTCGTTAAAATAATTTGATGTTTGTCTATAACTTTTCTCAAATTAAGCAAAGCATATCGCATTCTTCCTAGGGCGGTATTGATGCTAACCCCTGTTAATTCTGAGATTTCCTTGAAACTCATATCTTGGTACATACGCATCATTACCACTTCTTTTTGATCATCGGGTAATTCGTTTATGATGCGACGGAGATCCATTTCGACTTGGGAAGCTACCAATTGATTCTCGATAGTTAGCGAATCATCGGACATTACAGAAAAAATCGAAAAATCTTCGGTCTCTCTGTAGAGTGGCATTTTTTTGTTTTTTCTAAAATGATCAATAATGAGATTGTGCGCAATACGCATTACCCAAGGTAAAAACTTGCCTTCTTCATTATAAGAAGTTGATTTTAAGGTACGAATTACTTTGATGAATGTATCTTGAAAAATATCATTCGCTACATCACGATCTGGAATTTTAGAATAAATGAATCCGAAGATTTTAGATTCGTGACGTTTGATTAACAGTTCTAGTGCTTTTTCGTTACCAGAAACATACTCTTGAACTAAATACGCGTCGGTGAAATGTTTACCAGCCATAGTCTTACCTTTTAGTTTAGTTTTAAATTTGGGGAAATTCTCTAAAAAGTAGTTTTGAACTATAGGCTTTATTTGGTTTTGGTTAGTTAATGGCCAAATTTAACAAATTTTTATCTTAATAAACAAATAAAAAGTGCAAAAATCAAGAACTATCGTTAAATAAATAATAGAAAAAAGCCTGAATTCTTAAAAATAAGACCAGGCTTTCCTCGTTAAGCATTTTTGGATATAACTTGTTTTTGGAAAAAGTTATTTCTTAAAAAATTATTGATATACTTTGATGTAATCAATATAAAAATAATCCGGCAGTGCCGCATCGTCTACTATTTGTCCACCAAAATTCCCTCCTATTGCCAAATTGGCTAGGAAGTAAAACGGTTGATTGTACGGCCAAGTGTTTTCATTCTTTTCTTTGGGCTGAAAGGTATAAGTCAATTGATTGTCTACATAAAAAGCAATTTTGTCCTTATCCCAATCTATCGCATACAAATGATAGCCTTTCTCGATATCTGGAATGGTAGTTTTCTTAGTATTTATGGTATTTCCGTGACTGTCTTGTGTATGCAATGAATTAAAAATAACGTGTGGTTCACGGCCTACGTATTCTAAAATATCTATTTCACCGCATTTTGGCCAACCTGCTTCTTTAAAATTTGAACCCAACATCCAGAAGGCAGGCCATAAACCATTGGCCACAGGTAATTTGGCTCTAATCTCAAATCGACCGTATTGGAACTCCTTTTTGCTTTTGGTATTGATTCTGGTTGAAGTGTATTTATTGCCTTCTTTTTTGGCTTTGATTACCAAATTCCCCTTCTCTATCGCGTGATTTGAATCGGTGTACAATTGTCGTTCGTTGTTTCCCCAACCGCAGTTAGGACAGCCATCTCCAATTTCAATATTCCAGACTTTTTCGTCAAGGGTTTTTCCGTTAAAATTTTCTTCCCAGACTAGTTTTCGTTGCGTTTGCTGAGCAAAACTGCAACTCACCACTCCTACTATTAGTATTATATAACCCGTGGGTGAAATTATTTTTTACCACATAGAATCATAGAATTTGTAGTTTTTTTAAGA
>ERZ650302.61-NODE-61-length-47249-cov-16.518731_pt1 | contig 47249 bp, 41 predicted proteins | sample MGYA00376238_ERZ650302 | MGnify/ENA primary metagenome ERZ650302 (study PRJEB26733, sample SAMN07839298) | wastewater metagenome | biome: urban; feature: wastewater treatment plant; material: waste water | place: USA: North Carolina | collected 2016-04-28 ... | reverse complement strand
GGCTTAGAAGCAGCCATACCTTTAAAGAGTGCGTAATAGCTCACTGGTCGAGAGTATCTGCGCCGAAGATTTAACGGGGCTAAGACATAAACCGAAGCTATGGAAACTAGATTTATATCTAGTTTGGTAGGAGAGCGTTCTGTAAGCCGTAGAAGGTGTACTGTAAGGTATATTGGAGGTATCAGAAGTGAGAATGCAGGAATGAGTAGCGAGAAAGAGAGTGAGAATCTCTCTGGCCGAAAGTCCAAGGTTTCCAGAGGAAGGTTTGTCCGCTCTGGGGGAGTCGGGACCTAAGTCGAGGCTTAAAAGCGTAGGCGAATGGAAAATAGGTTAATATTCCTATACCACTATATAAACGTTATTAGAGATGGAGTGACGCAGGAAGGTATGTGAGAAGGGCGACGGTTGTCCCTTTCTAAGGAAGTAGTGTGAACATGGAGGCAAATCCACATGTTTAAACATGAGATCTTATGGGTAAGTAGCTTAGGCTATAAGTCACAAATCCTATACTGCCGAGAAAAACTTCTATTGAGATTATGTAGTGCCCGTACTGTAAACCGACACAGGTGGACTGGGTGAGTAACCCGAGGCCGACAGGATAACTCTAGCTAAGGAACTCTGCAAAATGGCCCCGTAACTTCGGGAGAAGGGGTACCTATGTTATGTGATAAGATAAACACTTTGAGCAGAAATAGGTCGCAGTGAAGAGTCCCAAGCAACTGTTTACCAAAAACACAGGTCTATGCTAAGCTGAAAGGCGACGTATATGGGCTGACACCTGCCCAGTGCTGGAAGGTTAAGAGGAGGATTGAGAGATTCGAATTGAAGCCCCAGTGAACGGCGGCCGTAACTATAACGGTCCTAAGGTAGCGAAATTCCTTGTCGGGTAAGTTCCGACCTGCACGAATGGTGAAATGATTTGGGAGCTGTCTTGGCTGGAGACCTGGTGAAGTTGTAATGTCGGTGAAGATACCGATTACCTGCAGTAGGACGGAAAGACCCCGTGGAGCTTTACTGTAGCTTGGCATTGGGTTTTGGCAATGTGTGTATAGGATAGTTGGGAGACTATGATACTAGGGCGCAAGTTTTAGTGGAGTCAATGGTGGAATACCAACCATATATTGTCGGAATTCTAATCATTGGTTTGTAGCCAATGAGACAGTGCTAGGTGGGCAGTTTGACTGGGGCGGTCGCCTCCTAAAGAGTAACGGAGGCGTTCAAAGGTTCCCTCAGGTTGGATGGAAATCAACCGAAGAGTGCAAAGGCATAAGGGAGCTTGACTGCGAGACTGACGGGTCGAGCAGGCGCGAAAGCGGGACTTAGTGATCCGGTGGTGCTGTATGGAAAGGCCATCGCTCAACGGATAAAAGCTACCCCGGGGATAACAGGCTGATACTTCCCAAGAGTCCATATCGACGGAAGTGTTTGGCACCTCGATGTCGGCTCGTCTCATCCTGGGGCTGGAGAAGGTCCCAAGGGTTGGGCTGTTCGCCCATTAAAGAGGCACGCGAGCTGGGTTCAGAACGTCGTGAGACAGTTCGGTCCCTATCCACTGCAGGCGTTAGAATATTGAGAAGATCTGTCCTTAGTACGAGAGGACCGGGATGGACAAACCTCTGATGTACCAGTTGTCACGCCAGTGGCATCGCTGGGTAGTCACGTTTGGAATGGATAATCGCTGAAAGCATCTAAGTGAGAAGCCAACTTCAAGATGAGTATTCTTTTTAAGTCTCCTTCGAGACCAGGAGGTTGATAGGCTGGGGGTGTAAGTGCAGCAATGTATTTAGCTGACCAGTACTAATATGACGTTAGCTTTTTAAATTTAACCTTTTTATCCTACTATTTATTTCTCATTGTCTTTATGACAATGCAATTATATATTAACAATTTTAAATTGTTTGGTGATCATAGCTACAGGGATACACCCAGTTACATTTCGAACCTGGAAGTTAAGTCTGTATACGCCTAAGATACTTAGCCAGCTGGCTTGGGAAAATCGGTAGTCGCCAAACTTTTTAATATTTTAATTTCATTTTTAAGAACATTTTTATAATTAGATAGCGTTATAATTTTCATATTGTAACTTTCAATTTTAAAAATGTTTTTTTGTTATAAAAATTCTTTTAAAGAGGGAGAAGATATGAGTATTGGAGTTATTTTTGGAAAATTTTATCCTATTCATTTAGGGCATATTCATTTCATTCAAGAGATTTCATCAATGGTGGATAAATTATATGTTGTGGTTTGTACTGATGCTTTAAGAGATGAGAAACTTTTTCTAGAATCTAGTATGAATAACCATTTATCTAATGAGTTAAGGATAAATTTTGTCTCAGATTCATTCAACTATCAAGAAAATATTGAGATTTTACACTTAGAAGAAGATGGAATTGCATCATATCCAGATGGTTGGCAAAGTTGGAGTGATAGAGTAAAGGAATTATTTAAGAGTAAAGATATTTATTTTGATACAGTTTTTTGTAATGAGTTGCAGGATGTAGATAATTATTATAAGTGTTTTAATGATATTAAAAATCTTAATGTTTTAACGCTTGATCTTGAAAGACAAGAATTCAATGTCAGTGCCACTAAAATTAGAAATAATCCTTTTCAATATTGGGAATATATTCCACTTAGAGAAAGATCTTTCTTTTCCATTAAAATAGGAATTTTTTCTAATGATAAGACTAAAACAAGATTCTTTATGGAAAAACTTTCTAATTATTACAATTCATATGCATATGACTATGAAGAATTTTTGACTAATAACATTGCAATCAATTCAATCGCTGGTGCAACTAAAATAATATTTTTTTCTTTGACTAAATATATTTTAGAAGAGAATGAAAGAACTCAAGAAAATGACGAAATACAGCGAAAACAGAGGGTATTTGACTTGACTATAAACTTAGATGAGATCAAGTGTGATGAGAGAAAAATGTATGAGGAATTAATTTTAAAAATAAATATGAGATTTGGAAACAAAGTATTGACAAATAGATAGTCTTATGGTAGAATTGTTAGGCTAGTTTATTCTGGTAATACCAATGTTTATTGGGAGGGATAGAAAATATGAGAGTACAAGTAATTTTGGAATGCACAGAAACTAAGTTGAGACATTATGTAACAACTAAAAACAAAAAAACTCATCCAGCAAGATTAGAAATGAGAAAATACAATCCTGTGCTAAAGAAACACACTCTTTACAGAGAAGTAAAGTAGTGAATTAGGATGTAAATAGGCTAGTAGTTCAATTGGTAGAGCGTCGGTCTCCAAAACCGAATGTTACAGGTTCGAGTCCTGTCTGGCCTGCCATTTTTATTTAAAAAGGATGGAGAGTAAAATGAGTAAATTCAATATAGGTTTAGCCTATCAAAATTTTTTATCAGAGTACAAAAAAATATTTTGGCCTAAAAAACAGAATATATTTCATACAACAGTGATAGTATTGTTGGTTACAGCTTTTGTTGCAATTATGGTTTTATTATTTGATATTACGTTTAATTTTGTAATTTCACGATTAACTGCGATATTAAGCAAAATTGTTAAATAAGTTTTTTAGGAGGAGTTCGTCATGACAAATCAGGTTCTTGAGAAAAGTTCTGAAGAGACAAAATATGAGAAAAAGTGGTATATAATACATACCTATTCTGGTTATGAAAAAAAAGTAGCAACAGATTTAGAAAAAAGAGTTGCCTCATTAAACTTGACTGACAGAGTTTTTAGGATATTAGTTCCTGAAGAGGAAGTTATGGAAGAAAAACGAGGTAAAATGGTAAAAGTACCTAGAAAATTATTCCCCAGTTATGTGATGGTAGAAATGCTTTCAGTAAGAGAGGAAAATGAATTAGGTTTGGGTTACAGAGTAGATAGTGAAGCTTGGTATGTAATACGTAATACGAATGGTGTTACAGGATTTGTTGGAATAGGAAGTGATCCAATACCGTTATCAGATGAAGAAGCTGACAATTTATTGTCAATGATCGGAATAAGTGATGATAGTAAACCGAAGAAATTCAATATTGAATTAGAAGTTGGGGATCATGTAATTATAAAAAATGAATCATTCTTAAATCAAGAGGCGGAAATATCAGAAATTGATTATGAGCATGGAAGAGTAAAAGTTATGCTTGAATTTTTTGGAAGATTAACACCTGTAGAATTAGAATATCATGAAGTTTCGAAACAAAAAAATTCGTAAAGATTATTATTAAAAGTGGGAGATTTCAAATTCAATTACCACAGAGGAGGAAATAATGGCTAAAGAAGTAATCGGGAAGATAAAGTTACAATTACAAGCAGGGAAAGCAAATCCGGCACCACCAGTTGGGCCAGCTTTAGGACAACACGGGGTTAATATACCTGAGTTCTGTAAAGCGTTTAATGCACAAACTCAAGAAAAAATGGGATTCGTAATACCGGTAGAAATATCTGTATATGCTGATAGAAGTTTTACATTTATTTTAAAAACACCACCTGCATCAGATTTGTTGAAAAAAGCAGCTAAAATTCAAAAAGGTTCTCAAGATTCTGTAAAAGAAAAAATTGGAACTATAACGAAAGCTCAATTACAAGAAGTTGCAGAAACAAAAATGCCTGATTTAAATGCTGGAAGCGTTGAAGCAGCTATGAAAATAATAGCTGGAACTGCAAGAAGCATGGGTATCGTAGTAGAAGGGTAATACTGTAAATTAGAAAACAAATTTTAAATAATATATATTATTATAATTAAGTGGAAGGTGTATACCAATGACCACAGAGGAGGATATAATAAATGGCAAAAAGAGGAAAGAGATATGATGAAATTTCTCAAAAAGTAGACAAAATGAAAGTTTACACACCAGAAGAAGCATTAGAATTAATATTTGATACTAAAAGTGCTAAATTCGTTGAAACAGTTGAATTAGCTGTAAGATTAGGAGTAGATCCTAGACATGCTGATCAACAAGTAAGAGGTACTGTTGTTTTACCACATGGTACAGGAAAAACTGTTAAGATATTAACTATCACATCAGGAGAAAATGTAGAAAAAGCTTTAAAAGCTGGTTCTGACTTCGCAGGTGATGATGAATATATAGCAAAAATACAAGGTGGATGGATGGATTTTGATTTAGTAATAGCAACTCCTGACATGATGCCGAAATTAGGGAAATTAGGAAAAACATTAGGAACAAAAGGATTAATGCCTAACCCTAAATCAGGTACTGTAACGACAAATGTTGAAAGCACAGTATCAGAATTCAAAAAAGGTAAGATAGCTTTTAAAGTAGACAAATTAGGATCTATACATTTACCAATAGGTAAAGTAGACTTCTCTAAAGAAGCTATTGTAGAAAACTTTAAAGTTGCAATTGACCAAATAATAAAATTAAAACCAGAAGCATCAAAAGGTCAATATTTGAGAACAGTAGCAATCTCATTAACTATGGGACCTGGAATCAAAATAGAACCATTATTAGTTGGAGCATATTCAGCTAAGTAATTAAGAAACTTGTTTCAAATTAAATTTGAATATATAGCCAAAGACAGTAGGTGACGCACAACGTTGTAAATCCTACCGAGGTAGATAGTTACATTTTTATATAAATGAAATATTTTAGATAAATTTGATAAATACTGTACCTCTGATCTACTGTTTTTGCTTCAGAGGTTTTTATTATAAGGAGGTGAATAAAATTGGCAGCACAATCAAAATTAGATGCAGTTAAACAATTAACTGAAAAGTTAAAAGATGCTAAAGCAATGGTATTAGTTGACTATAGAGGAATTAATGTTAATGAAGATACTGAATTAAGAAGAAAAGCTAGAGAAACTGGAATTGATTATTTCGTAGCAAAAAATAGATTAGTGAAAATTGCTCTACAAGAAGTTGGTGTAGAAGCAAACTTTGACGATTTATTAGAAGGTACGACATCTTTTGCATTAGGATATGAAGATGGAATAGCACCATCAAAATTAGTTTATGATTTCGGTAAAACTTTAAAAGACAAGTTTGTAATTAAAGGTGGAATGTTAGACGGTGCTAGAGTTGATGCAGCAACAATTGAGTCATTAGCTAAATTACCTTCAAGAGAAGAAATGCTTGGTCAAGTAGCTTATGGATTAATGTCTCCAATAAGAATGTTAGCAGTAGCGTTATCAAACTTAAGTGAGCAAAAAAATGAAGGTGAAAAACCTGCAGAAGTAGTTGAAGCTCCTGTTGTTGAAACAGCAGCAGTGGTTGAAGAAGTAAAAGAAGTAGAAGCAGTAGTTGAAGAAAAAACAGCTGAAGCAGTAACTGAGTAATCAAGTAAAACAGAGAATAAAAAATAAAATTAAAAATCAGGAGGATAGAAAATGGCATTTAAAAAAGAAGCATTTATAGAAGAATTAAAAAGCATGTCAGTTTTAGAATTAAAAGAATTAGTTGAAGCAATAGAAGAAACTTTTGGAGTATCAGCAACACCGGTAGCTGCAGCAGCAGTAGCAGGACCAGCAGCAGAAGAAAAATCAGAATTTGACGTAATCTTATCTGCAGCAGGATCTAAAAAATTAGAAGTAATTAAAACAGTAAGAGCAATAACTGGATTAGGGTTAAAAGAAGCTAAAGAATTAGTAGAAACAGCTGGAGCTAAAATAAAAGAAGCAGTTTCAAAAGACGAAGCAGAAAAAGTAAAAGCTGAATTAGAAGCAGCTGGAGCAATAATAGAACTTAAGTAATTAAGTATTAACAACAATAGTGTGAAGACGCTCTCTAGGAGAGTGTCTTTTTCTACTATTATTTTCATGTCTACTTTTGACATGTCAATTTTTATGTTTAAAATATAGAAAATAAAAGGAATGTTGCTTTTATATAAGGAGGAAATTTTTAAATGAGTAAACTTATTGAAAGATATAGTTTTGGAAAAATTATCGATAGAGGAGAAATGCCTCATTTTTTAGAGTTTCAAATGAACTCTTACGAAGATTTTTTACAAGCCCATGTTATATCACAAAATAGAGAGAACAAAGGATTTGAAGGGATTTTTAACGAAATTTTCCCAGTTGAATCAAGTAATGGACTGTTAAAATTAGAGTATTTGTGGTACGAGATTCATGATAATGATGTACCATTAAATGATGAATTGGAATGTAAAAAAAGAGGAAAAACCTTTGCAGGACAGCTGAAAGTAAGACTAAGACTTACTAACCAAAAAACTCAAGAAATACAAGAAACATTGGTGCATTTTGGTGAAATACCTTTAATGACTGAACAAGCAACTTTCGTAATAAATGGAGCTGAAAGAGTAGTTGTTTCACAACTTCATAGATCTCCAGGAATCACGTTTAACAAAGAGTTGAATATTCAGACAGGAAAAGATATGTTCATAGGTAAGATAATTCCATACAAAGGAACATGGCTTGAGTTTGAAACTGACAAAAATGATATTTTAAATGTGAAAATTGATAGAAGAAAAAAAGTATTGGCAACAATTTTTCTAAAAGCTGTTGATTTTTTCAATACGAACAAAGAAATAATGGATCACTTTTTTGAAGTAAAAGAATTAGATTTGAAAAAATTAACTTCAAAATACAAAGGTGAGGAACTTATTGAGGTATTAAGAACTAAGGTAGAAGGAAGCTTTAACTGTGAGGATATAATTGATGAAAGTACAGGAGAATTCATAGTTGAATCAGAAGAATTAGTTGATACAATAGTATTAGAAAAATTAGTAGAGAATAAAATAAAGAAATTTACATACTGGGAAGTAAAGCCAGAAGATAGAATAATAGCAAATGCAATAATTTTTGATCATACAAAAAACAGTGATGATGCAGTTGTTGAAGTATTTAAAAAATTAAGACCAGGGGATTTAGTTACTGTTGATAGTGCTAGATCATTAATTAAACAAATGTTCTTTAATCCGCAAAGATATGATTTAGCAAGTGTTGGTCGTTATAAAGTAAATAAAAGGCTAAAACTTGATTTACCGGAAGATGTGATAGTGTTAACGAAAGATGACGTATTGCAAACAATCAACTATGTAAGAAGTTTATTTAATGGTGAAGGTTACACAGATGATATAGATAATTTATCAAATAGACGTGTAAGAGGTGTTGGAGAATTATTATCAATCCAAATAAAAGGTGGAATGATAAAAATGGCTAAGATGGTTAAAGAAAAAATGACTATTCAAGATCCATTAACACTTACTCCACAAAGTTTACTTAACACAAAACCACTTAATGCGTTAATATTAGAATTTTTTGGTAGTGGACAATTATCTCAATTTATGGATCAATCTAATCCGTTAGCAGAATTAACACATAAAAGAAGAATTTCAGCATTAGGACCTGGAGGATTATCAAGAGAAAGAGCAGGATTTGAAGTACGGGATGTACATAATTCACATTACGGAAGAATATGTCCAATTGAGACACCAGAAGGACCTAATATAGGACTTATTGGATCGTTAGCAACATACGGAAAAGTTAATAAATACGGATTTATAGAAACACCTTTTGTTAGAGTATCTAATGGAAAAGCTGATTTCAGCAACATAACATACTTAGGCGCTGATGAAGAAGAAGGAATGTTTATAGCCCAAGCAGATACTGCTATTGATGAACAAGGAAATTTCTTGACAGATGAAGTTGTTTGTAGATATGGAGAAGAAATTGTTCATGTTGAGAATGTAAAGGTTGATTTATTAGATGTATCGCCTAAACAAGTTGTATCAGTATCAGCAGGATTAATTCCATTCCTTGAGCACGATGATGCAAATAGAGCACTTATGGGATCGAATATGCAACGTCAAGCGGTACCATTACTTAAAACTGAAGCACCTTATGTAGGAACTGGACTAGAAAGAAAAGTTGCTATTGATTCAGGAGCAGTTGTAGTTTCAAAAGCAAATGGAGTAGTAACATATGTAGATGCTTCGAAAGTTGTTGTAACTAATAAGAATAAAGAAGAAGTAACACATAGATTACTGAACTTTGAAAGATCAAATCAAGCAATGTGTTTACATCAAAAACCATTAGTAGATTTAGGTGAAAAAGTAAAAATAGGATCAGTATTAGCTGATGGACCATCAACAAATGGTGGAGATTTAGCACTTGGAAGAAACATCTTAATGGCATTCATGCCTTGGGAAGGTTACAACTTTGAGGATGCGATTTTAATTTCAGAAAGATTAAGAAAAGAAGATGTATTTACATCAATTCATATAGAAGAATTCGACATTGAAGCAAGAACTACAAAGCTAGGTGACGAAGAAATAACAAGAGAAATTCCAAATGTTTCAGAAGATGCTTTGAAAAATTTAGATGAAAATGGAATTATAAGAATAGGTGCGCAAGTAACACCTGGAGATATTCTTGTTGGTAAAGTAACTCCAAAAGGAGAAACAGAACCACCTGCAGAAGAAAAATTATTAAGAGCAATATTTGGAGAAAAAGCAAAAGATGTTAGAGATACTTCATTAAGATTACCACATGGAGCAAAAGGTACAATAGTAGATGTTCTTGTATTATCAAAAGAAAATGGAGATGACTTGAAAGCTGGAGTCAATCAACTTATAAGAATATATATTGCAGAGAAAAGAAAAATAACAGTTGGGGATAAAATGTCAGGAAGACATGGAAATAAAGGGGTAGTTTCAAGAGTATTACCTGTTGAAGACATGCCTCATTTAGAAGATGGAACACCAATTGATGTAGCAGTTAACCCATTAGGAGTACCATCGCGTATGAATATAGGACAAGTCCTTGAAGTGCATTTAGGATTAGCTATTGGAGATATGGATCAATATATCGCAACACCAGTATTTGATGGAGCAAAAGAAGAAGATGTTAAAGACTACCTAGAAAAAGCAGGTTACAGTAGAACAGGAAAAGTAAAACTAATAGATGGAAGAAGTGGTGAACCATTCGATAATCCAGTAACTGTTGGAAGAATGTACATGCTTAAACTGCATCATTTAGTTGAAGATAAAATGCATGCAAGAGCAATAGGACCATACTCTTTAGTCACACAACAACCACTAGGAGGAAAAGCACAATTTGGTGGACAAAGACTTGGAGAAATGGAAGTTTGGGCACTGGAAGCATATGGAGCATCAAACATTTTACAAGAGATGTTAACAGTAAAATCTGATGATATTACAGGAAGAACTAAAACATATGAAGCAATTGTAAAAGGGCAACAAATGCCTGAAGCAGATGCACCTGAATCATTTAGAGTATTAATAAAAGAATTTCAATCTTTAGGATTAGACGTAACGTTGTACGATAAAGAGGGAGATACAATAGAGTTAGATAAGAACATTGATGGATAAATTATTTAGTAAATTTAATTGCTAGATAAACAAAATAATGGTTGAGGAGGCTCTTATTAATGAGTATAAGAGATTTTGATAGTATTCAAATTAAATTGGCTTCACCTGAAAAAATAAGAGAATGGTCTTTTGGTGAGATAAAGAAAGCTGAAACTATAAATTATAGAACATTGAAACCTGAAATGGATGGGTTATTCTGCGAAAGAATATTCGGACCATCTAAGGATTACGAATGTGCATGTGGAAAATATAAAAGAATGAGATACAAAGGTATAACGTGTGAGAAATGTGGAGTTGAAGTTACAACTTCAAAAGTAAGAAGAGAAAGAATGGGGCATATAGAACTAGCAACACCAGTAGCACATATTTGGTACTCAAAAGGAACACCTAATAAAATGAGTTTATTATTAGGGATAAGTACGAAAGAACTGGAATCAGTTTTATATTTTTCAAGATATATAGTTACAGATAAAGGTGAAACATCACTTGAAAAAGGCCAAATATTAACAGATAGAGAATATAAGTTATATGAAAGCCAATTCAAAAAAGGATTCACTGCAAAAATGGGTGCTGAGGGAGTACTAAGACTTTTAGAGGAAATAGACTTAGTATCACTAGAGAAAGAATTAGAGAGAGATATGGAAATTGTAAACTCATCTCAAAAAAGAAAAAAATTAGTTAAAAGATTAAAAATAACTAGAGATTTAGTTCATTCAGGGAATAGACCTGAGTGGATGATACTTACGGTTTTACCAGTAATACCAGCTGATTTAAGACCGATGGTACAATTAGACGGAGGAAGATTTGCAACATCTGATCTAAATGATTTATACAGAAGAGTTATTAATAGAAATACAAGATTAAAAAAATTAATTTCAATAAATGCACCTGAAATTGTAATAAAAAATGAAAAAAGAATGTTACAAGAAGCAGTAGATGCATTAATAGATAATGGTAGAAGAGGAAAACCTGTTGTTACGCAAAATAACAGAGAACTTAAATCTTTATCTGATATGTTAAAAGGTAAACAAGGAAGATTCAGACAAAATCTACTAGGAAAACGTGTGGATTATTCTGGAAGATCAGTTATAGTCGTAGGACCAAACTTGAAAATGCACCAATGTGGATTACCTAAAAAAATGGCATTAGAATTATACAAACCATTTCTTATGAGAGAATTAGTTAAGAGAGAAATAGCAACAAATATTAAAATAGCTAAAAAAATGGTTGAAGATGAAGATGAAAGTGTATGGGAATTAATAGAAGAGATAATAAAGAATCATCCAGTATTATTAAATCGTGCTCCTACGCTACATAGATTATCTATACAAGCATTTGAACCAACACTTATAGAAGGTAAAGCAATAAGATTACATCCATTAGTATGTGCGGCATTTAATGCGGATTTTGATGGAGATCAAATGGCAGTACATTTAGTATTATCGCCAGAAGCACAAATGGAAGCAAAATTATTAATGCTTGCAACTAATAATATAATTGCACCATCAAGTGGAAAACCAATTGCAGTACCATCTCAAGATATGGTAATGGGATGTTATTATATGACAAAAGAAAGAAAAGGTGAAAAAGGAGAAGGTAAGGTATTCTCTAACAAAAACCAATTAATAACAGCTTACCAAGCAAAACAAATAGGAACGCATGCAATAATAAAAGTTAGAATAGATGGAGAATTAGTTGAAACAACACCTGGAAGATTGATGTTTAATACAATGTTGCCAAAAGAAGTAAGAAATTATGGAAAAACATTTGGTAAAGGTGAATTAGGAACACTAATAGCTGAATTATATAAGAAATTTGGGTTTGAAAAAACATCTGATTTAATAGATAAAATAAAAAACTTTGGATTCCATTATGGAACTATAGCAGGAATAACTGTTGGGATAGAAGATTTGGAAATACCAGAATCTAAAAAATCAATATTAGAAAAAGCAGAAAAAGAAGTTACTGCTGTTGAAGAACAATACAAACAGGGAATTTTAATTGATGAAGAGAGATATAGAAGAACTGTTGCAATATGGTCAGAAGCAGTAGATAAAGTAACAAAAGAAATGATGGATAACCTTGATGAATTTAATCCAGTATATATGATGGCAAACTCAGGAGCCAGAGGATCAATAGCACAAATGAGACAACTTGGTGGTATGAGAGGACTAATGTCAGATACACAAGGAAGAATCATTGAGGTACCAATAAAAGCAAACTTTAGAGAAGGTCTTAATATATTAGAATTCTTTATGTCATCACATGGAGCAAGAAAAGGATTAGCAGATACGGCATTAAGAACAGCCGATTCAGGATATTTAACAAGAAGACTTGTTGATATTTCACATGATGTAATCATTAATTCTGATGATTGTGGAACAGCAGAAGGAATTGTTGTATCAGACTTAGTAGACTCAGGGGATGTAATTGAGAAACTAAGCGAAAGAATATATGGAAGAACTTTAGCTGAGGATTTAATGCATGAAGGTGAATTAATTGCAAAAAGAGACACGCTAATAATGGAAGATTTAATAGAAACAATAGAGAAATTAGAAATAAAAGAAATAAAAATGAGAACACCATTGACTTGTAAATTAGAAAAAGGAGTTTGTAAGAAATGTTATGGACTTGACTTATCTAATCACAAAGAGATCCTTAAAGGAGAGGCTGTAGGAGTTATTGCAGCACAATCAATAGGGGAACCTGGAACACAACTTACAATGAGAACATTCCATACAGGTGGGGTTGCGCAAGCAGCATCAGTTCAGTCGAATATTAGAACAGATGCAGATGGGAAAGCAAAACTAAAAGATGTTAAAGTACTTACAAATGAAGCAGGAGAAGAAATAGTTGTTTCACAAAATGCAAGAATAATTATTGGAAAACAAAGATATGAAATACCTTCAGGAGTGGCATTAAAAATAAAAGATGGCCAATCAGTTACAAAAGGTCAAGTTCTAGTTGAATTCGATCCATATCACGTACCGATAATAACATCTGTTGAAGGAAAAGTTGAATTTAGAGATATATATGTAAGAGAAAATATTGATCCAAAATATAACGTTATTGAAAGAATAGCCATTAAACCAGTTGAAAGTGGAGATGGAAATCCAAGAATTGTTATTTATGATAAAACTAAAAAACTAGCAGAATACAATATTCCTTACGGAGCTTATTTAATGGTAAGAGAAGGAGATAAAGTAAAAGTTGGACAAATAGTATCAAAAATAATAAAATCTGGAGAAGGTACAAAAGATATAACTGGAGGACTTCCAAGAGTTCAAGAGTTATTTGAAGCAAGAAATCCAAAAGGTAAAGCAATATTATCTGAAATAGCAGGAAGAATAAATCTTTCTGATAAAAAGAAAAAAGGTATGAGACTTATCTTAATTGAAGATCCAGAAACAGGAAAAATGATAAAAGAGTACACAGTACCAGTTGGAGAACATTTAGTCGTTACGAATGAAATGTTAATTGAAAAAGGTGCAAAAATAACAGATGGACCTATATCACCACATGATGTCCTAAAAATAAAAGGATTAGTAGAAGCGCAACAATTTATACTAGAGTCAGTACAACAAGTGTATAGAGAACAAGGCGTTTCAGTAAATGATAAACATATAGAAATAATAGTAAAACAAATGTTCCAAAAAGTAAAAATAAAATCTTCAGGAGACTCATTATTCCTAGAGGATGAATTAGTTGATAAGAAATCTATAGACAAAGAAAATGAATTATTATCATCGAAAGATAAAAAATTAGTTCAATATGAATATGTAATACAAGGAATAACAAAAGCAGCAGTAAATACAGAAAGCTTTATTTCAGCATCTTCATTCCAAGAAACAACGAAAGTACTTGCAAACGCAGCAATAGAAGGAAAAGTTGATAGATTAGAAGGATTGAAAGAGAATGTAATCATAGGTAAGAAAATCCCTGGAGGAACAGGATTTAAAGACTATAAAGATTTAGATGTAGAAATAAAGAAATCACATAAAATAGTTACAGAAGTTGCAGAACAAGAATAAATATTAACAATAAAATATAAAAGATTGTGGGAAGTCGTTAGGCTTCCCTCAATCGCAAAGTATGGAAATAAAAGGAGCTATAATGAAGCCATTAAACATTGGATTTAATAACTATGTTATTGATGAAAGAATTATTAGTATAGTGGTTCCTGATACATCGCCAGGTAGAAGATTGAGGGAAGATGCTAAAAATAGAGAAATATTAATAGATGCAACTGCTGGAAGAAAAACGAGAGCAATATTAATAATGGATAATGGTACGATAATTCTATCTGCAATAAATGTAGAAACTTTAATTCAAAGAATAGAACAGAATGGAGAATAGCTAGAAAAGGAGAATTCTGCATGAAAGGTAAATTAATTGTGGTTTCTGGGCCAAGTGGTTCAGGGAAATCAACGGCTACAAAGCTTGTTAGAGATATGTTACAAATCCCATTATCAATTTCTGCAACAACAAGATCACCTAGAGCAGGTGAAATTGATGGGAAAGATTACTTTTTTTTAGAAAAAGAAGACTTTGAAAAACGTATTGCAAATGAAGAATTTTATGAATATGCATTAGTTCATGGAAATTATTATGGAACGTTAAGAGAAGAAGTTGAGTCAAGAATTAATTCTGGTCAAAATGTTATACTAGAGATTGACGTACAAGGTGGTATAATTGTTAAAGAAAAGAACTCTGAAGCTATATTAGTTTTCTTTAAGGCGCCTAACATGGAAGTGCTAGCAAAAAGATTAGAAGATAGAAAAACAGATACTAAAGACGTAATAGAATTACGTCTTGCAAATGCAAAAAAGGAACTAGAATACGAAAAGGAATATGATTATACAGTTGTAAATGATAATTTGGAAAAAGCTTGCCAAGAATTGATTAATATAATAAACAAATAAAATTCAATGGAATAAAAGGAGACAAACTATGAAAAAAGAAAAAATTACAATAGATGAACTGTTAACAAAGATTCCTAATAAATATGAATTAGCAATAGTAGCCGGACGTGCTGCGAGAGAAGAATTTATAGATGGTGTAGAGAAATATAAAATTATGGACAATGTATTTGAAGAAATAATGAATGATGAAATTTTACTACATAATAAATAATTTTTTTGGCATGCTATTGACTATTTCAAATTATAAAATATAATAGTAGTAGTCATGTGAACAAAAAAAACTTGAGGTTAATATATGTATAATGATAAAGAAGTACAAAAACTACTTGATAAGCTAGATATAGTTCAAGTAATAAGTGAATACGTAACCTTAAAAAAGACAGGGGCTAATTATAAAGGGCTATCACCCTTTAGAGAAGAAAGAACTCCATCATTTGTTGTAAGCCCTGTAAAAAATATTTTTAAAGATTTTAGTACAGGAATTGGTGGGAATTCAATAACTTTTTATATGAAGATGAATAATATAAGTTTTGTTGAAGCAATTGAGGAACTTTCCAGAAAATATAACATTACAATGTCAAAAGTAGTCAGAAAGAATGATGAAAATAAATCAGAGTACAACAAATATTATGAAATATTATCAAAAGTAGAGAAATACTATGTTGATAATCTAATAAATAATAAAGAAGCCACTACGTATATTGAAAATAGAGGATTTACTGAAGAAGATGTTAAGAAGTATAACATCGGATTTTCAAGTAATCAGTGGGATGATTTATATAATTTTTTGACAAAAGAAGGTTATGAGGAAAAAGAATTAATTGAACTAGGGCTTATAAAGAAAAATGAAAATGGTAATATCTTTGATGTATTTAGAAATAGGATTATGTTTCCAATAGTTAACTCATACTCTAAAACTATAGGTTTTGGTGGAAGGATTATTGAGAATAATGAAAATGCACCTAAATATTTAAATTCACCAGATTCTTTAGTTTTCAATAAGGGAAAAGAATTGTTTGGTCTTACAAACAGAGGACAAGACATTAAGAAAAAAGGGTTTGCAATACTTATGGAAGGGTATCTAGATGTATTAACATCACATAAGTATGGATTTAATAGTGCAGTTGCAAGCTTAGGTACATCACTAACAGAAGATCAAGTTATATTATTAAAGAAGTATACAAACAATGTGGTTATTGCTTATGATAATGATGAAGCAGGAAAAAATGCAATTCTCAAAGCAATGTACATATTTAAAAAACATGACTTTAATGTGAAGTGTTTAGTAGTCAATGATACGATAAAAGATCCTGATGAATATCTTAGAAAACGAGGAAAAAAAGAGTTTACTAAAATATTGAAAACATCAATCGAAGCATTTGATTATTTGTACACAGAATTCTCTAAAGATGTTGATTTGAAGAATCATACAGCAAAAATGGCGGTATTGTTCAAATTGAAAGATTTTTTTTCTGTATTATCGAATCGTATTGAAATAGATATTTACATAAATAAACTTTCACAAGAATTATCAATAGAAAAAGATGAAATACGTAGAGAATTTGAAAAATTAGGATTATATAAGAGAACTAAAACTAGAAAGAAACCAGAAACATTATCAATTGAAACAAAAAGAAAAAGTAAATACGATATATTGGAAGAATCAACACTTCGTTTGATACTAAAAGCCCCAAATAAATTAAATAAATTCCAAGAAAAGAAATTTGAGAATATAATTTACATGGATTTATTTGAAAAATTAGGTAAAATAAATTTTGATATAGATAAATTGAAAGAGCAGGAATTTGAAGAAGAAGAAGAAAAAATAATATTTAATTTATCATCTGAAGCAGACGCAAAAATAGACAATATTGAAAATTATTTTAAAGATACTTTTGTAGGTTGGTTTAAGAGAGAGTTGATTTTTTCAAAAGGAGAATCAAGAGAAAACCAACAGAAGTATTTAAAACTAAGGGATATAGAAGAAGAATTAAAAGTAATTCATATTATGAATGAAATTGAAAAACTGTACGAAGAATTTAAATTACTAAAGGAGTCAGATTATGTCTGAAAAATCATCAATTAATTTAAAAGATAAGCTTTTGGAGCTTGTAAAACAAGCAAAAGAAGATAAAGTAGTCAGTTATGAAGAAATTAATTCTGTTATACCCCCAGAATTTCCGCCTGACAAATTAGAGCAATTAATAAGAGGAATAGAGGAAAAGGGTATAGCAATAGTTGATACTGCTGAAGAAAAAAAGGAAATCATGGCAGCAAATGTTAAGACAGATGGAACTACTTCTGAAATTGAGGAAGAGGAAGTATTTGTCGAAGCCGAGATTGATGAAACAGAGGTAGATCAATTATTACAAACAGATTTAATTAAGATGGCTGAAGCACTAGATGTGGATGAACCTATTAAAATGTACCTAAGAGAGATTGGACAAATCCCTCTGTTAAATTACGAAGAAGAAATAGAATTGGCACAAAAAGTACTTGAAGGTGATGACGACGCTAAACAAAAACTAATAGAGTCAAATCTTAGACTAGTTGTAAGTATAGCAAAAAAACATACAAATAGAGGACTAAAAATGCTAGATTTAATTCAAGAAGGAAATATGGGATTAATGAAAGCAGTAGAAAAATTTGAATATGAAAAAGGATTTAAGTTTTCGACATATGCTACATGGTGGATAAGACAGGCAATAACAAGAGCTATTGCTGACCAAGGAAGAACAATAAGAATACCAGTACATATGATTGAAACAATAAATAAAATAAAAAAAGAAAGTAGAATAATACTACAAGAGACAGGGAAAGAACCAACGGCAGAAGAATTATCTAAGAAGCTAGAATTACCTGTTGACAAAGTAAAAGCTATTTTAGAAATGAATCAAGATCCAATATCACTTGAAACACCGGTAGGAAGTGAAGAAGATAGTGAATTAGGAGACTTCGTAGAAGATGATAAATTCCTAAATCCTTACGATGCAACAACAAGAGTGCTACTAAAAGAACAATTAGATGAAGTTCTAAAAACTCTGAATGAACGAGAAGAGATGGTTCTTAGATATAGGTATGGATTAGATGATGGATCACCAAAAACGCTTGAAGAAGTAGGGAAAATATTTAATGTAACAAGAGAAAGAATAAGACAGATAGAAGGAAAAGCATTAAGAAAGTTGAGACACCCGAGCAGAAGAAAAAAATTAGAAGATTACAGGAGCTAGTTATCAATACGATAATAGCTCCTTTTTCTTTCTATAATGTATTCTGAACCTTACTAATAACTTTTGAGATTCCATCAGCTGTTAGTTGTTCACTTTTTCCAAAATAAGAAAACTTAAGTTTAATTCCAGCACCCATTTTGAAAACATACTTCATAAATTTCTTATCAGGTAAAAAAGGTGAGAAGAAGGTAGGTGCATTCATTGTAGCAAATACTCTCATTGTTCTTCCATTAAGTAATGTTTCCATCATACCACTTTTTTTAAAATTAAATGCGAATCCAGGAAGAATAACTCTTTCAATCAATCCTTTGAATTTAGCAGGAGCTTCCCCCCACCATATATGGTAAAAAATAGCAGAATGATCAGACCATTTTAGATTTTCTTGAAAAGCAACTAAGTCAGGTTCAAGAGTTTGAATAGTTTTGTATCCATGCTCTAAAATAGGATTAAAATTCATTTTGTTTATTTTCATTGTTCTAACTTCATGACCCTGAGCCGTTTTACTTTCAACGTATTTCTCAAATAACTGTGCTGATAAACTATCATCGTAATTAACAGCTAAAAATGCAAAAATTTTCAAGTTAATACCTCCAATTTTGATTTGTGTATATAGGAGGGTAGCATTTTGATAGCTATTTGTCAATTAAATGGAGATAAGGAATATTATCCTTTTTTCTATATTGAAAATATGATAAAATAGTTGTGTAAGAATAAGATTATAATAATTGGAGTGATAGAAACATGATAAAAAATATAATAGAAGCTATAAGAAAAGATGAAAAATTCAGCTTCGAAAAAATAATAGAGAATAACATAATGACAGATGATGAGTATTTTGAATTTTTAAAATTTGTATATATTGAAGGGGTACCAGAAGTTAGAACTTCAATTGATAGTACTGACCTTATGACATTCGATAATGAGAATTTCTATATGGAAGAAAAAGAAATGATAAGAGCCTACTTGGAAGATGTAAAAGAGAAATATGAATTAGATGACAGTAATAATAGTACATTAGTAGAAAAAAATCTAAAAGTAGCAATCAAAGAGAGCATTAACTATTCAAAGTTTGGATTTTCATTTCTAGATATAGTTCAAGAAGCAACACTTGGAGTAATAAGTGCGCTTAACTATAGTAAAAGAATAAATGATTTGAATTTAGAAGAGGGATATTTTCTGAAGAATTTTGCAATTAAATATATTCTGGAATATCAGAAAAAACTATTGAGAGATGTAAAAGCATCGGAGTTATCTTTTGTACTTTACTTGAAAATACAAATGGAAAAAGATCAAGGAAGATCAGTAGATGAGATATGTAAACAAATGGGAATAGATAAGGATTACATGGGGCAATTAGAAGAATTATTTGATGGTTATGACCCAGAAGAAGCTATTAGCAGTGAGGAATTGATGGAAAAAGCAAACTCAATAACACAAGCATACATATTAGAAAATATTCCAAAGAAGCTAAATTATATAGATGAACAAATATTAGTGCTATATTACGGACTGGATGAGAAAGTTTACAAAGAAAATGAAATAGCAAAGATGCTTAATATATCACTTTACAACGTAAATATACTAAGAGAAAAAGCACTTAACAAACTATCAATTGATTTAGTAAAAAAAGATTTTGGTACAGAAATGTACTCACAAAACTATATAAATTAGGAAGTTGAATAATATGAGACTAAAGAAGATAATTAAACAATTAGAAGGAAAATTTCCTTTAGAATTAGCTGAAGAATGGGATAATGTAGGATTACTGCTCGATAGTACTAGAAGAGAGATCAAATCAATAATGTTATGTTTAGATATAACAAGAGATGTTGTAGATAAGGCAGTGGCAAATAAAGTTGATTTGATAATTTCACATCACCCATTTATATTTTCCCCATTAAAAAAAATTACTACAGATGAAGTAAATGGAGAAAAAATATTGAAGTTAGCGCGAAATAATATAGCAGTTTATTCTATGCATACAAATATCGACTCAGGGATAGGTGGATTAAACGACTTTATAATCAAAAAAATAGGTCAAGAAGGAAAAGTTTTTGCTATAAGCAATAACAGAAGCATAGAATTAAGGAAACTCGTTACAAGCGATTTAATTGATGCAAAAGATAAAATTATAAATCCGTTGAGAATACAAAAACTTAAAAGCGCTATAACAATTGGAGAATTGTGTAAAATAATAAAAGAAAAACTATGTATACCAAATGTAAGAGTAGTTGGAGATACAGCAAAACTAGTGAAATCATATGCTATTTGCACAGGGTCAGGAATGTCTTTTTCTGGAAATGTTAAAAAGAAAGCAGATGTATTTATAACTGGGGATTTAAAATATCACGAATCATTAGACGCAAGTGAATTGAATCAAACAATAATTGATTTAGGGCATTATGAAAGTGAGTATTTGTTCGTAGAACTATTAGAAGAAAACTTAAAAACATTTTTTGATGGGACTATACTGAAAGAGTATGGGCAAGCGGTTTTTAAGGTGATATAAAATATTTATTGCAAATCACCTACTAAATGTAGTAAAATCAACAGATAGGTTTTAGAGTTAATCGCTTCTAGCAATAGAAGAGGAAAGTCTGGACTTCGTAGAGCAGGGAGGCAGTTAACGGCTGCTGGAAGAAATTCTAAGGAAAGTGCCACAGAAAATAGACCGCCATATTGCATGGTAAGGGTGAAAAGGTGGTGTAAGAGACCACCAGCGATATAAGAGATTTTATCGGCTTGGTAAACCCCTCCTGAAGCAAGAGTAAGTTGTTAGCAATAAGAGGTTGCTCGCCTTTGCTAAAATGGTAATTCGCTTGAGCTAATGAGTAATTATTAGCCTAGATAAATGATTAACGAATACAAAATCCGGCTTATACTAAGACCTATTTTATTACTACATTTGAATAAAATATAAAATAATAAAGATGTGTAACTAATGTTACATATTTTTTTTTTGAAAAGAAGTATGCTTATAACAAGTAAATGTAATTAATATAAAATATGGAGGTAATGTTATGAGTATGTTTTGTTTTCAATGTCAAGAAACTGCAAAAAATGAAGGATGTACAGTTAGAGGGGTTTGTGGGAAAATAGATGTTGTATCTAATTTACAGGATGTATTAGTATTTGTTGTAAAATCAGTGGCAAATTATTCTAATCAACTTAGAAAACTAGGAAATACAGATGAAAAGGTAAATGAGTATATTTTGAAAGGATTATTCATTACAATAACAAATGCAAACTTTGATGACAATGAGATAGAGTTAGAAGTAAAAAAAGGATTAGAATTAAGAAACATGTTAAGAACAAAGTTATTAGAGTTAGGTGGAGAGGTAAATGATAAGTTTGAAGGAACTCTTCTTACAACATTCGAATATAAAGGAAAAGAAAGTCTTGAGGAAGTTGGAAAAGCTGTCGGAGTTTTGAGAACTGAAAATGAGGATGTAAGATCATTAAGAGAAGTTATTCTATACGGGTTAAAAGGTATGGCAGCATATGCTTATCATGCGTACAATTTAGGTAAAAATGATGAAGAATTGTATGATTTCTATGAAAGAGCATTACTTGCAACAGTTGATGAATCAAAAACAGCAGAAGAATTAATAGCATTAGTAATTGAAACAGGAAAATATGGAGTAAATGCAATGGCACTATTAGATGCAGCAAATAATGGTGCATTTGGAATGCCAGAAATGACTGAAGTAAATATAGGTGTTGGAAATAAACCAGGAATATTAATATCAGGTCATGATTTGAAAGATATAAAAGCATTGTTAGAACAGACAGAAGGAACTGGTATAGATGTGTATACACATTCTGAAATGTTACCTGCACATTATTATCCAGAATTGAAAAAATATAAACATCTAGTAGGGAATTATGGAAATGCTTGGTATCATCAAGTAAAAGAATTTGAAACATTTAATGGACCAGTTGTATTTACAACAAATTGTATAGTACCACCAAGAGAAAACTCAACATATAATGATAGAATATTTACATTAAATGCAGCAGGGTATCCAGGATGGAAAAAGCTTAAAGAAGATGAAAATGGGAAATTAGACTTTACAGAAGTTATAGAATTAGCTAAAAAATGTGAAGCACCTCAAGAAATAGAAACAGGAAAAATAATAGGTGGATTCGCACATGGTCAAGTATTTGCATTGGCAGATAAAGTTGTAGAAGCAGTTAAATCAGGTGCAATTAGAAAATTTGTTGTAATGAGTGGTTGCGATGCAAGACATGCAGATAGAAAATACTATACAGAGTTTGCTGAAAAGTTACCAAAAGATGTAGTAATATTAACATCAGGATGTGCAAAATTTAGATATAATAAATTAAATCTGGGAGATATAAATGGTATCCCTAGAGTCCTAGACGCAGGACAATGTAACGATTCTTATTCATGGGCAATTGTCGCATTAAAACTTAAAGAAATATTTGAGCTAAATGACATAAATGATTTACCAATAGAGTTTAACGTTGCTTGGTATGAACAAAAAGCAGTAATTGTATTATTAGCATTATTATCTTTAGGTATAAAAAATATTCACTTAGGACCAACATTACCAGCATTTTTATCACCAACAGTTGCCAATTTCTTAGTAGAGAATTTTGGAATCTCTCCAATAAATAGTGTCGAGGCTGATATAACTAAGATGTTCGGATAGTATCTTTTTTATTTAATTCGTGTTATAATTACACAAATTAATGTAAGGAGATACAAAGGTATGAAAAAATTATTATTAGTAATAGGTGTATTAGCACTTGGTTCATTTATGAAAGCGGAAAGCTTAGATGACAGTTTAAATGCTGTATCTGTAAGTTTAGAAGTTTCATTCTACTCACAAGTTTTTGTTTCATCATTAGACTTATCATCACAAAGTTCTGAAAGTAGTGATACAGAAACAAATAGAAGAGAAAGAGAAAAAGAAAAACAAAAAGAAAAAATACAATCTTTAATTAACAAAAAAGATGTTAAGGCAGAAGAGTTATTTAGCGCACAAGGACTAAAAACATATAATTTAAATGCAAATGATAAAATAACATTAGAAAATACTGCGGCAGGAGTAGTTGTAGGAAAATCAAAAGAAACAGTGGCAGTAATTGTTATGGATGAAAAATTTGATAATTTAACATCAAGAGAAAAACATTTATAGTTAAAGAGAGTTTAATACAAAAAGGGACGATATAATCTTCCCTTTTTATAATATAAGATTATAATTAAATAACTAGGAGATAGATATGAGAAAAATACTTATAATAATAGCAATATTTTCAGTTACCATTTTATCATTTTCAAAACAATGTGATAGAAAAGTAGCACTACAAATGTATAAAACTGTTAAAGTACTTGATTTATCAGGTAAGGTTATAAATTATCTAGATGAAAGTGGAGCAGAATTAGCGTTTGTAGCAAGAAAAAGAGCAGAAAATAATCATGGAATAGATTATACACATATCGGAATTGCATGGAAACAAGATGGAAAATGGACGGTAACTAATCTATTAGAAGAATGCGCGGATCCGAAAAAAGCTTCTCTTTATGATGATGGAATGGCTATTTTTTATGGTTCTGCTAAAGTATATGATGCTCTAATCCTTATTCCTTCAGAGAAAACGCAAAGAGAATTTAAAGAAGTTGTTATTAATAAAGAGATAGACAAGTTTTTTGATGAGAAATATTCAATAAATACTAATGTGTGGAAAGATGAATATCAAAACTGTGTTCAATTTGTTTTAGAAGCTTATGGATACTATAAGAGTGGTGAAAAGTACACAACTAGAAAAGAAGTTATAAGTTGGCTTAAAGATAATGATTTTCAACCAGAGAAAGTGAAAGTAAATTGGTTTGAACGTACTTTGGGACCAATGATAATGCCTAATATAAATATGGATGATCATAAAGATAGAGAGAAAAATAATATTATAGAAGTTGCTTCACCAAGAAAAGTCGTAGAATTTATAAAAAAAGTAGAGCCAGAGAGTAGTATTTATGAAATAAAAGATGAGAATAGCACAAAATAAAATAAGCTATCCAAACTGAACTGTTGTTCATGCTGGATAGCTTTTCTATTTCTAAAAATTAATATTAATACGGTCTAAAAAATCTAATTACTTTTTTGAATGAATAATCTTCGCCTCTTAGCCATTTAGCTGTTGCAATAGCTTTTGCAGTAACAAATAAAGCTATTAATGCAATGAAAATAAATAATATCACAAATAATAAAGGTGAATTTCTATTTTTAACTAATAAGAGAAGTGTATTTAGTCCAGAGACATATAGTGTTAGTGCCAATGAAGCAGTGAATTCTAAATTTAAAATCTCACACAATATTTTTTTTGTTTGCTCAGGCATCTTTTTTCTAGCTATGTGGACAAGAAAAAGTCCAAAGAAAGGAATTAACCATCCTAAAAGAAGAATCCTCTTATTGTATTTTGTAACTTCTTCTTTAGTATAAGATTTACTTTCACTATTTATAGGCGTAGAAATAACTTTTGATTTTAATTTTCTCAATTATCTCACCTATTTCATTTCTTCATTTTTTATAAGTTTCCATACATTTGGAAGAACTGTAACCATTAAGATAGCTTTTATTGTATCTCCTATTATAAATGGATATAAACCTAATGCAAAAATATTTTTATTAGGTAAAAATAATGATAATTGAATCAATCCACATGCATAAAGTATGATTTCTCCAATTATTATAGTTAATAATAATTTTGAATATGATTTAGTGAATCCTTTTTCTGATAAATAACCGCAAACAATTGCGATAAGTAAGAATCCAATTATATATCCACCAGTTGGTAAAAGAAATGGAAATCCAAATTTACCTCCAGAAAAAATAGGTGCTCCCATTGATCCTGCTGCAATATAACTAACAAGTGTTGTTGTAGCTAATTTTCTTCCATATACAAGTGCAATTAAGAAAACAGCAAGTGTTTGTCCTGTAATTGGAATTGGTGTGAATGGTAAATTAACTGAAAATTGTGCCATCACAGATAAAAATAGAACTCCCGAAACAACAAGGACAATATTTCTAAAAAGTTTAGAATGTGCTGTGTTTACTTCAAATAAATTGTTGATTAATAAATTTTTGTTCATAGAACCTCCTAATAGATTTTCTTTATACCATACTTTACTAGAAAAAGAGATAAAAGTCAAGATTAATAACGATTGTTATTGCAAAGTGCTGCAATAATCTGTTCTTTATGATTGACAAATAGTGGAAAAAATGTTAGTATTTTCAAATAGTGACTAATGAGTCAAAAAATAAAAAAGATGGAAAGAGTGATATAATTTGAAAAAAATAATACTTACATTGGCATTTATATCAACAGTGAGCTGTATTAAAGTGCCTGTAATAGAGAGAAACCCTGTGATAAATAATCCTGGGAATGAAACGAGTCAGAACACTCAAAAGGATATAAATCTAGAATTTAATTCAGATAAATGGTGGAAATCATTAAATGATGATAATCTTAACGCAATTGTAGATTTAGTACTGGAAAATAATAAATCAGCAGTGATTTCAAAGTTAAACATAGACAAAGCATCAGAAGCCATAAACCTTGCTAAGTCTGGTCAAGGATTAAGTGTAGGACTAGGTGCAAATTATAGTGGAATAATGACAGATTCCCAAGGACAAAGACAAATAACTGATGAGAAATTTAGTAGACTGGGTCAAATTGGTCTTCAAAGTAGTTACGATGTAGATTTATTTGGAAAAACATCTAACTTGATTAAGCAACAAGAATTTCAACTAGAAGGTGCGACTTTAATGAGTAAGTATACGGAGTTAACATTAGCGTATCAAACTACAAAACTTTATTCTTATTGGCTATTTTTATCAAAGGAAGAATCTAATCTAAATAATAGAAGAAAAATATTATTAGAAATTGAAAATATGGAAAAAAATAAAATCAAGATAGGAAAAGGAACTAAAGATACATTACTTGTAATTCAAGAATTAGTAGATAATACAGATATATTAGTACAGAAAAATCAAGAAAATCAATTAGTAACAAAAAATTCAATGTCTAATTTAGTAGGTAAAGTAAAGTCACAAGAAATAGATTCGCTATTAGAAAAGTCAAAAGGGAAAGATTTTTACGCTCTTTCTGATAATATTAGTATTCCACAGGGAATAAATTCTGATATAGTAGCACAAAGACCTGATGTAGCATATTATTTAACAGTAATTAATGGTCAAGATGCTAAGCTAAAATCATTGAAGGCAAATTTTTATCCAAGTTTCTCAATAACGGGATCAGCTCAGTTGAGTCAAATCAATTTACTAGGATTAGTTACAGGTGGAAGTTTCTTAGGAATGTTGAAACCAAGTATTACATTACCAATTTTAGATTCTGGAAAGATTACATCTAGCTACAAAATAGCAGGAGTAGATTTAAATATTTTTATTGAACAATATAACCAATCAATAGTAAATGCGTATAAAGATATAAATGAAAAACTTATAAAATATAACTCTGAATCGAGAATAAATAAAGAGAGCAAAGATATTTTAGGAATAAAATCTGAAGTATTAAGTAGATCAAAAAAAAGATATGAAATAGGAAAGACAGCTAGAAGAAGTTATGTGGAAGATAATTATACATATTTAGTTTCAGTGTTAACAAGTGAACAAGAAAAATTTGCATTACTTAATTATAAAATAGATTTAATAAATGCATTTGGTGGATTATACACAACAAATCAAAAATAAAAGAAAATATAATAGAAGAAGGAGTTTTTTATGTCAGATACAGTAGAAAAAGTGGAAAAAGAAATAATACAAGAAGTTGAGGAAACGAAAGAAATAGATGAAAAAGAAGAAGTAGAAAATAAGAAAAAGGCAAAAAAGAAAATATGGGGATTTTTATTAATTGTAGGTATAATTTTATTAGGATTCATACTATATAATGAATTCATCGGAAAATATAATCAAAAAACAGAAAATGCTTATGTTAATGCGGATAAAAATCCAATTACATCACAAGTTAGTGGAATAGTGAAAGAAGTGTATGTTACCGATACACAAGATGTTAAAGAAGGACAATTACTTGCAGTTATAGATGATACAGATTATAAAGTTGCACTTGAGGCAGCAGAGGCAGGAATAGGTCAAGCAGTAAGAGCATACTATTCAACAATGGCAATGAGTGATACTGCGAATCAAGATATAAAACTAAAAGAAATATCAGCGGCGAAGGCATCAGTTGATTACTCGAGAGACATGGAAGCTTATAAAGCAGGACTTATAAGTGCAGAAGCATTATCTAATACAAAAGCAATGAATGATCAAGCACAAGCAGCACTAAAAGTTAGTAGAGCAAATTCTCAAAATACAAAAGTACAAGTTTCAGGTTCGTTGAATGACTTTCCTGCACTAAAACAAGCAGTAGTTGCATATAAAACAGCATACATAAATTTAAGTAGAACAAAAATATACTCAACAATAAATGGTAAAATAGCAAAGAAAAATATTAATGTAGGTCAAAGAATAATGTTAAATCAAGAATTATTTACAGTTGTTAACTTAAGTAATATGTGGGTTGATGGAAACTTGAAAGAAACACAACTAAAAGGTCTTCAAGTGGGAGATAAAGTTAAATTAGAAAGTGACATTAATAAAAAAGAATACGAAGGATATGTAATTGGAATATCAGCAGGAACAGGAACAACATTTTCGTTATTACCTGCACAAAATGCTACTGGAAACTGGGTAAAAATAGTTCAAAGAGTTCCTGTTAAAATATTAATATCAAAAGAGAGTATTGAAAAAAATGGAACTTTACCACTAGGAAGTTCAATGAAAATAAACATTAGTTTAAAGAAAAAAAATGAAGAAAACAAAAATGAAAAAATACCTCAGCTAAATGCAGAAGTAAAATCTAATTTATATCAAGTAAATGAAGCAGAAATACAGGCTAAAATTGATCAGATTATAGCAAAAAATAGACCGTAGATAGGAGTTACTGAAAGTATGGAGAATAATAAAATAACACCAGAAATATTACTGATAACTCTTGCTCTTTCAATCGGATCTTTTATGAATGTACTTGATTCAACTATTGTTAATGTTTCATTGTCACATATTGCAGGTGATTTTGGAATAAGTCCTAATCAAGGGACATGGGTTATCACTTCTTATTCAGTTGCAGAAGCAATATTTTTACCACTTATAGGCTGGTTAACAACTAGATTTGGATCAGTTAAACAATATATATGGTCTACAATACTCTTTACAATTGCAAGTATGATATGTGGATTAGCACCAACATACCCACTATTACTGTTTGCAAGAGTAATGCAAGGAGTAGTTGGAGCAAGTATGATTCCATTATCACAAACAATAATGTTAAGTGTATATCCAAAAGCAAAAAAAGGGTTAGGATTAGGAATTTGGGCAATGACAATAGTAATTGCACCAGTTTTGGGACCAATATTAGGTGGGTGGATAACAGATACAATGTCATGGAGATGGTGTTTTTATGTTAACTTACCATTTGGAATATTATCAAGTTACTTAGTATACACAGCATTCAAAAAAAGAGGGCATAAAGATATTATACAACATAGTAAAATCGACTTTATAGGATTAATATTACTTATTATAGGAGTTGGATCACTTCAATTAATGTTAGATAAAGGAAGTGAATTAGATTGGTTCTCAAGTTCTACAGTTGTATTTTTAGCAATAATGGCATTTGTTTTTTTAGTAGTTTTAGTAATATGGGAATTTTATCAAAAAAACCCTATAGTAAATGTGAGATTATTTTTAAATAGAAACTTTGTAGCCGGCTCCGTCTCATTGATGGTTGCGTCTGTTGTATTTGTTGGTGGAATTGTAATTATTCCACTTTGGCTGCAAAACAGTATGGGTTATACGTCGTTTACGAGTGGACAAACAACTGCAACATCGGGAATTTTGGTAATTTTCTTAGCACCAATAATAGGGGCTAATATTCATAAATTTGATGCTAGAAAATTAACTGTATTTGGATTTGTAACATTTTCAATAATTTCAATTGGGCTGTCTCAATATTCAACAGACACAACACAAGGTTATATTGCACTTACAAGATTCCTAACAGGGGGAGCACTTGCGTTCTTCTTCTTACCATTAAATACAATAACGCTATCAGAAATTGACGATAAAGATATGACAAGTGCATCAGGGTTATATAATTTTATGAGAAATATAGGAAATAGTGTGGGAGTTTCTCTTTCAGTTTCGCTATGGCAAAATAAAATAGCAGAACATCATGAAATATTAACATCTAATATAACTACATCAAATCCAATATATATGAACTATTTGAACAAAATACCAAATGCAACACCTGCTAATACAGCATCGTTATTTGATGGGTTGATAAGTCAACAAGCAGTCGTTATGGCAGTTAATGATGTTATGCAAGTAAGTGGGGTTATAATTTTACTTTTAATACCATTTATATTCTTAGCAAAAAAACCATCAAAAGCAGTTGCTATGGGTCATTAGAAAACATAAAATATAAATTTAGAATAAAAGGGAAAATAAGGTATAATATATAAGAGATACTAAGGAGATGATTTTATGTTTATAGGTTTGGATATTGGAGGAACAAAAATATTAGGTGCTTTATTTGATGAAAATGGGGTATCTAAGAAAAAAGAAAAAAGAAAAACTAAAGCGTCTGAAGGTCTAGAAGTAGTTCAAAAAGAAATATTTAAAACAATAGATAATTTATTAGCTGAGATAAAAATAAAAGAAATAGAAGCAATAGGAATTGGAATACCAGGATTAGTTGATAAAGAAGGAACAATTACATTCTCACCAAATCTACCATTTAGAAATTATGAATTAGCAAAAATATTAGAAAAAAGATATAAGGTACCAGTTTTCATAGGTAATGATGTAAATGTTGCAACAGTTGGTGAATGGATGTTTGGAAGTGGAAAAGGGAAGAAAAATGTCCTCGGCGTGTTCGTTGGAACAGGTATAGGTGGAGGAATAATAATAGAGAATGAGTTATATATAGGTAAAAATGGTGCAGCTGGGGAAATAGGCCACATTAATCTTGATCCTAACGGGCCTTTTTGTGGATGTGGATCTAGAGGTTGTTTAGAATCATTGGCTTCAAAAACAGCTATTCAGAAAGAAATTGAGACTAGAATATACAGAGGCGAAGAATCTTTAATTCTAAAAAGTTTAAAAGAAAATGGGATATTAAAAAGTGGACCACTAAGAGATGCATATTTAAAGAAAGATGTTGTTGTTGTTGAGGCTGTGAGTAAAGCAGCAGAGAACCTAGGACGAGGTCTTGCTTCATTAGCAAATATATTTAACCCAGAGGTAATAGTACTTGGTGGTGGAGTGATGGTTGAATTAGGGAAAGAGTTACTACCAATTGTTACAAGAGAGTTTGATAGATTTGCAATGATAGACATAGCTAAAAATACAGAAATAAAGATGGCTAAATTGGGAGATGACGCAGGAATCATAGGTGCGTTAGCGTTAGCTAAAGAAGAAATGGCTAAAAAACCTAAATCTAAACTAGGAGAATAGATATTTATGAAAAAACAATATCTAGCAACAATTGATATAACATCTTATGGGATTTATATGAGAATATATGAAAAAAATGAAATTAAAGGTTTTAAAATCATTGAAAAGTTAGATTATGAGACAATAATTGGACGAGATATATATTCTACTAAAGAAATAACATTTCAAAAAATAAAAGAAATTGTTGAAGCAATTGATAAAATGAAAGAGATCATAAAAGCTTATAAAATAAGAAAAGTAATTTTGTATGGTACAACAGCAATAAGAGAAGCAGAAAATTGGGAGTACCTAGAAGATCAAATAAAAATAAAAACGAATCTTAATTTGAAGATTTATGATAGATTAGAAGAAAATTACTTAGTTTATAAGCAAATTGATCACTTACTAGAAAAAGATAAGAATTATAGCTCTAAAACGAATATGATTCTTTATGTTGGATTAGGAAGTATAGGTGTTGCAATAGTTAGAAAAGGGCATTTTATATATAGTTCTAACATATCATTGGGCTCATTAAAATTAATTGAAATGGCAGAAATAACAAGTATAAAATCAAAATATAAAAATGAATTTTTTGATGATTATACAGCAAATTTATTTGAGAATATAATCGAAGATTTCCCAGAAGGAATTGATATTGAAAATATCATTATAACTGGGAGATTTTATGATTTAATAATAGAAAAGATAAAAGAAAAAGAAAAAATAGAGCTTGTAGAAAAGATAGATAGGAAAGATTTGTGGAAGTATTATAACAAAGTAAAAGATTTATCAATTGAAGAATTTTCAGATGAGTACAATGTTAGAGAAGAAAAAGGAGAGGTAATATTTCCGAAAATAATGGTATTAAAGAAATTTTCTGATATATTTAAAAAAGATGATATTGTATATGTTGACTTTAGTCTATCTGATTCAATAGCATATGACTATTTTTATCCATCAGAAGCAAAAAAGATAAATTTGGAGTTTCAAGAAGATACAATTATTATATCAAAAGAAAGAGCCAAAAGATTTAATTATAATGATAAAAAAATAAGAAAAACAGAAAATATTATAGAACAAATATTTAATGAACTTAAAGAATCACATGGACTTACGAAGCAAGAATTACTATATTTAAAAATAGCTAATATATTTAAAGAAACAGGAAAATATATAAAAAGCTATGATTATTATGATTATTCATATAAAATATTTGAAACAGTAGAATTACTAGGCTTATGTAAAGAAGATGTGAAGATAATAAGCGAGATACTCAAATATTATGATAAAAATTTAAAAAGACTTTATAGTAGAAGTAATTTGACAAAAGAGAATAAATTGATAGTTTCAAAATTGATTTTGATTATAAAAATAGCAAATGGGTTAATTATAAATAAGAAAAATAGGGTAAAAGATGTAATTGTTGAATTAGAAAATAATCAATTGACTCTAAAAGTTATAACTGATGAGAAAATATATAATGAGAAGCTCGAAATTGAATTACAAAAAGAAAATTTTGAAAATACATTTGGAATAAAATTGTCTATGAAAGAGATAAATAATTAATATTCATTACATTTGATAGGAGGGATAAAGTTGGAATACTCAAAAGATAATTTTCTAAATAGAGAGTTAAGTTGGTTAGAATTTAACGGAAGAGTTCTTGAGCAAGCAGAAGACAAAACAAATCCATTACTAGAAAGATTGAAATTTTTATCAATAACATCATCAAATTTAGATGAATTCTTTATGATAAGAGTTGCGGGCCTTAAAGCACAAATTCAGAGTGAATATAATCAACAAGATATTTCTGGGCTAACACCGAAAGAGCAACTTCAAAAAGTAGAAAAATCAACAATAGAATTAGTAAAAAGTCAGTATGCAATATACAATAATAAATTACTAAAAGAATTAAAAAAAGAGAAAATAGAAATAATAGATTATTCAGAATTAACGAAGCGTGAAGAAGAAATAGTAGAAAGATATTTTCAAGAAATAATATTTCCGATTGTAACACCAATGGCAATAGATTCAAGTCGAAGGTTTCCACATCTATCTAATAAGTCATTTAATTTGATAATACAGTTATCTAAGGAGAAAGAACTTTTTTATTCAGTATTACAAATCCCAACGGTTGTAGATAGATTTTTAGAAGTTTCGCTAAAAAATGATGAAAATAGATTTATTTTGTTAGAAGAAATTATAAAAAAACATATTGAAGTTTTTTACGAAGGATACAGTGTTAATAAAGTTGGTGAATTTAGACTTACAAGAAATTCAGATGTTTTTGTTGATGAAGAAGAGGCGGACGATTTATTATTTGAAATCCAAAAATCTTTGGATTTAAGAAAATGGGGAGCTCCAGTTCGACTAGAAGTGAAAGAAAATATTGATAAAGAGTTACTGGAATTCTTAATAACTTCATTTGAATTAAGTAAAGAAAGCCTTTATTCAATAGATGGACCAATTGATTTGAGATTTCTTTTTAAATTTTCAACAGTTCAGAATAGAGATGAATTGCTGTTTAAAAATACAGAAAAATCAAGTTTGAATAAGAAAATAGATGAAGAAGAAAGTATATTTAATTATATAGCTAAAAAAGATGTTATTTTACACCACCCATTTGAAAGCTTTGATCCAGTGATAAGATTAGTTCGTGAAGCATCGGAAGACCCTAAAGTACTTGCGATTAAACAAACTTTATATCGTGTAGGAGATGACTCCCCAATAGTTTACTATTTAATGGAAGCTGCTAAAAAAGGAAAGCAAGTAACTGTTGTTATCGAAATAAAAGCAAGATTTGATGAAGAGCAGAACATAAGATGGGCCAGAGAATTAGAACTTGCCGGATGTCATGTTATTTACGGATTGAAAGGGCTAAAAACACATGCCAAATGCCTATTAATAGTAAGAAAAGAAGAAATAGGGATAGTCAGATATGTACATTTAAGTACAGGGAATTACAATCATATTACATCAAATGTGTACACAGATCTAGGATTTATGACAACAAATGAAGATATTTGTGAAGATGCATCAGCACTTTTTAATATGTTGACTGGGTTTTCAGAACCAAGACATTGGAATAAGTTGATTGTGGCACCAAGAGATTTACGGAAAAAAGTAGTGAAACAAATAGATAATGAAATAAAAATAGCACAGGAGAATAAAAAAGCAAAAATAATCATAAAATCAAACTCGCTAGTGGATAAGGAAATTATTGAAAAACTCTATGAAGCATCCGAGAAAGGTGTGAAAATTGATTTGATAATTAGAGGTGCATGTGCACTAAAAAGTGGTGTTAAGAAAATCAGTGAAAATATCAAAGTTCACAGTATTGTTGGAAGATATTTAGAGCACAGTAGAATATATTATTTTGAAAATGAAAAAAATGAAAAAGTATTTATTTCAAGTGCAGATATGATGGAAAGAAATCTTGATAGAAGAGTCGAGTTAATGATTCCAATAGAAAAAGACTCTTTGAAAAAAGAAATAATAGAGATTTTGGGATTATATTTGAAAGATAATGTAAAGCGAAAAATTCAAAATTCTCAAGGAAAATACATAAAAGCACCTAAAACAAAAGATATCATAAATTCACAAGAAGAAATGATAAAAATTGTTAAAGGAAGAAAATAAAGAGTTTTACACTTTTAAAAAATAAAAATACGTGCTAGAATATACTATAATTTTAAAAGGATGAGATGATAAAAATGAAAAAATCAAAAATATTAAAAATAGTACTTGTATTGATTCTGCTTTGGCTATGTAAACCATTTACAATAGTATTATTAGGAACAGATGATTGGAATAAAAAAGCAGAAGCTAGAACAGATAGTATAGTAGTCTTGAAAGTGACACCATTATTAGGTAAGATACGAATGTTGTCAATACCTAGGGATACATATACAGAAATACCATGTGAGGATGGGAAATTAGATAAAATAAATCATGCATATCATTTTGGGGCGCTTAATAAAGAAGGTAGTGAAAAAGCTAAAATAAATGCAGGTAGAAAATGTAGTGTTAAAGCAATAGAACAGTTACTTCATACAAAGATAAATTATAGCTTTGTATACGGATTTATGGATGTTATAAATATTACTAATATATTAGGCGGAGTAGAAATTGTAGCAAATAATACATTTACTCAAGATGGACATAGTTTCAAAAAAGGTGAAAGTTATAATATTCAAGGAGATCAAGCACTTGCATACGTGAGAAATAGACATTCTGACTCTGCGTTTAAGAGAGATGAGAGACAGAGAGCTGTTCTAGCAGCTATTGAACGTAAAATGCTATCACCAAAAGGAGCATCAAAATTACCTGAAATTATGATATATGGAAAAGATAATATGAGTATGAATATAAATCCATTAAGAGCGATATCAATGATAGTACCAATTCTAGTAACAGGATCAAACTTTGATACATATGAACTAGTTAGTGATGAGTGGGAAGGTGGAAAAATGCTAAATGGTATTTATTACTATGTACCAGATCCAAATAAATTGGATATAGCAAGAAGTGCGTTTAAGGTATACTTCTAGGTATAATTATGAAAAAGAAAGATTGTGTATACATTTTAGAATGTAATGACGGAACATTATATACTGGATGGACTAATGATATTGATAAACGATTTAAGGCTCATAATGATGGGAAAGGTGCAAAGTATACGAAAGGAAGAAGGCCATTAAAGCTAGTTTATTTGGAAGAGCTAGAGACTAAATCAGAGGCTTTAAAAAGAGAAAATAAAATAAAAAAAATGACAAAAGATAAAAAAAGACAGTTGATTAAATAGTCAACTGTCTTTTTTGATTTCTACTTCACTCTTTGAAGTTTATAAACTCTTCTTGTTCCTCTTATCATTGGAACTGTTTCTACAGTTACTGTACTTGTATCAAGTCCAAACCATTTTTGAGGTGTAATTGCAATTCTTTTTATGAATAATTTACTCCTCATAATTAACTCTTCCCATATATTTAGTTCAACCTGATTTGAAAGTTCTTCTCTAATAAGCACAAATGCAAAATCTCCTAGTGTATTTTTCCCAAGTGCTGAATAAATATTCCCTTTTGGTCTAAGTTCACCTGATTTTAGTAGGTCAGTTATAACTTCTCTTAGAAATATATTTATTTTTTGGTTTACTCTAAATCCTAAAAAGAAAGTAATTTTGTACATAAAATCAGAAACTTTATTAACTTTAAATTGAGTTGTAAAAGGAGTATCAGTAACTTGAACATTTACAAACCAATATATTGCTGCCCTTTTTGGAAGTTTATTTAAAATAGAATACATTATTTTATCTTCAACTTCATCATCTGGAGTTGCATTACTCATATATACTAAATTAGTTGCATATTTTGGTATATCAGTATCAGATCTTAGCTGATCTATTTGAGTCACGAAGTCTTTTATTTTAACATTTTTTCTAAATTTAGTTTTTATACTGTATCCTTTTATCCAAATGTACATTAAAGAGATTATGCTTAATGCAATAAGTATTGTTATATAACCACCGTGTAAAAATTTAAATAAATTAGCAGTTAAAAATACACCTTCTATACACACATACATAATAGTGAAACCAATTATTAGATACTTATTGATATGCTTTTTCACTAAATATTGTGAAAGTAAAACAGTCGTCATTAACATCGTAATTGTAATTGATAATCCATATGCTGCTTCCATCTTAGTAGACTCTTTGAAGTAAAGAACAATTGCACAACAACCCATCCATAATAATAAATTTATAGCTGGAATATATAGTTGACCCTTTTGATCAGTAGGATATCTTACAAAAATTCTAGGTAAGAAATTAAGTCTAATTGCTTCAGATACCAGTGTAAATGATCCGGATATTAATGCTTGAGAGGCAATAATAGTTGCTAATGTCGCAATAATAATACCTATAATAAGAAATGACTTAGGCATTATAGAAAAGAATGGGTTTTCCTCTAGCTTCATACCTTCTTTACTCATTAGCCAAGCACCTTGCCCTAAATAGGTAATTACGAGTGCAAATTTCACAAAAATCCATGTTAGATATATATTTCTTCTACCACAGTGACCTAAGTCGGAATAAAGTGCTTCTGCTCCAGTTGTACAAAGGAAAACAGCACCTAAAATTAGTATTCCTAAAGGATTAGTAATAAGAAAAATAAAACCATAATAAGGATTCAAAGAAACTAATATTTGTGGATGTTGTAGTATTTGCATTCCTCCTAGAACTGCTAACATTGTAAACCAAATTAACATAACGGGTCCAAATGAACGACCAACGACTTCAGTTCCAAATCTTTGTAGAAAGAAAAGGAATGTTATTATAGCTATAACGATTATTATTATTTCTGAGCGTGATAAATTTATAATACCATCGATACCTTCAATAGCGGATGTTACTGATATTGGCGGAGTAATGATTCCATCTGCAAGTAATGCAGCACCGCCTATCATAGCAGGAATCATAAGCCATTTGGCACGTTTTCTCAAAATAGCATATAGTGAGAAAATACCACCTTCTCCATTATTATCTGCCTTAAGAGTTATCATAACGTATTTTATTGTAGTCTGTAGTGTTAATGTCCAAAAAATTAGCGAAACAGCTCCAAAAATTGCTGTTTTGGTAATTATGTTACCTTCTCCTATAATAGCTTTCATAGTATATAATGGGGAAGTACCAATATCTCCATAAACTATTCCAAGCGTCATTAATAAAGAAGCAAATGTAATCTTACTAATATGACCAGTGTGTTTATTGTTTTCCATAAAGTTTCTCCTTAAATATTCAAATGTTTTTATATTTACGCTAGATTATATTCCTAATTTAGAAAAAATTCAAGAAAAATTCTTAAAGTGAAAACTTATAAGTGAAAAACAAAAAAATATATAAAAAATAAGTCACAAATATATAGCATATATGTTATAATATAGTATATATACTATTCTTAAAAATCTTTACACAATAAAGCATTAATTAAGAATCTAAAGGTAGAATAATAAAATTCAAGAAATAGGAGAAATATAAATATGTTTATAGACGAAAGTGTAATAATAGTAAAATCAGGTGATGGTGGGAATGGTGCCGCAACATTTAGGAGAGAAAAATTCATTCAATTTGGTGGGCCGGATGGCGGAGATGGTGGAAAAGGCGGAGATATAATCTTTATAGCTGACCCTAACATGAATACATTAGTTGATTATTCTAATAGTAAAAGATTTGAAGCGCAAAATGGAGAAAAAGGAAGTCAAGCAAGATCAACGGGTAAATCAGGAGATGATTTAATAATAAAAGTTCCAGTAGGAACAATGGTTAGAGACTCTCACACTGGGAAGTTATTACTTGATTTGAATGAAGAAAATGAAAGAGCAATTCTACTAAAAGGTGGATCAGGTGGAAGAGGGAACACTCACTTTAAATCGCCTACAAGAAAAGCTCCTAAAATAGCCGAAAGTGGAAAAGAAGGAATAGAATTAAGAATCAAATTAGAGCTTAAATTATTAGCAGATGTTGCGTTAGTTGGATATCCGTCAGTAGGAAAATCAAGTTTTATAAATAAAGTATCGGCAGCTAATTCAAAAGTAGCAAGTTATCACTTTACTACATTAAGACCTAAGTTAGGTGTAGTTAGATTGAATGAAGGAGAAAGCTATGTAATAGCAGATGTACCAGGACTTATTGAAGGTGCTCATGAAGGTGTTGGATTAGGAGACAGATTCCTTAAACATATTGAAAGATGTAAAATAATCATACATGTTGTAGATATTTCTGGAATTGATGGAAGAGACCCTAAGGAAGACTTTGTGAAGATAAATGAAGAATTAAAGAAATATAGTGAAAGACTTTCACACAAAAAACAAATAGTTGTAGCCAATAAGATTGATATGCTTTATGATGATGAGAAATATTCTGAATTTGAAAAATTTATAAAATCAAAAGGGATAGAAGATGTCTATCCAATTTCAGTAATTGCAAACGAAGGATTAAAGCCAGTTCTACTTAAAGCATGGGAATTAGTTCAAAAAACACCAAGAGAAGAACTAGAAGAAGAACATCTTTTAGAAGAAGTATTACCTGAAGTGTACAAAAGAAAAATCGACTGGGATATAATAAAACTAGAAGATACTGTCTATGAAATAAAAGGGCGAATAGTTGATGATGTTCTTAAGAAATATGTATTCACAGGGGATGATGGAATAATAACATTCCTACAAATCATGAGAAGTTTAGGAATGGAAAAAGAATTAGATAGAATAGGAGTTCAAGAAGGTGACACAATACTTGTTGCAAATTATGAATTTGAATACATAATATAAGAGGTGATAATATGAGAAGAAAATCAGAATCCTTAATATTAAAGCAAATTCGTATACCAATAATTGCAATTTCACTCTTATTATTCATATCTTTCTTAGGATACATAGTTATAGAGGATTACACACCACTAGAATCACTGTATATGTTAGTCATTACGTTTGCAACTATAGGGTATGGTGAGGTTAAGCCACTGTCAGATGTAGGACGAATATATACCATTATAATAATATTATCTGGATTTACAGTTGGGGTATACTCAATAGGAAAAATAACAGCCTTCTTTTTAGAAGGGGAATTGACTAAACAATTAAGGGTGAGAAAAATGAATAAAAACTTATCAGAGCTAAGAAATCATTATATAATATGTGGATATGGGAAAACAGGACAAAAATTAGCGGTTGATTTATTAGAAAAAGGATATAAAGTTGTAGTTGTTGAAAACGATACAGAAAAAGTAGAAAGATTAAAAACAAATATAGATAAGAATCTAATATTTATAGATGGTGATGCAACAACAGATGAAATATTAATACAAGCCGAAATTACAAAAGCAAAAATGCTAGTTTCAGTGCTATCAACGGATGCAGAGAATCTATTTGTTACTCTTAGTGCAAAAGATTTAAATAAAAATATAAAAGTAATAACAAGAGCAGACGGAGCAAATTCTAAAGAAAAGTTTAAAAAAGCAGGAGCAGATTTCATTATTTCTCCCATAGAAATAGCTACTGATCGAATGTTATCGATAGCAACAACAAGTACTGATTTTTTCAGTTTTGCTGAATTTGTAGGCGGAACAGAAGAATTGAAAAAATATAAATTTGGGCTAGTGGAAATTAGAAAAGATAGTGAGCTAGTTTCTAAAACATACAGAGAAGCAAATATACCTCAAAAAACAAATTTAGTTGTAATTGGTTATTCGTCAAGAATGATTAGCGAAGACAAGTTTGTTAGAAGTGATTTACAAGTGAATCCAACAGCGGATCACATTATAAATCTAGGGGATAATTTATTGGTATTTGGTGAGGATCACCAAATATCAGAATTAAGAAAAATAGCCAACGATATTTTATATGAGGAACAGCACTAAAATAATTTAAGAAATCAAATGAAAAGAGGACAAATTAAATGTCAGAAAAGAAATTAAAAGGTCTTGTAATAAGTGGACCAACAGGAGTAGGGAAGACTAACTTATCGATAGAGTTAGCAAAAAAACTAGGATGCGATATAATTTCAGCGGATTCGATGCAAGTGTATAAAGAAATGAATATAGGAACAGCAAAAATATCAAAAGATGAGATGCAAGGAATAAAACATCACATGATTGATATAAAAACACCAAAAGATGACTATTCAGTTGGAGATTTTGAAGAAGATGTAAATAAAATTCTTAAAGAAAAAGAACAAAAGGAAGAAGATGTAATAATAGTTGGAGGAACAGGGCTATATTTAAGAGCAATAACTGATGGATTTTCAAACTTACCATCAAAAAATGATAAAATTAGACAGAAATTAGATGAAATAGATACAGAATCATTAGCTGATATGCTAAAAGAATTGGATGAAGAAGCACATGGCCAAATTGATTTAAATAATAGACTGAGATTAATTAGAGCAATAGAGGTATGTAAGTTGACTGGTCAAAAATATAGTGAATTGAGAACAAAGAATATAAAAGGAAATAATTATAAATTTTTAAAAGTATTTTTGACAAGAGATAGAGATGAAATATATTACAGAATTGATCAAAGAGTAGATAAGATGATAGAAGATGGACTTGTTGAAGAAGCAAAAGAAATATACACTAATTACAGAGAACACTTATATAAAATTAGTGCTATTGGATACAAAGAATTATTCGATCACTTTGATGGTATAATCTCATTAGAAGAGGCAATTGAAGAAATAAAACAAGAGTCTAGAAGATATGCAAAAAGACAATTGACATGGTTTAGAAAAGAAGAAGATTACATTGTTTACAATTTATCAGAAATGTCTGAAGAAAAAATAATGGATGACATATTAGATAAATGGAATAAAATATAATATAATAAGAGGTGTTAAAAATGAAAAGATTATTATTAACTTTTATGTTTGTAATTGGTACTTTCACATTTGCAACAAATACAGTTGAATCTACAAGCACACCAGAGGTATTAAAAAAAGAAGTGACATCAGGAGTAGCAACATTTGAATTATTTACAATTAAGAATATTTCTGATAAAAAAATAAGATATTCCACAGCGTATGATTTATTTTACGTAGATGAAAATGGAAAAGTTGTAGAGATACAACCAACAAAGAAAACAACAACAATTAAGTTAGTCCCTAGAATAGGGATAGGAATAATACTTGGTGGTGGATCTCGTTCTACTGGCGGTGGTGTAGGAGTAGATGTTTCACCACAAAAATCAGGTGTAGAAAATGGACTTAAAATTATGGATAGATTTAACTTGAAACCACTTGAAGAAAAAACGATAAGCGTAGGGATAGAGTTTAAAGATCTACAATTAAAAGATAATCCGGAAGTTAAAATAAATAAAGGTAAAATAATAGGAACGATATATTTTAATGATAGAGATGGTAAAGTAGATACACTCAAAATACCGATAGACATTAATTTGAAATAGTTACTCATTTTCAGGAGGTCTTATTATGGAAAAAAAGTGGTGGAAAGAATCAATTGTATACCAAATATACCCAAGAAGCTATAAAGATACAAATAATGATGGTATCGGTGATTTGTTAGGAATAATAGAAAATCTTGATTATATAAAAGATTTAGGAATAAATGTTATATGGCTAGGTCCTATATATAATTCTCCTAATGATGATAATGGATATGATATTAGTGATTACAGAAATATCATGCCTGAATTTGGAACTATGGAGCAGTTCGATAAACTTTTAGATGAAATGCATAAAAGAGACTTGAAATTAGTAATGGATTTAGTTGTAAACCACTCTTCAGATGAACATAAATGGTTTGAGAGAAGCAAAGAATCAAAAGATAACGAATATAGCGAATATTATATTTGGAGAGACCCTAAGGTTGGAATAAACGGTGAGAAGATGCCGCCAAATAATTGGGTTTCATTTTTTAGTGGTTCAGCGTGGGAATATTGCGATAAAAGAGATCAATATTATTTGCATCTATTTTCAAAAAAGCAACCTGATCTAAATTGGGAAAATGAAGTAGTAAGAAAAGAAGTTTATGACATAATGAAATTTTGGTTGGACAAAGGAATAGATGGATTTAGAATGGATGTAATAAATCTAATATCAAAAGTTCAGGGGTTGCCAGATGGGCAAGGACATGATGGATTAATTGGCGCAGAGAATTTTTTTAATGGGCCTAGATTCCATGAATTTATGGATGAGATGAACAAGGAAGTATTGTCAAAATATGATTGCATGACGGTTGGAGAGACGCCAGGAGCAGATCCTGTTGAAGCACTTAGAACGGTGGGAGCAGATAGAAAAGAATTGAATATGTTATTCCAGTTTGAGCACATGGGAATAGGCAGTCAACCGCAAGGGAAATGGTGGCCAAAAGAGTGGACATTACATGATTTAAAAGAGAATGTTAGAAGATGGCAATATGTCTTTGAAAATGGAGGATGGAATTCTAACTATTTAATGAATCATGATCAACCGAGAGCAGTTAGTAGATTTGGAAATGACAAAAAATATAGAAAAGAGTCAGCGAAGATGCTTGCAACATTTACTATGTGTTTACCAGGTACACCATATGTTTACCAAGGTGAAGAGATAGGAATGACGAATGTAAACTTTAATAACATGTCCGAAATAAAGGATATTGAAAGTATTAATTATTATAATGAACAAATAAATAAAGGTGTCTCAGATGAAGTATTAATGACTCAGATTAGAAGAATAGGTCGTGACAATTCAAGAACACCGATGCAATGGGACAAATCAGATAATGCAGGTTTTACTAATGGAAGCGCATGGATAAAAATAAATGAAAATTATACAGAGATAAATGTTGAAGAGTCACAAAATGATGAGAATTCGATATTGAATTATTATAAGAAATTAACAAGATTAAGAAGATCGAATGAAGCATTGAATTATGGAGATTTTTCAGAAGTTTTTGATGAAGATAATCAAGTGTTTGGGTTTTATAGAACGTATAATAGTGAAAATATACTAGTATTACTTAATTTTAGTGATAGAAATACAGATATAAATGTTGTATCTGAAATAGATTCATTAAGCAATGGAAATTATGAAATATTATTATCAAATTATAATAGAACAAGTATGGAAGCTAGTCTTAGTCCATATGAAGTCTATATTTTGAAAGTTATGTAATTAAATATAAAAATAACAAAAAAGGTTATTATTCTAGATTTCGAAACTAGAGTAATAACCTTTATCTGTTTTATTGAGCACTAAATTGAACACTAACCAAAATATGGAAGAATAAAATGTTTAATAATGTCATAAACAAGGTATACTAATATAAGTGAGTTAGTCCAATAAAAGAATCTTGCGAAAATAATATTATCAAACCAATGCTTAAGTTTATCACCTAATAAAGCCCATAAAGATAGTGAAAAGAAATTTATAGGGATACTTAGAAATGATATAAACGCTATAAATGCAGCTGTTCTATTTCCTTCTGGAAATAATAAAAATGCCGTTGTTGTTAAGAAAATCCATAGTTTAGGATTGACAAATTGTAAGATCACTGCTTGCATGAAACTACGTTCTTTATCATGTATAGAATTGATTTCAAGACCAGTTCCTGCAATGAATAATTTATATGCTAAATAAAGTAAGTAAATACTTCCAAAGATAGCAATTGTAAAATTGAAAACAGGAAATTTTGTTAAATCTTTTCCAGTGTATGCTATTACAAATAGACCTACAAAAGCAGCAAAGCAAACACCTAGATTAAATCCTATTGTTTTTCTATACCCAAACCGTAATCCATCACTAAGTATGAGAATATTATTTGGACCTGGTGTTACACTTGCTATAAAAATGAATATTAATAACTTTATCATTAGACATCCTTTCGGTACATTACATTTAATATAAGAAATAGTAACAAATATATAATGCTAAGTCAAGAAATAGAACACTTGAGAAAAAAGTAAAATTCTTGTATACTATTAATAATAATGAATATAAAATGGAGGCGAAAATAAGCATGTTGAATTCAATAATAGTAGGAATTGCTGGTGGAACTGGATCTGGAAAGACAACGGTTGCCCATTATGTTGTAAATTATTTAGGAACAGAAAAAGGAAATACAATTTTATTAGAACAAGATTCTTATTATAAAAGAAATGACCATTTATCATTTAGTGAGAGAGTTATGTTAAACTACGATCATCCCGATTCAATTGATTTTGATTTGTTAGTTGAGCATATTAAAGATTTAGTTGCTGGAAAATCTATAGCAAAGCCAATGTATGATTTTACGTCTCATAATAGAAAAGATGAAACTGAAAAAGTTGACCCTGCAAAAATAATAATTATAGAAGGGATCCTAATTCTAGCAATACCAAAACTTAGAGAACTTTTTGATGTGAAAGTCTTTGTTGATACAGATGATGATGAAAGACTATTAAGAAGAATAGAAAGAGATTTAAAAGAAAGAGGAAGAAGCTTTGATAGTATTAAAGAGCAGTATATAAAAACAGTAAAACCGATGCATCTAGAATTTGTTGAGCCATCAAAGAGATATGCAGATATAATAATTCCAAGAGGTGGAGAAAATAAAATAGGAATAAAAATGGTGGCAACACGACTTAGACATTTATTAGGTAAATAGATATTAGTAGATTAGCGGACTAGAGAGAAGGTTTGAATATGAAGGTAGTTGTTATTGGCGGCGGAGCAGCAGGAATGATGTTCTCAACACAATATAAAAAAGCAAATCCAAGTCATGATGTATCAGTATTTGAAAAAACAGAATTTGTTGCATGGGCAGGATGTCCAACGCCATATTATATAGCTAAGGAATTACCTAGAGAAAGTGTTGTTCTTGGAACAGCTGATGAATTCATTGCAAAAGGAATAGATGTAAATATAAATCATAATGTAAAAGAAATAAATGTTAATGAAAAATATATAAACGTAGAAGGAAATAAAATTTCCGGGAAAGTATTCTATGATAAATTAATTTTATGTTTAGGTGCGAAATCATTTATTCCAACAATTGAAGGGTATGACAGCAAATTAGAAAATATATTTACACTGTCTCATGCAAAACATGCATTTGAAATAGAAAAATACATAGATTCAAAAAAACCTAAGAATGCACTTATCGTAGGTGCAGGATTTATAGGTATTGAAATGGCTGAAGCATTTGAAAAAAGAGGAATGAATGTAACAATAGTAGAGAAGGCGAGTACAATATTTCCTAGTATATCAGAAAATTTAAAAAAAGATATTTATGATGAAATTAAGTCACACAATATAGATTTAAAATTAAATTCTGGGCTTAAAGAAATTTTGGATAACGGCACTAAAGCGATTATGGAAAATGGAGATAAAATACCTTTTGATATAGCGTTGTTAAGTATTGGAATCACAGCAAATACAGACATAGTAAGTAATACAAACATAGAAACAAAAAAGGGTAAAATAGTTATAAATGATAAATTTGAAACCAACATTAAAGATGTATATGCTATTGGTGATTGCGTATTAAGTAAATTTTATAATACTTCAGACGATCTATATGCACCATTTGGGGATGTTGCAAATAAACATGGAATGCTACTAGCGAAACATTTATCAGGACAAGAAATCAGTTGGAAAGGGTTACTTAGAAGTTTCGCATCATCAATATATGAAGTGAAACTAGCTCAGACTGGATTGTCACTGGAAGAAGCAATGGATAAAGGATATGATGCAGATATAATAGAGATGAAGGCATTATATAGAAATTCGGCATTTGGTGGAAAAATACCTAATAAAATGGAAGTAATATATGATAAGAAAACAAAAAAAATATTAGGTGCTGCGTGTGTTGGAAGTGAAGCTGTAGCACAGTTTATAGATCAGATTGCGATAGTAATAACATGTGATATTCCAGTTGGAAAATTTATAGAGATAGATTTTGCATATTCACCAACAAATTCAAGTGTTTGGAATCCGTTACTAGTAATTTATAGAAAGTTAGTAAAATAAGAAGTAATACAAAGGTGGTATAAAATGGAAAAGAATGAAAAGAAAAAAAGAGTGAAAAAGTTTTTTACAACAACCTTAATGGGAGGACTATTAGTAATATTACCAGTAGTCATTATACTTTGGGCATTTAATATGCTTGTAAAATTTGTTGTTTCAAATATAACACCTGTAACGATGATAGTAAATAAATTTATAAATGTAAAATACTTGCCAGAAATAATATCAGCAATAGTAATTGTAGTTATCTGTTTTCTTGTAGGACTTGCAGTTAGGACAAAATTAGGAAATTGGATTCATATAAATGTTGAAGAAAAAATATTAACTAAAATACCAGGATATAGCATGGTAAAAGGAGCTATAAATCAACTAATATCAACGGATAAAAAAACAAAGCCATTTTCACAAGTTGTTTTGTTCAAATTATTTAATAATGATGTTTTGTTGACAGGAGTTATAACAGATGATGAAGATGAAGAGTATGTGACAATATTCTGTGCAACAGCTCCAAATCCTACATCAGGATTTATTTACCACGTATTGAGAAAAGATGTATTTTTAATTGATGTAGGTGTAGAAGATACTATGAGAACTGTATTTTCTGGTGGTTCAGGATCATCAATGTTGATTAAGAGATATCACGAATTGTATGGAAGTAGTAATGAAGGAAATATAGTTAATGAGTAACAAAAAAAGGGGTGTAATCATTTGAACTGCACTAAAAATGTTAGACAAATAATTTATTTAGATAGGAATGTTTTTCT
>ERZ650302.60-NODE-60-length-47258-cov-11.085291_pt1 | contig 47258 bp, 42 predicted proteins | sample MGYA00376238_ERZ650302 | MGnify/ENA primary metagenome ERZ650302 (study PRJEB26733, sample SAMN07839298) | wastewater metagenome | biome: urban; feature: wastewater treatment plant; material: waste water | place: USA: North Carolina | collected 2016-04-28 ... | reverse complement strand
GAAATTCCGTTTTCAGTGCCAATCCATAAGTCTTCGTTTTTGTCCAGATATAGTGATCGAACAGCGTTGTTGGGTAAACCATCGGCAGTAGTGTAGTTTTTTGAAGGCTTGAATTGAGCAAAAAAAGGAAATATGATAAAAAATAAAAAGAGAGATAGAGTTTTAGTTTGAAAGTGCATCAATTAATTCTTTTTTTTTGAATTTACTGTCGGAAACTTTAATGATACGTCCATTATTCATTTTTAAATAAAAATCTTTACTATTAAAGGATTCAACCATTTTTTTATTGATAATAGCACTACTGCTAACACTCAAGAAAATGGATGAAGGTAGTAACTGAATCATTTTATTCATTGGTTTTGAAATAACAATATTTCCCTTGGTAGTTTCAATTTTGCATTTCCCACTGCCGTTTCCAGTTTCACAACTTATAATATCAGAAATTATCAAAACTTTAAACCCTTCCTTGTCAGGAATGACTAATGTTGTTTTTTCACCCTTTAAATTGTTTTTTAAAATATCTATTTGATTGGTGCTATTTTCTAATGCTGCTTTATTTTCAAAGTGTTCAACAATTGATTTAATGTTTAGAGGATTAATAGGTTTCATTAAATAATTTAGAGCACTGATTTCAATGGCTCTGGTATATTGGTTGTCATGACCCGTTACAAAAACAATTTCAAAAGGTACTTTCGTGAAATGATTCAATAATTCAAAACCATTTTTTTCTGGCATATCAATATCTAAAAAAACTAAATCTGGTTGGTGTTTTTCAATCGAAAGAATTGCAACGTCAACAGAATGACATAAGTCTAAAATCTGTATTTTATTATCGCTGTACGTTTTGCAAAAACTATGAATTAGCTCTCTAGATTTGGGATCATCATCAACAATGATTGCTTTTATTAACATAAATAAGAATTTTATGCAATATAACTTTTTATGTAATATTTTGAAAAGTTTTTCTTAAAAAAAATATCCTAGTAAATATTGCTTTATGGATAACACAATCTAAGATTGTGTTAAAAAAGGGATACAAAAAAACGCTAACTTTTTGGGTTAGCGTTTTCTTTTTCTAGTGCTGATATAGGCTTCAATGGCCTCTTTGGTAGTATACCAATTTCGCCCTTCTTTGTAGGCGTCTATTTTTCCCGTTCGAGCTAATAAACTAACATATTCTTGTCCGTAAGGGCTACTTGGTTCACTAACAATATTGGCTATTGTTTGAAAGTCGTTGTTGCTATCAGGCATTGCATTTAGGTAAATATTCAAACTTCGTTCCAATGCTTGACTCATCAAAAGTATTAATTTTTGATAGTTACCATTATTAGCTTGATTGAGGGCTTCATAGTATTTTTTTCTATCGTTCTTGAGAATAATTGCTGGTGGAAAACCACATCGCATCAATAACAAATTCATACTTAAACGAACTGTTCTTCCATTGCCATCAAAAAAAGGATGAATCCAAACTAATTTATGATGAAAAATAGTAGCCAACTCAATATCGTTCAGGTTTAAAGGGTTGGTGTTAATGAAATCAATCAATTCATCTAGTAAATCCGAAACTTTATTCGCATTGGGTGGAATAAAATTGGCTCCCGAAATACGAACACCTCCATTACGTAATCTACCTGCAAAATCATCTTCAATTGAACGTAATACCAAACCGTGTAACGATAATATATCAATACTTCTTAACACATAGTTATCATTGATTATCGAAAAAAGATAATCAATGGCTTTGTCGTGATTGTGTGCTTCAAAATGTTCTCTCAAGGAAATCCCTTTTATAGTAATTCCTTCTTGCAAGACCATTTGTGTTTCTCTAAGTGTTAAGGTGTTTCCTTCTATACTATTGGAATTGTAGGTCCATTCTATAGATAAACTTTCTTTTATTTTATTCAAAGCGATAGTAGGCAAGGGTCTGCTATTTTGCAAATCTTGTTTTTTTTGGTACAATCGTTCAAAAGTTGATTGAAATTCTTCGCGATATCCTAAATTTATTTTCCACATAACCCCACAAAAATACAACTAATATCGGATAAATAAAAATATTTACCCATCCGATAATAAAAAAAACGCTAACCGAAGTTAGCGTTTTTAAATATCAAAGTATTATGAAATTATTCTGCTACAAACTCTGCATAAGTTTTAAGTGTAAACGGGATACTCTGTTCTTTTGCTTGTTTTAAATAAGCAGCTTCGTTTTTCGCTTTTAAGTTTTTAAATTCGGTCATTGAGGTGTCAAAACGTTGCAAAATAGCATCTTTGTTTTCTAACTGAGAAGGTGATGGAGCAGTAAAATTCCCTGCTACAGAAGCATAAAGTTCACCTAATTTTTCTCTCAATTGCGGTTCAGCTGTTGCTACGTATCCATCGCCGGTAGTAACTACCATTTTCGCTTTAAGACTTTCAAAGTCAGTTTTTATCTTAGTTCCTTGTTTGCTAAAACTTTTGTTTTTGGCAATCAATTGATCTAATAATTTTACAGTTTCATCAATCTCATAAATGGTATAAGCCAATTCTTCGTTTTTGTTAAACAATTCACGAGTGGTTTCTTTTTGTTTCAAACGATCAGCTGCAGAGATACTACTTTTCGGATCGTTTAGTACTTTAAGATTGTGCGTATAGGTTTCTTTGCCTTTAGTTAATACTACTTTGTATGTACCTTCTTGAACTCTAGGAGCAGTAAATCCAGCAAAAGAAAGCGTTTTGGCAGCAGCAATTTTTGGATTTTTCATATTGTAATCCCAGTTAACTACATTAATTCCTTTTTGCTTACCGGGTGCCAATGAAATGATTTTATTCCCTTTTTCATCTTGAATTTCAATATCCATTTTACCTAATGTGTGCCTTTTCTTAAGGTAATAAATGATTTGAGCACTTGTAGATGGATTTCTACCCACAAATTCAAGCTCTGTTGCTGTAGTCCCAAAGCTGGATTGTTCCTCAATAATTGCAGGTTTTAAATCAAAAAAGTGTACATCTTTAGCTAAAACCTCTTGATTAATTTGACGTAAAGGAGTGATGTCATCTAAAATAATAACACCTCTACCGTGTGTAGCCATAACTAAGGAATTGGTTTTTTTATTGATATCCATAAAGTGAACTGCTACTGATGGCATATTATTGGTAAAATGAGACCAGTTAGCTCCTCCATCAATTGTGATATACAATCCTTTTTCTGTTCCTAAGAATAATAAATTTTCATTTTTGAAATCTTCTTGAATGTTACGAACAAAGCCATCAACGTCTGGAGTTATGATTGATTTCCAAGTCTTTCCATAATCGGTTGTTTTGTAGGTGTAAGGAGTGTAGTCGTTTTTGGCGTGACCTTCAAAAACAGCATAAGCAGTTCCTTCTCCAAAAACACTTGCTTCAATATGATAGCACCAAGTATTTTTTGGCAAACCACTAATATTAGCTACCACATTAGTCCAAGTTTTTCCTCCATCTTTAGTCACTTGTACATTACCATCGTCAGTACCGGCCCAAATTACTTTTTCGTTCAAAGGAGATTCTGCAATGGTAAAAATGGTACAATGTTGCTCAGCACCTGAATTGTCAACAGATAAACCACCTGATTTTGTTGTGTCCATTTTCAGAGGGTCTTTGGTGGTCAAATCTGGTGAAATTTTAGTCCAAGTTCTTCCCATATCTTCTGATTTGTGAACGAATTGGCTTCCCATATAAAAACGATCGGGTTGTTTTTGGCTTATTTCCATCGGAGCATTCCAATTGAAACGCAATTTTGGATCCCCTTTTACTGCCAATGGCTGAATCGTAATCAATTCTTGTGTATCTGTATTGTAACGCCAAACGTTTTCAGCGCCTTGCATTTCACTGTAAATAATGTTCTTGGTTGGATGTTTGATAACTCTAAAACCGTCCCCTTGACCAATTCTAGTCCAATCGCGCGATTCTACACCGCCTGGACTTTTTGATGGACCGTACCAAGAACCATTATCTTGTAAACCTCCATATACATTGAAAGGTTCTTTGTCGTCAATACTTACGTGATAAAATTGCGAAACAGGCAAATTGCTTACCATTTCCATAGTGTTTCCGCCATCCCAGCTTCTATACACACCTCCATCAGTACCGCAGAAAATACGATTGCTGTCTAGGTTGTCAAAAGTAATGTCATGAATATCAGAGTGCATAACACCTAAATTTTTAAATGTTTTTCCACCATCTCTACTTATGGAACCATTTAAACCACCTTTAACTACGATATCTGGATTTCTAGGGTCAACAACAATTCTTGAAAAGTAAAAAGGACGTACTACTAATCCAAAATCACTATTCAAGTGTTTCCAAGTAGCCCCAGCATCTTCAGAACGATACAATCCGTTCAATTCAGCTTTTTCGGTTTCTAAAACAGAATATAAAATGTTAGAGTTCGAAGGGGCTACAGCAATAGCAATTCGACCTAATTGTCCAGCAGGGAAACCGTTGTGAATTTTGTTCCAAGTTTTTCCGCCATCGGTTGTTTTATACAAAGCTGATTTGGTTCCTCCTGAGCTGAATGACCAACCTGTTCTTCGGAATTCCCAAAATGAGGCATACATAATGTTGCTATTTTTTGGATCCATAATCAAATCTGAACAACCTGTTTTATTGTCTACGAATAAGACCTTATTCCATGTAGTTCCTCCATCGGTAGTTTTGTATATTCCGCGTTCGTCGCTATCACCCCAAAGTGCACCAAGAACAGCCACCCAAACTACATCGCTGTTTTTAGGGTCGATTACGATGGAAGCAATACGGTCTGATTTTGGCAATCCCATATTTTTCCAGTTTTGTCCGCCATCGGTAGATTTGTATATTCCGTCTCCCATAGAAACACTATTTCTAGTCCACGTTTCTCCAGTTCCTACCCAAATGTTTTGGTCAGGTTTTGAAGGGTCGATAGCTACACATCCAATGGATTGAATATGATCATCGAATACAGAATTGAACGAAGCACCGCCATCGTTGCTTTTCCAAACGCCTCCACCGGCAGTTCCAGTAAAGATAATTTTGTTATTTGTTGGGTGCATTTCAATATCGGTAATTCTACCGCTCATTAATGCTGGCCCGATATGTCTGGCTTGAATATCACCAAATAATTCTTTGCCTTTGAGTACTATTTTGTCTTGTGCAAGTACTGTGGTTGCTGATAGTATTCCTAAACAAGCAACCCAAATAGTGGTTTTTTTCATAAAATTTATGGTTAAAAAAAGCCCTTACTTTTCAATAAGGACTTTGAGTTGGTTTTGTTTTAGTTATTGAGCAGGAAAAGCATAAGCTTTTGGATCTACCGTTGGATTTAAAGTGATTTTTTTAACTTTCATTGCTTGACCGCCTTGGTTCATTGCAAAAGGAAAGTAAATACCATCCACTTCTTGATAATCACTCATAGTAGAAACTGATTTTTGACCTTTAGCAGGACCTTGTTTGATTTCTGTTTCAGTAGCAATTGGTAAATTATTTTCGGTATCAAAATAGTAATAGTTTACATCATCTGTTTTTACTCCGTCAACCGTGATAGGTTTTTTGGTTAATTTTATTTTGTAACACTCTGTACCTTCTTTGGTTTCTTTACCCATTAATTCTATTGAGTACCCTTTTGTTTTGTAATCTAAAAATGGATCTGGAAAATCAGCAGCGCTTAATTTTGCATTAGCGGTAGTTTCAGCATCGGATTTTTCGGCTTTCATTGTCATAAAACTAGTACTCCAAACAGTTTCCCCATCAGAAGCCATTTGAGTCATTTCTTTTCCTTGAATATTGATTTTTACGTACATTTTTCCACCTGGTTCTTGTACGATTTCAACAGGAATTTCCATTCCTTGGGCATTCACAACCATTTCCATTTTTACTCCTTTTAGTGCTTTTAATTTAGCAGCACCACCAATTGTAGTAATGTATTTGGATACAATTTCGTCAGCAGTTTGCGCAATAAGTGAGGAACTACTTGCAAGAAGAAACAAGGCTAAAGCAGTCAATTTTAATGTTTTCATAATTTTTGAGTTTAGTTATTTGATTTTAATTCGGTTAGTAGGCACTTAGCCTTTTTTGTTACAAAAAATAGTATATTTTTTTTTGATTAGTCAATAGTCATCGCTTTCAGTTTGGTTCTGTAAGCCTCTAAAGCGACTGATTTTGAGATGAAACCAAAATATTTTCCATTTTGGACCACGGGCAAAAATGCTTTTCTGGTTTGTTCAAATTTATTCATCACAATTTCCATACGATCGGTTGGTGCAATTAATGCAGCTGGTGCAATCATAATTTCTTTGACCAAAGTATATTTTACGCGATAGGTGTTAAATATGATTTCTCTAATGTCGTTAAAATGTACAACACCTAATAATTCATTTTCTTCGTTGACTACGGGAAAAATCACTTGGTCCGAGTGAGATATTAAATCCACCAAGCGTTCTAAGTTTTCGTTTGGCGAGATAGTGAGATAGCTAGTGTCAATTATTGTACTTGTTTCTAAAGTTGATAAGACATTAGCATCTTTATTACTGGTAAAAGCGTGTCCTTTTTTCGCTAAATTTTTCACATCCATAGAATGTTTTTCAAAGCGTTTTGAAATAGCATAACTAGTAGAAGCAACAATCATCAACGGTATCATTAGTCCATAACCTCCTGTAATTTCTGCAATCAAGAAAATAGCGGTAAGCGGAGCGTGAAATAAGCCACTCAATATACCTGCCATTCCAACTATGGTGAAATTGCTTACCGGTAATTTTGCTATACCAATTAGATTGAGTAAGGTTGAAAAAAAGAAACCAACATAAGACCCCAGAAATAAAGAAGGAGCAAAATTGCCTCCATTTCCACCACAACTTAAGGTAAATCCCGTGGCAAAAACTTTGAGCATCATACTAGCACCAATGAATAAAAGTAACATCCAATTGTTATTGCGGAAGCCTTTGAAGAGTGTGTTTTCAAGTAATTGTCCTGGGTCATTTTGAGACAAAATACGAATGCTTTCATACCCTTCGCCAAAAAGTGTTGGGAATACAAAAATTAACAAAGCCAAGATACTTGAGCCTAACAATGCCTTTTTGTAAACAGAAAGTTTAGAAATATGAAAATACCGCTCTATTTTTTGAAAATATCTTGAATAATAAACGGAAACAAATCCTGTAAAAACGCCTAAAAAGACATAATAAATGATATTCAGATGATGAAAATGCTCTTGCTGTTTGAAGGATAGTAAGATGCTTTCATCTAATGCAACCACAGAAACCATCGCACCTGTTGCAGCGGCAATCATAATGGGTGTAAATGCAGAAATGCTTACATCCACTAACAAAACTTCTACAGCAAATAATACACCGGCTATGGGAGCATTAAAAGCTGCCGCAATTCCTGCTGCAACACCGCAACCAATAAGTAAAGTTCTATCCTTGTAGCTTAAATGATATTTTTGTGCATAATTGGAACCAAAAGCTGCACCAGTAATCACAATCGGACTCTCCAAACCAGCCGAACCACCCAAACCAACAGTCAATGAACTAGTCACGATTTGAGCATACATTTGTTTTTTGGGGATAATACTTGCTTTTTTGGCAACGGCATATAAAATCTGAGAAGTACCTTTTTCTATGCTCCCGCCAAGTAATTTATTCACAACAAAAACAGTCAATAAAATTCCTATTATGGGCAGAATACTGTTGATGTAGTTGAGTTTTAAAATACCATTGACATAGGTTGCAAACGTAAAAACCGAATGCGCAAATGATTTTAGTACAATAACCGCCAATCCTGCCGATATTCCTACCAATACACTCGATAAAAAGATGAATTGTTTACTAGTAAATTTACTTTGACTCCATACAATTAGTGATTCGAAGCGATTGACCACGCTAGTAATAATAGTGCTGAAATTCATAGTTTTTGTTTTTCAATAATACGTAAGGCTTCTTTTTTGCTTAATGGTTTTAAATTGGTGCTAATAACATAGTTTTGGACAGCTATAGGATTGGTTTTACTGTATTCTCTTAATGCCCAACCCATTGCTTTTTGAATAAAAAACTCATTACTTTGTTTAAAGTGATCACAAACAGCTTCTAATATAGTAAAATTGGTATTCTTTTTATAGTCTAATTGAAATAAAAGTGTACTTCTGTTTAACCAAATATTTGAAGCATTAGAAAATTTTTCAATCACCATATTCGTTTTCTCAGGAAATTGAACCAAATAACGACCTAGTAAATATTTGCTAATGGTATCGACAGTATCCCACCAAGAGTAGGTAAGTAGAAGTTGTTCTATCCACTGGATGTCATCTATGACTAGACTTTTGCAATTTTGAATCAAAAGTTCAATCGCACAATAATGAAATTCTCTTTGTGGTTTTTCATAAAGCTGAAACGCCAGCGCGCGAGCATTTGCTTTTATATTATCCGAATATTCGGCACTAACCGATTTTAAAATTGCTCTTCGTTGTGGCATAGCAATACCAAAAAACGGAAAATGATTTTTCATATACGCTTGCATAGCCATACTTTGTGCTGTATTGGCCTGCGCTATAAATTCTTTTTCTAAGGCTGTAATGAAATCCATAATTAAAAGCCAACCGCCGTATCGTCACCTCTAAAATCAGCTCCTCCTTCTAGTTTTTTATTGGGTAAAACCAAAATAGCATCGACTTTGCCAATCACAGGAGTAGTTTTTTCGTTGATGATATAGCCTTTTGTTTTTAGTTTTTCAAAAGTTGTAGTGTCGAATGTTTTTGGTTCAAACGTAATCAAATCAGGCAACCACTGATGATGAAAACGAGGAGCATTTACAGCCTGTTGCATACTCATTTGGTATTCGTAAACATTGAGAATCGTCTGAAGAACCGAAGTAATAATAGTAGAACCTCCTGGCGAACCTACTACCATATATAATTGACCGTTTTTTTCAACGATAGTTGGAGTCATAGAACTTAGCATTCGTTTTCCCGGAGCAATACTGTTGGCTTCGTTTCCAATTAAACCAAACATATTTGGTGTTCCTGGCTTGGCGCTAAAATCATCCATTTCGTTATTGAGGAAAAAACCTAAAGCATCACAATAGTATTTTGAACCATACCCATCATTTAAGGTTGTGGTAGCTGCCACGGCATTACCGGCTGCATCCACTATAGAATAGTGAGTGGTTTCGGTACTTTCGTTATAGTTCACTTTTCCTTCTTTGATTTCTGAGGACAACGTGGCTTTTTCGAAACTAAAACTACTCATTCGTTGTTGTAAATAGTCATCAGCCAACAATGCTTTAATTGGGATTTTAACAAAATCGGGGTCGCCAAGATAATGACTTCTGTCGGCATAAGCCCTGCGTTCCGCTTCTACAATTACTTGTATAGATGCTGTTGAATTATGTCCCATTTTAGATAAATCAAAAGGAGCAATCATTTTAAAAATTTCAGCCAAACAAATACCACCGCTACTTGGTGGAGGCATAGAAATGATTTTCAAATCTTTATATTGAAACGAAAGCGGAGTGCGCCATTTGGCCTCGTATTGTCTTAAATCTTTCATCGTGATGATGCCTCCTTTTTGTTGTAAATATTGCACTAACGTTTTTGCCGTTTGTCCTTTGTAAAATTCATCACGACCATTTTTTGCGATTCGCTTTAATGTTGCTGCTAGAGCGGGATATTTTATGGTGTCTTTTTCTTTAAAAGGTTTTGCAAACAAGGTTTGATTGCCGTTCACTTTTATAATTTCTTCTCTGTAATCGTTTAATCGGCGCTCTTGTTTGCGCGTAACGACAACTCCTTTTTCTGCCAAAGCAATTACAGGTTTTAGTATTTCGGACATAGGCAGACTTCCCAGTTTTTTATGAACGGCAAAAACACCAGCGATGGTTCCTGGTACACCAATAGCCAAAGGCGATTCCGTGCTTTTTCCTTTGATGACGTTACCTTCTTTATCCAAAAACATCGTTTTATGAGCTGCCAAAGGAGCTTTTTCTCTATAATCCAAAGAACCAATTTCGCCATTCGCTTTGCGATACACCATAAAGCCACCACCGCCTAAATTTCCCGCATACGGATAAGCAACTGCCAAAGCCAATTCGGTAGCCACCATAGCATCAAAAGCATTGCCTCCCTTTTGCATAATTTCGACACCTATTTTAGAAGCTTCTTCTCGTGCAGACACTACCATAGCTTTGTTAGCGATTAGACCGGTTTGCGCCTGAACATTTTCACTCAAAAAACTACAGAAAATAGAAAGAAAAAGAAATTGAGAAATTTTCATAAATGTTGCATTTTTAGGGAAACTTGTTCTTGTAAATCTTTGAAAAAGATAGTAAACTCTTCTTCAAATTCGGGATAAAATTCAACCAATTCATTCGAGGAAAACCTCATGTTGGATGCATTTTTGGTTCTATTATCCATTTGTGACAAAATCCGACCAATCCCTTCTACTGTTTGATAACTCAATAACCAATTGTGCTCTATTAAGTAAGGCATCATTCCTTTGGTTCTTTCGGATAAAATATCGTAATTGTCTCTTAACGATTGATAAAAAGTTTCGGTATACTCCTCTAAATTTTCATCAGAATAAGTACTCCAATTTTTGGCCAAAAAATGGTCGTAAAACAAATCAACAATCACTCCAGCATAGTGATGGTATTTGGAGTGCAGTCTTTGTGTACTCTTTCTAAAAACAGGATGTGCGTCGGTGTAAGTATCAATAAAGCGATGCAAACGAATACCTTTTTGTATGGACAAAGGGAAGTGTTCGTACTGTTTTCCACGAATGCCATCGGCCATAAAATTGCCAATTTTGAGTAATTCATCATCACCCGAAAGAAAAATATGCGCGAGAAAGTTCATTGTTTTGCTTTGACTATTTTCAAAGATACAAACTTTAAAAAGTCTCACAATAAAAGCGTCATTTTCCTTAACCAAAAACTTTTCGTTGGAAAGACTATAAGCCCATCCAACTTTTTTATATTTGTAGCTATAACCAAATTGAAATAAAATGACATTAATCAAATCAATATCAGGTATACGAGGAACGATTGGAGGAAAAGTTGGGGACAATTTAACTCCTGTAGATGCAGTAAAATTTGCTTCGGCCTACGGAACTTGGTTAAAAAAACATAGCAATAAAGAAAAAAACACCGTTGTAATTGGTAGAGACGCTCGTATTTCTGGACCTATGATTCACAATTTAGTGGTGAATACCTTATTAGGTTTAGGCATTGATGTAATCGACTTAGGATTGTCCACGACACCAACCGTTGAAGTAGCTGTTCCTATGGAAAAAGCCGATGGAGGAATTATATTGACTGCGTCACATAATCCAAAACAATGGAATGCTTTGAAACTTCTCAATGAAAAAGGCGAATTCCTAAGTGGTGCCGATGGCGAGAAAATATTAGAAATTGCCGAAGCGGAAGCTTTTGATTTTTCAGACGTAGATAGTTTGGGCGAAATTACCATCAATGACGCTTATATGGATATTCATATCGATGAAGTATTGAATTTGCCATTAGTCGATATTGAAGCAGTAAAAGCAGCCAACTTCAAAGTGGTGGTTGATGGTGTGAATTCATCTGGCGGAATCATCATCCCAAAATTGTTAGAGCAAATGGGGGTTGAAGTCGTAAAATTGTACTGCGAACCTAATGGCCATTTTCCTCACAATCCTGAGCCTTTAAAAGAACATTTAACGGATATTTCAGCTTTAGTAGTCGAAGAAAAAGCACATTTAGGAATCGTCGTAGACCCAGACGTTGATCGTTTGGCGTTCATCAGCGAAGACGGCGAAATGTTTGGCGAAGAGTACACTTTGGTGGCTTGCGCCGATTATGTGTTGAGCAAAACTCCCGGTAATACGGTTTCGAATATGTCTTCTTCAAGAGCGTTGCGCGATGTAACGGTTGCGCACGGGGGCAGCTACGAAGCGAGTGCAGTAGGCGAGGTGAATGTTGTAGAATTAATGAAAAAAAATAACGCTATTATCGGTGGTGAGGGCAATGGTGGAATCATCTATCCTGAATTGCATTACGGGCGCGATAGCTTGGTGGGTGTGGCTTTGTTTTTGACGCATTTGGCCAATAAAAAAATGAAAGTATCTGCCTTGCGTGCTTCGTATCCTGAATATTATATGAGTAAAAACAAAATCGAATTGACGCCTCAAATTGATGTGGATGCGATTTTGGTAGCCATGACTGATAAGTATAAATCAGAAAATATCACGACCATTGACGGAGTGAAAATTGATTTTGCCGAGAATTGGGTACACCTAAGAAAATCAAATACAGAACCAATTATCCGTATTTATACCGAGGCCGCTACACAACAATTGGCCGACGATTTAGCATTGCGAATCATTGACGAAATCAAAGCAGTCGCTGGAATCTAAAATAACAAGTTGAGTTTTTAGGACCAACGCATTAGGCTAATCAGGAAACAGGAATCCCGCTATCCGCTATATCTTTGTTTTTTAAAGAAAAAAACAAAGGATGTCGCTCCTATCGGGGGTAAAGAGCTACAACTGGCTTTTTTGGTTTCATTTTTTAGCATTCTAAATCAAGAAAAACCTTTTCAGTAGCAGTATTGAAAAGGTTTTTTTATTAATGTTAAAACCAAAATCAATCCTACGTTTTCAATCAAATACAATATATTTGCAATCAAATGAAAGATATAATGACAAATAGCACAAAAGAGACGGCTTTAGAACAGTATTTTCAACAATTTCGCAAAAATATAATCGGAATTGAGCAAGAATTTGAATCTCCATTTGGACGAAAAAAAATCATCTACACCGATTGGACCGCAAGCGGAAGATTGTATCGCCCCATCGAAGAAAAATTAATGAATGCCTTCGGACCTTTTGTCGCTAATACGCATACAGAAACTACCGTTTCTGGAACAGCTATGACCAAAGCGTATCACCACGCTAGAAATATCATAAAACAACACGTTAATGCCAATCAAAATGATGTTTTAATCACAGATGGTACAGGAATGACAGGTGTTGTGAATAAATTTCAACGTATCTTAGGGATTAAAGTTCCTGAAAACTTAAAAGATTTTATTGCCATTCCAATCGAGAAAAAACCAGTAGTTTTTATTTCTCATATGGAGCACCATTCCAATCAAACCTCTTGGTTAGAAACCATCGCCGATGTTGAAGTAATTCCTTCAACCGAAGACGGTCTTTTTTCATTAGAAAATCTAAAAGTATTACTCGAAAAATATAAAGAAAGAACATTAAAAATTGCTTCAATTACTTCTTGCTCCAATGTTACAGGTATTCGCACGCCTTATCACGAGGCTGCCAAAATGATGCATCAGCATAATGGGGTATGTTTTGTGGATTTTGCTTGCTCAGGTCCTTACGTTTCCATTGATATGCATCCCGAGGATGAAGAGGCGTATTTGGATGCTATTTTCTTTTCACCGCACAAGTTTTTAGGTGGTCCTGGTACATCTGGAGTATTGGTTTTTAATAAAAAATTGTACAACAATATGGTGCCAGATTGTCCAGGTGGTGGAACCGTATCGTGGACAAATCCTTGGGGAGAACACAAATACATCGATAATATTGAGGACAGAGAAGATGGAGGTACGCCTGGCTTCTTGCAAGTGATTAAAACCGCTTTGGCCATTCAGTTGAAAGACGAAATGGGAATTGACAATATTTTGAAACGTGAACACGAAATTGTGGAGTATGTGTTTGATTCACTACAAAATGTTCCAAACATCAAAATTTTAGCTGGACAACATCAAGAGCGATTGGGTGTGATTTCGTTTTTTATAGACGATTTGCATTTTAATCTAGGAGTAAAACTTCTCAATGATCGTTTCGGAATTCAAACAAGAGGAGGATGTAGTTGCGCAGGAACTTACGGTCACTTTTTGCTACACGTAGATCAAGAAACGTCTCATAAGTTGGTTAACGAAATAAGTCTTGGAGATTTAATCCGTAAACCGGGTTGGATCAGAATGTCTATTCATCCGACTACAACTTCAGCTGAAATAGAATACGTTTGCAATGCTATTAAATCTTTAGCGGAGAATCATAAAGAATGGGCGTTAGAGTATCGTTATGATTCAGAAACCAATGAATTTATTCATCAGCAAGCAACTTCTTTCGAAAATGCATTAGTTGAACAATGGTTTGCTAAGTAGACTTTAAATTATTCTTATAAAAAAAACTCATTACAGTTCGTAATGAGTTTTTTTTATAGACTAACGCTTGTGTTTCCATCTTTTATGTGTCCACAAATAATATTCTGGAGCATCTAAAATTTGCTGTTCTACCAATTTCAAAAATTGCTCAGTGATTTCAAAATCAGGCACACTTCTAGCATCCGATGAAAGATCAATAAAAGTGGCTTCGTAAAAACCTCTTTTTACTTTTTTTACATCAACAAATAGTACATTCATGTCGTAACGCTTGGCAAGCATTTCGGCACCAATGTGAACAGGAACTTCTACTCCCATAAAAGTGTGCCAATGAAAAGCACGATCTAACTTAGGTGATTGATCACTTACCAAACCATACATACACATTTTTCCGCTCTTTTGATTTTCGCGCATCAGTGGTATTGCTTGTTTTGTTTCTGCCAATTCAGCATTAAATTTCGATCTAATGTCGCGTACCAATTGATCAAAATATTTATTGCCAATTTTTTTATAAACACCAATACCAAAAAAAGAAGTTTGATTATTAAGAGTCATTAACCATTCCCAACTTGCATAATGTGAGGTCAATAACGCCACACTTTTTCCTTTTTTTTCAAATTCTTTAACCAATTCGATATTAGTTATTTTAAAACGTTTATCCATTTCTTCTTTAGAGATAGATAATGTTTTGACCATTTCTAAAAACAAATCACATAAATGATGATAGAATTTTTTCTCAATAGCCAATCGTTCTTCAATACTCAAATGTGGTAGCGCCAGAGCCAGGTTCTCGCGGACAGTTTTTTTACGATACCCCACAATTCGATAAACGATGATGTACATAAGATCTGAGAACCAATAAAAAACGCGAAAAGGAAGGATAGAAATAATCCAAAGAATTGGAAAAACTATAATATAAACCAGAAACTGCATGCTAATTTTTTATGCAAATATAGCCCAAAAAAGGAAACAATTTAATGTTGGCACAACTAGGGTTTAAAAATGTAAGATTACTATCTTTACCATTATATATAAAAAGTTTACTATGAATATGATTTTGCTAGTCCTTATTTTGGCTAATGTGGTAATAAGTTACAAAGGTTGGAATGACCTTTATTTTTTTAGGAAATATGAATTTCATATAGGAAGTATTCGAGCAGGTGAACAAATCCGAATGTTGACTTCTGGTTTTCTACATGTAGATGCTTCTCATCTTATTTTTAACATGCTTACGTTGTATTTTTTCGCCCCAGTAGTAATAGGCTTTTTAGGGACTTTTTCCTTTGTTTTGGTGTATTTTGGAAGTTTGGTTTTTGGAAGTTTACTTACGATGTCTTTTCACAAAAACGACTACAGTTATAGAGCTGTAGGAGCTTCAGGTGCCGTTACAGGGGTGTTGTATTCTGCTATTTTATTGCAACCTGATATGATGTTGGGATTGTTCTTTGTAATTCCAATTCCAGCGTATCTTTTTGGAATATTGTACTTGCTGTATTCTATTTACGGAATGAAAGCTCAAAATGATAATATTGGTCATACGGCACACTTTGGTGGGGCTGTTGGGGGCTATGTGATTACTTTGGTAAAAGAACCGCAGTTATTGGTTGAACACACTTTGATGGTGATTCTTTTGGCGATTCCAATTGTTCTTTTGTTTATTCTCGAAAAAAGAGGAAAGTTATAATGGCACTACTTTTGTAATTAGTTTTAGATATAAATTCATACATTAATAATTAAATAGTATTCTTATGAAAAAAGTACTTATCCTATTGTTTATCTTTTCAGTGTTTGTAGTTCAGGCTCAAGACATTAAACCAACACCTCAAATTAGTGTGAATGGAGAAGGAAAAGTAAAGGTAACTCCTGATCAAGCAGCAATTGTAATAACTGTAGAAACCAAAGGAGCCAATGCTAAAGATGTTAAGAAAGAAAATGACCAAAAAGTTGAAGCTGTTCTAAAGTTTATAAAAAAAATAAACTTACCTGCAGAAGACTACAAGACTCGTCGTATTGCGCTAAATCCACAATATGAATATGAATCAAAAAAGCGTTCGTATAATGCTAGTCAAACTATAGAGATTTTGTTAAAAGATTTGACCAAATATGATAGTTTAATGGAAGGATTAGTAGATGCAGGAGTTAACCGTATTGATGGTGTTACGTTTCAATCATCAAAATTAACGCAATATCAAGCGGAGGCTCGAAAATTAGCGATGAAGGATGCCAAAGCTAAAGCAGATGATTTCGTGTCTGTATTGGGACAAAAAGTAGGCAAAGCGTTAATGATATCTGATAATTCTCAAAATTACTATCCATCACCTGCACCAGTGTTTGCAATGAAGACCACTATGAGTGATTCCGCTGAGTCTACGCCAAGAGAAACATTGGCTATTGGAGAAATTGCAATTGTAGTAAATGTGAGTGTGAGTTTTATTTTAGAATAAACCAGAATTTTGTATAAATAAAAAGTCCCGATTTGCATCGGGACTTTTTTTGTGGGGAGAGCAGGATTCGAACCTGCGAAGTTTTCACAGCAGATTTACAGTCTGCCCTCGTTGGCCGCTTGAGTATCTCCCCAAGACTCATAAGCTGTTGCTTATTGTGCTAACCGGGTGCAAATATAAGAACACTTTTGAGTTCTCCAAATAAAAAATACACTTAATTTTCGGATATTTTTTAATGTATTGGTAGTGAATAAAATAAAAAAATCTCCACTAGGGAGATTTTTTTATTTTTTAGTAGTTAGGACTATTTTTTAGCTAAAAGTTCCACTACTTTGGCTTTTAGTGCAGCACCATTTAATCCTTGTGCTACTATATTTCCTGAAGCATCTAGCACAAATGTAGCTGGAATGGCTTCAACTTTATATTGTTTTGCAATCGGTTCATCCCAGAATTTCAAATTTGAAACTTGTGTCCAAGTTAGGCCATCTTTTGCAATCGCTTCTTTCCAAGCTTTAGCTGATTTGTCTAAGGAAACACCAATGATATTTAATCCCTTTGCGTGTAATTCTTTGTATAAGGCTACCATATTTGGATTTTCTTTGCGGCATGGAGGACACCAAGACGCCCAAAAATCAACTATGGTAACTTTTCCTAAACTTTGTTTTAAGCTAATCACTTTTCCTTGCGGGTTAGGCGCAGAAAAGTCGGCTCTTCATTTTGCTGAACCTGGTGCAGCCGGTGCAGCTGGAGTAGCTCCAACAGTTGGCGCTTTCATTTCAGTCAAACGCGCTTTGATTGCTTTACCTGGTTTAGTGTTTTTTAGAGATTCCTCTAAACTTTCGTATAGTTTCTCTGCTTTTTTAACATCAGTAGATGGGTCATTCAACATTCCTTGAACGATTAATGCACTAATGAATGATTTTGGGTGAGTTTCTGCATAAGAAACATATTTAGCTTTTGATGCAGTACTAACTTCTTGTTGGATAGTCATGAATTCTTTCATCAAGCTGTTGATAACGGCAGTATCTTTTTTAGCTTGAGCATCATTCATTTTTTGAGTGTTAGCTGTTTGAAAATCTACTAATTTCTTTTGAACTTTTGTAATTTCTTCATTGAAAGAAGCATATTCGTCATTATTGTAAGTTCCAGAAATTTTAGATTTTTGAAGGGTATCTTTGTTGATTACGATTTCAATAGATCCGTTTTCTAGGATGAATGGTAATTTTCCTTGAATTCCTTCAACTGTTATTAAATGGAACGCTGGTTCAGTAGCTTTACCTTCGATTTCAAATTTACCATCTTCAACTTTTACAGTATCAATAGCAATTACACCTAGTTTGTCATCTTGACTTTCTAAAATGATTGTTTTTCCATTTTCAATTCCTTTGGCTGTACCAGAAATTGTGTAGGACGTTTTGTTGCATGAAAACAATACAACAGAAGCGGATAATAATAAAATGATTTTTTTCATTTTTGAGTTATGTTATTAGATTTTGTTTGCAAAAGTATTTAAATTTATAAATTACACATACTATTGCGACCTAAATTTTTGTTATAGTCTATTTTTTTTAAGAAACATTTATGAACTCAAAAAAAAAAGCACTCAAAATGAGTGCTTTTATAGAATATTTTTGAAAATAATTAATCTTGATTGATGGTTTTTCTCCAAGTGAACGCATTAAGAATGTGTCTTTTGGCAAAACGCCCTGGTGAATCAGCATTGACCATTTTTACGTAAGTTGCTTTTGGTACACTAATGTATTCGTAAACACTTCCGTTAGAGAAATTGATAATCAAACGTCCTTCTACAAATTTGTAGTCAGTAATAGTTGATGTAGCAATAGTCTCAGTATATTCTGGTAAATTTTGTTTGATAGTCTCTGGGTTGATACTTACTAAGAAATGGTAAGCTTCAATAATTTTTTTACTGTTTTCTTCAGCCTCTTTTAATCCTTCCTCATTTCCTGTGAATTTATCAGGATGCGCATCTTTCATCGCATTGCGATAAATAGTTTTTAACTCTTTAAGGTCTACAGTTTTGTCTACATTCAGTAGTTTGCGGTATTCAACGATTTTTTTCATAAATAAGGTAACTTATTGTCTTTTAATGTGAAGTAATGAATTAGAATTCAAAATTGACAAATTTTTTGCAAAGGTACACTTTTTTTTATCTTTTTAGTTTCGGACCAAAAAAAAATCAAAAACTAGCTAAAGTTTTTGATTTACAATATGTTATTGGGAGACTTATTGTTCTGGTTTCATATTGGCTTTATCGAAATTTTTCGATTTTTTGGGATACTTGTCATAACTTTTGTCACTTGGGTTTTCGATTACCGACTTGATTGTGATGACATCGCCTAATTTAAATTGTAAAGCCATTTTATAATCTAGTAAATAAGTACCACAAAAAAAGTTGTTGTCTTCGTCTTGTTCTATTATTCCTGTATATACTCCTTTTTTAAGCATTTTGCTTGGTATTCCTTTTTCCATGATCCTGAAACTTCAAATTTATAAAGCGCAAAGATACACAATAATTGTGGCTATTATATTGGTTTTGGTTATTCTGCTTACCTTTGCAGCTATGAAAAACGTTTTTCGACCCGCACCACAATCTTTTAAAAACACTTTTTGTGTGTTTTATGAGGTTGCTTTGGAGCAAATTGAGGGATTGGTTTTACAATATCATAGTGCCTCGGGGAGTAAATATTATTACACTCCTGAAGGGATGTTTCGTTTATCCAATCATTGGGGACGATTTGCGAATAGTAAATGGCGATTGGAACCCTTGGAACCTGCCACAAGCTCTAAATTTAAAGTAGGATTTGCGCGTTGGGAGGATTTTTATCCCGATAATGCAGAAGATAAGTTGTATTACATAGCGGCAGATTACGCTAAGCGAACTGTAAATTATCAGCACAAACAAAATCCCAATTACGATCCAAAAGCGGTACTTCGAACCAGTTTTGAGACGACAAAAAAGATCAAGCAAATTCGGAATTTGTTCGAATTAACCAATTGGGCGAAGTATTTTGATTATGAAGATATAGACGAATTAAGGAAAAGAATAATCGAACAAATCATATACACCGAGCGCTCGCTTGAAGAAATAAAACGTAGCATACAATGGGAAGAAACAACGAAAGAAACATAAAGAAACACAACGATAAGTTGCACAAAGCTCAAGATAAGGCCAAGAAGGCAGCTATGGAGCGCAAAGAGAAATTGAAAGAAATCGTAAAAAAGTTTAATGAAGACCAAGCGTCTAAAAATGAATAAGATGAGCCAGAATCCTTTTGACCAATTGAAAATACAAGTGCAAGAAATCATCGACTTGATGACACAAAAGCAAAACCGTGAAGCCAATAATAAATTGACCGAAGTAAGTGAAGCTTTGGACGAACTTCTAGACCATTCAGAAGATGATGCCGATTTAATCGAAATCAGCAAATATCAAGTGTTGCTGAATCAGTTGTTTCAGAAAATAAATCCTGAAGATGAACAATAATGTTTGTCCTTGCAGCTCAGGACTGGCTTTTATAGAATGTTGTGAAAAATATATTTTAGGCTACGAAACCGCACCAACTGCTTTGGCTTTGATGCGGTCCAGATATAGTGCTTATGTGGTTAAAAATGCTGACTATTTGGTAGCGACTACACACGAAAGTACAAGAAACCTTTTTTCTAAAGACGAAATCTTGCGCTGGGCTAGCGAAAACCAATGGCAAAAATTAGAGATTGTTTCTTTTGAGGAAACAATTGTTGAATTTAAAGCTTTTTTTAGAGGTCCAGATGCCAAAGCCTACATTCATCACGAACGCTCTACTTTTGAAAAAGTGAATGGACATTGGTATTATATAGATGGTGTTTTTTTTGAGACATAGTAGTTTTTTCGCTAAATTTAGGGGTTACTTTCTAAAACAATTATCTTATGTTACACTACAGCCGTTTACTTTTTGTGATTGTATTGTTTTTGGGTTGTAAAACTGCCATCAATGCTCCAGCCGATACTTCTTTGAACACCAAACCAACCAAGGCTTATCAGGAGCAAATAGAAAATATGGAGCAAGAAATTTATTTTCGAGCGATGGGGAATGAACCCGAATGGAGTTTGAAAATTAGCTCAAATCAAATTGAGTTTACTTCTTTATTTCCCGATTTTAAGTCATTTACTGCACCTCATATTGATCCGATAAGAGCAATGGATGCCAATGTGAAAACTTATCGATTGACTACTTCTAGTGTAACGGCATTCATCACCATTGAGCAACAAAAATGTGCCAATACAATGTCTGGTCAAGAATTACCTTATACTGTTCGTGTTGAAATGACGAACAATTCTAATATCTCCAAAACTTTTTCGGGTTGTGGGTATTATGTGATTGATGCAAGACTCCACGATATTTGGGTGTTGGAAAAAATGAACGGTGAAAATGTGTCATTAAATAAATTTGCTAAACAATTACCTTATATTGAAATTAATAGTACCAATGGAACGTTTATGGGATATGCTGGATGCAACCGTATGAATGGAATTGTTTTTTTTGAAAAAGGGATTTTACGTTTCAGCAACATTAATACTACTGAAATGGCTTGTGACTCAAAAAATAGAGAGAGTGAACTGCTACATTCTTTAGAAAGTAGTACTGCCTATCAGATTGCGAATATGCGCCTAACACTTACCAATCCTTCTGGTATTGAATTGGTTTTTAAGAAAGTAGATTGAATCTACACTCTTGTTTTTTCCTTTTAACTAAAAATTAATAAACGTTAGACCAGCCACCGCAACAAAATACTGTACTTTTAAAATTGTAAATAGTATATGTAATGTATTGGTGTTTTGTGTTTACAAATTATCCAATTGTTACTCTTTAGCCCCGGTAGTAGCGGCATCCTTTTTCTTTTTTCTTTAAAAAGAAAAAGATATAGCGGATGACGGGACGTTGCTGGCTAAAAAGCCTATTGTTGCTGCTCCAAAATAGGAGTGAAGTTTGTATTGAAAGTATTGTGATTCCTAATCCTATTTGTTGTTTGCGATGAAAAACCAAAACCGTGCTGGATTTTATTTTAAGACCTACGAAGCGCCATTTCAGTCGCCGTTTGACCGTTTGTTTCCTATTTTTAAAGAATTAATTACGCATACTTCGGGCGATTTTGACGAGGCGATTGCTTGGCTGCGCGAATTGGACAAGGAATATAAATTGACCGATGCCAGTTATACCATTGATGATTTTATTGAAGATTTAAAGAAAAAAGGCTACATCCGTGAGGAATTGAAAGACGACGGTACAACTGGAACGGGTATTACAGCCAAAACCGAACGCGCCATCCGTCAGCAAGCGTTGGATACCATTTTTGGTACTATGAAACGCTCGGGAAATGGCAATCACAAAACGAAACATAGCGGTAATGGCGATGAACATACGGGTGAGTTTCGTGAGTTTCATTTTGGGGATAGTTTGGAACGTATTTCGCTGACAGAGAGTTTGCGCAATGCCCAAATCAATAATGGGGTAGCGGATTTTAAACTTACAGAAAACGATTTGGTGGTCGAGGACACCCAATACAAAGCCCAAATGAGTACGGTTTTGATGATTGATATTAGCCACAGTATGATTCTGTACGGCGAAGACCGCATCACGCCTGCCAAAAAAGTAGCGATGGCATTGGCTGAACTGATTACAACACGTTATCCAAAAGATACTTTGGATATTTTGGTTTTTGGAAATGATGCTTGGACCATCGCGATTAAGGATTTACCGTATCTAAAAGTCGGACCTTATCATACTAATACTGTTGCTGGTTTGCAATTGGCAATGGATTTACTCCGAAGAAAACGCAACACCAACAAGCAAATTTTTATGATTACCGACGGGAAGCCAAGTTGCGTGCGGGAGAAAGATGGCTCGTATTATATGAATAGTAATGGCTTAGACCAATACATTGTAGATAAATGTTATACTCAGGCGCAACAAGCCAGAAAATTACACATTCCTATCACCACTTTTATGATAGCGAATGATCCGTATTTGCAAAAATTCGTGACTTATTTTACCGAAGCCAATCAAGGAAAAGCCTTTTATACAGGTTTGAAAGGATTGGGTGAAATGATTTTTGAGGATTATGAAGCGAATAGGAAGAAGCGTATTAGGTAGTTTTCGGGTATCAGTTAAGAGTTGTGGGTTATGGGTTATCAGTTATGAGTTTAATAGAGCAAGCATAAATTAAGATCAAAATAAAAATACCATCAATGAAAGATATAACAACTTTAGGCGCATTAAAACAATCGGGTTATCAGCCAAGAACAATTAAAGAAGAATTGCGCGATAATTTGAGGAAGAAATTGCAAGCAGGTATTCCGACTTTTGAAGGGGTACACGGATTTGAAAATTCGGTGATTCCAGAGTTGGAACGCGCTATTTTGTCGAAACACAATATCAATTTGTTAGGGCTTCGCGGTCAAGCGAAAACGCGTTTGGCTAGAAAAATGGTCGAATTATTGGATGAGTACATTCCATTTGTGGCAGGTTCTGAGATTAATGATGATCCTTTCCGCCCAATCTCTCGTTACGCCAAGGATTTGATTGCCGAATTAGGCGATGCTACACCCATAGATTGGTTGCCAAGAAGCGAACGTTTTTATGAAAAATTAGCGACGCCCGATGTAACAGTAGCCGATTTGATTGGTGATGTCGATCCTATTAAGGCGGCGAATCTAAAATTGTCGTATGCTGATGATCGTGTGATTCATTTTGGGATGATTCCAAGAGCGAATCGCTGTATTTTCGTCATCAATGAGTTGCCCGATTTACAAGCTCGCATTCAGGTAGCGTTGTTTAATATTTTGCAAGAAGGCGATATACAAATTCGAGGTTATAAGTTAAGAATGGCTTTGGATATGCAGTTTGTTTTTACCGCCAATCCAGAAGATTACACCAATCGTGGTAGTATCGTTACACCTTTGAAAGACCGTATTGGCTCTCAAATTTTAACGCATTACCCAGAAACTATTGCCATTGCTCGTACCATCACGCAGCAAGAAGCCAAACTAGAAAGCAGTCAGACCGATGTGGTGTATGTTCCTGCTTTGGCCAAAGATTTGTTGGAACAAATTAGCTTTGAAGCACGAGATAGCGATTTTATTGATCCAAAAAGTGGTGTGAGTGCTAGAATGAGCATCACGGCCTACGAAAATCTGATTAGTACGGCTGAACGACGTGCTTTAAAAGCAGGAGAAAGCACAACAACAGTGCGTTTGTCTGATTTTATGGGCGTGATTCCTGCCATTACCGGAAAAGTAGAATTGGTTTATGAAGGGGAACAAGAAGGCGCTGCGGTGGTCGCCCAACATTTGATTAATGATGCGATTCGTACCTTTTTTCCAGGCTATTTTCCTAAGATTGAAAAACTCGAAAAACAAGGAGAAAAAACAGCCTATACCGATACTTTAGAATGGTTTTTTGCCGAAAGTGGTTTCGAATTATTGGATGATGCCACGAATTCGGAATATCAAACTATTTTGGATAGTGTGAAACCATTAGAAGTCATTATCAAAAAATACCAACCACAATTGCCTAAAGAAGATTACTATTTTATGAAAGAATTCTTGTTGTGGGGCTTGGCTTCGTATAAAAAGTTGAGCAAAGATCGTTTTTCTGAAGGATATCAGTTCAAGGATCCGTTTGGGAGTTACATCAGTAAATTATAATTTGAAAAGGGTTTAGTTCAATGCTAAACCCTTTTTTTTTATTGCAGTTTATCGTTTTTGTAGCGCAGTTTGATTTTAAACGGAGCATTGCCTTCTTCAATGGCTTGAAGATGCAGGGTGATGCCTTTTTTTCTGTTTTCTTGGACTACTTTTTTATTGGTTATCTCTTTATCCTTTGCAGGGTCTCGCAAATGAACATCGAGTTGCATATTAGAATTTCCATAAAAACCATAACTTCCTGCTAAATCAAAATTGAATACAGATGTGTTTATTGGAGTAGGAGCAATGTTGGCAAAACCATTTTTGAAGACAATATTGATTACAAGAGGATCAATGGTTACGCGATCAAAATTACGAAAAGGGAAGGCGTATTTTCCGATTCTTCGCAACGGTTCAAATTGGTTCAACGCGCCATTATTCAGGGTAAGTTTCAAATTTCCGGTGAGAGAACGTTGTATTAAATTTATAGCATTGTCGAAGTAGCCATCCAAAACTCCCGAAACAAAAAATTGACCCGAAACAGATTTTGGAGTAAGTACTTTGGAGCCAAAATTATCAAAAGCTCTCAAAAGTTCAGCACTGTTTACTTTGTTTGCATTAAGTTTTACGTTGAAGTGGTTGTTTTTTTTCTGGTGCGAAACCATTCCATTTACCATTAATGAACCACCGCCAAATTGCAAAGAAGCCTCTTTTAAGATGGTGCGATCAGGAACTATCTTAATTTGAGCTATCGCATTTCGAGCCCTGAATTTTTTATAAACAATGTTTTCGGCTCTTAAATTAATTGTTGCATTGGATTGGTGTAAGATATTGATAACATTCGGAGTAATTTTAGTCGATTTTTTTATACTTGCCGCTTTTCCACTACCAAAACTGAAGTCTCTTAAATCAATTCTTTGTGCTTGGATATTCCAGTTTACCTGGATTTTTTCTGGAGTATCATAATAAAAATTTAGAAAATTATCCGACTGTCCTTTCATCTTCAAGGCACTATTTTGGGTGTTCAATTCGATTTGGTTCACCTTTAATTCTTTTGAAGTAAAGGACAAATCAACACTGCTATTGTTGAATTTTTTCTTTGAACTTATATGCGTTCCACTCGCGTTTTGAATCACGACTGACCCAATTAGAAAAGGTTTTTGCATCTCTAAATTCACCACATCAGCTTTAAAAGCAAGTCGCAAATCTGCTTGACCGCTATCAAAGGTTAGTGTTTGTTTCACCAATGTTTGATTCAGTTGTTCTAAATCGAAACGGCTTACAAATGCACCCGAGGCGATGGGTTTTTTCAAATCCAAAATCATCATTTTTTTAGTGGTAAACGGAATCGAATGGACTTTTCCTCGAAAATCATCAAGCAGAATAGCTGAATTTTCATCGCTTACGCCTTTGTTCTTTTGGTATTCGTTGGTAAAAACACCTTTGAAAGAACAATCGGTTACTTGATGGTCAAAGTAGCTCAGTTCATTATTTTTGATGTTCGCTTCCACTCGAATGTTGGGGTCGCCTTCTTTATTCAAATCACCATTAATTGTGCATTGAACGCCAAATGGATTCTTAAAATCAAAGGGTTTGAGTTTGCTGCTAATGTTGTAGGACAAGAGTTTGTAAGCTGCTTGCCAGCGAATATTTGGATTGGTAATAGCAATAGCAAAGGTACTATTGGTCTTGCTAACGCCAAAATGCGACTGAATTTGAAAAACATCTTCTCCAATCGACAAAGCAGGGGTATTAATGGCAATAAAACCTTTGCTTTCCGAATATTTTGCTTGTAAAGCTCCTTGAATGACTTTGTTCTTGGCAAAACTTCCGTGTTTGGTATTGAAAGCCATACTTTTTACCAAAGTGTTTAATGCAATATCAGCTTCCCAACCTTCTGAAGTAGTATGTTTTTCTATTCGAAGTTTTTCGATAACAAAATCAAATTTTTTATGCTTGAATTGGTTGTCAGAAACAAAGGAAACATTGTTGAATTTTAGGTGATTCAAATCCAATGACAACGAACTTGAACTTGTTGTATCGGTTTTTGAAGCATTTGAAAAAACAGCTGTGTTGCTATACCCATTGGCGTCTACAAACAACTGAATTTCGGCATCATTGATAGACAGATTATCAAGTTTTATTTTCTTTACAAAAATGGCCCAAGGTTGAATTTCGGCATAAATCGAAGGGGCTTGCAACAACGTTCTTTTATGTTGTGCCCACAAACTATCTTTGATGCTAACTTCTTTTATGGCAATGGTCACGTTGGGAAATCCACGAAAAAAAAGTACTTCTAGGTCGCCAATTTTTACTTCGCCTTTGCAATTTTTATTGGCTATTTCTCTAACTTCTTGTAACAGTTTGTCGTGATGAGTGCCCACATACCAACCCAAAATACCATATATACTTATCAAAACGAATACGATGATAAGAAAAAATTTACCTATTTTTTTACCCAAAGGGAACCATTTTTTAGTCATAAATGAAAGGTTTTTTAGGTTACAAGTACTTCGTTTTTAATCAAATATAGTCAACATAAATCACTTTAGGAACAAAAGCGTAAACAATGCTATGCTTTGCAGAAAGAAAACCCCCTCAGAATTTGTATTTTTGGTCAATAAACTCATCCTTATGCTCTTTTTAATTCTAAGTATCGTTTGTAGTGTTACCGTGGGCGTCCTTTTCAAGTGGTTCAGAAACCACCCAGCGTTGAACAGTAAAGCCATCATTGCGACCAATTATGCCATTGCCCTCTTGCTGTGCTACTTTTGTTTTCCGCCTGAATTTAGCAGGCTAGCTGAGCAAGCGCCTTGGCCTTTGTATCTCGCTCTCGGACTCTTGTTGCCGGGTGTTTTTTTATTGCTTTCACAATCCATTCAGCATATCGGTATTGTCAAAACCGATGCCGCACAGCGCTTGTCGTTGTTTATTCCGTTACTAGCGTCTTGGTTGCTTTTTGGGGAACAATTCAGCGCACTCAAAGTGTTGGCTTTTGGAGTGGGATTTCCAGCCTTGCTGCTTATTTTGTCTAAACCCACCGCCAATAGCAATTCCAATTGGGGTTATCCTGCTATGGTGTTGCTGGGTTTTGGAGTCATCGATATATTGTTCAAACAAATCGCCTTGCAAACCCAACTGCCATTTACCACCTCGCTTTTGGTCATTTTTGCGTTGGCTTTGGTGATTATGAGTGGCGTAGTGGGCTACGAAATTTATATCCAACGCCAAAAAATTGAAGGTATCAATGCCCTTTGGGGAATTGCTGTAGGCGTTTTCAATTTTGGAAACATCTATTTTTACCTCAAAGCGCACCAAGCCTTTTCCGAAAATCCGTCCACTGTTTTTGCAGGAATGAATATGGGCGTCATCGTGTTGGGCAGTCTCATTGGCGTGTTGGTTTTTAAAGAAAAACTTTCCCAAAAGAACTATTTGGGTATTTTCTTGGCGTTAGTAGCCATTGTCCTCCTCACGTATGCACAATTGAAGGCATAATATTTTCTAGGAGCACTACTTCTTTGCGCACCACACGAGTCGTCCCGCTTTCCGCTACAATCTCTTATGCCGAACCCCGTCGGCAAAAGATACCATTGCCATCGGGGCTAGCAGTTAGTATTGTTTTTCTTTTGCCAGCAAACTGTAAAATATACCTTAACCTTTTTCGTTTTAAAAGCTCTGGCACAAAGATTGTCTTTGCTAGTGTGTATAATACAACGCCAAACGGCATAAGTATTGAATTCCAGATAAATAAAAAGTATAAATCATTAACTTTGCATTGAATGACTTTTCATTTAATGACAAAATGACTTAATAACGATATGTCAAATCACAAAATACTTACAATTGACAACTTGTCACTTCAAGAATTTGATTCCGAATCAGATTTAATTCCACTTTTAACTCCCGAGGATGAAGAGGAAATGAACAACGAAATATTGCCAGAGACATTACCAATTTTGCCTTTGCGCAACACCGTTTTGTTTCCTGGAGTAGTGATTCCAATTTCTGCAGGAAGAGATAAATCCATCAAATTAATCAATGATGCCAATGCTTCAGGAAAAGTTATTGGAGTTGTGGCTCAAATCAATGAAGCAGACGAGGATCCATCTAAAAACGATATCAACAAAATTGGTACTGTTGCCAAAATTTTACGCGTTTTAAAAATGCCTGACGGTAATGTTACCGTAATTCTGCAAGGTAAAAAGCGTTTCGAAATCGACGAAGTTGTAGCTGAAGAACCTTATCTAACAGCAACCATCAAAGAAGTTTCAGAAAAAAGACCAAGAAAAAACGACTCAGAATTTTCTGCGATTATCGATTCAATAAAAGAATTGGCAATAAAAATTATTCAAGAAAGTCCAAATATTCCAACCGAAGCCACTTTTGCGATTAAAAACATCGAAAGTCAGTCGTTTTTGGTGAATTTCGTGTCTTCCAATATGAATCTTTCTGTAAAAGAAAAACAAGATTTATTAGCCATTAATGGTTTAAAGGAGCGTGCGTTAGAAACTTTGCGTTTTATGAATGTAGAATTGCAAAAGTTAGAATTGAAAAATGACATTCAATCCAAAGTTCGTTTTGACTTAGACCAACAACAAAGAGAATATTTCTTGCACCAACAGATGAAAACCATCCAAGAAGAATTGGGTGGCGTTTCTCAAGAGGAAGAAATGGACGAAATGAGTCAAAAAGCCAAAACAAAAAAATGGGATGAAAAAACGCAACAACACTTTGAAAAAGAGTTGTCTAAAATGCGTAGAATGAATCCTCAAGCTCCAGATTTTGGTATTCAAAGAAACTATTTAGAAATGTTTTTAGACCTTCCTTGGGGAGAGTTTTCAAAAGACAATTTTGATTTAAAACACGCTCAAAAAGTTTTAGACAAAGACCATTTTGGATTAGAGGAAGTAAAAAAACGAATGATAGAGCATTTGGCAGTACTTAAACTAAGAAATGATATGAAGTCTCCAATTATTTGTTTAACAGGACCTCCGGGTGTTGGAAAAACTTCAATTGGTCGTTCAGTTGCAGAGGCTTTAGGAAGAGAATATGTTCGTATTTCGTTGGGTGGTTTACGTGATGAAGCGGAGATTCGTGGTCACCGTAAAACCTATATTGGGGCAATGCCTGGGCGTATCATTCAAAGTCTGAAAAAAGCAGGTACATCTAATCCAGTTTTTGTTTTAGATGAAATCGATAAATTGTCAAGTAGTCATAACGGAGATCCTTCTTCGGCTTTGTTAGAGGTTTTGGATCCTGAACAGAACAATGCTTTTTATGATAATTTCCTAGAAATGGGGTATGATTTGTCTAAAGTAATGTTTATTGCTACTTCCAATAATATGTCGGCTATTCAACCCGCATTACGTGACCGTATGGAGGTGATAAAAATGTCGGGATACACAATTGAAGAAAAAGTTGAAATTGCCAAAAAGCATTTATTTGCTAAACAACTTGAGGCTCACGGTTTGACTTCTAAAGATTTGACTATTGGAAAAAAACAACTAGAAAAAATCATTGAAGGTTATACTAGAGAATCTGGTGTGCGTGGTTTGGAGAATAAAATTGCTCAAATTGTTCGAAATGCCGCGAAATCTGTTGCGATGGAGGAGGAGTACAACAAAAAAGTAACCGACGAAGACATCGTAAAAGTATTAGGTGTTCCAAGATTGGAGCGCGATAAATATGAAAGCAATGATGTAGCAGGAGTTGTTACAGGTTTGGCTTGGACTAGTGTTGGCGGTGATATTTTATTCATAGAATCATTGATTTCTCCAGGTAAAGGAAGTATGACGATTACTGGGAATTTAGGTAATGTGATGAAAGAATCGGCTACGATTGCTTTAGAATATATCAAAGCTAACGCTGAGTTGTTGGGCTTGAATCCTGAAATTATTTCGAAATACAACATTCACTTGCACGTTCCTGAAGGAGCTACACCAAAAGACGGTCCAAGTGCGGGTATCGCAATGTTGACTTCTTTGGTATCCTTGTTTACACAAAAGCGAGTGAAGAAAAACTTAGCAATGACTGGCGAGATTACTTTGCGTGGAAAAGTATTGCCTGTTGGTGGCATCAAAGAAAAAATATTAGCTGCTAAAAGAGCGAATATCAAAGAAATCATCCTTTGTCACGAAAATAAAAGTGATATTGATGAAATTAAATCGGAGTATTTAGAAGGACTTACGTTTCATTATGTGAAAGAAATGAGTGAAGTTTTAGCAATTGCTATTACCAACCAAAAAGTTAAAAACGCCAAAGATTTAAAATAAAACAAATTCTTATTGTTGTTCCAAATTCCAGCTGTTTATCAAGTTCGGAATTTGGAATTTCTTTTTTATACAGAAAAGCATTTTTTTATTGGATATAATTTTATCTTCGTTTTATCGTTCTAGTTAATCAAAAAAACACCGTCTTGAGGGTATTCAAAAAGTTTTTAGTTGTACTCATAATTTTACTTTGTTTGCCTGTTTTTGGGCAAATAGGAGGAAGGTATACCTATCAGTTTTTGAATTTAGTTACTTCTCCCCGTCAAGCTGCTTTGGGTGGAAAAACAGTAACGATTTATGACGAAGATGTCAATCAGGCGCATTTTAATCCAGCTTCGATTAATCCAGAAATGCATAATCAATTGGCACTGAATTACGGAAGCTATTTCGGAGAAGTCAGTTATGGTACAGCGTCCTATGCGTACACTTATGATAGGCATCTACAAACTTTTCAAGCAGGAATCAATTATATCAATTATGGTAAATTTGAAGGCTATGACGAAAATGGTCAAGCAACCAACTCTTTTACCGGTAGCGAAGTAGCGGTTTCTTTGGGATACGCTTATAATATTCCTTTTACAAGTTTACATATTGGTGCCAATGCCAAAGTAATCTCATCTGTTTTAGAAAACTATAATTCATTAGGTGGCGCATTGGATATAGGTGCGGTTTATATAGATGAACGCAACGATGTGAACTGGGCTTTGGTGATAAGGAATATAGGGACACAATTCACTACTTATTCAGGGGTTCGTGAAAAATTGCCTTTAGAAGTACTGCTTGGTGTTTCGCAAGAATTAGACAATGTTCCCATTCGTTGGCATTTGACATTAGAAAATTTACAACAATGGAATGTTGGCTTTTCAAACCCAGTTCGCGGGGAAACATCCATTGACGGAACGCAGACGGATGAGAAAGTTTCTTTTGTAAATAATGCGTTGCGCCACGTTATTTTTGGCGTAGAATTGTTTCCCAAAAGAGCTTTTAACGTAAGACTTGGCTATAATTTTAGACGTGGAGAAGAATTACGTGTAGTAGATAAACGTCATTTTTCTGGAATTTCTGTTGGTTTTGGCTTAAAAATGAACAGATTGAAATTCAATTATTCCTACTCTCGATATACTTTGGCAGCCAATACAAGTTTGTTTGGTTTGACGTTGAACTTGCAATAAGAGTTTGTTAACTTTGTACTTTATTTAAAAATCAGTAATCATTTTCTGTGGAAAAGATTGCAAAAAATCGCCTTCATTTTGAATACTAAAATCACTATCGCTATTGACGGATTCTCGTCTACAGGTAAAAGCACTTTGGCTAAACAATTAGCTAAACATTTTGGATATATTTATGTAGATACAGGAGCAATGTACCGAGCTGTTGCGTATTTTGCTATGCAAAAAGGATTCATCACTTCATCATCTTTTGATAAATCTGCGTTGATAGCAGCGCTTCCAACTATTCAATTGTCTTTTGAATTCAATGAAGCATTAGGCTTTGCTGAAATGTATTTGAACAATGAAAATGTAGAAACTCAAATCAGAACTATTGAAGTCTCTAATTATGTGAGTAAAGTAGCCGAGGTTTCAGAAGTGAGAGCAAAATTAGTTGAGCAACAACAAGAAATGGGAAAAAACAAAGGAATCGTTATGGATGGTCGTGATATTGGAACCGTAGTTTTTCCTGAAGCGGAACTTAAAATTTTTATGACTGCAAGCGCTGCAACTCGTGCCCAAAGACGTTTTGCTGAGTTGCAACAAAAAGGTGACGAAGTAAGCTATGAAGAAGTGCTTAAAAATGTTGAAGAACGCGATTATATTGACACACATAGAGCCGATTCACCACTTGTAATCGCTGATGACGCAATAGAAATTGATAATTCTGAACTTAATAAAGCAGAACAATTTACCATTGTTTTAGATTTAGTAAATGATGTGATTAAAGCCATCTAAGTTTTGTAAATCTCTTTTTAAAATAGTAGATTTACCGCTTACTTATATTTACTACTTCAATTCAACAATATGGGAATTAAAATTAGATTGATTATAATGAGTTTTCTTCAATTTTTTGTTTGGGGAGCTTGGCTCATTACTATTGCCAATTTTTGGTTTGGCACAAAAAGCTGGGACGGAACGCAATTTGGATTAGTCTTCAGTACAATGGGAATTGCCTCATTGTTTATGCCAACGCTTACAGGTATTCTTGCAGACCGTTGGGTGAATGCTGAAAAACTTTATGGTATTTTGCATATTTTATACGCTCTAGTTTTATTCTATTTACCTCAAATTACTACACCTGATAATTTTATTTATGTAATGCTTTTGGCTATGTGCTGTTATATGCCAACCATTGCTTTGAGTAATTCAATTTCATATAATGCTTTAAAACTAAACAATTGTGATGTTGTTAAAGATTTTCCACCGATTCGTGTTTTTGGAACAATTGGTTTTATTGTAGCGATGTGGATTACCAATTTAACAGGGAATAAAGCTTCTGCTTACCAGTTTTATATTGCTGGAGTTGCAGCTATAGGTTTAGGATTGTATTCTTTTTCGTTACCGAAATGTAAACCACAGAATTTAACCAAAGAAAACGCTTCTTTTATGGAGCTAATGGGTTTGGAGTCATTTAAATTGTTTGCCAATTATAAAATGGCTTTGTTTTTTATATTCTCAATGTTTTTGGGAGCAGCCTTACAGTTAACCAATGCTTATGGTGATGTGTTTTTAGATGAGTTTAAGCACTTTCCAAAATACGCAGACTCTTTTGTAGTGAAATATTCTACAATTATAATGTCCATTTCTCAAATATCTGAAACCTTATTTATTTTAGCTATTCCATTCTTCTTAAAACGTTTTGGAATCAAACAAGTAATGTTGATTAGTATGTTGGCTTGGGTATTGCGTTTTGGGCTTTTTGCTTTTGGAGACCCAGTGAATGGATTGTGGATGATTATTTTATCGTGTGTAGTATACGGAATGGCTTTTGACTTCTTTAATATCTCAGGGTCATTATTTGTGGAAACAAATACAGATTCAAAGAATCGTTCTTCTGCACAAGGTTTGTTTATGATGATGACTAATGGTATTGGAGCTATTTTAGGAAGTTTTACCTCGGGTTGGGCTATAGACCAGTTTTTTACTAAATCATTTACAAGCACTACAGATTTAGCAGGTTTTTTACAAACTGAAGTAACCAATCCTAAAATGATGGAGTTCATTGGCGCTCAAGGTAAAAAAGTAGCAGCTGATGGTTTGTTAGATTCTGCTTTATTGATGAAAGATTGGCATCAAATATGGTTAGCTTTCGCTATTTATTCTTTGATTATTGCTGTGGCTTTTGCGGTCTTGTTTAAACATGAACATCATCCTTTGGATGTAGAAAACGCAAGCCATTAAATAATATATCAATACTATAAACCCGAGAGCAAAGAAATGTTCTCGGTTTTTTTATAATTTCAAATTAATTATTTGTTTAAGGAGTCCTTAAAACATTGGATATTATACTCACTTTCGAAATCTATAATAGTTAGTACTTGTGTCAATGTTAAGATATTTGTTTTAATTAATGTTTTCAAGAATGGATATATTGTCTCATGTTGCGCCTCAAATTCTTTTCTAAAAAAGATTTTATTATTGACACCATTTTTTAAGCAATATTCAATCCAATTATTTGTTCCGTTTGAAGCTACTCCATTTAAATTAGGACTGCGATAATTATACCAATATAGTTCTCCCATAAAATCCCCAACCGAAAGTTCAATAGATTGAATTTCAGATATATCAATTCTGATATTATTTACTACAAGGCTTTCTTTTTCAAAAATAATTAATCCTTCTAATTTTCCTTTGATTGGTTTAGTTCTGAATGGTCTTGTAGCACCCAAGTAAATGTAAATTATTGCAAAAAATATCAATATAAAATTAATAATACTATGATATGGTTCTAATCGTAAATTTAAAAACAAGATGATAAATACTGCCAAAAGTGGATAGTATACCAAGTTAATGGAAAGTGTAAATTTGTTGTAATCTGGGATAAAAATTTGAAACGAATTGTACATAAACTTTTTTTTTACAAATATATATAATTTGTAAGAAATTGTTCTGATAAAGCTGTATGCCTCTAAGTGCATAAATAGAGGGATTCTTCCCAGCAAAAATGCCGATTCTTTCGCTTCTAAATGGTTTTATTTATTCTTATGATTTTAGTTGACTACATCTAGGGTTAAATATTTTGCCATATTGATGAATGTTATATTCTTTAACAAAATGCCCCAAAAAGAACTTAGCTTTTTGGGGCATTTTTTTTTCAACTTACTTATTTTAAGGAAACAACCCTTTCAGATTGTTGATTTCTAAAAGGGTTGTGACCGAATAAATTAGAAATTAACTAACTAGTTCACTTTGATTTCTAAAAACTAATTTACCATCAAAAGCATCAATTAAAATGATACTATCAGCAGTAATTTTTCCTGATAGAATCTCCTTTGATAGTTCATTGAGAACTTCACGTTGAATAACACGTTTTACAGGTCTTGCTCCAAATTGTGGGTCATATCCTTTTTCGGACAAGTAAACAATAGCTTCAGGAGTAGCATCCATAACAATGCCTTGTTGTGCTAACATTTTTGTTACTGATTTCAATTGAAAGCTTACAATTTGCGCAATATTTGCACTTGTTAATGGCGTGAACATTACAATTTCATCAATTCGATTGATAAATTCAGGACGGACTGTTTGCTTTAACAAACCTAACACTTCAATTTTAGCAGCTTCTGTAGCAGCATCAATACTTCCTTTTAAGTTTTCAAATTTATCTTGAATGATTTGGCTACCCATATTTGAGGTCATGATAATAATTGTGTTTTTAAAATCAGCCAAACGTCCTTTATTGTCTGTCAATCGACCTTCGTCTAACACTTGAAGTAGAATATTGAACGTATCTGGATGAGCTTTTTCAATTTCATCTAACAAAATAACTGAATATGGTTTTCTACGAACAGCTTCTGTCAATTGTCCACCTTCATCATATCCTACATAGCCTGGAGGCGCTCCCACTAATCTACTCACGCTATGACGTTCTTGGTATTCACTCATATCAATTCTAGTCATGGCATTTTCATCATCGAATAAATACTCAGCTAATGCTTTTGCTAATTCTGTTTTTCCTACTCCTGTAGTTCCCAAGAAGAGAAAAGTACCTACGGGTTTTTTCATATCTTGAAGACCTGCTCGACTTCTGCGAACTGCATCACTTACAGCTTCAATGGCTTCTTCTTGTCCAACAACTCTTTTGTGTAATTCATCTTCAAGTCTTAAAAGTTTTTCTCTTTCACCTTGGAGCATTTTTACAACGGGTATGCCTGTCCATTTTGCAACAACTTCGGCAATATCTTCTCGAGTTACTTCTTCTTTTATTAATGAAGTTCCTCCAGATTGATTCTCTTGAAGCTGGTGCGTAAGTTCTGATAATTTCTCTTGTGCTTCTTTAATTTTTCCATATCTAATTTCTGCAACTTTGCCATAATCACCTTCTCGTTCAGCACGTTCGGCTTCGTATTTAAAGTTTTCGATTTCAGTTTTTGTAAATTGAATACTATCTACAATGTCTTTTTCAGATTTCCATTTGGCAAAAATTTCGTTACGTTCTTCTTTTAGATTGGCTAAATCTAAGCCCAAAACTTTTAGTTTGCTTTCATCTTTTTCTCTTTTAATTGCCTCAATTTCAATTTCAAGCTGCATTATTTTACGGTCCAAAGCATCAAGTTCTTCTGGTTTAGAATTGATTTCCATACGCAGTTTAGAAGCGGCTTCGTCCATTAAATCAATGGCTTTATCAGGTAAAAAGCGATTGGTAATGTATCGTTGTGATAATTCTACAGATGCTATAATTGCTTCATCTTTAATTTGTACTTGATGGTGTGTTTCATATTTTTCTTTAATACCTCTTAGGATAGAAATTGCGCTCTCCGTATCGGGTTCTTCAACCATTACTTTCTGAAAACGTCGTTCTAATGCTTTATCTTTTTCAAAGTATTTTTGGTATTCGTCTAAAGTCGTGGCTCCAATAGCGCGAAGTTCTCCTCGTGCTAAAGCAGGTTTTAATATGTTAGCGGCATCCATTGCTCCTTCGCCACCTCCAGCACCTACAAGAGTATGAATTTCATCGATAAATAAAACGATATCACCTTCAGAAGATATCACTTCTTTGACCACAGATTTTAGACGTTCTTCAAATTCACCTTTATATTTAGCGCCTGCAATTAAAGCACCCATATCAAGTGAGAAAATAATTTTATCTTTTAAATTCTCTGGGACGTCTCCTGCAACTATTCGATGTGCAAGGCCTTCGGCAATAGCGGTTTTACCTACACCAGGCTCTCCTACGAGCATAGGATTGTTTTTGGTTCTTCTTGTTAAAATTTGAAGTACGCGACGAATTTCCTCATCACGACCAATAACAGGGTCGAGTTTACTGTTTCTTGCTAAATCATTTAGGTTTTTTGCATACTTATTCAAAGAATTATAGGTTTCTTCTGCAGAAGCAGAGGTTACTCTTTCACCTTTTCGTAATTCATCAATTGCAGCTTTTAAGTTTTTTTCAGTTACTCCTTGGTCTTTTAAAATTTGTGCTACTTTACTTTTTGTGTTAAAGATTGCAAGTAGTAAATGTTCTATTGCAACGAATTCATCATTCATTTTCTTAGCAATAATTTCAGCCTCGTTGAGTGCGGTGTTGGCACTTCTAGACAATTGAATTTCACCTCCAGAAACTTTTGGAAAATTCTTTATAACGCTATCCAATAATTGAAGAAATAGCGGAACGTTTACTTGCAGTTTTTTTAAAATAAATGGTGCTACATTTTCATCAACTTCAAATATTGCTTTGAAGATGTGCTCATTTTCTATTTGTTGTTGCCCTAGACTTTGCACCAATTGTTGTGAGTGCTGAATTGCCTCTTGGGATTTGATTGTAAATTTATTACTATTCATGATTGGTAGATTTGATGATTAATAACTATTTATTAGCTAATTTTGTTGAGTAGACGTCAAATAGTATTCCAATATAAAATCAACGACATTTTGACCTATTTCTAATTAATTTTTAAAACATTTAACGACAAAAAGTCATAAAAAGAGACGATATGAGCCTATTTAATTCCATTTTTGGTAGTTCTGATGAAAAAAAAGAAAAGCTTAGTAATGTCAATTGGATTCCATTGCAATTGATGGGGCAATTGGATGAAATAATTGCTTTGTCAAAAGAAAAGCCAGTTCTAATCTTTAAGCATAGTACACGTTGTAGTATTAGTAGATTTGCATTGAAGCAATTTGAAAATGAATTTGATTTGCAAAATCAGATAGATGCTTATTTTCTAGATTTATTGGAGTTTAGGGACATTTCAAATGAAATTGCAAGTCGTTTTGGAATTATGCATCAATCGCCGCAACTTCTTTTGATAAAAGAAGGAAAGGTACTTTATGACGCTTCTCACAGCGATATTCAAGCGAATGAATTGAAGAAATATATTTAGCTTTTATTCTATCAAAAAAAAAATCTCATTCAATAAAGAATGAGATTTTTTTTGAAATATAATAGACAAATTAATGTCCTCCAGCAATTTTTTTATCGAAATCAATGCCTTGAGCTCTAAGGATTCCGCTTACTCTCCAAGCATAAAAAGCTAAGTAAGCAAAACATAGAATTCCAACAATATAACTCTCTTGGATTCCGATTCCTTCAGCTACTTTACCTTGTAACACACTGATAAAACCACCACCCATAATCATCATAATTAAGAAGCTACTTCCTTGGCTAGTGTTTTTTCCGAGTCCACTTACTGCTAATGTAAAGATACAAGGCCATAAGGTACTACAAAATAAACCAACACTTGTGAGAGCGTAAACACTTACCATTCCACTTGTTGTCATTCCTATTCCTGTCGCAATGATTCCAAGCGTTGAAAAAATTAATAACATTCTAGCTGGGTTTCCTTTACTAGCCATATCAGCAGCAATTAAAACCAAAATTACTAATCCGTAAACGTAAAAAGGAGTCAAGTCGTGTTTTGCAATTGCGTTAACTCCTAAAAACACACCAAAAGCTAGGTAAGGAGCAATGAATCGCAATATTTTTTGCCAACTCATATTGTCAGTGAAAGCTTCAACAGCTCCTGTCCAACGACCAATCATCAAACTCGCCCAATATAAAGAGATATACGGTGCTACATCTTTCGTTAGAAAGCCTAATTTACTTTCCATATAAGCTGGTAAGTTACTTGCTGTAGAAACTTCAACACCTACATACAAGAAAATAGCAATCATACCCATTACTAACTGAGGGTATTGTAAAGCTGATTTTTTTGCAGGAACTCCATCGTGAGCTTCTGTTTCTTCAACCAAAGCTGGTTTGTCTGGTAAAGATGAAAATTTTAGAAGTATTGCCACTAATAAAAATGCAACTCCTAGCACTAGGTAAGGAATTTTTACACTTTCGATACTTGCACTTGTATTGGCATTTGCACTTGAACCAAAAATGGCAAAGCTAACAATAAGCGGCCCTATTGTTGTACCAAAATTGTTTATCCCTCCGGCTAAAGTAAGACGTTGTGAACCTGTTGTGATGGGACCTAAAGCAATCGCAAGAGGATTAGCAACAGTTTGTTGCAATGAAAAACCTAAACCAACAATAAAAAGACCAGCGAGCATTAAAGGAAAAGAACCTGTATTCGCTGCTGGATAAAATAAAAGGGTTCCTAAAGCTGAGATTAATAGCCCTAAAGAAAGACCATTTTTATAGCCGATTTTGTTTACTAAATCTTCTTTGATTGCTACGGAAACTCCCATGTAGATTAATGAACCTACTGTGTAAGCAATATAAAATGCAAAAGCAACTAATTGGCTTTCACCTTGTGATAAATTGAATGCGGTTTTGAAAACAGGGATTAAGATGTCATTACTTGCAGCGACAAATCCCCAAAAAAAGAAGACAGTTACTAGGGGAATAAATTGCCCCCAATTGGTTTTTAAATTTTCAGAATTCATAATTTAAATTTAATTAATAGGTTAGTAAAATAATTGTTGCTGCAATACCGTAAATGTATTTCTTAACTAACAGATAAAAAAATTATTTCGATGAAAAATCGTTACTTTTAAACCAACAGCCTGTTTTTTTCTACAAAATGCTAATTTTCAATTTTAAAAATGAGAGGGAATTTAATCTAAAATCTTACTCTTCATTTCTTTACTATAATTTCTTCCAATTGGTAATGTGTAAGAAGTAATTTGTATTCTATTTCCTTCAATAGTTTTTACTTTATCTAAGGCGATGGTGAAGGATTTGTGTATTCGAATAAAACGTTCTTCAGGGAGTTCTTCAGTCAATGAAGAAAGGGATTTATGCGTGATATAGGTTTTTTCTGGAGTTACCACTTTGATGTATTCTTTCATTCCCTCGATAAAAAGAATCTCATCAATGTTAATCTTAACCATTTTTTTATCGACTTTGATAAAAATGTGGGGTTCAACACGGTGATTATCTTGTTTTGAAACCATTCGGTTTTGAAACTCACCAGTTATTTTCGAAATACATTTTATAAAGCGTGGTAATGGTATGGGCTTAACCAAGTAATCCAAAACGTCTAAATCATAACTTTCAGCAGCAAATTCTCTGAAGGCAGTGGTGATTATAATTTTGGTATTCGATTTGTTTTTGTACAATTGAATCAATTCAAAACCCGACATTAAAGGCATATTAATGTCAAGAAATAAGGCATCTACTGTATTGTTGTTCAAAAAGTCAAGTGCCTCAATTGAATTATTAAAAGTAGCAATGATTTCAAACTCGGGAAAATTTTGAAAATAGTTTAATAAGACTTTAATCGCTAATGGTTCATCATCAATCAATACACACTTAATCTTCATTGCTTATAGGGATTTGTAAACGAATTATGTAGAAATTAAACTTGACTTGATGGTTTAATTGGTAATCGTTTTTAAATATTAAATTCAATCTTTCTTTGGTATTGGTTAACCCAATACCTTTTTTTGATTTTTCATGTTGTGAAAGTACAAAATTATTTATTATTTCAAAATCTAGGGTATTTTGAGAGCTAACTTTGCAATTGATTTTAATTTTTAAGTCCTTGTTGTTGATTCCTCCGTGTTTGAAAGCATTTTCAATCAAAGAAATTAATAATAGTGGAGGAACACTTACTTGGTCAATGTTGGATTCGAGATTAATAAACACAGTTGCGTTTTCAAAACGTAATTTTTCTATTTCGATATAATTGTGAATATAGTCGAGTTCTTTTATCAAAGGAACAAATTTAGTGCCTTCAATTTCATAAAGAACATACTCCATCAAATGCGATAATTTTATAATTACATTGGGAACTTTATCAGATGCTTCAAGAGAAAGTGCATACAGGTTGTTTAATGTATTAAAGAAAAAGTGAGGTTGAATTTGATTTTTCAAATACTCGAGTTTGATTTTGTATTGGTTTTCTCTTAATATTCTGTTTCTCTCTCGTTCTCTAAGCCAAGTTAGTGTTAAGTATACAGATGATGCCATAGCCAAGACATACAGCTCTCCGATGCAAACTGCGAGAATATGATTGATTTCGAAGGGCTGATAATCTCTGTTGGCTTCTGGCCAAATATTTTTTGAAATTAAAAAATAAGTCAACCCTGTTTTTAAAATATAAATACAACCTAAACTAATTAAGAGTGCTAACGTATATAGTGAGTATTTTGATTTTAAAACTAATCTTGGAACCAATACGAATAGATTGAAGTACACTAATGGAATATGTAAAGCAAATTCTATCAGGTTGGATTTAAACGAATACTCATAATCATTAAAATAGGCTCCCCAACGCAGAAAGTTTAATAAAAAGTACAATCCCCAAAACCAAAAATGATTCTGGATTTTGATATCGAAATTCATGTCTTTTATTTTGCTCATACAAATTTATGGTTGGAAAGTATTATGATGATTACTTTTGTCTTTTTTTTCTACCTTTTAAAGTTGGGTGTACCAGCTAAAAAACTTGTTATGGGGCGGCTTTTTATACTCGTATTTGGAAAGATGTCGCTTCTATCAATAACGGTTTGTATCAATCAGGTGTCGCTACAAACGGAATAGATTTTAAAGATTTTGATACCAAATTGACCAAGGATAAAGGTTGGAACTATTTCTGGGATGAAAAAGCACAAGCTCCTTATTGGTACAACGAAAAAGAGCAATTGTTTGCTACTGGCGATGACCTTAAATCGGTAGGAGTTAAAACTAGATATGCTATCAAGAAGAAGCTTGGTGGCATCATGTTTTGGGAATTGATTTTGGATAAAAACCAAAATGGAATGGTGGATGCAATTGATAAAGTAAAACAAGTCAATTAAGTAACTCGAGTTTGTTTCCGAAAATACTGATTTATTTCTGCAAAATTAAATCAGTATTTTTTTGTATTTTTGCAAAAAATTTTTAAAAAAGCAATTCATGTTAACAGTTAATAATTTATCAGTTCAATTTGGTAAAAGAATTTTATTCGACGAGGTAAACACTACATTTACTCATGGTAATGTTTATGGAGTAATCGGAGCCAATGGTGCTGGAAAATCTACCTTTTTAAAAATAATTTCTGGTGAAATGGACCCAACTTCTGGACATATTCATTTAGAACCAGGAAAAAGAATGTCAGTTCTGAACCAAAATCACAACATGTTTGATGAACATACGGTACTTGAAACGGTGATGATGGGTAATAAAGTTTTGTATGCTGTCAAAAAAGAAATGGACGAACTTTATTTGGATTATAACGACAAAAACGCTGATAGAATTGGAGAATTGCAAGTGCAATTTGAAGAAATGAATGGATGGAATGCCGATTCTGATGCTGCTGCTATGTTGTCAAATCTTGGTATTACAGAAGACAATCATTATACTTTGATGGCCGATTTGGAAGGAAAAATGAAGGTGCGTGTCCTTTTGGCACAAGCTTTATTCGGAAATCCTGACTTGTTGATTATGGATGAGCCTACCAACGACCTGGATTTTGAAACCATTGCTTGGTTAGAAAATTTCTTAGCCAATTATGAAAATACCGTAATTGTAGTTTCTCACGACAGACACTTTTTAGATGCAGTTTGTACGCACATTTCAGATATTGATTTTAATAAAATTAGCCATTATTCTGGTAACTATACGTTTTGGTACGAATCTAGCCAATTAGCGGCTAAGCAACGTGCACAACAAAACAAAAAAGCTGAGGAGAAAAAACAAGAATTAGAAGAGTTTATCCGTCGTTTCAGTGCCAACGTTGCAAAATCAAAACAGGCCACTTCTCGTAAAAAAATGATTTCTAAATTGAATATTTCTGAAATTAGACCTTCAAGCCGTCGTTATCCTGCTATTATTTTTGATCAAGATCGTGAAGCAGGTGACCAAATTTTGAATGTACAAGATTTGAGTGCTTCTGTAGATGGAGAACTTTTGTTCAAAGGCGTTGATTTGAATATGGCTAAAGGAGATAAAATTGTACTTTTTTCTAAAGATTCTCGTGCAACAACTGCTTTTTATGAAATTTTGAATGGTAATCAAGTTGCAGATTCAGGAAAATTTGATTGGGGAGTTACAACGAATCAAGCCTATTTACCAAGTGAGAATCATTCTTTCTTTGAAAATGATTTAACTTTAGTAGATTGGTTACGTCAATATGCAAAAACTGAAGAAGAGCGTGATGAAGTATTTATCAGAGGTTTTCTAGGTAAAATGATTTTTTCTGGAGAAGAAGCTTTAAAAACGAGTAGAGTTTTATCAGGAGGAGAAAAAGTGCGTTGTATGTTGTCTAGAATGATGATGGAACGTGCTAATATCTTAATGTTAGATGAACCTACAAACCACTTGGATTTGGAGTCGATTACAGCTTTTAATAATTCATTAAAAAATTACAAAGGTTCAGTTATTTTTACCACTCATGACCACGAGTTTGCACAAACTGTTGGTAATAGAGTAGTGGAGCTTACACCAAATGGAGCCATTGATCGTTACATGACATTTGATGAATATTTAGATGACGATAAAATACAAGAATTGAGAGTCAAAATGTATAAACTATAATTCAAATAAAACCTTTCTTTTGAGAGGTTTTTTTGTTTTCATCTTAATCCGAAAAGCCTTTGATTTATTTTGTGTGAGTTTTACTTTTATCACTATTCCTAGTTTATTGCTAAATCGAAATTTGTATATTTGTACACCAAACAAAACTATACCATGAATCAAAAAGTATTGCTCACTTCCAAAGAAGTCAATATCATCCTAAATCGTTTGGCTTGTCAATTAATCGAAAAACATCTTGATTTTTCTGAAACCATCTTAATTGGAATTCAACCCAGAGGTACATTTTTGGCCAAACGCCTAAAACGTATTTTAGAAAACGACTATCAAGTATCCAACATAAAAATAGGGTTTTTAGACATCACTTTTTTTAGAGATGATTTTAGAAGAACCGATAAGCCGTTGGAAGCTAATATTACACAAATCGATTTTTTGGTCGAAAATAAAAAAGTAATTTTTGTAGATGATGTTTTGTACACAGGAAGAAGTATTAGAGCTGCTTTAACTGCAATTCAGTCCTTTGGAAGACCATCTGGTATTGAACTTTTGACCTTAATCGATAGAAGATTCAGTCGTGATTTACCCATTCAGCCGGATTATCGCGGTCGTCAAGTGGATGCAATTAATGACGAAAAAGTAAAAGTTACTTGGGCTGAGCAAGGAGGAGAAGATGGTGTTTTTTTAATCAATAATAATCAATAAGTATAAAAATGAGCGAGTTAAGCGTAAATCATTTATTAGGAATTAAATATATCACCAAGAACGATATTGACCTTATTTTTGAAACAGCTGATCATTTTAAAGAAGTTATCAATAGACCCATCAAAAAAGTTCCTTCTTTACGAGACATTACCATAGCCAATATTTTTTTTGAAAACAGTACTAGAACAAAGTTGTCATTTGAACTAGCTCAGAAACGTTTATCAGCAGATGTAATTAGTTTTTCTGCCGCCCAATCTTCTGTGAAAAAAGGGGAGACGTTAATTGATACCGTTAATAACATTTTATCAATGAAGGTGGATATGGTTGTTATGCGTCATGCAAATCCTGGAGCTGCTTATTTTTTATCAAAAAATGTAAAAGCAAGTATCGTAAATGCCGGAGATGGCGCTCATGAACATCCTACACAAGCGCTTTTAGATAGTTATTCAATCAGAGAAAAATTAGGAGATGTAGGAGGGAAGAAAGTTGTTATTGTTGGAGATATTTTACATTCACGAGTAGCATTATCTAATATATATGCTTTGCAAATGCAAGGTGCAGAAGTTAAAGTTTGTGGACCAAAAACATTAATCCCTAGATATATTGAATCACTTGGAGTAACAGTTGAATCTGATTTACGTAAAGCGTTAGAATGGTGTGATGTAGCAAATATGTTGAGAGTGCAAAATGAACGAATGGATGTTAACTTTTTCCCTTCTACACGAGAATATGCACAACAATATGGAGTCGATAAAAATTTATTAGATTCGTTAAGTAAAGAGATTGTAATTATGCACCCAGGACCTATCAATCGTGGAGTTGAAATTACTTCTGATGTGGCAGATTCTCAACAATCTGTTATCTTGAATCAGGTAGAGAATGGAGTAGCCATTCGAATGGCAGTGATTTATTTATTAGCTTCAAAAATCCAATAAGATGAAAGTAGATACTAAAGGACATACAATAACTATTAAAGATACTGAAGGTGTTGTAACTACTTTTATTGAAAAAGTAACAAATCAATATGCCAGTTTCAAAGATTTTAATTTGATTTTGGATGTATCCAATGATAAAACAGTAGATATTGCTTCAATAAAACTTTTTTTGCCTTTGGCTAAAGCTCATAAAAAATCTAAAAAGTCATTGGTTATTGTTGCTGATGCTATTGATTTTAATGCGGTTCCACAAACCATAACTGTAGTTCCCTCTTTGTTAGAAGCAAATGATATCATTGAAATGGAAGAAATTGAAAGAGATTTAGGCTTTTAATAAAAACTTTCTCAAGATTAGATTACAGTTTATCTAAAAACAACATTCATTACTTTGAAATTAACCGTACTTGGTTGCTATGCTGCAACACCTCGAACTTTTACAAATCCAACAGCTCAATTGTTGGAAGTAAAAAATAGGTATTTTTTAATTGATTGCGGTGAAGGAACTCAAGTACAACTTCGTAAAAACAAAGTTAAGTTTACCAAAATCAGTCATATTTTTATTTCTCATTTACACGGAGATCATTTTTATGGCCTTATAGGTTTAATTTCTTCTTTCTCCCTTTTATCAAGAGTGGCAGATTTGCATATCTATGGTCCCAAAGGCTTGAAAGAAATTATTCAATTACAATTAAAGCTTTCACACTCGTGGACCAATTATGAAATACATTTTCATGAGTTAGACGCCAAAGAAAGTGAATTGATATTTGAAGATGAAAAAGTTACAGTTCACACTATTCCATTAAAACATAGAGTATATACCAACGGCTTTTTATTTCGAGAGAAAGAAGGAGATAGAAAATTAAACATTGATTCCATTAAAGAATTGTTGATAGATGTTTGTTATTATAAAAAGATAAAAAAGGGAGGATCTGTTACGTTAGATGATGGACAAGTTATAGACAATGAGCAGCTTACTTTTCCAGGTGAGCCTACAAAATCCTATGCGTTTTGTTCTGACACAGCTTATACAGAGTCAATAATTCCTTTAGTACAAGAAGTAGATTTGTTATATCACGAAAGTACTTTTTTAGAAAGTGAGTCACAATTGGCCGCTAAAACGATGCATTCTACGGCTATTCAAGCAGCGACTATTGCGTCAAAAGCAAATGTTAAATCGTTGCTATTGGGACATTATTCTACACGATACGAAAGTATTTCTTCGTTTAAAGAGGAAGCCTTAACTGTTTTTTCTAATGTGCAATTGGCAGATGACGGAAAATCCTTTGAGATATAGTTAAGATTTTTTGACATTAAATACCACAAAGGATGTTTTTTAAGTTTGTTATATTTTTTAAAATTGAGAGCTATGAAAGATTTAAGTAATTACAGAAAGTCCTATGATAAAAGTGAATTACTAGAGACTTCTATTCCAGAAGACCCTATTAATTTATTTAACCGATGGTTTCATGAAGTAGAGGATTTTGGTGGTGTAGATGAAGTTAATGCTATGACTGTTGCTACCATTGGTTTAGATGGATTTCCAAAATCTAGAGTTGTTTTATTGAAGAAATTTAATGAAGAAGGTTTTGTTTTTTATACTAACTATAATTCTCAAAAGGGGAGAGCGATAGCGGCAAATCCAAATGTTTGTCTTTCTTTTTTTTGGCACAGCATGGAACGACAAGTTATAATCAAAGGGCGTGCTCAAAAAACAAGTGAAATAGTTTCTGATGGCTATTTTGATTCTAGACCTGATGGAAGTAAATTAGGTGCAATCGTTTCTAATCAAAGTGAAGTAATTCCATCAAGATCTTTTTTAGAGAACAACTTGAAAGAATTAGAACGAAAATTTGAAGGAAAAGAAATCCCAAGGCCTGATTTTTGGGGCGGATTTTTAGTTGTTCCTCACGAGGTCGAGTTTTGGCAAGGAAGACCTAATCGTTTGCATGATAGGATTCAATATTTACTGCAAGA
>ERZ650302.58-NODE-58-length-47369-cov-13.663355_pt1 | contig 47369 bp, 55 predicted proteins | sample MGYA00376238_ERZ650302 | MGnify/ENA primary metagenome ERZ650302 (study PRJEB26733, sample SAMN07839298) | wastewater metagenome | biome: urban; feature: wastewater treatment plant; material: waste water | place: USA: North Carolina | collected 2016-04-28 ... | reverse complement strand
CTGGTCACGTTGACTTTACAGTAGAGGTAAACCGTTCGTTACGTGTATTAGATGGATTGGTTTTCTTATTTAGTGCGGTTGATGGTGTTGAGCCTCAATCTGAAACTAACTGGAGATTAGCTGATCAATACCGTGTGCCTCGTATGGGGTTTGTTAACAAAATGGACCGTCAAGGGTCTAATTTCTTAGCAGTTTGTCAACAAGTAAAAGATATGTTGAAATCAAACGCGGTAGCTATCACTTTGCCAATTGGTGAAGAAAATGACTTTAAAGGAGTGGTTGACTTGGTTAAAAATCAAGCTATTGTTTGGCATGATGCTACACAAGGAGCGACTTTTGATATTGTTGATATTCCTGCAGATATGATTGACGAAGTGAAGCACTATCGTTCAATTTTAATTGAGGAAATTGCTACTTATGATGAGAATCTTTTAGATAAGTATATGGAAGATGAAAATTCTATTACTGAAGAAGAGATTAATAATGCATTAAGAGCGGCTACAATGGATATGGCTATCATTCCGATGATTGCTGGTTCTTCATTCAAAAACAAAGGGGTTCAATTCATGTTAGATGCAGTATGTAAGTACTTGCCTTCTCCAATGGATAAAGAAGGAATTTCAGGTATTCATCCTGATGATGCTGAATTATTGGAAGAAGATCAAACTCAAATCTTACGTAAGCCAGATGTAAAAGAGCCGTTTGCTGCCTTAGCATTTAAGATTGCAACTGACCCATTCGTAGGTCGTTTGGCTTTCTTCCGTGCGTACTCAGGAAGATTAGATGCTGGTTCTTATGTGTTGAATACTCGTTCTGGAAACAAAGAAAGAATTTCTCGTATTTACCAAATGCATGCTAACAAGCAAAATCCAATCGAATATATCGAAGCGGGTGATATTGGAGCTGCTGTTGGATTTAAAGATATCAAAACTGGAGACACATTGTGTGATGAAAAACACCCAATTATTCTTGAGTCTATGAAATTCCCTGCGCCGGTAATTGGTATTGCTATTGAGCCTAAAACTAAAGCTGACGTTGATAAAATGGGTATGGCTTTGGCTAAATTAGCTGAAGAAGATCCTACGTTTACTGTTAGAACAGATGAGGCTTCTGGGCAAACTATTATCTCAGGTATGGGTGAGTTGCACTTGGATATCCTTGTGGATCGTATGAAACGCGAATTTAAAGTTGAGGTAAATCAAGGTGAGCCTCAAGTTGAATATAAAGAAGCGTTTACAAAATCTGCTCAACATAGAGAAACTTACAAAAAACAATCTGGTGGTCGCGGTAAATTCGGTGATATCGTATTTAGAGTTGAGCCTGCGGATGAGGTTGATGGAAAAGTTCCAGTTGGATTGCAGTTTGTTAATGAGGTAAAAGGAGGAAACGTTCCAAAAGAATATATTCCTGCAGTTGAAAAAGGTTTCCGTGAAGCTATGAAAACTGGTCCTTTGGCAGGTTATCAAGTGGATAGTTTGAAAGTAACTTTATTAGATGGATCTTTCCACCCTGTGGATTCTGATGCTCTTTCTTTTGAATTAGCAGCTAGAATGGGTTATAGAGAAGTTGCTAAAGCTGCTGGAGCTATTATTCTTGAGCCTATCATGAAAATGGAGGTTATTACTCCAGAAGAAAACATGGGAGATATCGTTGGTGATATTAACCGTCGTAGAGGTCAGGTAAATGATATGGGTGATAGAAATGGTGCAAAAACTATTAAGGCTGATGTTCCGTTGTCAGAAATGTTTGGATATGTTACAACTTTAAGAACTTTGTCTTCAGGTCGTGCAACATCTACAATGGAATTTTCACACTACGCTGAAACACCTTCTAATATTTCAGAAGCAGTTATCAAAAAAGCAAAAGGAAACGCATAATCTTTAAGAAAATGAGTCAAAAAATCAGAATAAAATTGAAATCTTACGATCATATGTTGGTGGATAAATCTGCTGAAAAGATTGTGAAAACAGTAAAAACTACTGGTGCTGTGGTAACTGGTCCAATTCCATTGCCAACACACAAAAAATTATTTACAGTATTGCGTTCTCCGCACGTAAATAAGAAAGCAAGAGAGCAGTTTGAAGTAATGTCATATAAGAGATTAATTGATATTTATTCTTCTTCATCTAAAACAATTGATGCTTTAATGAAATTAGAATTGCCTAGTGGAGTTGAAGTTGAAATCAAAGTTTAAGTAGTTCTAGAGTATTTAAGAACGCTGTTTTTAGGCAAAAAAATATTTTTTGGATTGTGTGTAAATAAGTTATACCTTTGCACCCACAAAAAAAATAGAATTTGCTTAAAAGCTGCGTTCTATATTTATATTTAATAATTAATAATTAATATTTATGTCTGGGTTAATTGGTAGAAAAATCGGCATGACTAGTATTTTCGATGAAAACGGGAAAAATATTCCTTGTACAGTAATCGAAGCTGGACCATGTGTTGTTACCCAAGTCAGAACCAAAGAGGTTGACGGGTATGAAGCGTTGCAACTTGGTTTCGATGACAAAAACGAGAAACATTCCACGAAAGCGGCTTTAGGTCACTTTAAAAAAGCAGGAACTGTTGCTAAGAAAAAAGTCGTTGAATTTCAAGATTTTGCAACTGAACAAAAATTAGGAGATCTTATTGATGTTTCTATTTTTGAAGAAGGAGAATTTGTGGATGTACAAGGTGTATCTAAAGGTAAAGGTTTTCAAGGTGTTGTTAAGCGTCACGGTTTTGGTGGTGTTGGTCAAGCAACTCATGGTCAACATAACCGTTTAAGAGCGCCAGGTTCTGTAGGAGCTTCTTCTTATCCATCTAGAGTATTCAAAGGAATGCGTATGGCTGGAAGAATGGGAGGAGAAAATGTAAAAGTTCAAAACCTTAGAGTTTTAAAAGTAGTTTCTGATAAGAACTTACTAGTTATTAAAGGATGTGTTCCTGGGCATAACAACTCTTATGTAATCATTCAGAAGTAATGGAAGTAAAAGTATTAGATTTCAACGGAAAAGATACTGGAAGAAAAGTTCAACTTTCTGATTCAGTATTCGCAATTGAACCAAATAATCACGCAGTATACCTTGATGTTAAGCAATATCTTGCTAATCAAAGACAAGGTACGCACAAAGCTAAAGAAAGAGCTGAAGTTGCAGGAAGTACTCGCAAGATTAAAAAACAAAAAGGAACTGGTACTGCTCGTGCGGGTAGTGCAAAAAACCCATTGTTTAAAGGTGGTGGAACTGTTTTTGGGCCAAGACCAAGAAGTTATTCATTCAAATTGAATAAAAACTTAAAAAGATTGGCTAGAAAATCTGCTTTCTCTATTAAAGCTAAAGAATCAAACATCATTGTTTTGGAAGACTTTAATTTTGAAACGCCAAGCACTAAAAATTTCATTAATGTTTTGAAAGCTTTAGAGTTAGAAAATAAAAAATCACTATTTATATTGGGTGATACCAATAAAAATGTATATTTGTCGTCACGTAATTTAAAGGCGTCTAATGTTGTAAGTAGTTCAGAATTAAGCACTTACGCTATTTTAAATGCTAATAATTTAGTGCTTTTGGAGAGTTCTTTGGAAGTAATTGAAGATAATTTAAGTAAATAATAGGATATGAGCATCATAATTAAACCTATAGTAACGGAAAAAGTAACCAAAGAAAGTGAAGTTTTGAACCGTTTTGGATTCGAAGTTAACAGAAAAGCAAACAAAGTTGAAATTAAGAAAGCTGTTGAAGCTGCTTACGGAGTAAATGTTGTTAGTGTTAACACTATGAATGTAAGACCAGACAGAACTACGAAATACACTAAAAGTGGTTTAATCAGTGGAAAGACAAATGCAATTAAAAAAGCAATTGTACAAGTACAAGAAGGAGAAACAATTGATTTTTACAACAATATCTAAGATAAAATGTCAGTAAGAAAATTAAAACCTATTACCCCAGGTCAGCGATTTAGAGTTGTGAATGGTTATGACGCTATTACAACTGATAAGCCGGAACGCTCTTTGATAGCGCCGATAAAAAACTCTGGAGGTAGAAATAGTCAAGGAAAGATGACCATGCGTTATACGGGTGGTGGTCACAAGCAGAGATATCGTATTATCGATTTTAAACGTACAAAAGAAGGAATTCCTGCTACGGTAAAATCTATAGAATATGATCCAAATCGTACTGCTTTTATCGCTTTATTAGCTTATGCTGATGGTGAGAAAACTTATGTTATCGCTCAAAATGGTTTGAAAGTTGGTCAGAAGGTAGTTTCTGGTGCAGATTCTCAACCTGAAATTGGTAACACTTTACCTTTAAGTAGAGTTCCACTTGGAACTGTAATTTCTTGTATTGAATTGAGACCAGGTCAAGGAGCTGTAATCGCTCGTTCTGCTGGAACATTTGCTCAATTAATGGCAAGAGATGGAAAATATGCAACTATAAAAATGCCATCAGGTGAAACAAGATTGATTTTGTTAACGTGTTCGGCTACTATAGGTGCAGTTTCTAATTCAGATCATCAATTAGTTGTATCAGGAAAAGCTGGTAGAACAAGATGGTTAGGAAGAAGACCTAGAACAAGACCTGTTGCAATGAACCCTGTTGATCACCCAATGGGTGGTGGAGAAGGACGTTCTTCTGGTGGACATCCACGTTCAAGAAATGGAATACCAGCTAAAGGTTATAGAACACGTTCTAAGAAAAACCCGAGTAACAAGTATATCGTAGAACGTAGAAAGAAATAATAAGATATGGCACGTTCATTAAAAAAAGGACCTTTCGTTCATTATAAGTTAGAAAAGAAAGTTGAAGAAAACATCGCAGGTGGAAACAAAGGAGTAGTTAAGACTTGGTCTAGAGCTTCTATGATTACTCCAGACTTTGTTGGACAAACTATCGCAGTTCATAACGGTCGTCAATTTGTACCTGTTTACGTTACTGAAAACATGGTAGGACATAAATTAGGAGAATTTTCACCAACTAGATCTTTTAGAGGTCATGCTGGAGCAAAAAATAAAGGTAAAAAATAAGAAGCAATGGGAGTTCGTAAAAGAGAAACAGCAGATGCGAGAAAAGAGGCTAATAAGTCTATTGCTTTCGCGAAGTTAAATAACTGCCCTACTTCACCTAGAAAAATGCGCTTAGTAGCAGATCTAGTAAGAGGTCAGAAGGTAGAAAGAGCACTTAACATATTAAGATTTAGTTCTAAAGAAGCTTCAAGAAAATTAGAAAAACTATTATTATCTGCAATCAACAACTGGGAGCAAAAAAATAGTGAAGCTAGTTTAGAAGAAGCTGGTTTATTTGTTAAGGAAATCCGTGTAGATGGTGGAATGATGTTGAAAAGACTTCGTCCAGCTCCACAAGGAAGAGCACACAGAATAAGAAAACGTTCAAATCACGTGACAATCGTGTTGGGAGCTATCAATAACACACAAAGCAATTCTTAAGCAGCATGGGACAAAAGACAAATCCAATTGGAAATAGACTTGGTATCATCAGAGGATGGGACTCAAACTGGTATGGTGGAAATGATTACGGTGATAAATTAGCCGAAGATCACAAAATCAGAAAGTATGTTCATGCTCGTTTATCAAAAGCTAGTGTATCAAAAGTAATTATCGAGAGAACTTTGAAACTTGTAACCGTTACTATCACTACTGCTAGACCTGGTATTATTATCGGTAAAGGCGGGCAAGAGGTAGACAAGTTAAAAGAAGAACTTAAGAAAATTACTGACAAAGAGGTTCAAATTAACATCTTTGAAATTAAAAGACCTGAACTTGACGCGTATCTAGTTGCTACAAGCATCTGTCGTCAAATTGAAAGTAGAATTTCTTACAGACGTGCTATTAAAATGGCTATCGCAGCCTCTATGCGTATGAATGCTGAAGGAATTAAAGTTTTAATCTCTGGTCGTTTGAATGGTGCTGAGATGGCACGTTCAGAAGGTTTCAAAGAAGGTAGAATTCCTCTATCAACTTTCAGAGCTGATATTGATTATGCACTTGCTGAAGCTCATACTACATATGGTAGAATGGGAATTAAAGTGTGGATCATGAAAGGTGAAGTTTACGGAAAGAGAGATCTTTCTCCACTTGCTGGTATGGATAAAAAACAAGCTGGTGGTAAAGGAGGAGATTCATCTAGAGGAGACAGAAAGCCTTTCAACAAAGGTGGAAAACCAGACGCTCGTAAAAGAAAGTAAATTTTTAAACTAAAGAAAAATGTTACAGCCTAAAAGAACAAAGTATCGTAAGGTACAAAAGGGTAAAATGAAAGGGAATTCTCAAAGAGGACATGAACTTTCAAATGGAATGTTTGGTATTAAATCTGTACATGAAGATGGAATGTTCTTAACCTCTCGTCAAATCGAAGCTGCACGTATCGCTGCAACTCGTTATATGAAAAGAGAAGGACAATTATGGATTAAAATATTTCCAGACAAACCAATCACTAAGAAGCCTCTTGAGGTACGTATGGGTAAAGGTAAAGGTGCCGTTGAATATTGGGCAGCTGTAGTTAAACCTGGAAGAATTATGTTCGAAGTTGGAGGAGTTCCTTTGTCAGTTGCTAAAGAGGCGTTACGTCTAGCAGCTCAAAAGCTTCCAGTAAAAACTAAATTCGTTGTTGCAAGAGATTTCGAAGCATAATCTATATTATATTATGAAACAATCAGAAATAAAAGATCTTTCTGCAGCGGAGTTGCAAGAAAAACTAAGTCAAACTAAAAAGGTTTATGCCGATTTAAAAATGGCTCACGCTATTTCTCCGATCGAAAATCCACTTCAAATTAGAAGTGTACGTAGAGCGGTTGCTAGATTAGCTACAGAACTTACTAAAAGAGAGTTACAATAATTGTAATCTGCTGAAAGATGGAAAAAAGAAATTTAAGAAAAGAAAGAATTGGTGTAGTTACTTCAAACAAAATGGATAAGTCTATTGTTGTTGCTCAAGTAACTAAAGTAAAACACCCATTATACGGTAAGTTCGTGTTGAAAACAAAGAAATTTGTTGCACACGACGAAACAAACGACTGTAACATTGGAGATACTGTAAGAATTAGCGAAACGCGTCCTTTGAGTAAATCAAAATGTTGGAGATTAGTTGAAATCATTGAAAGAGCTAAATAATTATGGTACAACAAGAATCAAGACTAAAAGTAGCAGATAACACAGGAGCTAAAGAAGTTTTAACTATCCGTGTTTTAGGAGGTACCAAAAGAAGGTATGCCTCTGTTGGTGACAAGATTGTAGTTTCTATCAAAGATGCAACTCCAAACGGAAACGTAAAAAAAGGAGCTGTTTCAACTGCAGTTGTTGTACGTACCAAAAAAGAAGTAAGAAGAGCAGATGGTTCATACATCAGATTCGATGACAATGCGTGTGTATTGTTAAACGCAGCTGGTGAAATGAGAGGAACTCGTGTTTTTGGTCCGGTAGCAAGAGAACTTCGTGAAAAACAATTCATGAAAATTGTATCATTAGCACCAGAAGTGCTTTAATTCGTTATAAGATGATAAAGCTAAAAATAAAATCAGGAGATATCGTAAGAGTAATTGCTGGAGACCATAAAGGTGCTGAAGGTAAAGTATTACGTGTTTACCGTGAGAAAAACAAAGCGATTGTTGAAGGTGTAAACATGGTTTCTAAACACACGAAGCCAAGTGCTAAAAACCCTCAAGGTGGTATTGTAAAAAAGGAAGCTTCTATACAAATTTCTAACATTGCTCTTATAGATCCTAAAACTAAGGAAACTACAAGAGTAGGTATTAGAGTAGAAGGAGATAAGAAAGTAAGATTTTCAAAAAAATCTAATCAAGTACTATAGTAATGGCATATATACCTAGACTAAAAGAAGAATATAAGAGCAGAGTTATTGCTGCTCTTAAAGAAGAGTTCGGTTACTCAAATATAATGGAAGTTCCAAAATTGGAAAAAATTGTTTTGAGTAAAGGAGTTGGTGCAGCAGTATCTGATAAAAAACTAATTGACTATGCAGTTGAGGAGTTGACTAAGATTACTGGACAAAAAGCAGTAGCTACTATTTCTAAGAAAGACGTTGCGTCTTTTAAACTTAGAAAAGGGATGCCTATTGGTGCAAAAGTGACTTTACGTGGTGAAAGAATGTATGAGTTTTTAGATAGACTTATTACTTCATCTTTACCTCGTGTAAGAGACTTCAGTGGTATTAAATCTACAGGTTTTGACGGAAGAGGAAATTATAACTTAGGAGTTTTAGAGCAAATCATTTTCCCAGAAATTGATATTGATAAAGTAAACAAAATATCTGGTATGGATATTTCCTTTGTTACTTCTGCTAAAACAGATAAAGAAGCAAAGTCATTGTTGGCTGAATTAGGTTTACCTTTTAAAAAGAATTAAGATATGGCTAAAGAATCAATGAAAGCCCGTGAGGTGAAAAGAGAAAAAACGGTAGCTAAGTATGCTGAGAAAAGAAAAGCTTTGTTAGAAGCTGGAGATTTCGTAGGTTTGCAAAAATTACCGAAAAATGCTTCACCAGTTCGTTTACACAATCGTTGTAAATTAACAGGTAGACCAAGAGGGTATATGCGTCAATTCGGTATTTCACGTGTTACATTCCGTGAAATGGCTAACAATGGATTGATACCAGGTGTTAAAAAAGCATCTTGGTAGAAAAATAATATTCAGACGTGAGTAATCACGTCTGTTTTTTCACATTTATAAACTGGTTTCAGGTTCGAATAGTTCGAAAACCGTTACCGCAAATTAATACATATGTATACAGATCCAATTGCAGATTATTTGACGAGAGTTAGAAACGCTGTGGCTGCAAACCACAAAGTTGTTGAAATTCCGGCTTCTAATCTAAAAAAAGAAATAACTAAGATCTTATTTGATCAAGGTTACATCTTAAGTTACAAATTTGAGAACAACACCGTTCAGGGTTCTATCAAAATTGCTTTGAAGTACGATAAAGTTACTAAAGAGCCTGTAATTAAAGATATCCAAAGAATTAGTAAACCAGGTTTACGTAAATACGCAGGTGCTTCTAAATTGCCTAGAATCCTTAATGGATTAGGAATTGCTATTGTTTCTACATCAAAAGGTTTGATGACTGGAAAACAAGCTAAGCAATTGAATGTTGGAGGAGAAGTAATTTGTTACGTATACTAATTTTTAAAGACTAGATAAGATGTCAAGAATAGGTAAAAGTCCAATTGTAATCCCTGCCGGAGTAACTGTTGAAGTTAAAGATGGTATTATTACTGTAAAAGGAAAAAATGGTCAACTAACACAGGAATTTTCAGATGTTACTGTAAAAGTTGAAGACGGTCAAGTTACAATTGAAAGATCGTCTGATCACAAAGACCAAAGAGCAAAACACGGTTTATACCGTTCTTTAATCAATAACATGATTGTTGGTGTAAGTGAAGGTTTTACTAAATCTTTAGAATTGGTTGGAGTTGGTTATAGAGCTTCAAATCAAGGACAAAAACTAGATTTAGCCTTAGGTTTTTCTCATAATATTATTTTAGAAATTGCTCCAGAGGTAACTTTGGAAACTATTTCTGAAAAAGGAAAGAACCCAATTGTTAAGTTAACTTCTTTTGATAAACAACTTTTAGGACAAGTTGCTGCCAAAATTAGAGGTTTCCGTAAACCAGAGCCTTACAAAGGTAAAGGGGTTAAATTTGTAGGTGAAGTATTAAGAAGAAAAGCAGGTAAATCAGCTTAAAAAATAAGATTATGTCATTAACAAAACCTGAAAGAAGACAGAGAATTAGATTCAGAATTAGAAAAACGATTAGTGGTTCAGCTACTAAACCGAGACTTTCTGTTTTTAGAAGTAACAAAGAAATTTATGCTCAATTAATTGATGATGTAAATGGTGTTACTTTGTTAGCTGCCTCTTCAAGAGAAAAAGAAATAGGAAAAGGTACGAATATTGAAGTTGCAACTGCAGTTGGTAAATTAGTTGCAGAGAAAGCTTTGAAAGCTGGTATTGAAACAGTAACTTTCGACAGAGGAGGTTATTTATATCATGGTCGTATTAAATCATTAGCAGAAGGCGCAAGAGCGGCTGGGCTTAAATTCTAATATAGTATGTCTAATAAGTACAAGAATATAGAGTTAGTAAAACCAAGTGGTCTTGAATTAAAAGATCGTTTGGTAAGTGTAAATCGTGTTACTAAGGTTACAAAAGGTGGTAGAGCTTTTGGTTTTTCTGCTATTGTAGTTGTAGGTGATGAAAACGGAGTAGTTGGACACGGATTAGGTAAGTCTAAAGATGTTTCTGAAGCTATTGCAAAAGCAGTAGAAGATGCTAAGAAAAATTTAGTTAGAATTCCTTTGAACGGTCAATCTGTTCCTCACGAACAAAAAGGTAAATTTGGTGGTGCACGTGTATTTTTAATTCCTGCCTCTCATGGTACTGGAGTTATTGCTGGTGGAGCTGTTCGTTCAGTTCTTGAATCAGTTGGAATTCATGATGTATTATCAAAATCTCAAGGTTCATCAAATCCTCATAATGTGGTTAAAGCTACTTTTGATGCTTTATTGCAAATGAGAAGCGCTCATACAGTTGCAAGACAAAGAGGGGTTTCTTTAGAGAAAGTTTTTAAAGGTTAATTTAAGAAATTATGGCTAAATTATTAGTAAAACAAGTACGTAGCAAAATCAACTGTCCTCTTACTCAAAAAAGAGGATTAGAAGCTTTGGGTTTACGTAAAATGGGACAAGTTGTAGAGCATGATTCTAATCCTGCTATCCTTGGGATGATAAATAAAGTTAAACACTTAGTTTCTGTAGAAGAAATTAAATAACAAATACTGGTATGAATTTAAGTAATTTACAACCTGCTGAGGGTTCTACACACAATCAAAATAAGAGATTAGGTAGAGGTGAAGGTTCTGGTAAAGGTGGTACTTCTGCAAGAGGTCACAAAGGAGCTAAATCTCGTTCTGGTTATTCTAAAAAGATTGGTTTTGAAGGTGGTCAAATGCCGCTTCAAAGACGTGTTCCTAAGTTTGGTTTCACAAACATCAATCGTAAAGAATACGAAGGTGTTAATTTAGATACACTTCAATTATTGGTTGATAATGGTGTTGTAACTGATACTGTTGATATGACAGTTTATGTTGCGAATCGTTTGGCTACCAAAAATGAAATCGTTAAGATTTTAGGAAGAGGTGAATTGAAATCGAAATTAAAGGTATCTGCTCACAAATTTACTGCTACTGCAAAAGCTGCTATTGAAGCTGCTGGAGGTGAAGCTGTAACATTATAATTTTTCAATAAAGATGAAGAAATTTTTTGAATCATTAAGTAATGTTTGGAAGATTGAGGAACTAAAAAATAGAATCCTAGTAACTCTAGGACTTCTTTTAGTTTATCGATTTGGTGCCCATGTAACACTTCCTGGAATTGATGCTACTCAATTGACTGGTTTAGCTGGTCAAACAAAAGAAGGTATCGGTTCTATCTTGGATATGTTTACAGGTGGTGCTTTTTCTAAAGCGTCTGTTTTCGCATTAGGAATTATGCCGTATATTTCTGCTTCTATTGTAGTTCAGTTAATGGGAATTGCTATTCCTTATTTGCAAAAGCTACAAAGTGATGGAGAAAGCGGTAGAAAAAAAATCAATCAGATTACCCGTTGGTTAACTATTGGTATCACCTTAGTACAAGGGCCAACTTACATCTACAATCTTTACAGAACATTACCAAGTAATGCCTTTTTGTTAGGGTTTAATTCTTTTGAATTCTTATTTTCTTCTGTAGTTATCTTAGTTACAGGTACAATTTTTGCAATGTGGTTAGGTGAAAAAATTACTGATAAAGGTATCGGTAATGGTATTTCTCTACTTATTATGGTAGGGATTTTAGCTAGATTCCCACAGGCATTTATTCAAGAGTTTACAACGAGAGTAACTAATAATAATGGTGGTTTAATGCTTTTAGTTATTGAAGTTATCATTTGGATGTTGGTTATTATTTCTTGTGTGTTACTTGTAATGGCGGTAAGAAAAATTCCTGTTCAGTATGCAAGACGTACTACATCAGGAGATTTTGAACAAGATATGCTTGGTGGTAACAGACAATGGATTCCATTGAAGTTGAATGCTTCAGGTGTAATGCCAATTATCTTTGCTCAAGCTATTATGTTTATTCCAGCAGCTGTTGCTGGTTTATCCAAATCAGAAACTTCGCAAACAATTGTTAGTGCTTTTAGTGACATCTTTGGTTTTTGGTATAATTTTGTTTTTGCTAGCTTAATAGTTATCTTTACATTCTTTTACACCGCAATCACAGTGCCAACTAATAAGATGTCTGATGATTTGAAAAGAAGCGGAGGTTTCATTCCAGGAGTAAGACCTGGTGCAGAAACATCTGATTATCTTGATAAAGTGATGTCTTTAATTACTTTCCCAGGGTCTTTATTTCTTGCTTTAATCGCTGTGTTCCCAGCAATTGTCGTAAGTCTTATGGATGTACAACAATCTTGGGCAATGTTTTTTGGAGGTACTTCATTAATCATTATGGTTGGTGTTGCTATTGACACAATGCAGCAAATTAACTCATACTTGTTGAATAAACACTATGATGGTTTGATGAAGAGTGGTAAAAATAGAAAAGCAGTAGCTTAATTATATGGCAAAACAATCAGCAATAGAACAAGACGGATCAATTATTGAAGCATTATCTAATGCAATGTTCCGTGTAGAGTTAGAAAATGGACATATAGTAATTGCTCATATATCTGGAAAAATGCGTATGCATTATATCAAATTATTACCTGGTGATAAAGTGAAATTAGAAATGAGCCCTTACGATTTGTCAAAAGCAAGAATTACTTATAGATATTAAAGATATTCAAAATGAAAGTAAGAGCATCAGTTAAAAAAAGAAGCGCCGAGTGCATTATTGTGCGTAGAAAAGGCAGATTATACGTAATCAACAAAAAGAATCCTAGATTTAAACAAAGACAAGGATAATTATGGCAAGAATAGCAGGGGTAGATATCCCAAAAAACAAGAGAGGTGTTATAGCACTTACCTACATCTTCGGATTAGGAAAAAGTAGAGCAATTGAGATTTTAGAGAAAGCTCAAGTAAGCCAAGATAAAAAAGTTCAAGATTGGAATGACGATGAGATTGGAGCAATCCGTGAAGCTGTATCTGCTTTCAAAATTGAAGGTGAATTGCGTTCAGAGGTTTCTTTAAACATTAAACGTTTGATGGATATTGGATGCTACAGAGGTATTCGTCATAGATCTGGTCTTCCTTTAAGAGGACAAAGAACTAAAAACAACTCTAGAACAAGAAAAGGTAAAAGAAAAACTGTTGCTAACAAGAAAAAAGCAACTAAATAATAAGTAATATGGCTAAAGCAACTGCAAAAAAACGTAAAGTTATCGTTGAATCAACGGGAGAGGCTCATATTTCTGCTACCTTCAATAACATCATCATTTCGTTAACAAACAAAAAAGGTGAAGTTATTTCTTGGTCTTCAGCTGGTAAAATGGGTTTCAGAGGTTCTAAAAAGAATACTCCATACGCAGCCCAAATGGCAGCAGAAGATTGTAGTAAAGTAGCTCTTGAGGCTGGACTTAAAAAAGTTAAAGTATATGTAAAAGGACCAGGAAACGGACGTGAGTCTGCAATTCGTTCTATACATAATGGTGGAATTGAAGTTACAGAAATTATTGATGTTACTCCAATGCCTCACAATGGATGTCGTCCTCCTAAAAGACGTAGAGTTTAATACTCAAAAATTATTTATAGTATAACCTAGATAGAACATAGATTATCGAAGGATTTGACCTGAATTCATAATTTTCTATCTTAAACAAATTAAAATGGCAAGATATACTGGTCCTAGCACAAGAATCGCTCGTAAATTTGGCGAAGCAATTTTCGGAGATGACAAAGCTTTCGAAAAAAGAAATTACCCTCCTGGACAACACGGGATGGCTAAAAAAAGAGGAAAAAAATCTGAGTATGCTGTTCAGTTAATGGAAAAGCAAAAAGCTAAATATTCTTATGGAATTTTAGAAAAACAATTCAGAAATTTATTTGAAAAAGCATCAGCTACAAAAGGTGTTACTGGTGAGGTTTTATTACAATTATGTGAATCAAGATTGGATAATGTAGTTTTTAGAATGGGAATTGCTCCTTCTAGAAGAGGTGCTCGTCAAATCGTTTCTCACAGACACATTACTGTAAATGGTGAAGTTGTAAATATTCCTTCTTACCACCTTAAGCCTGGTGATAAAGTTGCTGTTCGTGAAAAGTCTAAATCATTAGAAGCTATCGAACGTTCTTTGTCTAATTCAAGTCATGTTTATGAATGGATTACTTGGAATAATGATCTTAAAGAAGGAACTTTTGTTTCTGTACCTGCAAGACTTCAAATTCCTGAAAATATTAAAGAACAATTAATCGTAGAGTTGTACAACAAATAATAATTGACTTAGTCGAAATTTATGGCAATATTTAATTTTCAGAAGCCCGATAAAGTTATCATGATCGATTCCACCGATTTTGAAGGTAAATTTGAATTTAGACCTTTAGAACCAGGTTACGGATTGACCGTAGGTAATGCACTTAGAAGAGTTTTGCTTTCAGCATTAGAAGGATATGCAATAACATCTGTTCGTATCGAAGGTGTAGATCATGAGTTTTCCACTATATCAGGAGTTGTTGAAGATGTTACCGAAATTATCTTAAATCTTAAACAAGTACGTTTTAAACGTCAAATTGAGGATATTGATAATGAATCAGTTACTATTTCTGTTTCCGGTAAAGATCAATTAACAGCTGGTGATTTTCAAAAGTTTATTTCAGGATTTCAAGTTTTGAACCCAGAACTTGTTATTTGTAACTTAGACAGTAAAATCAAATTAAGTTTTGATTTGACTATTGAAAAAGGTAGAGGTTATGTTCCTGCAGAAGAGAACAAAAAACAGAATGCAGCAATTGGTACTATTTTTACAGATTCTATTTTTACTCCAGTAAAAAATGTAAAATATGCTATTGAAAACTTCCGTGTAGAGCAAAAAACAGATTATGAAAAATTAGTTTTTGAAATCAAAACTGATGGATCTATTAATCCTAAAGATGCACTTACTGAAGCTGCTAAAGTTTTAATTCACCATTTCATGTTATTTTCTGATGAAAGAATTACACTTGAGGCTGATGAAATAGCACAAACAGAATCGTATGATGAAGAATCATTGCATATGAGACAATTGCTTAAAACTAAGCTTGTTGATATGGACTTATCTGTTAGAGCTTTAAATTGTTTGAAAGCGGCTGAAGTTGATACACTTGGTGATTTAGTATCTTTTAATAAAAATGACTTAATGAAGTTCCGTAATTTCGGTAAAAAATCTTTAACTGAACTAGATGAACTAGTAGCAGTGAAGAACCTTACTTTCGGTATGGATTTGACAAAATACAAACTAGATAAAGAATAATCTAATCCGCCTTAAGGCGTGATTAAATTCATAAAGCAATGAGACACGGAAAAAAAAATAATCACTTAAGCAGACAGACTGCACATAGAAAATCTATGTTAGCTAATATGGCTTGTTCTCTTATAGAGCACAAACGTATTAACACTACTGTTGCTAAAGCTAAAGCGCTTAAACAATTTGTTGAGCCGCTTATAACAAAATCTAAAGCTGATACTACTCACAATCGTCGTATCGTTTTCTCTTATTTACGTAATAAATATGCTGTAACTGATTTATTCAGAGATGTAGCTGCAAAAGTAGGAGACCGTCCAGGTGGATATACTCGTATTATTAAAGTTGGAAATCGTTTGGGAGATAATGCTGATATGGCAATGATTGAACTAGTTGATTTTAACGAACTTTACAACGGAGGTAAAAAAGAAGTTAAAAAAGCAAAAAGCCGTCGTGGTGGAAAAGCTAAAAAAGTTGAAGAAGCTACTGAAGCTCCTGAGGCTAGTGCTGAGCCAACTGCTGAAGCTGCTGAATAAATATGAGAATAATTATTCAATAAAAATTAAGGATAAGCTATTTATAGTTTATCCTTTTTTTTTGAAATAGAAATTATCTTTTATTTATTATCCTCTTTAATTGTTTCGCCTCCTTTTATAATTTAAATTTGCAAAATTTTTAACTACAAATGAAATATACAACTAGACAACAAGCTTTATTATTACTTAGTGATGGAACTATTTTCTATGGAAAATCAATTGGTTTAAGCGGAATCGCTTATGGTGAAGTTTGTTTTAATACAGGAATGACAGGATATCAAGAAATTTTCACTGATCCTTCTTATTTTGGACAATTAATGGTAGCTACAAATGCTCATATTGGTAACTATGGTGTAAATGATAAAGAAGTAGAATCAGACAATATTAAAATATCTGGTCTTATTTGTAAAAATTTTAGTTTTAACTATTCACGTCCAGATGCAACTGAGAGTCTTGAAAATTATTTTAAAAAGCAAAACCTCATTTGTATTTCTGATGTTGATACTAGAGCTCTTGTGAGTTATATCAGAGAAAATGGTGCTATGAATGCTGTTATTTGTACGGATGGGACACCAATCGAAGATTTAAAGTTAGCACTTGCTAAAGTTCCTGATATGAAAGGTTTAGAGCTAGCTTCTAGAGTCTCTACAAAAACGCCTTATTTTTATGGTGATGAAAATGCAAAATATAAAGTAGCTGCTTTAGATTTAGGTATTAAAACTAATATTCTACGAAATCTTGCCAAAAGAGATTGTTATATTAAAGTCTTTCCTTATGATGCTAGTTTTGAAGATTTAGCGTCATTTAATCCTGATGGATACTTTTTATCGAATGGACCTGGTGATCCTGATCCTCTTGAAAGCGCTATTAAAGTTGCAAAACAAATTATCGAAAAAGATAAGCCTTTGTTTGGAATTTGTTTGGGACATCAAGTAATTGCATTAGCAAACGGAGTTTCTACTTACAAAATGTTTAATGGTCACAGAGGTATCAATCATCCAGTTACTAATTTGGAAACGGGAAAAGGTGAAATTACTTCTCAAAATCATGGATTTGCCGTTAATAAAGAAGAATTAGAAAAACATCCTGATTTAGTAATTACTCATCTACATTTAAATGATTCTACTGTAGCAGGAATGAGAATGAAAAGTAAAAATTGTTTTTCTGTTCAATATCATCCTGAAGCAAGCCCTGGACCACACGATTCATCTTATTTATTTGATCAGTTTATTGCTAATATAGAGAAAGCAAAAAGCTAAAACGTTATCGTTAATAAATTATAAAATATAGTCTATTCTTTATTTATGATTATCATTTTATTTCCGTAATTTTGAGTAAAATACAAATTAATAACATAAAATATAAGAATAATGAGTATTATTGTTAAAATTTTCGCAAGACAAATTTTCGATTCAAGAGGTAATCCAACTATTGAAGTAGATGTAATTACAGAAAACGGAATTATAGGAAGAGCTGCGGTTCCATCAGGAGCTTCAACAGGTGAACACGAGGCGGTAGAGTTGAGAGATGGTGGTAAAGCTTTTTTAGGAAAAGGAGTTTTGACTGCTGTGAATAATGTAAATACGATTATAGCTGAAGAGTTAGTAGGTACTTCTGTATTTGAACAAAATAAAATTGATCAATTAATGATTGATTTAGATGGTACTCCAAATAAATCAAAATTAGGTGCAAATGCTATCTTGGGTGTTTCTCTTGCTGCTGCAAAAGCTGCTGCAAATGAATTAGGACTTCCTTTGTATAGATATGTAGGAGGTGTTTCAGCTAACACTTTGCCATTACCAATGATGAATATCATTAATGGTGGTTCGCATTCAGATGCTCCAATTGCTTTTCAAGAGTTTATGATTATGCCTGTTAAAGCAACATCATTTACACATGCTTTGCAAATGGGTACTGAAATCTTCCATAATCTTAAAAAAGTATTACACGATAGAGGTCTTTCTACTGCTGTTGGTGATGAAGGAGGTTTTGCTCCGAATTTAGCTGGTGGTACAGAAGATGCATTAGATACTATCAAAAAAGCAGTAGAAGCTGCAGGTTATACTTTTGGAGATGAAGTGATGATTGCTTTAGACTGTGCTTCTTCAGAGTTTTATGTTGATGGTAAATATGATTATTCTAAATTTGAAGGTCCAACTGGAAAAGTTAGAACATCAGCAGAGCAAGTTGAATATTTGGCAGAATTAACAGCTAAGTATCCAATTATTTCTATCGAAGATGGTATGCAAGAAAATGACTGGGATGGTTGGAAATTATTAACTGAGAAAATTGGTGATAAAGTGCAATTGGTTGGTGATGATTTATTTGTTACTAATGTTGAGCGTTTATCTACTGGTATTGAAAAAGGAATTGCGAATTCAATCCTTGTAAAAGTAAATCAGATTGGTACTTTGACTGAAACAATTGCGGCAGTAAATATGGCTAAAAATGCTGGTTATACATCTGTAATGTCTCACCGTTCTGGAGAAACTGAAGATTACACTATTGCAGATTTAGCAGTTGCTTTGAACTGTGGTCAAATTAAAACAGGTTCTGCATCTCGTTCTGATCGTATGGCTAAATACAATCAATTATTGAGAATAGAAGAAGAACTTGAAGCTACTGCCTATTTTCCTGGCAAAAATGCTTTCAATGTAAAATAACATTAGTGTTTTTTATACTAAAAGCCATCTGTTTATTCAGATGGCTTTTTTTGTAAACATTTAACAAGTTGGGGATTGAATTCGTTTTTAAATTAGTTCTAAATTCATTAGATTTGGGAAATATTTAATTAAAAGTATATCCATATAATATTATGTCAAAAATAGCAACGTTAGAAATTGATGGCAATAAATTTGAGCTTCCATTTATAGTAGGTAGCGAAAATGAAGGAGCTGTTGATATTAGTAAATTAAGAGATTTGTCAGGGGTGATTACTATTGATCCTGGATACAAAAATTCAGGTTCTTGTAAAAGTGAAGTTACTTTTTTAGATGGAGAGTTGGGTATTCTTCGTTACAGAGGGTATTCGATAGAAGATTTAGCTGAAAAAGGACACTTTTTAGAAGTTTCATATCTTGTGATTTTTGGTGAATTACCAACTGCTGAAGAATTAACTCAGTTTGAAAATGATATTCGTAAGCATACTTTGGTAAACGAAGAAATGAAGAATATTATTGATGGATTTCCAAAAACTGCCCATCCAATGGGAGTTTTATCTGCTTTAACAAGTGCTTTGACAGCTTTTAATCCTAAATCTGTTAATGTTGAGAACGAAAAGGAAATGTATGAGGCGGTATGTAAAACTATGGGTAAATTTTTAGTTATTGCTACTTGGACGTACAGAAAAAGCATGGGATTCCCATTGAATTATTATGATAATACAAAGGGGTATGTAGAGAATTTCATGCGATTAATGTTTGAGTTACCTACTGGGCCTTACAAAGCAGATCCTGTTGTAGTGAGTGCTTTGGATAAATTGTTTATTCTGCATGCTGATCACGAGCAAAACTGTTCTACTTCTACTGTTCGTATGGTAGGTTCTTCTCATGCTGGTTTATTTGCTTCTATTTCTGCAGGAGTTTCAGCACTTTGGGGACCTCTTCATGGTGGAGCAAATCAAGCGGTTTTAGAAATGCTTGAAGAAATTCACAAAGATGGTGGCGATACTGAAAAGTATTTATCAAAAGCAAAAGATAAAAACGATCCTTTCCGTTTGATGGGATTTGGTCATAGAGTATACAAAAATTTCGATCCTAGAGCTAGAATTATTAAAAAAGCAGCTGATGAAGTATTAGCTACTTTAGGTGTTGAAGATCCAATTTTAGAGATTGCCAAAAAGTTAGAAATTGCTGCTTTAGAAGATGAGTACTTCAAATCAAGAAGTTTGTATCCTAATGTTGATTTCTATTCTGGAATTATATACAGAGCCTTAGGAATTCCTACAGATATGTTTACTGTAATGTTTGCTATTGGTCGTTTACCAGGTTGGATTGCGCAATGGAAAGAAATGAGAGAAAACAAAGAACCAATTGGTCGTCCAAGACAAGTTTATGTTGGCTACCCATTACGGGAATTTAAAGGTGTAGATAAAAGATAATATATAATGACTAAAAAGCTTCACGAATCTGTGGAGCTTTTTTGGTTCTAAATAATTTCAAGTTATAATGTTAGAGTTAAATGTAAAAAATGAAACGGCGCGCTTAAGAAAGGTTATTTTAGGAGTAGCAAATAGTAATGGGCCAACTCCAACGGTAGATGAAGCTTATGATCCAAAATCTTTAGAGCATATAGTAGCAGGCACTTATCCTTTAGAAAAAGACATGATTGTTGAGATGGATGCTTTTAATGCTGTTTTTGAAAAATACAACGTTACAGTATATAGACCTGAGTTAATTCCAAATTATAATCAAATATTTGCAAGAGATATTGGATTTGTTATTGATGATGTTTTTATCAAATCGAATATTTTGCCAGACAGAGAGAGAGAATTAGATGCGATTCAATATGTTATTGATCAAATCAATCCCTCAAAGGTTGTTAGGCCTCCAGAAGAAGTCCATATTGAAGGAGGTGATGTTATGCTTTGGAATGATTATATTTTTATTGGAACCTATAAAGGAAGCGATTATAAAGATTATATAACTGCAAGAACGAATTGGCAAGGTGTTGATTTTATTAGACAACTTTTTCCCAATAAAATAGTCAAAGATTTTGATTTGGTTAAATCAAAATTAGAAGCGAGAGATAATGCCTTACATTTAGATTGTTGTTTCCAACCAGTAGGTAATGATAAAGGAATTATTTATAAAAATGGATTTAGAGAAGAGGCCGATTATCTGTTCTTGGTGAATCTTTTTGGAAAAGAAAATTTGTTTCATATCACAAGAGACGAAATGTATGATATGAATTCTAATGTTTTTTCTATTGCTCCCAATGTAGTTGTTTCTGAGAAGAATTTTACAAGATTGAATAATTGGTTAAGAGAGCAAGGTTTTGTGGTTGAGGAGATTCCATACGCCGAGATAGCTAAACAAGAAGGCTTATTACGTTGTTCAACCCTACCTTTACTGAGAGATTAAAAAGTGTTTTGGGATTATTTTTTTAAATCCGAATTATTTAAATTAAAAAAAGATGAAACAAACTACCAATTCTATATTGATGATACGTCCAGTTGCTTTTAGAATGAATGAGCAAACTGCCGTAAATAATTATTACCAAAAAGTATTAGATGGATTGTTACCGGCTACTGTTAATGCCAAGGCACAAGAAGAATTTGATGCTTTTGTGAAAAAATTACGCTCTGTTGGAGTGAACGTTATTGTTGTTGATGATACATTGTCTCCAGATACTCCAGACAGTATTTTTCCAAACAATTGGATTTCTTTTCATGAAAATGGAGATGTTGTTTTGTATCCAATGTTTGCTGAAAATCGTCGTTTAGAACGAAGAGAAGAAATTTTAGATATTCTTGAAGATGAAGGCTTTGTAATCAATGAGATTATGGATTATACTGAAGCTGAAATGGATAGTATATTCTTGGAAGGAACCGGAAGTTTGTTGCTAGATCGTGCTAATGGGAAAGCTTATTGTGCTTTATCACCTAGAGCTGATGAAGAGTTGTTTATCGAGTTTTGCGAAGATTTTGATTTTGCGCCAGTAATTTTTGAAGCATTTCAAACCGTAAATGGAGAACGTAAATTGATTTATCACACTAATGTGATGATGTGTTTGGGTGAAACTTTTGCTGTTTTATGTGCAGATGCAATTGACGATAAAAAAGAACGTAAGATGGTTATTGATAGTTTGAAAAACGATGATAAACAAGTGATTTTAATTACTGAAGATCAAGTTAATAATTTTGCAGGTAACATGCTTGAAGTCAAAGGTGCTGACGATAGAAGGTATTTGGTTATGAGTGCTGCAGCACATCAATCATTGACTAAAAAACAAATTACAGAATTAGAAGAGCACGTTACGATTTTAAGTTCTAGTTTGGATACTATTGAGGCTTGTGGTGGTGGAAGTGCCCGCTGTATGATGGCGGAGATTTTTTTGCCAAGAGCTTAATTACAAAAACATTTTAAAATTCAGCCTGTCAGAAATAAGATTTGACAGGCTTTTTTTATCTAAAAATTAGCTTTGATTATATTTACTAAAGCGCCTACTATATATTGTATACCAATAGCAATTACAATAAATCCTACGATACGAGAAATCGCAACAATCCCAGAGGCTCCTAGAGCTTTTGCCAAATAGTGTGCGCTCCTTAAAATAACAAATATAGTTGCCGATATGGCCAAAATTGCAGCTATTGAAATCAAAATTTCATTCGTAGATTTATGTTGGTTGTAAAAGGCAATCAGTAGGGACATTGAGCCAGGTCCCGCTAGCATTGGTATTGCTAATGGAGTAAGCGCAATATCATTTCTTTGTTGCGCTTCGTTTTCAATCTTTTTATTGATTCCTCTTTTCTTATTGAATTTCCCTGACAAAAGTGAAAAACCAGAGCTTACAATTACTATTCCACCAGCTATTCTTAATGAGTCAATGCTAATACCGAAGAAAGAGAGCACATATTGTCCCACTAAAAAAGAGACTACTAGTATAATAAAAACATTAATGGCGGTCCATAGTGAGAGTCGGTTACGTTCGGGCTGGCTGTCGTTTTGGGTTAGCCCAACAAAAATTGGTACTGTTCCTATAGGATTTAAAACAGAAAATAAAGCGGCAAATAGGTAAATAAATAATTCCATATCTCGTGTTTTGTTACAAAGCTACACTTTTCAGAGTGATAAATCTTACTTGTTTGTTAATTTATTGTTTTCTGAACACTACGGTTTTCATTGGTTAAAAGGTAGAGGCTATCCTTGTTTTTTGACTACTTTTGTAGCATATATTTAGAAAAATGACAAAAAATAAAAAAACAGTAGTTTTAGGAGCGACTTCTAAACCGGAAAAATATGCCTTTAAAGCTATTTCCTTATTGGTCGAGAAAGGGCATTCTGTAATTGCAATAGGTCAAAATGCAGGAGAGGTAGCTGGTGTAAAAATTAAAACAAAGGCAATTCCTTTGAAAAATATAGATACCATAACCTTGTATTTGAATCCAGCAAGACAAAGGGATTATTATAATTACATTGTGGAAGCAAAGCCTAAACGTGTAGTCTTTAACCCAGGTACTGAGAATCCAGAGTTGTATCAATTGCTTGAATTGAATGGGATTCAAGTAGAAGTAGCTTGTACTTTAGTTTTACTTACGCTCAATCAATATTAAAGGATTTGTTATATTTTGAGATGCTAAGTTATTACTAATTTCGATTGATTTTTAGCGCAACAATTCAGTAGGTAGTGTTGGTGTCTCAATTTTTAAGGAACCATTTTGTTTTGATAAAAGTTTTAAAAAAAATAATCTTTTAGTATTTAAAGGCAGTTTTATTTATGAATCTAGATAGAATCTTTCTTTCTGAATCTCATCCTTGTGGTAAAGAGTTGCACTATGTACAACACGCATTAGAAGCTAAAGCGATAACCTCTGGCGGAAATGTTGTGCGTGATTTTGAGGAAGATTTAGAGTGTTATTTAGGGAATAATGTCATTGTAAATGCTACTAATTCTGGTACTTCAGCTATTCATTTGGGGTTGTTGTTGTTAGGTGTGAAACCTGGAGATGAAGTTATTTGTCAATCAATGACTTTTTCAGCTTCGGTGAATCCAATTCTTTATATAGGAGCAAGTCCAGTTTTTGTTGATAGTGAGTTGGATACTTGGAACATGTGTCCAATAGCATTAGAAGAAGCAATACAAGATAGAATTAGTAAAGGCAAAAAGCCAAAGTGCATTATTGTTGTGGACTTGTATGGTATGCCTTATCATGCAGATAGGATTAATGAAGTAGCAAATAAACATGGAATTGCAGTTTTAGAGGACAGTGCTGAGGCTTTGGGAAGTCGCTATAAAGGTGTCCCTTGTGGAACTCTCGGGGATATTGGTGTTTTTTCATTTAACGGAAACAAAATTATTACAACATCAAGTGGTGGTGCATTATTACTTTCGGATGCTTCACAAAAAGAGCGCGCTGCTTTTTTGGCAACGCAAGCTCGTGATGCAGCGCCTTATTATCAGCATAGTGAAATTGGTTATAATTACGCTATGAGTTCTATTGCGGCGGCGGTAGGAAGAGGGCAATTAGAAGTGCTCAATTCGCGTATTCAGTCACGTAGAAATAATCATTCTTTTTATAAAAAGCTATTTTTAAGAGTAAAGGGAATTTCTGTTTTTACGGAGCCCAATGCTGATTTTTTTTCCAATTATTGGTTGACCACCATTTTAATTGATAGTGAAATAACCAATGGATTAACACCCGAAATTTTTCGTTTATTTTTAGAAATGCATAATATAGAAGCACGCCCTTTATGGAAGCCGATGCATCTGCAACCTGTTTTCGAAAAATACCCTTACTACGGAGGATTAAATGCGGCAACTTTATTTGAAAAAGGTTTGTGCCTTCCATCAAGTTCGACTTTGGATGAAGAAAAAAAAGCAAGAATTAAAGAAAAGTGTATGATTTTGTTAGATAAGTACAATTGTTTGTAAAAATTACTAACAACATTTAATAAAAGCGCTAGTTTGCTATAATAATAGTGTTTTTTCAATTTTAAACGTATTTTTGTCGCTATGGAATTTTCTTCGAAGTTATTAGAAAAAGCGGTTAGCGAAATGGCTCAATTACCAGGAATTGGTAAAAGAACCGCTCTGCGATTGGTTTTGCATTTACTCAAACAACCTTCAGACCAAACACGTTTTTTATCGGAATCCTTGCTCACTATGAGGAACGATATTCGTTTCTGTACTAGTTGTCATAATATATCAGATACTGAGTTGTGTCAAATTTGTGCCAATACTGCTAGAAATCATCAGTTGATTTGTGTAGTTGAGGATATTCGAGATGTAATGGCTATTGAAAACACTGGTCAATATAAAGGGATTTATCATGTGTTGGGAGGAAAAATATCTCCAATAGATGGTGTAGGTCCAAGTCAACTGAATATTAATTCCTTAATTGAAAAAGTAAATTCAGGTCAAGTTAAAGAATTGATTTTTGCATTGAGTTCAACAATGGAAGGGGATACGACAAACTTTTATATATATAAGCAAATCAATGCTACTGATTTGATTCTGTCAACCATTGCAAGAGGTATCGCAGTTGGTGATGAATTAGAATATGCAGACGAGGTAACTTTAGGACGAAGTATATTGCAACGTGTGCCTTTTGAGTCTTCCTTTAAGACTACAGGTTCTAATTAATACATTGAGTTTTCTGTTAATTGTGAATGATAAACTATATTTGTAATAAAATAATAAGGATGAACAAAACGATTTTCTTTTTGGTACTAATGAGTGGTTTACTTTTGAGTTCTTGTATACCAACCAAAGATTTAACTTATTTGCAACAAAAAGAGTCGGAGTCTCCTCAAAAGGCAGTTATGGCTATTGGGTCAAAACCTTATCGATTGCAAACGAATGATGTTTTAAGTATCAATTTGAAAGCCATAGATCCGAAATTGGTGGCTATTTTTAATGCTAATACAAGTGCTAGTGAGAATTTAAATCAAAGTTCTGAAAGTGGCTTGTATTTTAACGGATATAGAGTAGACGATCATGGTAATATTCGTATTCCTATTTTAGGAGAAATGAATGTTTTGGGTTATACATTGGAAGAAGTTCGTTTAAAAATAGAAAAAAAACTCTTAGAGGAATACTTTAAAAATGAAGCGAATCTTTTTGTCAACGTAAAGTTATCAGGATTCCGTTATACTATTAATGGCGAGGTGGGGAGTACAGGCACCAAAACACTTTTTCAGGAGAGTGTAACGATATTAGAGGCTATTGCCAATGCTGGAGATATTACTATGGTTGGAAATAGAAAAGAAGTGACCATTATGCGAAAAACACCAACTGGAGTTGAAATGCATGATTTGGATTTAACCGATCGTAATGTTATCAACTCGCCTTATTATTATTTGCAACCCAATGATTATGTATATGTGAAGCCTATGAAACAAAAATCTTGGGGTACAGGAAAAACAGGTATCGAATCTTTAGGTACTATCATTACACTTCTGTCATTGGTTACAACTACCTATCTATTATTAAAAAACTAAATCCCTTTTCTAAAAATGCTTGACCTAAAAGATTTTTCCATTTTTGAAAATCAATCCACTTTTGATTTCAAAGGTTTTTTGCTAAAAATAGCGGGCTACTGGAAGTGGTTTTTGATAAGCTTAGCCATCTGTTTTTTTATTGCCTATCAAGTTAACATTAGGAAAGAAAAAATTTATGGATTAGAAACATTGATTTCTGTAAAAGAAGAAAGCAATCCATTGTTCACTTCAAATACCAGTTTGACTTTTAATTGGGGAGGCGTTTCTGATGAAGTGCAAACCATTACTACCACCTTGCAATCGCGTTCCCATAACGAATTAGTGGTTGAAAAATTACAGTATTATATCGACTATTTAGTGCAAGGCGAATACAACTTAATTGATGCTTATGGTGCAGTACCATTTGAACTAGAGTTAGATAAGAAGAAAGGGCAATTAACAGGTGCACTAATTAGTATAACTTTCGTGTCAGAATCTGTTTACGAGCTTAAAATTACTTTTGAGAACAGTTCTGTTCCTTTAATTCATTATGCTGATGCTTCTAGGTCAACTACAAATGTAGCCGTTGGTGAATTCAAAAAGAGATTTAAAGTAGGGCAAGAAGTGGTGCTTCCTTTTTTGAATTGGCGTTTAAATATAAAGGACAATCCTGGTTTTTATAAAGGAAATGAATACTTTGTTCGCTTTAATGATTTTGATGGTACTGTATCGAATTATAAAGGTATAGCAGTTAGAGCGGATGATAAAGGAGGTTCTGTTTTGACCTTAAGCATGCAGGGTACCAACAAAGCACGTTTGGTAGATTATTTGAATGCTACGGTAAAGATGTTGATAAAAAGGCAATTGGATAGCAAAAATCAATTTGCCACCAATACAATTGCTTTTATTGATAGTACGTTAGTGTCAATGGAATCGCAATTAAAAGAAACAGGTAATGAATTAAAATCCTTTCGAAAAGATAAAAATATTATTGATGTTGAAGATGGTGGGGTGAAATTTTCAGATAGAATTTTAAAGTACGATGTTGAGAAAGACGAGATTACTAGAAAAATTGCGTATTACAATTCGTTACGTTCTTATCTAAAAAGCAGTGTCGATTATTCTAAGTTACCAGCACCATCAGTAGCAGGAATTGAAGATCCTAATATTGTGGTAAATGTTTCTAAATTAATTGCATTGTCTGCCCAACGTTCTGAAATGGCTTATGCCGTAAAGAGCGAGAAAATATTTAAAGATTTTGATAATCAAATGCTGGCAGTAAAAAATGTTTTATTAGAAAACATCGTTACGGCCAAACAATCTTTGCAATATGATTTAGCGACAGTCAATAGTAAAATAGGAGCTTCAGAGAGTGTTATCAAACAGTTACCCGAAGATCAGCAAGAATTGATTAAAATAAAACGTAAGTATGATTTGAGTGACAATATTTATACTACTTTTTTACAAAAACGAAGTGAGGCTGATATTGTAAAAGCCGCAAACCTATCCGATATTCACTTTATTGATCCCGCCAAAGATGTTGGTGGAGGGTTAATTGGTCCCAAAACTTCTGTTAACTACGTACTTGCATTGTTTTTAGGGATTTTGATACCCTTAATTGTAGTTTTGATTATTTTCTTTATCAATAATTCTATTCAAAACACAGAGGAGTTGTCCAATCTTACCAACATTCCTTTGATAGGAGTGATTGGGGTTAATAGAGATAAAACGGCCTTAGCGGTATATAATAAACCTAAATCAGCTTTGTCGGAATCGTTTCGAGCCATTCGATCATCTTTACAGTTTTTGTATAAAAAGCAAAATGTAGATGGAGCGAAAACATTAATGATTACCTCTTCTGTAAGTGGTGAAGGAAAAACATATTGCTCTATTAATATTGCAACGGTTTTTGCATTAAGTGAAAAAAAGACAGTAATCGTTGGTTTGGATTTGCGTAAACCAAAGTTGTTTGAAGAGTTTAATTTAAATAATGACAAAGGAGTTGTTAATTATTTAATCAATGAAAGTTCTGTTGATGAAATTACAAATGCTACAGAAATTCCTTTTCTAGATGTTATTTTATCTGGACCTATTCCGCCTAACCCTGCTGAGTTAATTATAAGTGAGCGCTTGGGAGATTTAATGCGCGAATTAAAACAAAAGTATGATTACATCATTTTGGATACCCCTCCAGTTGGATTAGTGTCAGATGCTTTGGAGTTAGATCAATATTGTGATGTAACACTTTATATTGTTCGTCAGAACTTTTCAAAGAAGGATATGATAACGCTTTTAAATAACAGAGTCAAAAGAGGGGAATTAAAGAACACTAGTATCGTTTTGAATGGTTTTGAAAATAAAGCAAAATACGGAACTGGTTATGGTTATGGCTATGGTTATGGTTATGGGAATAATACCTATGCTGAAGGTTATCATGAAAAAGAACCAGTTGTAAGCACTATTTCTAAAGTGGTAAAGTGGTTAAAAAAGGAACGAAAACTATGATGGAAAAAACGATACTAATTACAGGTGGTGCTGGTTTTATTGGTTCTAATCTCACAGAATATTTTTTAGCAAAAGGATATAAAGTAGTAGTCTTAGATAATTTTGCAACAGGACATCGTCATAATCTTGCAGCAGTGGCCGCTCATCCTGAATTTAAATTAATTGAAGGCGATATCAGAAATATAAATGATTGTGTAGTGGCGGTTGAAGGAGTCGATTATGTGTTGCATCAAGCGGCATTAGGTTCTGTTCCGCGCTCAATTGGAGATCCTGTTACTACCAATGACGTAAACGTTTCTGGCTTTTTGAACATGTTGGTCGCTGCAAGAGACGCTAAAGTAAAGCGTTTTGTCTACGCAGCGAGTTCCTCTACTTATGGAGATTCTCAGGGGTTGCCAAAAGTTGAAGAGGTTATAGGTAAGCCATTGTCTCCTTATGCCATTACAAAATATGTTAATGAATTGTATGCTGAAATTTTTGGAAAAGCCTACGGTTTAGAAACCATAGGATTACGTTATTTTAATGTTTTCGGACGCAAGCAAGACCCTAAAGGTGCTTACGCAGCAGTTATTCCAAAATTTGTGATGCAGTTGATGCAACACCAAAGCCCAATAATTAACGGAGATGGGAATTATTCTAGAGATTTTACCTATATTGACAATGTTATTCAGATGAATGAATTGGCAATGACTACCACTCAGCCAGAAGCCATTAACACTGTTTTTAATACAGCCTTTGGAGACCGTAATACATTGAATGATCTTGTGGGTTATTTGAAAGCCTATTTAGGAGAATATGATGAAAGCATCAAAAACATTCCTATTGAATATGGTCCCAATCGCGCGGGCGACATACCTCATTCGTTGGCTAGTATTGATAAGGCACAAAGACTGTTAGGGTATGCTCCTCAATTTTCTCTACAACAGGGCTTAAAAGAAGCGGTGGGTTGGTATTGGGAGCATTTGAAATAGTGACTTTCTGAGTTGTGAGTTTTCTGTTATGAGTTTTTGGGTGTATGTGTAGTATTTGTAGACGGAAAGAAAGCGAATTTGAGTTAAGAGTCAGAAGTATAGTAGTTAGCCTATAGTAATTTGAATGCTGCTGCTAGAAAGTTCACTGATTGATGGTTGATAAGTGAAAGATAAAAATAAAAAACAAACCAAAAAATAAAAATGTCAATTACAAAAATATGTTGCATAGGTGCCGGATATGTCGGAGGACCTACGATGGCGGTTATTGCGCAAAAATGTCCACAGATTCAAGTCACTGTGGTGGATTTAAATCAAGAAAGAATTGCAGCTTGGAATAATGAAGATGTAACTACTATTCCAATTTATGAGCCAGGATTGGCTGAGATTGTGGCAGAAGCTCGAGGACGTAATTTGTTTTTCTCAACCGATGTTGAAAAAGCAATCGACGAAGCGGAAATGATTTTTATTTCGGTGAATACACCAACTAAAACCTACGGAAAAGGGAAAGGAATGGCTGCCGATTTGAAATTCATTGAGTTGTGCGCGCGTCAAATCGCTAAAGTGGCCAAGGACAATAAGATAGTGGTTGAAAAATCGACTTTGCCAGTTCGAACAGCTGAAGCACTTAAAAGTATTTTAGACCATACAGGTAATGGGGTGCAATTTCAAATTTTATCCAACCCTGAATTTTTAGCAGAAGGAACAGCTGTAAGCGATCTTTTGGCTCCAGACCGTATTCTAATTGGTGGTGATACTACTCCAGAAGGAGAAAAAGCCATTCAGTCTTTAGTAGCCGTGTATGCGAATTGGGTAGCCCCTGAAAAGATTTTGACCACCAATGTTTGGTCTTCTGAATTGTCAAAATTAACGGCCAATGCTTTTTTAGCACAACGAATTTCTTCCATCAATGCGATGTCCGAATTGTGCGAACAAACAGGTGCCGATGTGAATGAAGTTGCTAGAGCTATAGGAATGGATAGCAGAATAGGTCCCAAGTTTTTGAAAGCCTCTGTAGGTTTTGGAGGCTCTTGTTTTCAAAAGGACATTTTGAATTTGGTGTATATTGCCAAATCCTATGGGTTACAAGAAGTAGCCGATTATTGGGAGCAGGTTATCATTATGAATGATCATCAAAAAAGACGTTTCTCCAATAAAATAGTACAAACATTATACAATACAGTAGCCGATAAAAAAATTGCTCTTTTGGGATGGGCATTTAAGAAAGACACGAATGATACAAGAGAATCTGCAGCGATTTATGTAGCTGACGATTTGATTAATGAAGAAGCCCGACTTACGGTATATGATCCTAAAGTTTCATTTTCTAAAATTCTTTCTGACTTGGATTATTTAGAATCAAGAACCCCAGCCCAAAATAAAGAGCACATAGCTTCGGCAGCTAACGCGTATGAAGCTTGCCAAAATGCCCATGCTATTGCCATCCTAACCGAGTGGGATGAATTTAGAAGTTATGATTGGCAAAAAATCTATGATAGTATGCAAAAACCAGCCTTTGTTTTTGATGGACGTAATATTTTAGATGCCGATCAAATGAAAGCCATTGGTTTTGTTTATTTAGGAATAGGGGCTTAGAAATCATAGTTGGTTTATGGTTTGTTGTTTATAGTTTGTTGTTGATTAAAAATTTAACCGCAGGGTTCGCCAAGGGTAAAACAAGGTTCGCTAGGGTATAGTGTTGTGAGGTTTCTGATTAATCGTTTAACTGTTTAATTGTTTAATCGATTAATTGTTTTTAATCTTTAGTAATGAACTTTAATTAATTGCCCTCTCAAAGATTAACCTTTAAGCCTTGAGCTATTACCCTTTTAGTTGGTAAGAAGCGATGAAGCTTTGTGTTGTATTGCGTAATCCTTTGCGAACCCCACGGTTATCTTTTTTATATTAGCCAAGTAGGTTTCAATGTTTCGGATTGTTTCTTATTATCCTGAAGATTTGAAAAACTACAAAAAATATTAGAATTCAGTATAGCAAGGAAAAAGAGACGTAATAAATTATTTCAAATACGATTTGATTTTGCGTGGTACTCTCGTCTAGAGAAGGGCTGGGGGTGTTTTTTTGAATTGTTGTGTTTTTATTAAGAATTCGTAAAACTTTTTCCATCCTTTAGATACGGAGAAACTAGTCGTGACGCTTCGAGTTCTTTTTAACCCAAAGTCTCTTCGTTAAACGGAACAACAAACCTAAGCTATAAACATCAAAAAATTAGCCATAAACAACCAATAATATGCCATAAACGACAAACACGCTGCTAATGACTAACAATCAATAACCCATCACTAAAACTAGTGATTTTTTAATTTTATTTTTAGGTATTATAGAGTGTTTAGTGCTTCAAAAACAGTAGCTTGTATTTCAAGTGTTTGGGATACCACCTTTTGTTTTTTTTACTACTTTTAATTACGAAGCATAGCTGTTTAGTTTTTGTTATATTTGCAATCCGAACAACGATGAGTAGACACTTGTTGGTTTTAAAATAAGTAGTGCATTGGATACAGAAATAAAAATTGCCGTAATCGGTCTAGGATATGTGGGATTGCCATTGGCTAGACTTTTTGCTACTCAATATCCCGTAGTTGGATTTGATATCAATGAGAATCGAATTTCCGAATTACGACAAGGTACTGATAGTACTTTAGAAGTAGCCGACGCAGTTCTTCAAGCTGTTTTAGTTTCAGACTTCGACTCCGCTAACAAAGGGTTGTTGTGTTCTTGTGATATAGCGGCAATTCAAGATTGTAACTACTATATTGTTACGGTACCCACTCCCGTAGATAAAAACAATCGGCCTGATTTAACGCCTTTATACAAATCCAGTACTACTGTTGGTAAAGTTTTGAAAAAAGGAGATGTCGTTATCTATGAGTCAACAGTTTATCCAGGGGTAACTGAAGAAGAATGTGTGCCGGTATTAGAAGAAATATCAGGTTTGCAATTTAATGTAGATTTTTTTGCAGGCTATTCTCCTGAACGCATTAATCCAGGTGATAAAGAACATACTGTAGAAAAAATTTTAAAAATCACCTCTGGATCTACTCCAGAAATAGGTCAAAAAGTAGATACCTTGTATCGATCAGTTATCTTGGCTGGCACGCATTTGGCACCTTCTATCAAAGTAGCCGAAGCCGCTAAAGTTATCGAAAATTCGCAACGTGATATCAATATTGCTTTTGTAAACGAATTGGCTAAAATCTTCAATTTATTGGATATAGATACTGCTGAGGTCTTAAAAGCAGCAGGTACCAAATGGAATTTCCTACCCTTCAAACCTGGTTTGGTAGGTGGTCATTGTATTGGGGTTGACCCTTATTATTTGGCACAAAAAGCGCAAGAGAAAGGCTATCATCCTGAAATTATTTTGGCTGGTCGTCGTTTGAATGACAGTATGGGGGAATATGTGGCGGCTCAAGTGGTAAAATTGATGATTAAAAAAGGGGTGACGATTAATGGTGCCAACTTGTTATTGTTAGGAATCACTTTCAAAGAAAATTGTCCAGATGTTCGCAACACCAAAATCGTAGATGTGGTTCGTGCTTTTGTAGATTATGGCATTCAGGTTACAATTTATGATCCTTGGGCGAATCCCGAAGAAGTAAGGCATGAATACGGATTGACTACCATAAACAAATTACCTGAAACTACTTTTGATGCTATCGTTTTAGGCGTAGCACACCAAGCTTTCTTGGATATGAACTACGTAGCTTTGAGAAATGAAAAAAGTGTGTTGTACGATGTGAAAGGGGTGCTGGAAATACTTGTGGATGGGAAGTTGTAAGGGGAGGTAGTTGTTGGTTGTCAGTTATCAGTTAATCACTTAAAAGTAATTAGCTGTAAATTTAGACGATTAACCAATTAAACAAAATACAAAAATATAGTAAAAATGAAAAAAATATTGATTACGGGAGGAGCAGGATTTATTGGGTCGCATGTGGTACGTCGATTTGTTACTAATTATCCTGACTATCATATTTTTAATTTAGATGCGTTGACGTATGCTGGTAATTTAGAGAATATCAAGGATATTGAAAAAGCATCGAATTACACTTTTGTAAAAGGGGATATCACTGATGAGGTGTTCATTAACGAATTGTTTGCTACTCATCAATTTGATGGCGTTTTGCATTTGGCTGCAGAATCGCATGTAGATCGATCGATTACGGATCCTTTGGCTTTTGTAAAAACGAATGTTTTTGGCACTATGATTTTGCTTAATGCAGCTAAAAACCAGTGGAAGGACAATTTTGAAGGCAAGCGTTTTTATCATATTAGTACCGATGAGGTATATGGTACTTTGGGAGCAGAAGGACTTTTTACTGAGACTACTCCTTATGATCCCAATTCGCCTTACTCTGCTTCAAAAGCTAGTTCAGATCACTTCGTTCGTGCTTACGGAGAAACGTATGGACTGCCCTATGTGTTGACCAATTGTTCTAACAATTACGGGCCCTATCATTTTCCTGAAAAATTGATTCCGCTTTTTATTAATAATATCATTCATAATAAACCTTTACCAGTTTATGGCGATGGGAATTATACTAGAGACTGGTTGTTTGTCAAAGATCATGCTGTTGCGATTGATTTGGTTTTTCACAAGGGGAAGAATCACGAAACTTATAATATCGGTGGTTTTAATGAATGGAAAAATATTGACTTAGTGAAAGTGCTTTGTCGAATCATGGATGAAAAATTAGGACGCCAAGAAGGGACTTCTCAAAGGTTAATTACCCACGTAAAAGATCGCCCAGGGCATGATTTACGTTACGCTATTGATGCTAGTAAAATTAACCAAGAATTAGGATGGAAGCCTTCAGTTACGTTTGAAGAAGGATTAGAACAAACAATTGATTGGTACTTGAGTAATCAAGAGTGGTTGAATAGTGTGACTTCTGGAGCCTACGCATCCTATTATGAAAAGCAGTATTTGTAGGTAGAAATAGTGAAAAGAGAATTGTTAGAAGTGAATAGTGATTTGACATTTTTTGGTAATAGATCAAATTGAAGAAGTTGCTTAAGCCAACACCAAACACCAAAGGCCTAAAAAGATGAATTGGTACGTACTCTATACAAAGCCCAAATGGGAGAAGAAGGTGGCTGATAAGTTGAAGGAGATGGGAATTAAAGCCTATTGTCCTACTACTTTTCGAGTACGGCAATGGAGTGATCGCAAGAAAAAAGTAGAAATGCCGTTGTTTTCTTCTTATGTTTTTGTTCAAATAGAAGAGAGGGAGCGGAATGCTGTTTTTGCTGTATCTGGGGTGATTCGCTATTTGTTTTGGTTAGGTAAGCCCGCCATCGTTAGGGACCAAGAGATACAGGCTATTCAGCAATGGCTTTCAGAACCTAATTCTTTTGATGTTGAAGTCCGAACTTGGCAAGCTGGAGACCGTGTGGTGTTAGAGCAAGGAGTGTTTAAAGACCAACTAGCGGTAGTACAAGAGGTGAAAAGTTCTAGTTATGTGCTGATTTTGGAAGCCTTGGGATGTGTGTTACGAGTAGAGCGCAAGGGGGGGATTGGTTAGTCGTTTAGGGTTTAGCTGTCTAGGGTTTAATTGTTTAAAGATCAGAATATTGATGAATACTATGATAATTGGTTAACCCGTTCAACGATAAATTAATAAAGCAATAAATCCAATTAATCACTTAGAAAATTCAACACTAAGTCTTTAAAAAAAGTTATAATTTAAGTTTTTAATAAGACTACAATTCTTGTTTATTTATCTTAAATTCGCAAAAAAAAATTGAATAGGGAGTCTTTTATGGGACTCACAGTGGCGAAGCCATGGAAAAAATATACTTTTTGTTATGAAAAAAATACTATTTGTTGTTGTTTTTGTTCTAGGTGCATTTAATACTCCTTTCTTATTGGCACAGGATCTGTTGAAAAGTCAGGATTTGAGTACGTTGAAGGTAGATTATTTGACGGATGCAGATATCGCAAAAATTAAAGGACAATTGCAAGCTAATAATGTTACTATTGAGCAAGCAGAACCTATGGCTTTGGCCAAAGGAATGTCTGCGGCAGAGTTTGCCAAATTAAAAACACGATTAACTGCGAATACCCCTGTAACTACAACACTTAGAAAAGAGGGAACGGACAAAAAAGTTTTTTTACGTGAACAAGAGACTTATACGAACAAAAAAGTTAAGGATACATTGAATGCCTTAGTTTTTGGTTCGGAGTTGTTTGATAATCCTACCTTGAATTTTGAACCCGATTTGAAATTAGCGACTCCTGTGAATTATGTATTAGGACCAGGAGATGAGTTGCAAGTAAGTGTTTATGGTATTCAGGAATTTAACGCCAGTATACCAGTAAGTGTTGAAGGAAAAGTGAGCATACAATATATAGGACAAATCGCGGTTTCGGGTTTAACCATCGAAGCGGCTACTCAAAAAATACGTGCTGCCATTGCAAGAGTATACAGTACGGTTGCTTCAGGTCAATCACAAGTAGGGGTGAGCTTGAGCCGTATTCGTACCATCAAAGTAACGTTGATTGGTAGCAAACAACCTGGTAATTACTCGGTTTCTTCATTGGCTACTGTCTATAATGCCTTGTATTTAGGTGGTGGGCCCTCAAAAAATGGTAGTTATCGTAACATAGAGTTAATCAGAAACAATAAAGTATATCGCAATATAGACATCTACCGCTTTTTAGTGAATGGGAACCAATCCGACAATGTTGGGTTAAAAGACAATGATGTCATTCGTATTCCCGCTTATACCAAACGGGTGACTATCGAAGGCGAGGTGAAACGTCCTGGTATTTTTGAATTGAAAGCAGGAGAATCTTTTAGTGATTTGTTGCGCTTTGCTTCTGGTTTTACGGATGTCGCCTATACAGCTTCGGTAAATGTTTTACAAAAAACCAGTAAGGAGTTCAAGGTCAAAGATGTCAAAGCTAACGAGTTTTCTATTTATAAGCCTTTGGCAGGCGATGTATTTAAAGTGACTAAAATTTTGAATCGTTTTGAGAATCGTATCAAAATTGAAGGAGCGGTATTTAGACCTGATACATATTCTTACTATAACGGAATGCATATAGCCGACTTAGTGGCTCAAGCCGATGGTCTGAAAGAAGATGCATATAAAAACCGCGCAACAATTGTACGATTGAAATCGGATTTGACTACGGAGATCGTGAATGTAGATTTGGGTAAAGCTTTAGCAGGTGATGATTTGGCGAATCTTCCGTTACAAAAAGAGGATATTGTTACGGTGTATTCTATTTTAGATTTTAAAGAAGATTATACTATTTCTATTGAGGGTGAAGTAAAAAAGCCAGGGACTTATGATTATTATGACAAATTATCGCTGAATGATGTAATTGTGCAAGCGGGTGGCCTTACAGGAGCGGCTTCTAAACGTGTAGAAATTGCCAGAATGATTAAATCGGAGTTGGAAGATGTTAATTATCCTAATCGTGTAGAGTTATTTGATTTTGAAATCAGTACAGATTCTAACGAACAATTGAAAAATTTTCAATTGCGTCCTTTTGATGTGATCAATATCCGAAGAGTAGCAGTATACGAAAAGCCGCAACAAGTAAGTGTTAAAGGGGCCGTGAATTATACCGGAAAGTATGCTTTAGTACAAAAGAAAGAAAAGATATACGACATCATTCAGAGAGCGGGAGGCTTGTCTTCTTTGGCAGACCCTAATGGTGTGAAAATCAAGCGCCCTATCCAAGCAAAACAAATAGAAGATTTAGAAAATATCAATTTGAATTTGGGTAAAAAAGACAGTATTCAAAATAAATTAGAGAATAAACTAAAAGAAGAAGTACATTTTGCTACGATACCAGTAGATTGGAAAGCGATTCTTAAAAAACCAGCCAGTACTTCCAATGTTACCTTGTTGCCAGAAGATGAAATTGAAGTTTCTTTTTTAAGTGAAAGTGTTAAAGTAACTGGAAATGTCTTATTGACTTCGGAAATCCCTTATGAAAGAGGACGTGGGTTTGCTTATTATTTAGATGCTGTTGGGGGTACCGATGCTAAGGCTTGGAGGAAAAAATCCTATGTAATTTACCCCAATGGAAAAGCGGCTGTTACTGGAAACTTTTTATTGTTTAGAACCTACCCGAAAGTTTTGCCTGGGTCTCAAATCGTAGTACCTGAAAAGCCAGAAACTAAGAAAATGACTACTGGAGAATGGGTGAGTATAGGAAGTGTGATCAGTAGTTTAGCTTTGTTGATTGTGACGGCGTTTAAGTAAAGCTCAGTTATCGGTTATCATTCATCGGTTGCCTGTTTTCAGTAGTCTGTTTTCAGTTGTCAGTTATGAGTTCTGATTTGAGAAGTCTCAAGAATAGTGCATAAAGAATATTGAATTCAAAAGATAAATAAATCGCGATGCATTGCAGTCCTACTCCCCTCTTGAGAGGGGCCGGGGGTGTGTTTTTAAAGTTAGCCTCTAGACTCCGCCCGAGATGACAATGGAAAATAGAACATTGAGAGTAGAACATTGAGAGTAGAACATAGAACGTAGAGCATAGACGTAGTTTTCGTTTTACCCTAGCCCTAAAGGGACCCGAAAAAAAGTGAGCAGTAAGCAGTAACAAGTGTTCAGTTATTGCAACCCTAGACGGAGCTGAAGACTTGATAGTGTAGGGGGTAGTAATAAATAATAAGATTAATATAAAGTAGGTTAAAGTTGAATCAGTTAACGTTTAATTGTATAGTCAACTAAACAGTTAACCCATAACCGATAACAGATAACTGAAAACAGACAACCGACAACTGAAAACGGATAACCTCCATTTTTTATATGAATAATGAAATAGTCATCTACCAATCAGAAATGCTTTCAAACCATATAGAGGTTAGGGTTGAAGGCGAAACGGTTTGGTTGAATCGACTTCAACTTGCTGATTTGTTTGATCGTGATGTAAAAACTATTGGCAAACATATCTCTAATGCTTTGAAAGAAGAACTTGAAGGGATTGCAGTTGTCGCAAAATTTGCGACAACTGCAAGTGATGGTAAAACCTATCAAGTAGCATATTATAACTTGGACATGATTGTGTCTTTAGGGTATAGAGTGAAATCAAATAGAGGTGTTCAGTTTCGCATTTGGGCAAATAAAATTCTGAAAGAGTATCTTCTGAAGGGATATGCTATAAATAGCAGAATCGAACAACTAGAGAAAAAGGTAAATTCACTTGAAATTAAGAATGGTGAGTTTGAGTTAATTTTAAACACTAATTTACCTCCCAGTCAAGGCGTTTTCTATGACGGTCAAATATTCGACGCTTATGAATGGGTTGCCAAAATTATTAAATCGGCTAAAAAGTCGATTGTCTTAATAGATAATTATTGCGACGAAAGTGTACTGTTACTATTGTCGAAAAGGGCAGCGAGTGTTAGCGCTATGATATATACTCATAAAATTGACCCAACGCTACAACTGGATATAGATAAACACAACCAACAATATAATCCTATAAGCATTCAAGTTTTCAAAAAGGCACATGATCGTTTTTTGATCATAGATAATGAGGAGTTGTATCACATAGGTGCTTCGTTAAAAGACTTAGGGAAAAAATGGTTTGCTTTTTCAAAGTTGAATGTGAATCCAGCAGTGTTGTTAGGGAAGCTGTAAATTAGAAATTAGAAGGCAGATTTGAGAAGGCAGATTTGAGAAGGCAGAAATAAGAAGTTAGAAATAAGAAATTATAAAGCATAAAGCAGGCTCAAGAAGTTTAAAGAGTGGTCAGTGATCAGTTTAGAGTGTTCTGGGTATTGGTTTTGTTCTAAAGAGTTATTAGGATTTTAGGGAACGAAATTTAATTACAGAAAGTGTAGTGTTAACCTGAACGAGCTCCCCTCTTCAGAGGGGCCGGGGGTGTGTTTTTAAAGTTAGCCTCTAGACTCCGCCCGAGATGACAATGGAAAATAGAACATTGAGAGTAGAACATTGAGAGTAGAACATAGAACGTAGAGCATAGACGTAGTTTTCGTTTTACCCTAGCCCTAAAGGGACCCGAAAAAAAGTGAGCAGTAAGCAGTAACAAGTGTTCAGTTATTGCAACCCTAGACGGAGCTGAAGACTTGATAGTGTAGGGGGTAGTAATAAATAATAAGATTAATATAAAGTAGGTTAAAGTTGAATCAGTTAACGTTTAATTGTATAGTCAACTAAACAGTTAACCCATAACCGATAACCGAAAACGGACAACCGAAAACAGATAATCGACAACAGATAACTGAAAACAGACAACCGACAACCGATAACCGAAACCGGCAACCGAAAACCGATAAAACGGAATTATGGAAGAAAATATACATAACAACAACGACGAAATATCGTTAAAAGAATTACTCGAAAAAGGCAAAGAGTGGTTTCACTACTTGCTCTCACAATGGAAAATCATTGTATTGGCAGGAATTATTGGTGGGGTACTAGGGCTTACTTATTCGTTTACTAAAAAGCCTGTTTATACCGCGACTTTGTCTTTTGCTTTAGAAGATGAAAAAGGTGGGGGTCTAGGTGGTGCTTTGGGATTAGCGAGTTCTTTTGGTATAGATTTAGGAGGAGGTGGAGGAAGTATGTTCACAGGTTCTAACTTAACGGAGCTATTTAAATCCCGAGCGATGGTAGAAAAAACCTTGTTGAGTACCGTACCCGATGCTGATGGAAAACCCATTACTTTGGCGGAGTTGTATATTAAAAACAATGAATGGCGAGACAAATGGGAAGGCAAACCCAAATTAGCCAAACTACAGTTTTTGCCCAACGTAAAACGTACTTACTTTACTAGAGTACACGATAGTATTTTAGGGGTAATGTATGATAACCTGTCTAAAACAAGTTTATCCGTAGCGCAGAAAGATAAAAAAATTGCTATTATTAGCATAGATGTGAATGATAACAATGAATTATTCGCCAAGCAGTTTTGCGAAAATTTAGCCAAAACAGTTTCAGATTTTTATGTCACGACCAAAAGCAAAAAAGCCAAAATGAACATGGATATTTTGGTGCGCCAAACCGATTCTATACGCGGGGAATTGAATGGTGCTATTACCGGAGTAGCGGTAGCCAATGACAATACCTTCAACTTAAATCCAGCCTTAAATGTACGCAGAGCACCTTCTGCCCGCCGACAAGTGGATGTGCAAGCGAATACGGCTATACTAACAGAACTCGTTAAACAAACGGAATTGGCCAAAGTAACTTTACGTAAGGAAACACCTTTAATACAAGTGATCGATCGACCAATTTTACCTTTGAAAAAGGAAAAGTTTGGAAAAGCCAAAGGATTAGTGATGGGAGGATTTTTGGCTGGTTTTTTGACCGTTTTGGGTTTGATTGTGAGACGTGTTTTTAAAACTTTAATTTAAGATAAAGGTTATTTTATAGTAAAATAAATGAAAAATTACACTTTAAAAGTTCACGATATAAAAAAAGAAACAAAAGACACTATTACAATTTGTTTCAAGCAACCTGGTCTTAAGAAAATTAAATACCATGCTGGTCAATATCTTACTTTGTCAACTAGAATTAACGGTAGAAAATACACCAGACCCTATTCTTTTTCTTCGGCACCCTCTGTGGATTCTTTTTTAGAAACGACTATTAAGCGAGTGCCTAATGGTATTTTTTCTAATCATATTCATGATACTTTACAAGTGGGTGATATTGTTGAAGTTATGGAGCCCATGGGAGATTTTGTTTATACGCATGATGAGTTTTTTAATTCAATTTATTTTTGGGGAGTTGGCAGTGGTATTACACCTTTAATCTCCATTATAAAGGAAGTTTTAATTTCAAATCCACAGGCTCAAGTATACCTTATTTATGGGAATAAGAATTTTGAATCCACAATTTTTTTAGATTTGATTAATGAGTTACTGAAAAAGTATCCTGAAAATTTAAAAGTATGGCATTTCCATACCTTATACAATCATGACGAGCATTATCATATTGTAAATAGTGGTAGAATTAACATTGAATTCATTTTGGATTTACTTCAAGACAAGGATGTTAAACAGACAAAACATTACATTTGCGGTCCAATTGATTTGAAAAACACGATCAAAGAAGCTTTGGGAGGTTTAAATTGCCCAAAAGAAAATATTTTTTCAGAAGATTTTGAATTAGTCAGAAATCCGAAAGATTTTGAAGATATTATAGCACATAATGTAAATATCCATTATCAAGGAAACAATACTAATGTTGCAGTTGAAAAAGGGAAAAGTGTTTTGGAAGCTGCGTTGGATGCTGGAATTGAATTGCCGTATTCTTGTCAAACAGGAAGCTGTAATACCTGTAAAGGGAAATTAGTGACTGGAGAATTGCGAATGATAGGCCTTTCAAAGGAAAGAGATGATTTAGAAAAAGAAGATTATTTATTGTGTTGCAGTTATCCTTTGACGGATAATATTTTGGTAGCTATTTAAAAGAACTCAGAGTAGATAGAATAGAGGTAGTTTTGTTGGATTAAACAACAAACTATAAACAACAAACTATAAACAACATATATGAAAGTAGTCATTTTTGCAGGTGGTTTTGGAACACGCCTGATGGAAGAAACAGAAGCAAGGCCCAAACCGATGGTGGAAATAGGAGGAAAACCTATTTTGTGGCATATCTTAAAAATGTACGAGCATTACGGGTATAATGACTTTGTGATTTGTTTGGGGTATAAAGCTACTTTTATTAAGGAATATTTTTATAATTATTATTTACACAATTCTGATGTGACTATCGAATTGGCGAATAATAATATCAAAGTGCATTATTCCGAAACGGAGTCTTTCAAAGTGACTTTGATTGACACAGGATTGCATACGAATACTGCAGGTCGTTTGAAACGTATCCAAAAATATGTAGAAGGTGAAACTTTTATGTTGACGTATGGTGATGGTGTAGCCGATGTTAATTTTACTGATTTATTGGAATTCCATCAATCTCATGGGCGATTGGCTACGTTAACTTCGGTACAAATACCGGGACGTTTTGGAAATTTAGACATCAATCCCTCTGGGGAAGTGGGTTATTTTAAAGAAAAACCTATGGGAGACGGTATGTGGATTAATGGTGGTTTTTTTGTTTTGGAACCTGGAATTTTTAAGTATTTGGAAGGAGATGTAACCGATGTTCAGTGGGAGAAAGGACCGTTAGCAGAAATAGCAAGCAATAATCAGTTGGCAGCTTATAAACATCACGGTTTTTGGAAATGTATGGATGCCTTAAGAGATCGACATGAGTTAGAAGAATTGTGGAGTTCAGGAAAAGCGAAGTGGAAAACGTGGTAAAAGCCCCCTAACCCCCGAAGGGGGAATAGAAGTGCATAATGTAAATTGTATGTTGTAATTTTATAATTTCAAAATTTAATTTTATCAAAAATGGGAGAACTAATAAAAAATATTGAAGAAATAAAATCTTTGTTTCCTGAGGAATGGGTTTTGATTGGTAATCCAAAAATGGATAAGTCTGAATTACATGTTCTTTCAGGTGTTCCAATACTACATAGTAAAGATAAAAAGGAAGTTTGTTATTTAGGCAAGACCAAAACAGCAGATTTCGAAACTGTTACGATTGTTTTTACAGGGGTAAAAACGGCAACAAGGGCTTTAACAGGGATTTTTAAAAGGCACTAATATGACATTTAGTTTCGAAAGAATGGCCGATAGTGGTTTAATTGTTGTTGCTGTTACTCTTGATGGAAAAGGAAAACTTAGAATGATTTTAGATACAGGTTGTTCCAATACAACTATAGATAGTAATGCATTGTATTTATTGGGATATGAGTTGAAGGATGCTCTAGAAATCGTTGAGATAGAAACGGCTAATGGTATTGTGGAATCTGAAATTTTTGAGATAACTACGATTGATTCCTTAGGGATAACTCATGCGAAATTAAAAATACAGGTTTATGATTTTTTATCACATGGTATTTTTTCTAACTACGATGGTCTTTTAGGATTGGATTTCTTAGAAGGAAAAAAATTTTGTATCGATACTCATTTAAATAAAATTACAATTCAACATGTTTAAAAAACTACAACAAACCTACCAAGGCAAGAAAGTATTCCTTACTGGGCATACTGGTTTTAAAGGCGCTTGGATGCTAAAGACTTTATCTTTGTTAGGCGCTGAGGTGAAAGGATTTGCTTTAGCCCCGCAAACACCAAACGATTTGTATCACTTGATTGATGGGGATGCGATTTGTGATTCTGTAATTGCTGATTTGAGAGATAAACAGCATTTAGAAGCCGAAATCCTCTCGTTTCAACCCGATTTTGTATTTCATTTAGCCGCACAACCTTTGGTACGTTTGTCTTATGAAATTCCTTCTGAGACTTTTATGGTCAATGCCATAGGAACCGCTCATGTGTTGGATGCGGTTCGTTTATTGGACAAGAAATGTGACCTTGTTTTAATCACTACAGATAAAGTATACCACAACAACGAATGGTTGTATCCTTACCGAGAAAATGATCGTTTGGGAGGGTATGACCCGTACAGTGCCAGCAAAGCCTGTACCGAATTGGTGATTGATTCGTACCGTTCCTCATTTTTTAATACAAAGGCATACCCTACACATCAAAAAGCGATTGCAGTAGCAAGAGCGGGTAATGTAATAGGTGGAGGCGATTGGTCGCAAGACCGTTTGATCCCCGATATTGCCAAAGCATTTGCAATTGAAAAGCCAGTAGTAATAAGAAATCCGCTATCAGTAAGACCTTGGCAACATGTTTTGGAGCCCGTAATTGGATATTTATTGTTAGGAGTCCATTTAGCTGTTGAACCCTTGCAATTTAGTCAAGCTTATAATTTTGGGCCACATTTATCTGATGCGCTTCCCGTAGAAGAAATGCTAAAACTGGCTATTGAGAGTTGGGGAAGAGGTGAATATATAATAGAATATGCGGAAAATCAACCTCATGAAGCGGGATTGTTGAAATTAGACATTAGCAAGGCTAATAATGAATTAAAATGGCAGCCTACAATGAATGCCCAACAAGCGGTTAGTATGACTATGGATTGGTATGCAGAGTTTGAAAGGGACAAAGTAAATATTTCTGAATTCACAACTAAGCAGATAAAAGAATTTATTTTTTAAAGATGACTGCAAATTTAATAATAAAAGAAGATTTGATGACAATCTATAATTCAAATATAGATTGGACACAATTTTTCAATACTACAACCCTGATTACAGGTGCCAATGGTTTTTTACCTGCTTACATCGTAGAGTCATTGTTATATTTAAATTTTATTAATCCTAAAAATAATGTCAAAATCATTTGTCTAGTAAGAAGTATTGATAATGCTAGGATTAGATTTGCTGATTATGTTGAGGATTCTAACATAGAATTTATTGTTCAAGATGTTTCAGATTCAATAAATTTAACAAAAAAAGTTGATTATATAATTCATGCAGCAAGTCAGGCTAGTCCTAAATTTTATGGCATCGACCCTGTCGGAACATTAAAAGCTAATGTTTTAGGGACTATGAATTTATTGAATTTTGCAAAGAATAATAAAATTAAATCATTTTTATATTTTAGTTCTGGAGAAGTTTATGGCGAACTAGAATCAGAACAAATTCCAATGAAAGAAGATACGTATGGTTACATTAATCCCACAAATGTTAGATCTTGTTATGCTGAAAGTAAGCGTATGGGAGAGAATATTTGTGTAAGTTATCATCATCAATTTGGTGTCGCTGCTAAAATTGTTAGACCATTTCATACTTATGGTCCCAAAATGAAATTGGATGATGGGAGGGTTTATGCCGATTTTGTATCAGATATTTTAAATGGACAAGATATTTGTATGCATAGCGATGGAACAGCAGCAAGAGCTTTTTGTTATTTGACAGACGCCACAGTAGGTTTTTTAAAGATTCTCCTTGAGGGAAAAAATGGTGAAGCTTATAATGTTGGAAATCCCAATGAGGAACATAGTATTTTGGAATTAGCAGAGATGTTAGTTACTTTATATCCTGAGAAAGGACTAAAAGTAATCAAACAATTAAATAAAGAGATGGTTGATCACTTAATCATTGAACATAAAGAAAACCAAATCATTTTATGTGATGAATTGGATCGAGATACACAATTGTATTACTACAATAAGCTTGTATCTTTTAGCGACAACTATGTTTTACTTGTTTCTAAACAAAAAGATAATTATCGTTTTATGACCAACTCTAAAGATATATTCTTACAACTCAAAGAAAAACATCAAGTTCGTGGTGGAGGAAAAAATGATTTCTTTCAAGGAACGCTAGATACAGTTAATGAGCAGCTATTTGATTAGCTGCTCATATTTTTTGTATAGCAAGCGTATTTAAAACCTCTGAAATCTCTTCTTTCGATAAACATACCATTCTATGATTGGCATCATAATAATCAAACTTTTTAATGAAGCTCATTAAATCACGATACTTCACAAGGCTGTCATTCATAAATACATACCATTCTTCTATCCCTTCAATTTGATTCAATACCACATAAGGCTCTACCGGAAGAATCGTTAGTATATCAGCTCCTAGTGCATACATACCAATTCTTCTACCATGTACATTATAGATTCTTGGCGTGGCATAATATGCATCCAAAGCTTGTTGATTATGTAGATATTGACCAAACAAATCTAAATCTGTACCAAAATCATTCAATTCATTTTCAACAGATTGATAGTTTCTTTCATCTATTGTTAACATTCTCTCTATCAATTCAATAAAGTCTTCATATTTTTTATTAACTTTACATAACTTATCTATTGTCTTAAAATCTAATTCCTTAAATTTTGATTGAAATAGTATTTCACTCTCATAAGGATTTGATTTAAGTTTAATTATTCCTATTCCAAAAGACTCATTAAGCCTTTGCATCTCATCTTTTAAATTATCATTTATTTCTAATGCAACTAAATATCCATAATTTGACCAACTTGAATTTGATACTGCTTGGAAATAATATTTTTTAAGCTCATAATCTGTATTTATTTCTTTTTTTATTTCATAAGAAGTTAATTTAAAAGTATCTGATTTGTTTAGTATTTTCATAAATGCTTTATTGATTTTTGAAGTTAAATTTAAAAACTCAATTCCAATCATGTCAGGATGTATCCACTTTTGATGATCATCTTTAGAATTTTTTGATTCTTCATGCAAAATAGTTTTTGCATATATGTTTTTATTTTTAAGATAGCTACTAAGTAGTTTATGTAAATCTCTCTCATTATAAGTTTGTTTTTTAAGTAGTTGTTTAGGGTGAGCTTTTTCTATAATTTCAGAAGCAACATCATTGATATTTAAGTCTTCTTCAAATTTTGATAAATAATATAAATATGTAGATTTCTCTCCTTTTATTCTTTTAACTCTTTGATCATTTTTTCTAATAAAATCACCTAATAAAGCTGATATTGTTGAAGCTGGTGTTTTAGCATCCCCAAAATAGTAATAATTTTTCTCAATAATATGCTCATAAATTTCATTATGAGTTAAAATTTTTTGTAAATCTTCAAGACTTTTCAATATTGCTTCTTTTATCGTCATACTATCTCTTTTTTAATATTTTTATTATTTTATCAAATTTATATGACATAAACACTTTTATAATATATTTACAATCATTTAGAATCCAATACTTAAACCTAATTATCACCTATTCAATAAGCTATTAAGAAATCTATCCTATAATATAAGCTTCAAATTTTAAAGGCAAAACATGACAAATTCTATTAAAATATTTAACGCTTGTGAAAATAACTTAAAAAATATAAACCTAGAAATACCAAAAAATAAAC
>ERZ650302.51-NODE-51-length-49265-cov-10.084637_pt1 | contig 49265 bp, 47 predicted proteins | sample MGYA00376238_ERZ650302 | MGnify/ENA primary metagenome ERZ650302 (study PRJEB26733, sample SAMN07839298) | wastewater metagenome | biome: urban; feature: wastewater treatment plant; material: waste water | place: USA: North Carolina | collected 2016-04-28 ... | reverse complement strand
TAAAATAAATTTCTATGTTAAAAAAATTTTTATGAATTTCTAAAAAAAATCCATATTTATAATTTAAGGATACTTCATCATTATTGTTCACATATCCTTTTAATTTTTCTATATCGTGCTTCTTAGTTTCTAAATATCTATCAGTAACATTGTCATTTTTACATTTTTTTATTTCAAATACAATTAAGTTATTTGAATCTTCACCTCTTTTATGAACAATAATATCTGGAAATACTTTTCCTTTCTTACTTGTTTCAATAAAGACAATTTCTTTAGGACTTTTCATATTTCTATTATATTCACAATCAATATCATAGTCAGTAAATTGATTCTGCAAATATATAGCTAATTTATGTGTAATAGATCTTTCATTAACGTCATTATCTATTATATAATAATCTTTAAAGTAAAGTTCATTAATAGAGTCTAGCACTTTTTTCTTAATTTCTTCAAATTCTAATTCGTAGCAACTAACTCCCATCCCCTACAACTCCTTCAATCCTAATTCTCTTAGGTATTTATTTATTTCTACTGTTGTTTCCTTTATTTCCTCATCTAGTTTCTTTAGATTTGCATGTACTTCATCAATATCAATTTCTTCTTCTTCCTCAAATGTATCGACATATCTCGGTATATTTAAGTTGTAGTCATTCTCTTTTATTTCTTCTAATGTTGCAACATGTGAGTATTTCTCTATCTCTTCTCTTTTTTCATACGTTCTTACTATTTTCTCTATATTCTCATCTGTTAATATATTTTGATTCTTTGCTTTCTCAAATTCGTTAGATGCATCAATAAATAGAACGTTCTCATCTTTTTGTCTACATTTCTTAAATACTAATATACATGTAGGAATTGATGTTCCAAAGAATATATTTGATGGTAATCCTATTACTGCATCTAGATAGTTCTTCTCTTCAATTAGATATTTTCTTATTGCACCCTCTGCTGCTCCTCTAAACAATACACCATGTGGTAATACAACTGCCATAGTCCCACTATCATCCAATTGATATATCATGTGTTGAATAAATGCAAAATCTGCTTTTGATTTAGGTGCTAACTTTCCATATGCACTAAATCTTTCGTCATCCATGAATTTAACATCAGCTGACCAATTAGCACTATACGGAGGATTTGCTACAATCGCATCAAATTTCATATCTAGATGATGTGGGTTTTCTAACGTGTCACCTAGTCTTATATCAAAGTTTTTATATGACACATCATGCAGTAACATATTCATACGTGCTAAGTTATATGTCGTGGCGGTTAACTCCTCACCGTAATAGTTCCTTACATTTGCTTCTTTTCCTACTCTTAATAGCAATGAGCCAGATCCGCATGTTGGATCATAAACATTCTTTAAGTCTGTCTTACCTAATGTTACTATCTTTGATAAGATTCTCGATACTTGTTGTGGTGTATAGAATTCTCCTGCTTTTTTTCCTGCTGATGAAGCAAATTGAGATATTAGATATTCATATGCATCACCTAGAACATCAATTTCTGAGTCCTCATGCTCAAATGATATGTCATTAAGATTATTCATTACTTTTGATATAAGCATTGTTCTTTCTTTTACACTTTGACCTAATCTCGATGATGATAAATCCATATCATTGAAAAGATTCATGAAATCATCATTACTCTCAAACCCTACTGTAGATTCAGTTATCTTAGTTATTGCTTTTTGTAACATTTCAATATCAAATTTTCCTGCATCACCTTTTTTTATTTCATTAATTAATTCTGAAAACATGTATTTAGGCTCAATTATATATCCGACAGCTTGCATTAATTCTTCTTTTAATGATTCTTGCATCTCTGGATCTTTCCACCCATCAATATAAGTTAAATTATCATCTTTAAGCATTTTATTCGCTACTTTTTCAATTTTTTCTGATAAGTACTTATAGAATATTAGACTTAAAATATAGTTTTTGAATTCGCTTGCCTCCATGTTTCCTCTAAGATCATTTGCTATTGCCCATAACTTCTTATGTAATTCTGCTTGTTGAACTCTTGTCTTTTCTACAACTGTCATTTTTCCTCCTAATTTTCTATATTACTGAGTGTTAGAATATTTATCCACTGTTGATTTTATGAAATCTTCCAACAAGTTGGCTTTTCTTTTTTTCTCTTTAAAGCTTTCTCCATCAAATATAGCTAGCATTTCATCTCTTTTAAGATTTCCACTAAACTCATATTCTGCTAATTTTTCCTCAACACTATCTTTTTCTATACCTTCTTCTGATGCAAAGGAAATAATTTCTTTATTTCTTTGTTTTTCTTCAAATTCATCATATGCATTATCTACACTATCACTTTCATTTAGTGTTGGGATTACTTTATCTAAGAACTCTCTTATAAGATCAACTTTAAGACGTAACTCTTTACTATCAGCTTTTTCAAGTTGTTTTTTGATCTCTTTTATTCCTCTATCTCTTTCACTTACATCAGAAAGATCAAGATGTCTCATTAGATTCATAATATAACCAACATTAATAATATCAGTGTATAGCAATTCTATAGAAAAATCAATGTCCGCAAGTACTGATACTTTATCTTTACTTTTCATTTTTTCTAAATTATCATGTATTGCAAAATACTTACTCTTATAATCTTCAAATGTTTGCTCATCAATCCCTAGTTTTTCTTCATTAAATTCAAATTCTGTAAAACTTTTCAATCTAAGTATTAGCTTTGATATTTCTCTAAATGCTAACACAAATTCTCTTTGCTCTTCATCACTCTCTAATTCATCCACTTTTTCAGGTGATGGAGCAATTGCTAATAAATCTAACAATCTCTTCTTAAATGCTTCTATATACTTATCATAACTTAACATAAGCACTATATCTGTATTATCTTCATTTGAGAAAAGTTGTATTGCTTTATCAGTATTCTCTTTTAGATTTCTGTAACAAACAATATTCCCATATGGCTTTGTTTGTTTCTCAACCCTATTAGTTCTTGAGTATGCTTGTATAAGATTATGATATTGTAAATTACGGTCTACGTATAGCGTATTTAGAGTTTTACTATCAAACCCTGTCAAGAACATGTCTACAACCAAAAGAATGTCTATTTGGGCAGTTTTGACCTTCTTAGACACATCTGCGAAGTAGTTCTTAAATAGATCCGTGTTATATTTTGTATCAAATATCTTATTATAATCTGATATTATTCTCTCTAAACTATCTCTTGAATGTTCGCTATCGATTCCTTTACTTTCTTCATTTGCTCCAAAAGTATATATTCCTGCTATTTTTAAGTCATTATCAATACTTCTAAATATATCATAATATTTTACTAGCATATCAATTGATTGTACAGTTAAAATAGCCGTATACTCTTTATTTCTAGTTTTAGAATCATGCTTTGAAATTATATGTCTAACTATACTCTTTATTCTCTCATCTGCCATCCATACTTCATCAGTATCAATAGCTTCTGCTTTTGTTTGATCATTTTCATTTATATGTGACTTAAATGTACTAATGTATTCTACAGAAAATCCTAATACATTGCCATCTCTAATTGCATCTTTTATCAAATACTTGTGTAAACACTTTTCAAATATATCAGTTGTAACTCTTCCATCTTGTGATTTATTATCTGGAAATCTTGGTGTTCCAGTAAATCCAAAATATTGTGCATTCTCAAAATGATTTGCTACTATTTTGTGCATATCACCAAATTGTGTCCTATGACACTCATCAATTATGAATATTACTCTCTTATTTCTATAATCATCTAATATATGTGAGTTCATTTTTACTGCATTTGACATTTTTTGTATTGTTGTAACTATCAACTTTTTATTACTATCTTTTATTTGTTTTATCAATGATGATGTATTGTCGACCATATCAACAGAATCAGGTTCAAATTTATTGAACTCCGATATTGTTTGGCTATCTAAGTCACGTCTATCAACTAAAAAGAACACTTTTTCAATATTTGATTCATTTGATAATATTTGACTCGCTTTGAATGAAGTTAGTGTCTTACCACTACCTGTTGTATGCCATACATAGCCATTATTTCCAGTTTCTGTTGCTCTATCAACAATAGATTCAACAGCGTATACTTGGTATGGTCTCATTACCATGAGTTGTTTATCAGTTTCATTAATAACCATGTATCTTGCAATTATCTTTGCAATTCTACACTTTTCTAGAAAATCATATGTAAATTCTTCAATTCTATTTGTTCGCTTATTATTAACATCTGACCAATAAAACATTTGGCTCTTCAGTATTTCATTGTCACTATTAGAAAAATATCTTGTTTCTTGACTATTACTAACTACATATATTTGGATATAACGAAATAAACCTTTGTATGAATGTTTTCTATATCTATTAACTTGATTAAATGCCTCATTTATATCAATACCACTACGTTTAAGTTCAATCTGAACAACAGGTAAACCATTGATAAGAATTGTTACATCATACCTATTTTCATATTTTCCTTTCATAGTTATCTGGTTAGAAATTTGAAATTCATTCTTACACCATTTTACTATATCAAATAATTCAATATATACTTTAGTATTATCATCCCGAGTTAGTACGTGCTTGTCCCGTAATATCTTCGCACTTTCAAATATGCTTTTTCCATTAATCATAAGCAACAATCTTTCAAACTCTTTATCAGATAATTCAACACCATTTAGTCTTTCGATATTTCTTCTATTAACAATTTTTCTAAAATTAGAATGAAGTGCTTCTTCATCTTCAATTATAATCTTTTGATATCCCATATCTACTAATTGTGACATTAATTTCTCTTCTAATTTAGCTTCACTCTGGTATGACATTCTCCACACTCCTCTATAATCACTTTTTGTATTTTTCTCTTTCTTTTCTTCTATATTCTTCTGGCTCAATTGCATTAGGATTCTTCCATAATCCTAGTTTTCCTTCTTTAGCTTTTATTTGCAAGTCTCTTACTTTTGAATTCTTAGAGTCAAATGATTCATACCACCAGGCATTACCTGTCTGTACCATCATCTCGTTAACATTCATTCCGTCAATGTAGATTGTACCTAGCAATCTTCCATATTTATCATATGTTTTGCCTTTTACTATAATTACTTTATCTTTTATTAAACTCATTAAATATTCTTTGCTCTCTAATCCATATTCTTGAGTCTTTTCTGGCGCATCTACTCCAAATAATCTAACTTTTACTTTTTTATTTGTTTTATTATTAGTAACTGTTATTGTGTCTCCATCACTAATATATTTAACTGTATATTCCTCACTAATCACTCCACATGATATTTGAAATACAAGAAGAATTAAAATTATAATCTTTAGTACATTTTTCATTTGACCTCTTTTCTTTAATCAACTACTTTACTTAATTTTACACGTTCCACTTGTTTTATTGGTATCTTTTGTATTTTTATCATCTTTTTTCTGTACTTGTTTTTTTACTTTTTTCTCTTTTTTAGTGTCTTTTGCTGGCGTTGTCTGCTTTGTCTTATCACTATCAGCTGGTGCACAGTTGGTTTCTGCAGAAAAAGTCACCACACTTAAACACACAAGTACTACCATTACTATTAATTTCTTCATACCTGTTATTCTCCTTAATTATATTTATTATTTTATTTACCAATCATAATAACATTATACCTCATTTTTAATTATATTAGTAGAACAAAAAATTTATTTTTTAGAAATATAAAAAGCCCTAAATTTATCATCTAAGGCTTTACCTTTCGTGTTTTTGTATTTTCTTCATCAATAGTTTCTCTATTTTATCATATGTTTCCAAAACTATTTTATCTCCATCTATTTCTTTTAACTCATTGAACTTAAATTCATCCTCTAATAATAGTGCTAAAGAATCGAAGTTTTTATAGTCCATTTTTTCCTTGAATGAGTAAAGCATATCAACAGAAAACCCCTCTGGTGATTCGTTTAAATAGAAAGATAAGTCATAAAAGTCTCTTATTTTATCTCTATCATTAAATGCAATTATTTTCATCTTCAATATCTCTTCCAATGAGTACACATTGACTCCATTTATATTTTCATTCCTAGACGATTCCAATTGACCATTCTTATTATTCTCCTTAAAATATTTATCTGTAAACTCATATTTTATAAATTCTTCTATCCTTCGATTACCTTTTACTGCTTTTAAATATTCATACAATTCCTCTGACTCATTTTCTGTCAACAACTCATCTCTACATTTGTATAAAGAAGAAACTTGATAATCTTCAATTGTTAGAAGTAAATCAGCTATAGCTCTTGCAAAAGTAGATATATAAACTTCCTTTATTTCTGGATATGTTATTACTCTCTTCTCTATTCCTCTGTTTTTTAAAATATCATTTGTATTATATAATTTTATTGTATCATTTACAGAATTTGAATATAAATATGTTGTTGGGTGCCAGTCTGCTGTATTCCCATTTTCATCAGGAATATTCAGTGCTTCCCAGCCAGATATATAATGTCTTTCATCAGTATTCGGTATCTTTTTTGGATTCATCACAAACACCTCTTTTCTTTTTATTGTACCATAATATTTAAAGAATTTAAATAATAAAAAAGACTCACTAAGAAGCGAGTCATATTTTCAATATCCTAAGTTAAAGGAAATTTTTTATCGTAAATTGGTGATAATATTTGTGCGATTGCATCATAAAATGCGAATCCAGCACATATTATTCCAGTGTATCCTGCCATAATTTTAAATGTTTTCATTGCGCTTTCTGCTCCTGCATTCCCTAAGAAGTTTTCTATTGCTAACAATGCAAACAATAATGTTAATGTTCCAAACACACATTGTGATATTCTGTTAGATTTAAGAGTTCCTACAAACATAAAGAATGTAAATAATCCCCAAACAAATAAATAGAATCCCATTGCTAAATGATCTGGTGCCGCAATTAATCCTGTTTTTGGTAATAACCATATTGCACATAAACTTAACCAAAATGATCCGTATGATACAAATGCTACTCCTCCAAATGTTTTTCCTTGCTTAAATTCTATAAGTCCTGCAATCAGTTGTGCAATTCCTCCATAAAATATTCCCATTGCAACTATCATACTACTATTTTCATAAAAACCTGCGTTATGTAAGTTTAATAGTAATGTTGTCATTGCAAATCCTAGCAATCCTAATGGTGCTGGATTTGATAATTTAATTTCTCCTGTCATAAACTCTCCTTTTTTGTTATTTTTCACTATTGATAGTACCAAATTTACTACAATATGTAAAGTTTTATTCATATATTTCATATAACTTTTTTATATATTCTGTTTTCTCTCCATTATCATCATATATAAATATTGGATACTCAACTTTAACACCTTGTGACGCATCTTTTACAGCCTCTACTAAACACAACTTAGAATCTTTGTCTTTACCTGTGTAACAGTACTTGATTCGCTTAGGAGCTAAATTATGAGCTTTTAGCATCTCTACAACTTCAAATACTCTATCACTTCTAAATACAAGCGTAAAATACCCTTTATTCCTTAACAAGTAAGCTGAAATCTGGATGATTTCTTTAATTGTAATATCTATTTCATGCCTTGCCTTTGCCAATTGATCTAATTCATTTACTTGAGCATTATTCCCATCATATTCAAAATATGGTGGATTACAAAATATAAGATCAAAATTATCTTTTTTAAAATACTTATCGTAATCACGAATATCTGCTTGTATAACATCTATTCTGTCTTCTAATTTATTATTTATAACATTCCGTTTTGCTATTTCTGCCATTATCTCATATAACTCAACAGCCACTATATTATTTGCCTTCGATCTATTTGCAAGTAACAGTGATATTATTCCATTACCTGTACCTATATCTAGTGCATTCTTAATGGTCCTATTTATCGTTATAAAATCTGATAACAACACCGAATCTAATGTGAAATTCTGAAAATCATTTCTTTGAATAAGTTGTAAATTATTTATCTTTGTTAACGTCTCTTCACCTGTCTTTTTCATGTGTATTACTCCTATTTTACTAATCTCTTCTTATAGAGTACAATATTATTATTAATATTTCAAATCTTATTTTTGACTAACAGTCCAAAAAATAATATAATAGACTGTATTAGAAACTCACCACGAAAGGAAATTATAATATGACAAATATAGGTAACACTAACTGCGAGTTAATTCTCCCAGATGTACCGTTAAAAGATTTAAAAGAAATAGAGCGAAGTATCCAAACAACTTACAGAAAAACAATATGGACACCATTTGTCCGTGCATTGAAGACATTTAGTATGATTAATGATGGAGATAAAGTTGCAGTCGCAATATCAGGTGGTAAAGATAGCTTAATACTTGCAAAATTGTTACAAGAACTTAAACGGATTAGTACAACTAAGTTTGAGCTTGTGTTTATCTCAATGAATCCAGGATTTAACGATGTTAACATAAGTAATCTTAAGAAGAATCTTGATCACCTTAACATCCCTTGTGAGATTTATGATAGTAACATATTTGAGATAAGTGAAATGATTGCTAAGAATTATCCTTGCTACATCTGTGCAAAAATGAGACGTGGAAGCCTTTATTCAAAAGCTAAGTCACTTGGATGTAATAAACTTGCGCTTGGGCACCATTTTGACGATGTAGTGGAGACAATTATGATGAGTATACTCTACATGAGTAAGTATGAAACGATGCTTCCAAAATTAAAATCAGATAACTTTGAAGGTCTCGAGTTAATTCGTCCACTTTATTTTGTTGAAGAGAGAGTAATAATAAATTATACAAAAAATGCTGGTCTTGCACCCATGAATTGCGGCTGTACAGTTGCTGCAGGAAAAACTTCGAGTAAACGTAGCGAAGTGAAAAAGATGATTGCAGATTTAGTAAAGACAGATCCTGACATAAAAAAAAGAATATTCCAGTCATCCCAGAATATTAATTTAGAGAAAGTCCTAGGTTGGAAAACAGACGAAGGACGTTTCTCGTATTTAGATAATTATTAAATATAAATAGTAATAATAAAGACATAGAAAGTTTTTCCCTCTATGTCTTTATTTTTTTATATTATTATCATACTATTTGAATAATTTCAGTCTCAATGAATTTAATAATACTGACACTGAGCTAAATGACATCGCAAATGCTGCTAACATTGGATTTAACTTAGGTCCATTAAATAATGCATAAAATATTCCAGCTGCAAACGGTATTCCTATTACATTATAGATAAATGCCCAAAATAAGTTTTGTTTTATATTTCGTATTGTTACTCTACTTAATTCAATTGCTTTAGCAACTGCTCTAATATCATTCTTCATTAATATAATGTCTGCAGATTCAATTGCAATATCAGTTCCATTACCCATTGCTATTCCTACATTAGCCTTTGCAAGTGCTGGTGAATCATTAATCCCATCTCCAACCATAGCTACAAATTTTCCTTTTTCTTGAAGTTTTTTTATTGTACCTGCCTTTTGAAAAGGCAATATTTCTGCAATCACTTCATCTATACCTACTTGTTTTGCTATATAATTTGCTGTTTTTTCATTGTCTCCAGTTAACATTATTACTTTTATTCCCATTTTATGTAGTTTCTCAACACCAGTTTTACTTGTTTCTTTTAATGTATCAGAAACTGCTATTATACCTCTTAATTTGTCATTTACTGCGATAAACATAACAGTTTTTCCTTCTTCTGACAATATTTCATATTTTTCCATTGCAATTGATATATCAATATCTTTTGAATTCATTAATTTTTGATTTCCTATAAACATTTGTATACCATCAACAGTTGTTTTTATACCATATCCTGGCATTGATTGAAATATTACATCATCACTAAACAATATTTTTTTATCTTTTGCATATTTTACTATTGCATCCGATAATGGATGTTCTGATTTTTTTTCTGCGCTGCTTATTAAATGTAATAATTTATTTTTATCTATATCATCAGAATAATCATAAGTTATAAAATCTGTTACAATAGGCTCTCCTTTTGTTATTGTTCCAGTTTTATCAAAAACTATTGTGTCTATTTTATGTGCCCATTCTAATGCTTCACCACTCTTAATTAATATACCATTTTCAGCACCTTTACCAGTGCCTACCATTATTGCCGTTGGTGTTGCCAACCCTAATGCGCAAGGGCATGCAATAACTAACACTGATATAAAAAACGTTAATGAAGCTATTAATCCTGCTCCACTTATATACCAAGCTATTCCTGTTATAATTGAAATAAATATTACTATTGGTACAAAATATCCGGAAATAATATCTGCCATTCTAGAAATGGGTGCTTTTGATCCTTGTGCTTCTTCTACTATTTTTATTATTTGAGATAAAATTGTATTTTCTCCAACTTGTGTTGCTTTAAACTCAATAGTTCCATTTTTATTAATACTTCCACTAAATACTTTACTATCTATTATTTTTTCTACAGGAATACTTTCCCCAGTTAACATTGCTTCATCAATTGATGTAAATCCTTTTGTAACAATTCCATCTACAGGTATTTTTTCTCCTGGTTTGACAATTATTATATCTCCTATTTTCAACATATCAATTTCAACACTTTTTTCACTGCCATCATCACTAATAATTGTGGCTGTTTTTGGTTGTAGACCAATCAGTTTCTTTATTGCCGATGAAGTTTGACCTTTTGTCTTTGCCTCAAGCAATTTACCTAATAAAATAAGTGTAATTATAACTCCTGCTGATTCAAAATAAAGATCCATTGCAAATTCTTTATGTCCTTGAAATATCTTATATGTTGCAAACAAACCATATCCAACAGCTGCTGTAACACCAATTGCTATTAATGAGTCCATGCTAGGAACTTTGTGAATTAGATTTTTATACCCTTTTATAAAAAAATTTCTTCCTGCCCATAATATTGGTATTGTTAATATTATTTGTATAAATGCAAAATTTAAGTAATTATCATGATGTGGATTAATAATGGCTGGCAACCATAAGTCCATCATATGTCCCATTGCAACATACAATAAAGGTATGACAAATATTGTTGATATTAACAATTTATTTTTTAATTTTGATATTCCTTCCTCATACAATTCTTCTCTATTAACTATTTTTTCTTGATTTACACTAAATCCAATACTCTCTACAATTTCTTTAATTTTATCAAAATTATACTCTTTTTCATCAAATTCAACATTTACTTTCTCTGTTGCTAGATTAACGCTCGCTTTTATTCCATCTATTTTATTTAACGTCTTCTCTATTGATGCTGAACATGATGCACAGCTCATTCCAGTTACATTATACGTTTCTTTCTTCATAATTACCTCATTTCTTATTACGATTTTTATCCATAACATCCATTAAAGTCATCATCGGACAAATTTGACACCAGCTTCTAGCATTATATACAAGTCCCATTATAACACCCACTGTAATTGACATAAACATCAGTCCAGATATATTTATTGCCAATTTTATAGGATTATTATAGTATTTTGTAACTAGCATTGTAAACCTTCCAAACATTACTATTAATAATAAATATTTAAAATTATTATTTCTAAAAAAACTAGGTGTTTTTGAGCGTTTCCATTTTGCTAAAGTAAGAAATTTACTGAAAAATGATGCTCTAGGACATATATGGCTACAATGCATCTTACCTTGCTTAATTACATTAAGAAATATTGGTACGATCATACATAAAAAACCAAACAAACCTAAAATTGGATATATAAAAGACATAATTACATACGTAATTAAAAGTATCCATGTCCAGTTCAGTTGTGGTTTAATTATTTTCTTTAAATCCATAAATTTCTCCATTCTTAATTTGTATATACAACAATCGTAACATAACATCCATTTTAAGTCAAATTAAATATTCTCTGCAATATTACAATAAGATAAATCTAATTCATCCTTGTTCTCAAAATACTTAATTTCATCATTCATGAATGTTTTATGTGTAATTCTATTTCCTAAAAGTGATTCATATAATAAATTATATTTTTCTATAAAGTTGGGATTGATTGAAAAATATATTCTTTGCCCTTCTTTTTCTTCCTTTACTATTTTTGCATATTTCAATTTTGTGAGATGTCTTGATATATTCGACTGACTTACATTTAATGTATTCTCTATGTGATATCCACATATCTTTTTATCTAGTAATAGCATTACAATTCTTAACCTTGTTATTTCTCCTAACGATTTATATATTTCTACTAAATCCATTTCAAACATCTCTCCTTTGTAAATTTCTTGTAATTTTGTTGTAAAAGTTTATAACTTTCATATATTTATATATTAACATATAACAGCGTTTTTTTCAAGTATCGTTTGCTTGATACCTAATTTTGTTGAAATAATATCAATAAAATAATTCTTTCCAATAGTTGACATTTGAATTTTTTATGGTAAACTTGTTATAAGCAACAAAACAAATATAACTTAGGAGGAAGTTTATGAAAAAATCATTAGTAATATCAACTTTATTATTTGCAGTTTCATCACTGGCAAGTTATGCAGATTCAGTTCAAAGTGTAACTCATGAAATCAGATACGAAAGATAAAAGAACTAAGACATAGTATAATACTACAATCTTAGTTCTTTTTTATTGATTTCTATTTTTAGAATGATGGTGGCGTCGCTACCCATAATATTGTTGCCTCTTTTTTACCATGATTTGATATGTAATGATCAACATTAGCATTATAATAGAAACTTTCACCTTTTTTGGCCTTATATTTTTTACTTCCTAAATGAATATGCACTGTTCCCGAAAGAACATACCCAAATTCCTCACCCTCATGAGCTGTCTCCAGTTTATATTTTCCACCTTCTTTGAGAATTAATAAAATAGGCTCCATTTTATTTTTTTGTGCATTTGGAATTAACCATTTTAATATATATTCTAATTCTTCATTCTCAATTTCATATATATCGTCTTGCCCAAAAACAATCTTTTCTTGTTCATGGTCATTGAAAAAGTCCTTAATATTTGTGCCAAGTGCCTCTAATATGTCATCAAGAGTTGATAATGATGGTGATGTCAAATCTCTTTCTAACTGTGAGATAAACCCCTTTGACAAATCACATCTATCAGCAAGTTCATTTTGAGTTAACAATTTTTCCTGTCTCAATCTCTTTAATTTATTTCCTATTTTCATTAAAATACACTCCTTCAAAAAAAGGAGAGTAAACTCTCCGATTAATGTTATTATATCATAAATTAAAACTTATGTGTATATCCTATTCCAAAAACACCTATTGCTTTATCATATTTTACTTTAGATTTTTCTAATGTTCCTATTACTGAAGGAGTATTTTCTCCATTTTCTGAATTATATGAAACATATGCTAATGAGAATTTCCATTCATTATTTTCATTAGGTTTATATGTAAGTCCTGTTGTATAAATTTGTGAATTTACTGCATATTCAGTGTCATTATATGTACTTGGTTTCGCCCCTGTATCTGCAAAATTGAATCCACCATGCAATGTTATTTTTTCATTTAATTTATAATCAATACCTATATTTGCTTCAAATCCATCTTGATATTCGATTCCATCTATATTTGCTGCTTTATTGTAATAATGATTATACCCGATTGAGTATGTTGCTTTTCCAATAGATTTTGATGCTCCTAGAGAAAGTACACCTGGTAAATCTCTTTCTTTTTTTACTCCATTTGCATATGTCGGATAAAATGCCGAAATTCCTAATGTTTTACCCATAAATAACATTTTATCAGCTTCTGTTCCTTCTGCTTCAAATGTTAATCTAACACGTGAATCATATTTGATTGCAAAATTTGTTGTTTCATCTAGTTTATAATCTGCTCCTATTGTAAATCCTACGCCGTCTGCTTTTCTTGTAGAGTCTATTGAGAGTGTATTTCCTTTTAAGTATTTACCCATAGGTGATAATGCATTATATGTATAGTCTGCTGTACCTTCTAATTTTCTAGTTGCATATACGTACTTTCCACCTAATGAAACTGATAACTTATCATTTACTTTATATGCTCCTCCAATAATTCCTTGGTAATATCTATTTTCACCAATAAATTTTCCACCTGAAAGATTAGCATTTAATCCCATTGCTGTTCCTTTAAATGGATCCTTTGAATTTAGCGCTGCTGCTGCTAAGTATACACCTGCTGCTCCACCTTCATATTCTAATGTTGCTCCTCCTCCAATTACACTTGCATTTGCAAAAAGAGAATAATCATTTTTCTTGTAAAGAAGATTGAAACTTGGCACTGCTGCAAAGCTCGTTGCATCAAATGTTTTTCCTTCTACTTTCATAGATTCATTTATTATTGAATTTTGAGCATTAACATTTAAATATAGTCCATCATCTACAAAAGCTGTTCCTGCTGGATTATAGAATACCCCTTCCACAGAAATCTGAGCTGTTTGTGCTGGATTTTGAAAATAACTTGTAGAGTTATTCATTAAATAATCTACACTCGCTGCATTTGCCATTCCTGCAACAATAATTGATAATAGTAATATTTTTTTCTTCATTATATCTCCTTAAATTTAAGTATTGAATCATAATATAACACTTGTTCTTTTTTCTGTCAAATATCTTCTCTAACTCTAATATCTACTATGATTTATTTCTCAAGAAAAAATCAAAGGTGTTATTTAGCCTTTGATTTTCTTAATTCCTAATACTCTTTTATTAAATAGTCAAACGCTCCAAGTGCGGCTTTTGCACCTTCACCCATCGCAATTATTATTTGTTTATATTTCACAGTTGTTACATCTCCTGCAGCAAATATTCCTTTAACATTTGTTGAATTAACATCATTTATTATTATTTCACCAAATTTTGTAGTTTCAACATATCCTTTTACAAATTCTGTATTTGGTACAAGACCAATTTCTACGAACATTCCGTCTATTTTAAGATCTTTCATTTCTTCTGTTGCTCTCTCTTTATATTTTAATCCAGTAGTGAATGCTTCTCCGTATACTTCAGTTACTTGTGCATTAGTTATTACAGATATGTTATCTCTTTCTGCTAATTTTTCTTGTAATATTTTGTCTGCTTTTAACTCTGGCATAAATTCTACTAGAGTAACACTTTTAGCTATCCCTGCCATATCAAGTGATGCCTCAACACCTGAATTTCCACCACCTATTATTGCAACATCTAGATTTCTATAAAATGGCCCATCACAAGTCGCACAGTAATGTACTCCTTTACCTTTATAATTTTGTTCACCAGGTACATTTAATTCTCTCCATTTTGCTCCTGTTGCTATTATGATAGTTTTTGTACTATACGATTTTCCATCGTCTGTAGTTACTATTTTATTTTTTCCATCTTCTTTAATTTCTCTTACATAATTTCCTTCTTTAAGGGCAATTCCATATTCTTTTGCATGTGTTTCAAGTTTTTTTGCAAATTCTGAACCAGTTGTTTTTGGTAATCCAATTACATTTTCTATTTCATTTGTGTCTAATACTTGTCCTCCAATTTTTGTACCTATCATTGCTGTTTTAAGTCCTTTTCTAACAGCATATACTGCTGATGCTACTGCTGCTGGTCCTGTTCCCACAATTAAGACATCATACAATTCAGATTCATCTAATTTTATTAATTTCCCTTCATCTAGGGCTCCTAAATTTAAATCAAAATTCATTTTATACCTCCATTATTTATTAGTTTTAATTTTGTAATCATTACAATTTCTATAATTCATTCTACTACATACTGTTACTTTTGTCAATCAGAATATCGCTATATAGTAATTAAAAAGGATAAATAGATTATTTCTATTTACCCCTTCCTTATTTACTTTTATTTTTTATTTTTCATGAATGCTAATTTTCTAACATCATCGTATGTTTTTGCAAAGTAAAACTTCATTTCACTTTTTATTTCTTTTGGTAATTCTTCTGTATCGATTTTATTATCAAAAGGTAATATAACTTCTCTTATACCAACTCTATGGGCTCCAATTACTTTTTCTTTTATCCCACCAACTGCTAAAACTTCACCTGTTATTGTTATTTCACCAGTCATTGCTATATCTTGTCTTACTTCCTTATCTGTTAATACCGATATTATTGCAGTCGTAATTGTTATACCTGCTGATGGTCCATCTTTAGGTACTGCTCCTTCAGGAAAATGTAAATGAATATCTATTGTTTCTTGGAAATTGTCTTTTATTTTCAAGTCGCCTTTTATATGTCTTACATAAGAATGTGCTACTTTTGCAGATTCTTGCATTACATTACCTAATTTACCTGTCAATAAAAGATTTCCTTTACCTTCCATTTTTACTGCTTGAACTTCTAGTGTTGTTCCACCTACTGCAGTCCATGCAAGTCCGTTTACAACTCCTACTTTACCTTCTTTTTCTTTCATCTTATCAGGTCTGAATTTTGCATTACCTAAATAAGATTTTATTTTTGCTTCTGTTACAGCTAATTTTTTAGATTTTTTCTCTAAAACTTCTTTTGCCATTTTTCTAAATACTTTACTTATCTCTCTTTTTAAATTCCTAACACCAGCTTCTCTAGTGTATTCATTTATTATTTTGAATAATGCTTCATCAGAAAAATCTATTTTGTATTCTTTTAATCCATTTTCTTCTTTTGTTTGTGGAATTAAATATTTTTTTGCTATATTTAATTTTTCAAATTCTGTATATGATTCAATATAAATGATTTCCATTCTATCTCTAAGAGGTCCTGGAATTCCACCTAAATCATTCGCTGTACATATGAAAAACACATTAGACAAGTCAAATGGATAATCAATATAATGATCTTCAAATGTATGATTTTGAGCTGGATCTAGTACTTCTAACATTGCAGAAGCTGGATCTCCACGAAAATCTGAAGCCATCTTATCTATTTCATCAAATAACATTACAGGATTATTTACTTCTATTTGTTTCAATGAATTTACAATTCTTCCAGGCATTGACCCTATATAAGTTCTTCTATGCCCTCTAATTTCAGCTTCATCTCTTACACCACCTAAAGATATACGTGTGAACTTTCTGTTCATTGCACGTGCTACAGATTGCGCTAATGACGTCTTACCTACTCCAGGAGGTCCTACTAAACAAATAATTGATCCTTTAAGTGTATTGTTAAGTTTTTTCACTGCTAAAAATTCTAATATTCTCTCTTTAACTTCTTCTAGTCCATAGTGATCTTCATCAAGAATTACTTGTGCTTTTTTAATATCAATAGTATCTTCTGATGATTTATTCCATGGTAAATCAAGAACAGCTTCAATGTACGATCTTATAACAGAAGATTCTGCAGAAAAATCAGGCATTTTTTTCATTCTACTCAATTCTTTATTAAGTTTAATTCTTAATTCCTGAGATATATTTGCTTCTGTTATTCTTTTATCCAATTCCTCAATTTCCTCATCAGAATCTATATCTTCGCCCATTTCTTCTTTCATTGCTTTTATTTTTTCTCTTAAGTAATAATTTTTTTGGACTTCTGTCATTTGTTCTCTTACTTTTGTTTCTATTTCTTTTTCAATACTAAATATTTCTATCTCTTTTTCTAATATACCTAATATTTTGTATGATCTTTCTTCTACATCTAATAATTCTAGTAGATCTTGCTTAAGTTTTGTTTCAATCATAAGATTTGTACAGATCATATCAAATATTCTATCTATACTCTTTATTTCCTTTAAATTATAAATAACATCAGGTAGTATCTTCTGTGTTATTTTTGCATAATTTTCAAATTCCTCTATTACTTTTCTTTTCAATGCTTCTGATTTACTTTCAGTAATAGGTTTTGGAAATATTTCCTCATAATCTGTATAAAAAACTCCATTAACTTCTGTAATCTCTTTAATAAGAACTCTATGTTTAGCCTCTACTAAGACTTTAACCGTTCCATTAGGCATTTTCACTGTTTGTATTACATGAACTAGTACTCCAACATTATAAACATCTTCAGGAAAATTTGGCTCTTCCACATTTACATCTTTCTGAGTTGATAATACTAATTTATTGTCATATTTCGAAAGACTTTCATCAAGACTTGCTAGACTTGAATCTCTCCCTACGAAAATTGGGGTAACTATACCAGGAAAAACAACTAATTCTCTCGTTGCAATAAATGGTTTTTTTATCATTTTATTCCTCCAAACTTTGTTTTAAATGCAAAGATAAAAATCTTCACATAAAAACATTTTAACATACAAATGTAAAAAAATCTATGATTTTATTTGTATGATTATTTTATAATTACTTTATCTTTATCTGTAATTGAATCTTTAGTTATGATTACTTCTGAAATACTTTCTTTTGATGGTATTTCATACATTAAATCAAGCATAACATTCTCAATTATTGATCTTAATCCTCTTGCACCTATTTTTCGCTTAAATGCTAAACTTGCAATTTCTTTTATTGCATCTTCTTCAAATTCTAACTTAACTTTTTCCATTTCGAAATATTTCTTGTATTGCTTAACTAATGAATTTTTTGGCTCAGTAAGAATTTTTATAAGTGCTTCTTCATCTAAACTATGTAGCGCTGTAACAATTGGGAGTCTACCAATTAATTCTGGTATAAGTCCAAATTTTATAAGATCTTCAGGTAATACATTCTCAAAAATTGTCATGTCGTCTAGTTTTTCTTTCTCTTTTCCTAGTCCAAAACCTACAGTTTTCACATTTACTCTGCTTTCAATTTTTGATTCTAATCCTTCAAATGCACCACCAACAATGAATAGTATATCTTTTGTATTAATCTCTATCATTTCTTGGTTAGGATGCTTTCTTCCACCTTGTGGCGGAACACTAGCAACTGTACCTTCAATTATTTTTAGTAATGCTTGTTGTACTCCTTCACCAGAAACATCTCTTGTTATTGACATATTTTCAGATTTTCTAGCTATTTTATCTATTTCATCAACAAAGATTATTCCATGTTCTGCTGCTTCAATATCATAATCTGCAGCTTTTATTAATTTTAGTAGAACATTTTCCACATCATCACCAACATAACCTGCTTCAGTTAATGTTGTCGCATCTGCAATAGCAAATGGAACATTAAGTATCTTAGCAAGTGTTTGTGCTAGCAATGTCTTACCACTACCAGTTGGTCCGATTAGTAAAACATTCGATTTTTGTAATTCAACATCATCGATATTCTGCATTTTATGTGTAACTCTCTTGAAATGATTATATACTGCAACTGAAAGTACTTTTTTAGCTCTTTCTTGTCCAATTATATATTCACCTAGTTTTTCTTTTATTTCAGAAGGTTTAAGTAATTTTACATCGTGTGTTTTTGCAAACTCTTCAAATTCTTCCTCTTCTTCAATTAAATCATAGCACGATTCTACGCACTCATCACATATGAATATGTCATTTTCAGGGTTCGCAATTAATCTATAAACTTCTGCTTCTGTTTTGCCACAAAATGAACATACATGTTGTTTTGCTTTTACCAATCTATTCACCTCTATTCTATGACTTTATCTATTATTCCATATTCTAAAGCTTGCAATGAATTCATAAAATTATCTCTCTCTGTATCTTGATAAATAGATTCTACAGATTTACCAGTTGCTTCACTTAAAATTTGGCTTACTTTTTCTTTAACTCTTTCTATTTCTTTTGCTTGAATTTGAATATCCGTTACTTGTCCTTGTGCTCCTCCTAATGGTTGGTGAATCATTATTCTAGAATTAGGTAAAGAATATCTCTTACCTTTTGTTCCTGCTGCCAATAATAAAGCTCCCATGCTTGCTGCTTGACCTATGCAAACAGTTGAAACATCAGATTTGATATGTCTCATTGTATCATAAATTGCTAGTCCTGATGTTATTACACCACCAGGACTATTTATGTACATTGTTATATCTTTTTCACTTTCTTGAGCATCAAGAAACAATAGTTGAGCAACAATAGAGTTTGCTATATTATCTTCTATTTCACCACCTAGAAATATTACTCTATCTTTTAATAATCTTGAGTAAATATCATAACTTCTCTCTCCACGTCCATCATTTTCAATAACTATTGGATTGTACATTTAGAAAAACTCCCCTCGCAATTGTTTTTGTTATTAGTTTTTATTTTGCTGATTTTTTCAACAAATCTATTGTTTTTTCATTTATTATTTGGTATTTGATATTATCTATAAATACATCATAATTTCCTGCTTTTTTTACATCTGCGATAATTGCATCTTTTTCCATTCCATAAGCTTTTGCCATTTCTTCAATCTTAGGCTCTACTTCTGAATCTTCTGCAGTTATATTTTCTACTTTTGCTATTTCACCTAATACTAAGTCTGTTTTAACAGCATTTGCAGCAGATTCTTGAACTGACTCTCTCATTGCTTCTATACTTTGTCCAGTCATTTCAAAATATTTCTCTAATGTAAATCCTTGCATTTGTAGTTGTTGAGAAAACTCTTGTAATTTTCTATCGATTTCTCTATCTACCATTGCTGCTGGAACATCAATTTCTGATGTTTCTACAACTTTTTCAACTAATTTACTTATAAATTCATTTTCTACTCTTGAATCTTCTTTTTTAACTAAGTTTTCTTTTATTTTTGCAGTCATATCAGCAACTGTATCATAACTTTGCTCTTTTGCAAATTCATCATTTAATTCTACTTTTTCAGGTCTTTTTATGCTATTAACTTTAACTTTGAATAATGCTGGTTTCCCTGCTAATGAATCTGAATGATATGCTTCTGGAAAATTAACATTAACATCGAATTCGTCATCTTTCTTATGTCCTACTATTTGATCTTCGAACGTGTCTATGAAGCTTCCAGTTCCTAATGTTAAGTCAAATCCTTCTGCTTTTCCACCTTCAAACGCTTCTCCATCAACGAATCCTTCAAAATTGATATTTACAACATCTTCTAATGCTGCTTTTGCTTTTGTATCTTCTAATTCTTTTAATTTACCTGATGATGCTAATAATTTTTCAATTTCTTGATTTACTGTTTCATCAGTAACATTTGCTTTTTCTTTTTTAATTTTTAGCCCTTTATATTCACCTAATTTTATTTCTGGCAATACTGGTACTTCAAATACTACTTCTAAGTTTTCTTTTGTAATTTCTACTTTTGTTAATTTGAAATAATCAACTGGTACAATATTATTTTCTTTTATAATAGCTGGGTACTCTGCACTTATTACGTGATCTATTATTTCTTCATCTATTTGTGCTTTGTAAGTTTTTTCAATTATGTCCATAGGTACTTTCCCTTGTCTGAATCCGTCTACTTTTGCATCTTTAAAATGTGTCAATACATGCTCTCTCATGCTTACTACTTCTGCTCCTGATTTTACTATTGTTACTTCGAATTTTGATCCCTCTAATTTTTTTACTGAATTCATTTCTATATCCTCCTAAAAATTTTAATTTTTTTCTTTAAAGTCTTTTATTTTTAATTCTATAAATAAATCTGTTCTTCCAGATTTAAATGTTGGCGTATACACAATTTCATACGATTTATCTATGTTCTTATAGCTTAATTTGTGCCCTAAATTATAAGCAATCACAGATATTACTCTTTCATTTTTTTTGATGTATCCTTTAAAATGTCTATGGTTAACACCAAATTTAGTGAAGTTTATAAATTTCACATCTTCATCTAATAAATTAATTTCTCTATTCTCCATTCCAAATGGTGATAGTCTGTTAATATTTAACAATATATTTTTGTTAATCTCTTCAATACTAAATGTAGAATCTACATTTATTTTCTTTTCAATTTCAGACTTATCAGTGGTAGACAACTTTTTCTTAAGATTTCTTTCCACATAAAATAAATCTTTTTCTTTAACTAGAAAGCCTGCAGCTAAATCATGCCCGCCAAATCTTTCAAATTTATCAGTTAGTTCTTGTAACATATCAAATATATTAATTCCATCTACACTCCTACAAGAAGCTTTACCGTAACCATTTTTAATTGTTACAAGTATTACTGGAATATTGTATTTGAGAGAAATTCTTGAACAAACAACGCCAATAACACCAGAATGCCACTTACGGCTTTTCATAAATATATACTTAGGGGATTCTAATTTTTGAATTTTCTCCTCTATTTCATTGTACATCTCTATCTCTAGGTATCTTCTAATTTTATTTGCTCGTTTCATTTCTTCAATTATATTAAATATTTTGAAATCATCTTCTTCTATAAAGAAATCTACAACCATCTTAGAATTATCAATTCGACCTAATGCATTTAGCATTGGCGCAATATAAAATCCTATATCACTAGCAGTTATATTTTCAGGGTTTAGCTTAAGAAAGTTTATTATGTATCGTAACCCTTTAATTTTTGTTTTTCTTAAGTTATATAGTCCTCTTTTAATTATTAATCTATTCTCATCTGTCATTGGTACTACATCTGCGACTGTACCAATCATAACAATATCAAGGTATTCATATAAGATTCTTTTGTTTATTCCTAATTTCATATAAATTGCTTCTGCAAGTTTAAATGCAACACCAGCACCAGATAAATTTTTATTTGGATATCCTTTACTTATTTTAGGATTAACATTTTTTATTCTTTCACTCTCAATATTGTAAGCACTTTGTCTGTGATGATCAGTAATTATTAAGTCTATTTTATTATCTCTAAACATCTCTAATTCTTCATTACTACCAATACTTGTGTCGACAGTGATTACCAATTTAGCATTTTTCTTCTTAAGAAACCCAAGAAACTGCTTAGTTATTTTTGCACCTTGATGTGCTCGATTAGGTATAAAATAATCAACATTCATACCTAATCTTCTTAGCACAATTATAAGATACGATGTTCCGGATATCCCATCTACATCATAATCTCCAAATACTACAATTTTTTCTTTTAATGTCTTTGCTTCAATGACTCTATTAACTACTTTATCCATATCTTCAAATAGATAAGGATCATACATTTCTTGACTTTCTGGATTTAAAAATTTATCAACTTCATCCTTTTGAGTTATCCCTCTGTTCAATAGAAGCTTTGTTATAAGTTTTGATTCGCCAAATTCTTTACTTTTATATTCCAAATAGCTTTCATCATAATCTACATTCTTCCATATCATATCGAGATCACTCATTACCTTTTTGTTTAATTTCGTTCAATATAGCTGAAATTTTTACTCCATATTCAATTGTATCGTCAAGATGTATTCTAACTTCAGGTACATGTCTAATAGATAATCTATCACCTATGTTTTTTCTGAAATAACCTTTTAGTTTAGTCAACTCTTCCATCATTTTTTCTTTATTAACAGTGTTTTTAAGATCTAAAATTGAAAATGTTAAATCTAAATATCTTCCATCTTTCGTTAACGAAACATGATGTATACTTACATAATTCTTAACTTTCTCATTTTTAACTTCTGTTAATAATAATGTTCCTATTATTCTCGAAATTTCTTTTTCTAATCCTTTTTTTCTTCTATCATTCATACTCTTTCACCTCTTGAATTATCTAGGTATTTCCTCTAAAATATATGATTCAATTATGTCGCCTTCTTTTATTTCGCTGAAGTCTTTTATTGCTATTCCACAATCTTGTCCATTAAATACTTCTTTTGCATCGTCTTTAAATCTTTTCAGTGAATCAATTTCACCTTCATATATTATTATTGCATCTCTTAATACTCTAATTTTTGAGGCTTTTGTTACTCTACCATCTACAACTATTGCACCCGCAATATTACCTACATTTGTTATTTTGAATACTTGTCTTACTTCTATTCTTCCAAAATAAATTTCTTTAAATTCTGGATCAAGCATTCCTTTCATTGCTTTCTCTATATCTTCAATTACATGATATATTATGTTATATGTTCTTATTTCAACACCTAATTTTTCTGCTTCATTTCTTGCTGGTGTTGTAGGTCTTACATTAAATCCAATTATTATTGCATTTGATGCTTCTGCTAACTTAACATCACCCTCAGTTATTGCTCCAGCTGTTGCTTGTATTACATTAACCATTGATTTCTCATTGTTTAATTTAGCTAACGACTCTTTTAGTGCTTCAACAGATCCTTTTGAATCTCCTCTTATGATACATTTTAATTCTTTTAATTGTTGATCTTCTAATTCTTGAGATAAGCTTTCTAATGATATATGTTTTTTCTTATTTTGCTCATTTATTTTTATCTCTTTTATATAATCTTCAACTATTTTTTTCGCCTGTTTATCATTGTTAACTCCGTATAATGTGTCTCCGGCTTCTGGAACTGTGTTGAATCCTGTTATCTCAACTGGTTTAGATATTCCTGCTTTTAGTATTTTATTTCCTCTATCATCAACCATTGATCTTACTCTTCCATGTGATTGCCCAGCAACAAATATATCTCCTATTGCAAGTTCACCTTCTTGAATTAATATATCTGCAACAGCTCCCATTTGTGGATCAAGTCTTGACTCTATTACAACTGCTTTTGGTCTCTTCTTAGGATTTGCTGTTAATTCTAATAATTCTGATGTTAATACTATTGTTTCAAGTAAAGATTCAAGATTAAGTCTTTGTTTTGCAGAAATCTCAACAAACTCAGTATCTCCACCCCAATCTGGAGCCATTAATCCGTATTCAAGTAATTCTTGTTTTACTCTTGTTACATCTGCTCCTGGTTTATCTATTTTGTTTATTGCAACAATTATAGGTACTCCCGCTTCTTTTGCATGAGCGATTGCTTCAACTGTTTGTGGTTTAACACCATCATCAGCGGCTACTATCAATATTGCTATATCGGTAACTTTTGCTCCTCTTGCTCTCATTTCAGTAAACGCTTCATGTCCAGGTGTATCAATAAATGTTATTCTATTTTCTTTCCATTTTATTTGATATGCCCCTATTTTTTGAGTTATCCCACCGGCTTCTCCATCAATTACATTTGTATGTCTTATCGCATCTAACAATGATGTTTTACCATGATCAACGTGCCCCATAATAGTTATTACAGGTGCTCTTGTTATCAATTCGTCATCACTATCTTCTTCTTCAAGATTATACTTTTCTCCGTAACTTATCTCTTCTACTTCTTCATGCTCAACCAATACATCTCTTTCGATAGCAATCTCTTCAGCTTCTTCAAATGTTAATATTGCATTAGCTGTTAACATTTTACCTTCCATGAAGAATTTTTTGATTATCTCAGAAACGTTGATTCCTAATTTTTCAGCTAATTCTTTTAATGAAATTTCATCTCTAATAGTTATTGTTCCTATTGTTTCACCTTCAAGCATTGTTATTTCATTTTTTATAGTTTTGTCTTTCTTTTTAACACCTTTTTTCTTTTTATCTTCTTTTCTAAAGTCAGATCTTAATTCTTTTAATTTTTTCTCTTCTTCTCTTTGTTTTTTCTCTAGTTCATATTTCTTTTTATCAAATTTTATTTTGTTTTTTGGTGCTATTTTTGTTGGTTTTTCAGCTGGTGGTGCTATTCCAGAATCAGTTTTTCCTGCCTCAGGTTTCTTCTGATCTCTGTTAAATGGCTTATTGAATCTATTTCCACCTTCGCTCCCTCTATTGTCACCTCTATTATCAGTTCCTCTATTGTTGTACCCACCACCAGAATTACTGTTTCTATCTCTGTTATATCCTCCAGTGTTGTTTCCGTTATTGTTATCTCTATTGTACCCACCTGTGTTACTTCTGTTGTCAGTACTTCTATTGTCTCTGTTGTATCCACCTGTGTTGCTTCTATTATCGGTACCTCTGTTATCAGTACCTCTATTGTCTCTATTGTATCCACCTGTGTTAGTTCTATTATCAGTACCTCTGTTATCTCTATTGTACCCACCTGTGTTACTTCTGTTATCTGTACTTCTATTGTCTCTGTTGTATCCACCTGTGTTTGTTCTATTATCTCTATTATATCCACCTGTGTTACTTGTGTTTCTGTTATCTGTAGATCCAGTTGTTCCTGCTGGTCTATTATTATCTCTGTTATAATTATTATTTGGTCTGTTATCTCTGTTGTACCCACCTGTGTTGCTTCTATTGTCTGTACCTCTGTTATCAGTACCTCTGTTGTCTCTATTATAATTATTATTTGGTCTATTATCTGTAGTTCCAGTTGTTCCTGTAGTTCCTGCTGGTCTATTATTATCCCTATTATAATTATTATTTGGTCTATTATCTCTATTATAGTTATTATTTGGTCTGTTATCTCTATTATCTCTATTATAATTATTATTTCTATTATCCGTAGACGCAGTGTTAGTAGTTGTTGTATTGTTAGTTGCTGTTGTGTTCGTAGTTGCTGTGTTAGTAGCATTAGTTGTAGTGTTCACTGTAGATGCAGTATTATTTACTGTTGTTCCTGTTGTCCCTACAGTTCTATTGTTGTCTCTGTTATTGTTATAGTTATTATTGTAGTTGTTGTTAGTATTTCTATTGTCTCTATTATAATTGTTGTTATTATTATAGTTATTATTGCTTCTGTTATCTTGTTGTTTGTATTCTTTTTTTTCATGAGTGAATACTAATTTTTCTTTCACTACATGATCTTTGGTATCTTGTTTCACTTCTTCTTTTTTTTCTGTTGCTGGTTTTACAACGTTTGTCTTTTCCTCTTTTACAACGTTTGAAAGTTTTTTGGTAATAGTTGATACTTGATCACTATCTAATCCTGATAGGTGAGTTTTACCTTCTATACCTATTGCATTTAATTTTTCTATAAAGCTTTTTGTTTCTACTCCAAGCTTCTTAGCTAATTCATGTACTCTCATTCGTCACCTCCAATTTTTTTTAGTATGCCTCTTACGACACTCTTGTCAAATACTCCTATTACATTAACGTTTCTTGAAAATATGTCAGCCAACTGTTCTTGCTTCTCAATGTATAATATTTTAAATTTATATTTTTCACGTAGTTTTAAAAATTCCTCTTTGTATTTTTCTTTAACGTCTTTTGGTAATATTATTAATTTTACTTTATCTCTTTTTACTCCTTCAATATTATCATCAACACCATAAATAAAATACTCAGAATTTCTCATTCCTATAAGTATTTTTTCTATACTTTTTTCTGATTTATCCAATATACTCAGCATTTTCAATAGTATTTCAATATCTACTTTTATTTTCTTGTGTTTAGATAACTTTTCTACGCATTGCTTGTCTTTGCAAACATATATTCCTCTTGCTTGTATTCTATGTTCAATATCCAACACACACTTCTCTTTTACCGTCGATATTCTAAAGAAATCTTCTTTACTCCCTTTTTTTCTACAACAAAGGCACATTCTTTCTGGCATTTTTTATTCATCAGCTCCTGATACGTAAATGTCTATTTTCACTTCACATAGTTTTGCAGCAAGTCTAGAATTTTGTCCTTTTTTACCAATTGCAAGTGATAATTGATCCTCTGCAACTTCTACTCTCGCTATTTCTTGTCCTTCATGTTCTATAATTTCTACAGATAATACATCAGCAGGATTTAGAGCATTTTTTACGAAATATCTAATATCTTCATTCCATAATACTATATCTATTTTCTCACCTTTTAGCTCGTCAATTATACTTTGTATTCTCATTCCGTTTTTACCGATACAAGCACCTTTAACATCTAAGTTTTCATCTTCTGAATAAACTGCAATTTTTGTTCTACTTCCAGCTTCTCTTGATAATGATTTTATTTTTATTGTTCCGTCTTCAATTTCTGGAATTTCAAGTTCAAATAATTTCTTAATAAGATCATCTGTTTTTCTTGAAAGGAATGTTTTCGTGAATTTAGTTCCTTCTTCAACTCTACCAACAAATACTTTTATTCTATCTCCTTGAACAAACTTATCAGTTTCTGCTAATTCTTTTTCAGGAATTATAGCCTCTAATCCGTTTATATCAATGTAAAGATTTCCTTTTTCATCTGTTTTTCTAACAACTCCTGATACAATTGAATCTTCTATATTTTTGAATTTATTAAAAATATTTTGTTTTTCACATTCTCTAACTTTTTGTATTACTATTTGCTTTGCATTTTGTATAGCATTTCTTTTGAAATTTTCAGCATTGATTTCTAGATCAATAACACCACCAATTTTTGCTCTTTTTCTAATTTCTTTAGCATCTTCTAGGCTAATTTCATAATCAGGATCCGCTACTTCTTCTACTACTGTCTTTCTTGAAATAACTTTAACATCTCCTGTTTCTTTATTAATTTCTATCTCTGCATTTTCTTTGTCCCCATAGTTCTTTTTGTACGCTGCAAGTAATGCAGTTTCCACTGCTTCCAGTAACTCATCTTTTTTTATTCCTTTTTCTCTTTCTAACTCATCAAGTGCTTCTAAAAAGATTCTCTGATCTTTCGACTTCATACTTCCTCCTTAATTTCTGTTAACTCATAAACTAAATTAGCTTTTTTCATTTTTGATATTGGAATTTCTAATATTGTATCATTCTCCATTTTTAAATATATTGTATCATTTTCAAACTTATGTATAACTCCTTCAAATGACTTTTTACCATCAAATTGACTTTTAGTAAACATCTTAATCTTCTCTCTATTAAACCTTATAAAATCCTTTTCCTTTTTCAAACTTCTTTCAAGTCCGGGTGTTGAAACTTCTAAAAAGAATTTTTCTTTAATCATGCTATCAGCAATACTATCAATTTTACTGCTAAGTGCTATACAATCTTCCAAGTCTGTTTGCTTTTCTTCACTCTCAATATAAACTCTTAAGTATGAATATCCACCATCTTGTACATATTCTAGATCCGCAAGTTCTAATTTTAATTCTTTTAAGTAGGGTGTAATTTGTTTTTCGAACGCCTCTAAAACTTTATCCACTAAATCACCTCTTATTCTCAATATTTTGTATAATTTAAAACTAAAGAGTGGGTTCGCCCCACTCTCTTGCTTGTTTATTATGATAACTTATCATACCATATAACGTCTATAAAATCAAGTGCTAATATTGGGATTTAAAACAAAGTATTTGTCCCTTTTAATGTACATATTACTCTCATCAAATTTCAATATATTAGCAATCCCCACAAACTCATTGTTACTCGAATACACTTTCAGCTTTTTATTAGTCAAATCTTCTGCATTACTTATTGTATGCTTAGATAATTCAAGTATTGTAGTCATTCCATTTGATAATTTTAGTAACTCATTTTTTGAAAGTATAATGTGTTCATAGTCAAATAAACTTTCAATATCAATTATCAGTTCCTCTTTATTATCTAATTTTTCTATTTCTTCAAATAAAAAAGTGTTTTCTAAAGAAAATTTATCGATTTTTGTTCTTATTAATTTTGTCATTGTTGCCCAAAAACTTAATTTCTCTCCAATGTCTCTAACTAGTGATCTTATATATGTTCCAGAACTAACCTCAACATAGAATGTAATCATTTCCCCCTTAATCGTTATATCTCTAATTGAATATATTTCTACTCTTCTAGGCTTCCTTTCAATCTCGATACCTTCTCTTGCCATTTCATACATTTTTTTACCATTCACTTTAAGTGCTGAATACATTGGAGGAATCTGATCTTGAATCCCTACAAATGAATTTATGACATCTCTTACATTTTGTTCATCATATTCTATAATTCCATCGTAAATTCTTGTTTTTTTTCCTTCAGCATCATACGTATCAGTTTCATACCCAAGTTCCATTTCTACATAATATTCCTTATCTTTCTTCATTAAATCATCAGAAAATTTTGTTGCCGAATTTACCATTACAACCATTAATCCTTCGGCCATTGGATCTAGTGTTCCTGCATGTCCAATTTTACTTGCACCTATATTCCATTTTATCTGATTAATAGCTTTGAATGAGGATATACCTTTTACTTTATTTAGTAATATAATCCCATCTTTTTTCATTAATTACCACATTCTTTCATTTATACTGTTGGAATTTCTATTGTCATTTTTGTTCCTTTATTTATTCTTGATTCTATGGTTACTTTCCCTTTATGTAATTCTACTATTTTACTTACAATAGCAAGCCCCAATCCTGTTCCACCAGTAAATTTATTTCTAGATTCATCTGCTCTATAAAATCGCTCAAATATTCTCTCTTTATCCGTATCAGAAATCCCAATTCCTTCATCACGTATAGATATTTTTGCAATATTCCCTTGCTTTTCAGATGATATATATATATTGGTATTCTTTTTTGAATATTTAATAGAATTCTCTATCAATGCCCTAATTGCCTGTTGAAGTAAACTTTTATCAGCTCTTAGATAGTATTCATCAACTCTATCAAGAATTATATTATGTGTTTTCCAAGATACTATAGAATCTGAATAAATATGCTTTATAAATTCTTCAGAATCAATTGTTGTAAAATTTGCATTTATATTCGCTGTATCACCTTTTGCTAAAAATAGTAATTTTTGCACTAAGCTACCCATATTTTCTACTTCGTTTATTATAGAATTTATTGACTCATCAAAAACTTCAGGATTTGATAGTTTTCTTTTCTTTATAATTTCAGCATAGCCTTTTATTATCGCTAATGGTGTTCGTAACTCATGTGACGCATCAGAAATAAATTTCGCTTGATTATCAAATGATTTTTCTAGTCTGTCCAACATTCTATTTATTATAAGTGATAGTCGGCCAAGTTCATCTTCTCTGTTCACTATATCGATTCTCTTGCTTAAATCCTCAGCTGTTATACTTCTTGCTGTATCAATAACATTATTTATTGGTCTAAGTATTACTTTTGAAATCATATTTGCAAATATAATTATAGTAATAATTCCAATGACTGTAAATAATAATATCAAATATTCTAATCTTGAATATATTTTGTTTTCTTCATTAACATTTCTTAAAACATATAAATCAAATTTATTTCCTTTTATTTCTTTGTATATTTTTATAACCCTATATACACCACCATATTGTTGTAATTCGACTTCTTTTCCTTTTGTATCATTTACATTGAAGTCAACTTTTTCTAATTCTGCAATTATTTTTTTACTTATCACATCAGCATTTGCTGGTTTTTCTTTAGTTTCTAACGTACTTAATGTATTAAGCGGAATTGTTTCAGGTGTATTTTCAACCGATGTTTTTATTTTCATTATATAATGAAAATTTTCAGTCCCAGGTCCGAAAGGTTGTGAGTATACAACACGATTATCTTCAATTTTTGGATTAAATTCTAATACCAAATTATTATATTGGTTTGAATAACTTTCTATTTTTGTAAAAAACTCTTCAACAAGAACTTTTCTTTCTTTGAAAGCTACTTCGAGCGGTTTATTATTTCCTCTTTGTACAAGATAAATTATCAATAAATTTGATACTACCATTAGAAATAAAAAAAGTATTATATAAATAAGAGATATTCTATTTTGTAGTTTTAATTTTTTAAATCTCTTCATGTTTCACCTATTCTTTCAAATAAATTTTATTTAAAAATAAATCCTATACCTCTAACCGTCTGTATGAACTTTCTTTCATGTGTCTTGTCAAGTTTATCTCTTAAATATTTTATGTATAAATCCAAAATATTATCGTTTCCAATATACTCAAAACCCCATACGTTTTCTAATATTTGATCTCTAGAGAGTACTATTCCTTTATTTAAGACTAAGTAGTCTAGAAGTTCAAACTCACGTTTTGAAAGGCCTAGCTCATTTTCTCCTCTAAATACTTCATATGTAGTATGACTAATCTTCAAATCTTCAAATATAAAGTCTTCTTTTTCTTTTGTCTTTTTAGTTCTTCTAAGCAATGATTTAATTCTTGCTAGTAATTCTTCATTTGAGAATGGTTTTGTCATGTAGTCATCCGCTCCATAATCAAATCCAACAACTTTATCACTTACTTCATCTTTAGCTGTTAACATTATAATCGGTATTTGTGAGAATTCTCTAACCCTTTTACAGACTTCTATTCCATTCATCTTAGGCATCATTAAATCTAGTAGAATCAAATCGTATGAGTTATACTTTGCCATTGATAATCCTTCTTTGCCATCATAAGCAAAAAACACTTCAAATCCTTCAAATTGTAGTTCTATTTGTAATAATCTAACTATTTTAGGATCATCCTCAATTATTAATATTTTATCTTTCATTTTTTATCACCCTTTATTTAAAATACGTTGTCTTTTACATCCATATCTGAATCTGATTTTCCTACTGGTAATTTTACTCTTATTAAATCCATTGGCCCCATCTCAATATCTGTTTCAATAATTGCAATTGAATTAGGGTGTAGCACATCTGTTTCCTCATTATTTTTAGTGTTTATAAATTTATCCAGCTTGAATTTAATAGCTTCACCTGTTGGCCTAACTAATTCAAATTCATCACTTGTCATAATTCTATTTCTTATTTGCCATTCATACTTACCTTCTTCTAGCATTTCTGTTACATTTGCAACTAATTGGTATGTTTGACTATAAGATAAACTTGTATTATAGTTTTGGTCTTCTTCGGTTGTTTTTCCCAAATAGAATCCTTTTGAATATAGTCTGTGACTTATTGTTTCTAATTCTTCTTTCCAACGTTCATTATACTTATAATCACCCTTGTAATAAAGATCTATTGCCTCTCTATATTGTTTAACAACTGTTGAATTATAATATATACTTTTCATTCTACCTTCGATTTTCAGTGAATCTACTCCTGTTTCTATAACTTTATCTATAAATTCTATCGTACACAAATCTTTTGCATTAAATATATACGTTCCATTTTCATCTTCAACAATATCATGTTCGCCTTCATGGTTGTCAGCTTTGATCTTGTAATTCCATCTACAATTTTGTGAGCAAACACCACGATTTGCATCTCTATTATTCATATAATTACTTAATAAGCATCTTCCTGAAACAGCCATACACATTGCACCGTGTACAAATACTTCTAGTTCAACGTCAGGTACTTTTTCTCTTATTTCTTTTATTTCTTCTAGAGACATTTCTCTTGCTAATATAACCCTTTTTGCTCCTAATTGTTTCCATGTCTTAACGCTTAACCAGTTAGTATTATTTGCTTGTGTACTAACATGTATTTTTAATTTTGGTGCAACTTCTTTTACTAACTGAAATATTCCTAAATCTGCTACTATTACTCCATCTACACCTTCTTCTTGTAAGAATTGTAGAAATCCTGGCATATATTCAATTTCCTTATTATGAGCGAATATATTCAGTGTTACGTATATTTCTTTACCTAATTTATGTGAATACCATACGGCTTCTCTTATCTCTTCATTTTTAAAGTTTGCTGACATCCCTCTTAGATTAAATGCATTTCCTCCTATAAAACATGCATCTGCTCCAAAGTGAAATGCTGTCTTTAATTTTTCCATATTACCAGCGGGTGCTAGTAATTCAACTTTTTTCTTTGACATTGTTCCTCCAAATCTATGTGATCTGCTATTTAAGTATCTCATTAATATAGCATCGTTATCTTATTTTTGCCTTATTGTTACCTTTATTTTTACTTTTCGTATCATTATCTTGGGTAATTATTTTCATTTACAATAATATTTATAAACTGTTGATACTCAAGTCTAAATCCTAGTTTCACAGTTCCAGTAGGTCCATTTCTGTGCTTTCCTACAATAACTTCTACCACTTTAACAGGGTTATTATTTGGAACCGGAGGTGCATATTGTTGCTGCTCATTTTGATTATGACCATTTTGATTGTCTTGCCCATGAGTACTACTCATTGCTTGATAATAATCATCTCTATATAAGAACATTACCATATCTGCATCTTGCTCTATTGCTCCTGATTCTCTCAAATCCGATAGCATTGGTCTTTTATCTGATCTACTCTCAACTGCCCTTGACAATTGTGATAGTGTTAGTACAGGTACATTCAGTTCTTTTGCAATTACTTTTAGCGAACGTGATATTTCTGATATTTCTTGTTCTCTTGATTTACGCGATCCTTCAGTTGAACTTATTAATTGTAAATAATCAATAAATATCATATCAAGTTTTCCTTCTGCTTTAAGACGTCTAGATATTGCTTTTATTTCTAATATATTGACACTCGATGAATCTGAAATATATAGCGGCAAGTCCGCAAGACGACCCATACCAGATGCATATTGTGCCCATTCGTCTTCCTTAAAATTCCCATCTTTTATTTTAGAAAGTGGTATTTTTGTTTCAGTCGCAAGTAATCTATCAAATAATTGCTCATTTCCCATCTCTAAACTGAATACTAGAACTCCTTTTCCTTGTTTTGCAACATTCAACGCTAAGTTTAGTGAAAATGCTGTTTTTCCCATTGCTGGTCTAGCAGCTAATATTACTAAATCTGATCCGTGAAATCCTTTTGTTAATGTATCATAATCAGTATATCCAGATGGAATTCCAGTTATGAGTTTTCCTTTTGGTTGACCTTCCATAGCTTTCAATTTCATATCTGCTAAATCTTTTAGAGAAATAATGTCTTTCTTCTCTTTTGCTTCTGCTATTTTAAATATCATACTCTCAGCTTTATCAAGCATTGAATCAATATCATCATATCCACGATATGCCATTTCAGTAATTTTTGTACCTGTATCTATAAGTTTTCTTTGAATAGAATTATCTCTTACAATTTGTGCATATGTTCTGGCATTTGCAGCAGTCGGAACAACGTCTGTTAAATCGTAAATTATTTGTTCTCCACCAACTTCATCCAGAATACCTTTTTTTCTAAGAGAATTTAATAAAACCAACGAGTCTATTATCGTTGTTGTTTTATATATTTCTATCATTTCTGAAAAAATCAGCTTATAATTATTCTTATAAAAATCATTTGCATTAACAACTTCCATTAACTCTGATAAAACATCCGGTTTTATAAAAATAGATCCTAATAATGCTTCTTCAGCCTCTATATTATAGGGTGTTTTTATACTTTCTTGATCCATTCTTTACTCTCCACCTAACAATTTTACTTTTATTTTTGCCTTCACTTCGTGATGTAATTTCACTTCTATTTCATGTTGTCCTAGATCTTTCATTCTTGAGTCAGAAGATATTTTCTTTTTATCTATTTCAACACCTAATTGTACTTTAACTGCTTCTGCAATTTCTTTCCCACCAATTGATCCAAATACTTTTCCATTTTCTCCAGCTTTAACCTTTAGAGTTATTACTTTTGAATCTATTATACTCTTTACTTCTTCAGCTTTTTTCACTTCGTTATCGTGAACTCTTTTAGTTTTTTCATCCTTACTTTTAAGTTTATTTATGTTTTCAGGAGTTGCTAACACTGCTTTGTTTAAGTTTAACAAGAAGTTATTTGCATATCCATCTTTTACTTCAACAATTTCATCTTTCTTTCCAATACCTTTTATTGCTTCTTTTAAAATAACTTTTACTTTCATATCAATTACCTCCAATTATTTTTTTTCTACAACTTCTGCATCAAAGAACTCTATTACTTTGTTCACAAAAGTATCTTGACTTCTATGCTTTTCACCTTCTCTTTCAACAAAAACAGTTACATTTGTATTGAAAAAAGTTGCTAAAGTAGCCTCAATTGATTGTTTGTTTTTTGACTCCATAATTTTCTCTTGATGAAATTTCTGCTCATTTGGAACTATAAGAATAAGTTTATTTCCTTCTATTCTAGATGGCTTTGATTCAATTATAAATGCCGCTAGCATAGCACTTTTCTTTCTCACTTCCACTTTGAAGTCTGTCCATTTTTGAGTAAAAACAGAGATATCTAATGATATATTGTTATCAATTGGTTCTGTTACTGCTGGTCCTATTACTGTTGGTTCTGTTACTATTTTTTCCGTTACAACTCTTACTGGAGTGGCAACATCTACAGTTTTTTTATCAGACTTATATAATTCATTTACTAACACGTATCCCAATAATCGCTTGTCTTCTTCATATTTAAATTCATTTAATATGTAATATATAGAACTAATAACTTTAAGTACAAATTCTACATCCAAATTATTATTTTTAAATTCTTCTTTTGTAAAATAAGCAAAATCTTTTAAAAAGTTTTCTATTATTAATCCATCTTCCCAAAGTTTATCAATGAATTCTAATAGTTCTTTTTTCTCTTGACCCTTTATTAGTTGCATAAATTTTTCTAATATTTCATCTGGAATAATACCCAATGCTTCTTGCGTTTTCTTACAATCGATATCCTCTTTACTGTAGTTAGAAATTACTTGTTCGAATATTGAGAAACTATCTCTCGCACTTCCTTCAGATTTTCTATATATTAATTCTAAGCTTTCCTTATCAATGTTGATATTTTCTTTTTTAGCAACATCCATCAACATATTAACAATTTCATCTTTATTCAATGTAGTGAAATCATATCTTTGACATCTTGATACAACAGTATCAGGTATCTTATCAATTTCCGTTGTTGCTAATATAAACATAACATGAGAAGGTGGTTCCTCAAGTGTCTTAAGGAGTGCATTAAATGCCTCTTTTGTAAGCATATGTACTTCATCAATTATATATATTCGTTTTCTACCTTTAACAGGCTGATAGTTAATCTTCTCTTTAAGATCTCTTATCTCATCAATTCCACGATTAGATGCAGCATCAATCTCTATCATATCCATCGATATACCTTGCGCTATCTCTCTACAATTCTCACATTCTCCACAAGGACTATCAGTAATACCTTCTTTAAGGCAGTTTACACCTTTTGCAATAAGTCTTGCTATTGTTGTTTTACCAACACCTCTAGGACCAGTAAATAAATATGCATGCGATAATTTGTTTTCTCTAAGAGAATTTTTGATTGCTCGCGTTATTGGTTCTTGCCCTGCTATCTCCATAAAATTTTGAGGTCTGTATTTTCTGTACAGTGTGATATTCACAATTAATCACCTTAATCTTCCTTTTTCTATTGTTTACTTAGTAAAAATTATACCATTTTTTTCTATTTTTTTCAAATGTTTCAGACTTTTGACAAAATAGAAGAAAGACTTGAAATTTATTGGTATCTCAAGTCTTTTCTTTATTTTATTCTTCTCTAAGTGCTAATGGCATCGTGAAATATAATGACTTCTCATTTTTCTCATCTTTTATCAATACTGAACTTTTTGAGCTTAATAGTTTAACTTCTGTTACTTCGCCTTCAAGCGTTGATATATAGTCTAATAAAAATTCTACATTTAAAGAAATTTTTAAATTATCTCCTTCTTGAATGGTAGGAAGAACTTCTTTTATTTTAGCATTTTCACTAACTCCAGTTAGTAATAGTTGATTATTTTCAAAATGGAAAACACCACTATTTTTAGCATCTATATTATCTCTAACAAATATTCTCGTTCTTCTTAGTACAGATAGAAAATCTTTTGTATTTAATAAAATTTTCTTATCATGTTGAGCATTTGAAAGAATTGCTTTATAATCTGGAAACTGTAATTCTATTACTCTTGTTAATATTTCAATATTTGGAAATTTAAATAATACTTTTGTCCCATCTGATACAAATTCTACATTTTCTTCATCTATTAATTTCATTATTTTCAATAGTCCATCAATTGCTTTAAGTGGTATACTAACACTTAGGCTTTCTTTATCTTTTTCAGATTCTTCTAATTCTTCTTCTATATACGTTAATCTATATGTATCCGATGAGGCAAATTTCATTTTACCTTCTTCTATTTCAAATCTTATACAATTTACTGCTAAATTTTCAGGTGCTTTTGACGCTGAAATTTTTACTTTTTCAATGTTTGTCATAAGTTTTTCTTTGTTGAAAATGTAATTTACCCCTAATTCTAATTTAGGAATTAATGGATAGTTTTCCGCATTATAAATAGAAAATTCGGTATCTGTCTTATCAGCTTTTATTATTATTTTTCCTTGTTCTTCTATCAATTCAATGAACTCATCATTTATTTGTTTTAAAAATTCTTCTATAATTTTATGCTTTATTACTATTTTACCTTCTGATCTTACTTCACCTTTGATTTCAGAATTTATTGACAACTCCAGATCCGTTCCTCTTAAATAAATTCTATCTCCACTTGCTACTATATATACCCCAGACAGAACTTCTCTTATTTTATTATCAAAGACAGCATTTTCAACTATTTGAACGGCTTTTAAGAACTCTCTTCGACTAACTCTAATATTTAACATTTTTCCTCCCTAATATTATGCTTATATTCAGTATCTTATTTACTACAATTTAAAATCTCCATTACCAAAATGTAATTTCAATTTTGTTATAGCTTTTTTTTCTATTTGTCTAACACGTTCCCTTGTTATGCTCAACATATCTCCAATTTCTTTAAGTGTGTGTATTTTATTATCATATAATCCATATCTCAACTCTAGAATTTCTTTTTCTCTATCACTTAAAATATTATCCAGTAAATCTCTCATTTCTGCTAATTGGTCTTCTTTTATTATTTTCTCTTCTATATTATCACTTGCCCCAATAACATCTTCTAGGAATATGTTGTCTCCTATAGTTTCATTCAATGAAAGAATATCTTGAAATTCATTTAATAAAAGAACTACTTTGCTTTCCTTCAATTCTGTTTTGTCTGCTATGTATTTTGTAGTTGGTGTTTCTCCAAATTCAGAAATATACTCCATAATTGTTCTATTCACTTTTGATAATTGCTCATACTTGTATGACGGCATTCTAATATCTCTCCCTTTATTTATAACTGCTTTTTTTATTGATTGTTTTATCCACCAAACAGCATATGTACTAAACCTATGTCCCTTTTCATAGTCAAATTTATTAATTGCCTTTATTAATCCTATATTGCCTTCACTTATCAAATCGATTAAAAGTAATCCATTTCCCATAGACTTTTTGGCAACACTTATCACTAATCTTAAATTTGAAAGAATTAAAAGATGTCTTGCATCTTCGTCTTTATCTTCTCTAATTTTCCTCAATAATTCGTATTCTTCTTCTTTTGTAAGTAACTCATATTTTTGAATATCGTTTAAATATAAAGATATAAGGTTAAAATTTCTATTCAAATCTTCCATCATCATACTCCATCTCTTAAAATTCCGATTTTAATTCTCTAGTCATAAATACTGTGTATAATTCATCTGCTGGTTTTCCTTTATAAATCACTTCATAAAGTGCTGAAAAGATTGGTGCCTTAATATTATTTATTTTTATTATTTCATATAATGCTTTTATTGTTTCTGCACCTTCAGATACCATTTTCATATTTGATACAATATCCTCTATTGTTCTGCCTTTTGCTAACTGCTCACCAACATATCTATTTCTACTATGTTGACTTGTACATGTTACAATCATATCACCTAAGCCTGATAATCCCATGAATGTTTGAACTTCAGCTCCATAAAATTTACCTATTTCCACCATTTCATTTAATCCTCTAGTTAATAATGCTGCCTTTGAGTTATCTCCATATCCAAAGCCATCTGCCATTCCTGCAGCAATTGCTAAACAATTTTTCAATGCTCCACCTAACTCTGCACCAATTAAATCAGTTCCTGTATAGACTCTTAAGTATGAATTACTAAAAAGTTGTTGAACTTCTTTTGCTGCTTCAAAGTCCTCAGATACTGAAAGTATTGCTGAAGGCATTTTCTTTGCAACTTCTTCTGCGTGAGTTGGACCTGATAAAAGTACATACTTTACTAATTCTTTTCCTAATTCTTCTTCTATAACTTCTGAGATTCTTTTTTTACTACTTATCTCTATTCCTTTTGCAACATTTACCACTATTATATTATACTTCAAATGATTTTTCAATCTTTTTAACAGCGGTCTTATAAATTGTGTTGGTGTTGCAAATAAAATAGCATCAAATTTTACTTTTTCTATTTCAGTTGCATAATCATCAATAACATTTAATTTCTCTGAAAGTTTAATACCTGGTAAAAATATAGGATTTTCGTTAGTTTCTCTAATAACACTTCTCACTTTCTCATCATACTCCCATAAATATGCATCATGTCCATTTTCTATTAATAGGTTAGAAAGGCAAGTTCCAAAACTTCCACCACCAATAACTAATATTTTTTTCATATTTCACTCCATTTTATTATTTTATTTTTTATCTTTTTTATCTTTTTTATCTTTTGAAAAACTTAATTTTGACTCTGTTCCATTTATTAATCTTTTTATGTTTTCTTTATGTCTTATTATTACTAAAAGTCCGATAATTATTCCTAAAATTGTCAAAGGGATATGTCTAGTTGTAAGATAGACTGTAATTGGTAATGCAACTGCACTCACTATAGATGCCAAAGATACATATTTTGTTAAACCAAAAATTACAAAAAATACAACTAAAAGTATTAGAATAGCATAAGGTACTAAAACTAAAAATACTCCTAATGTTGTTGCAACAGCTTTTCCCCCTTTAAATTTTAAAAATAATGAGAATGTATGTCCGAGTATTGCCGCCATACCTATTACAATTATATCTAATTTATCTATCCCTGTTATTCTTGTTAATAAATTTGCTCCCAGAACAATTCCTAAATATGTTGGAAGTGCTCCCTTTAAAATATCTAATATAAGTGTAAATATACCTAATTTGGCTCCTAATACTCTTGCAGCATTTGTAGAACCTGTATTTTTACTTCCATGTTCTCTAACATCAATATTTTTAAATGTTTTTCCTACCCACAATGCATTTGGTATACTACCTAAGACATATGCTATAAGAATCAATAAAACTGTGATCATCTCTATCCTTCTCTCAAAAAAAAATTTGCTAAGTTAAAATATTATAGCATATTTTTTTTTGAATTTATACAAATTTCTGTTAATTTCCACTTGCAAATGTTCTTTGTAAATTGTATAATAAATATCCGGCCATTGTTGATTTTAAAATGGTTGTGATTTTAAGGAGGAATATTTATGTTTACAGAAATTATTGGTTACGTTGGTATGATTCTAGTAGTAGTATCACTACTTATTAATAATACTAAGAATTTTAGAATATTAAATTTAATAGGAGCATTTTTGTCTTTTGCATTCGCTTTGCTTAAAGGCGGTATGATTCCAATAGTTATAATGAATCTTGCTATAGTAATTATTGATATATATTATTTGATACAGATTTTAGCTTCTGAGAAAATAAATAAATAGTACAAAAAAATGTATCTGAAATATTTAGATTGAAATATTTCAGATACATTTTTTAATTAATTGCTTTTTTTTAAAAGTGAAACATATTGCTTAACAAGTTCTATTTTTTCAAAGTCCATATCCAATAACTCTTTTATTAGCTCACCAATATCAATGTCTTCTAGTTCATCTAGTATTTCTGACATTATTTCTTTTTTTAGTTCTTCCATATCTTTATCAGTATACCCTATAATTTTAAAAAGTTTAAGATGATCTACTTCTAGAATTTTTGAAATTTTTTTCAATAAAAGTGGATTTATCATATTATGTTTACCTGATTCTAAATTTGATAAGTACGCAGGACTTATATTTAATTTATCTGCCATTTCACGTAATCCTATTTTTTTTTGAAGTCTTCTATTCTTAATATAGTACCCTAGAGCATCAACTAAATTCGGATTCGTTTTTATATCTTGCTTTTCCATACCTTCCCCTCACTAAATAACATTAGTTATCTGAAATTTTATTTAACATGTATAATAATAGCATAAACTTGATATTTTTTAAATATTTAATTTTTTAAAAAAAATTAAGGAGCTTTTTTTAATAGATTTCATCAATCAAAAGCTCCTCATACTATATTATTTGGGTACTCTATTTTTTTTGGCCGTAATAAGCATTTTCTCCGTGTTTTCGTAAAAAGTGTTTATCTAACAATTCATCTTGCATTTTTTTAACATGAGTATTCAATGTTTCTGTATGTGCTGCCATCTTAGCAAGCTCTTCTAGTACAACTGCATTATGCACTGCATCATCTGCCGTTTCTCCCCACACAAATGGACCATGGCTATGAACCAATATCCCTTTCATATTACTTGGGCTAAGATTTCTTTCATTTAAAGTCTCAATTATTAATTTCCCTGTTTCTTTTTCATATTCACTTTTTATTTCTTCAATTTTCATTTTTCTAGTACATGGAATATCACCATAGAAGTAATCTGCATGAGTTGTTCCATATGCGGTAATATCTCTTCCACTCTGTGCCCATATTGTTGCCCAAGAAGAGTGTGTATGTACGATTCCACCTATGTTTTCATATTCTTTGTATAATTCAATATGTGTCGCTGTATCTGAAGATGGATTTAAATTCCCTTCAACTACATTCCCCTCTAAATCTACAACAACCATATCTTCTACTTTCATATTATTATACTCAACACCACTTGGCTTTATTACAATTAGACCAGTTGTTCTATCTATGGCACTCACATTACCCCAAGTGAATAATACTAAGCCATTCTCTGGTAATAGTAAGTTTGCTTTGAACACTTTTTCTTTTAATTCTTCAAGCATTAAATAAAACCTCCTTTTTGCATTTTATCTATTATCCATTTTTTTGCATTCATAACATCTTCTAATGGATTTTCTGATTTTTCTGTCCACATCTCAATCAAAAATGGTCCATTATAGTTTAATTCTTTTAATATTTTAAAACTTTCAACAAAGTCAACACATCCCTCACCAAATGGAACTTCTTTAAATTTACCTGGGAACTCATCAGTTACTTTAAGGGTATCCTTTAGATGTATTGCAACTATTTCTTTCTCTTTAATACCTAATTCTAATTCTTCACGTATATTATTTTCTGGCCATGCAGATAAATTTCCAATATCAGGGTAAACTTTTAAATATGGAGAATTTACTATTTTTGAAAATTCCATATATTTAGTAATAGAATTTATAAACTTGTGATCCATTATTTCTATTGCCAATGTTATATTCATACTTTCTGCCCATTTTACTGACCTTTTTAAGTTCTCAATAAAATATTTTTTTGTCTGTTCATTTCCTTCTTCATAATATACATCATATCCTGCTAATTGTATTGTTCTTATTCCTAACCGATCTGCAAATACTATTGCTTTCTCCATCAATTCCATTGCCTTGTCTCTAGTTTCTTGACTCATACTTCCCATAGGAAATCTTCTATGTCCACTGAAACACATTGATGGTATTCTTACATCAGCATCTAATAAGTAATCTCTAATTTCCTTTATTTCTTCTTTACTATATTCTAGTCTTGCTAATCGCTCATCTGTTTCATCAATAGAAATTTCCATGAAATCATAACCACATTCTTTTACTAATTTTATTCTTTCTTCCCAGCTAATGTTTTTTGGAAGAGCTTTCTCATATATTCCAATATTAATATCGTCTAGTTTTCTCATGTGTTTTCCTCTTTTTACCAATATTTTGCTATTTCTTCTTTAAATTCACGTGCAGCTTTTGCTGGATCTTTTGCATCTCTAATTCCTCTTCCTGCAATAAATGCATGCACTGCAATTCCTTTAAATAATGATAAGCTTTCTTTTTCCAATCCACCTGTTACAGATACCTTAAATCCCATTTCTACAAGTTTCTTTATTTTCTCTAAGTCTTTCTCACCCCATGTTTCACCAGCAAGTAATGCATCTCTACTTTGATGATAAACAACTTGTTGTAATCCTATTTCTTTCCATGCTTTTGCATGTTCATAAGTCCAGTCTCCATATAATTCTACTTGAAGATCTTTAACTTCTTTTTTTGCTGCAACCATTGTAGGAATTGTTGCTGAACATATTACAGTCATCCAGTCAGCACCAGCTCGAGCACAATTTTCAGCTACTGTTTTCCCTGCATCAGCACATTTTGTATCTGCTAATATAATTTTATTTGGGTACATTGCTCTCAAACATCTTACAGCTTCCATTCCTTCTGCTAAACATAAAATTGTTCCTGCTTCTATTATATCAACTTCATCTCCAACTTGTCTTATTGATGATATTGCATCACTTAATACTGAATTATCAAGTGCTATTTGTAATAATGGCTTAGACATATTATCATCCTCTCATTTTATATTTTATAGTTTTATTTTTTGCTTATAATTGCAATTAATTCTTCTACACTTTTAGCATTTCTAATTTTTTCAAATGATTCTTCATCATCAAAAAGTTCGACTATTTGTGGTATTGCTTCAGAGTTATGTATATCTGCACTTGTTGCTGCCAAACCAACTAAAATATCTACTTTCTGCCCATCAGGGAATGTAACTTCATTCTTTAATGTCACAAAACTAAAACTATCCTTTATAACACCACTTTCAGGTCTATCATGAGGCATTGCAACTCCAGGTGCTAGTATATAGAAAGGACCTAACTCATGTGTTTTTTCTATAATAGCATCTAAGTATCTTTTTTCAACAGAGCCAGCTTCTATCAGTGGCTTGATACATTCTGCAACTGCTTCTTCCCAAGTATTTGCAACTTGTTTTATTCTTATTGAGTTATTTTCCTTTAACGAATCTATTAAATTCATTTTTCCTCCTTAATAACAATTAATATTTAAGAAATTCCTACTTCTTTAAGTTTTTCCTCTAGCTCTTTTTCATCTAATAAATTCAATAATCCTACTAATTTTGTTTTTTTCCCATCTAATTCTTTCACTATATGGACAGATGCTAACACTAAATCATATGATCCAATCCCCGATTTTGCTTCACCTACGCTACAAGAATCTACATTTGCTTCTATTCCTAACCTTTTTAGAACATTTGAAACTTTCATTTTCATGATCATACTTGTTCCCATTCCGTTTCCACAAACTGCTAATACTTTCAGCATATCAATCATCTCCTAAGTTTTCTATCATTTTCTGTAATTCTTTAATTTATTCTAAATTCTCATAATAACTTTCAGGGCTACTTGCTCTTTTAAATTGTAACCAAGGTATTAATAGCATTAATGCTATAACAATTATATAACCAACAATATGTAAATTATTCATTATAAATCCTTGAAGAAGTCAAACTGTACTTTGATCTATATTTCCATGCCATCCCCCGAATCCTTGTAATTTGAATATTACAACAGCTATTGCACCACCTACTACCTGAAGAATACCTGAAGTAAATGATAGAATTGCTGCAGCTCGTGCACCTCCTCTTTTATCTGCGAATACTGCTATTGTTGCATTATCAAAGAACACTGGTACAAATCCTGTTATAATCAATACTGGTGATTTAAATATTAATAATAACGCTATTGTTATAAACTGTCCTAATGCTCCATAAATGAATCCAAATAGAACTGCATTTGGTGAACCAAAACCATATGTTGCAGCACAATCTACTGCTGGTAGTGCACCTGGTAATATTCTACTTGAAATACCTTGAAATGATGCTGTTAACTCTGCAACGAACATTCTTACACCCATCATCAATATGGCTAGATAAACTGAGAATGAAAGAGATTTAGAAATTATATATGTAGGAAATGCTAATTTAGCAGGGAAATTTATTTTATCAATTCCTCTTAAATACGGCTCTCCTAGTATTACCATTATCACACCAAAGAAAAATAACATTAATGTTCCTGTTGCTACAATATTATCGTGAAATATTGATAACCAATTTGGTAACTTTAAATCATCTAATCTCTTATTCGGATCTCCTAATTTAGGTGCAAATTTATCTGCTGCCCATACTGCAAACATCTGCTGATGACCTACTGCAAACCCTGCATTTCCAGTTAATCGTTGAGTCGGTCCTACTGTAAGATTTGATGCCACTGCCCAATATACTCCTACAAATATACCTATCAATATTGCTCCTACTATATTTCTGTATTGAGGTAGCGCGAAAAATACTATCCACGTTGCTGTTGTTGCTTGTTGTACCATTATATGACCAGTTATAAATAACGTTCTTATTTTTGTTATTTTTCTAGCCAACACTAGTAGTATGTTTAGCACAAATCCTATTAACAAGGCTATCATTGTCCAAGATGTTGTCATCCCTATTGATTCTAATGCTTTATTTACTGCATTTAGACCAAAGTATGGATCTATAACTGCTGCATTTAGACCAAATCTATCATTAAGTCCAGCTAGTATTGGTCTGAATGTTGTTACTAATCCTGCCGCTCCAACATTTAATATCATATATCCTACTGTCGCTTTTACAAATCCTGCAAACGACTCATAAATTGGTTTTTTCAATAGAACATATCCTACAAATACCATTATACCTACAAAAAACTCCGGTTTTACTAGAATATTATTAACAAACATTTCCAATATCTTTTGTAAAATTTCCATAAATCTCATCTCCATATCTTATTTTTATTTTATTTTTTCCTTACAATAATGATTTGAATGGTAAATCTGGTTCAATTGCGAATGCGTCTTCAAATCCTCTTGGATAGTTATATTCTAATCTATCTTTGTCTACAGGGAATGTGAATTTTCCTCCAACTTGCCATATAAATGGTTTAAATTTATACTGTAATCTATTTTTTCTTAAGTTCCATAGTGTTAATATTTCTTTAGGATCTGCTTGGAAATTTGTCCATATATCATGATGTATTGGAATTACAACTTCTGTATTAAGACATTCCGCCATTCTCAATATATCTATTGATGTCATTTTGTCAGTCATTCCTCTAGGATTTTCACCAAATGATCCAAATGCAACGTCTATTTTGTGTTCATTTCCATGTTTTGCATAATAATTTGAATAGTGAGAATCTCCACTATGATATATATTTCCACCTGATGTTTTAAATAAATAATTTACTGCTAATAAGTCCATTTCTTGTGGCATTTTATCTTTTAATATAACTCCTTCAGGTGCAGTAACTAACTCTGTTCTATCAAATGATTCCAAAACTACTATTTCAATATCCTTAACTTTTATTACATCTCCTGGTTTCACAGTTATACATCGTTCTGCTGGGACACCCCATTTTTTCCATAAATCTGTGCATGCTTTTGGTCCGATAAAAGGTACTGAAGAATCACAGTTTTTCAGAACTGCTGCAGCAACATTAGGGTCAATATGATCACCGTGATCATGTGTAGCTAGTATCGCATCAACTTCTTTTATTGCAAACGGATCTAATACAACAGGTACATTTCTTAAATTTGGTTGTAACTTTACGCATCCAATCATTCTTTGATGCTGATGTTGTTTCTTCATTAATTGATTTTTTTGACTTTTCTTACCTGTTTGTACCCATAAATCCATACATAGATTTGTGTTCCCAGCAGTTTTTATCCACATTCCTGTGCACCCTAACCACCACATAGAAACAGTTCCTGGTTTTACTACTTCATTTTCAATTTCTTCATTTAACCATGTTCCCCATTCTGGAAATGTGTCCAATATCCACGATTCTCTTGTAATCTCATCCACTTTACCCATGACTTTACCTTCTAGAAATTTGTATTTTATTTTTTAACAATAAACATAATCTTATTTTGTTAGTAATTTGCTAACAATAATTTATAACATGTTTTTTTCTAAAGTCAATAGCAAAAAAAAAATAAGAGTTTTTAATCTCTTATTTTCATATAAAACACTATATTCTATTGTTGTCTTATTTTATTTAATAACTCAGCATCATTCTTTTTACTTTTAAGCATTTCGATTTCATACTTATATGGTGGTACAGTTTTTGCTTCTTTATCTTCTGATAGTGCAACATAAGGTGTCTCAAGTATTTTCGGTATATCTTTTAATGCTTCGTGATGTGCAATGTAGTTTAGCGCATCAAATCCTATATGTCCTAGTCCTATATTTTCGTGTCTATCTTTTGATGCCCCTCTTGGATTCTTGCTATCATTAAGATGAACAACTGATATTCTCTCTATCCCAACAATTCTATCAAACTCTTTTATAACATTATCAAAATCATTTACTATATCATAACCAGCATCGTGAACATGACAAGTATCAAAACAAACTGACAATTTATCGTTGTATTTTACACCTGCTATTATTTGTGCTAATTCATCAAAACTTCTTCCGCATTCACTACCTTTACCAGCCATTGTTTCTAATGCTATTTTTACTTTTTGATCAGGCTTTATTACTTCATTCAACCCTTCTATTATTCTTGCAATCCCTTTTTCTGCACCTTCCCCAACATGTGCTCCAGGATGAAGTACTATTTGACTCACTCCCAATGCTTCAGTTCTTTCAATCTCAGTTCTCAAAAAACTTACTGCAATCTCAAAAGTTGATGGATTAACTGAATTTCCAAGATTTATTATATATGGTGCATGAACAACAATATCATTTATATCAATATTATTTTCCTTCATTAATGCCATACCTGCTTCTATATTTAATTCTTCTACTGGTTTTCTTCTAGTATTTTGAGGTGCTCCAGTATATATCATAAACGTATTTGCTCCATATGATATTGCTTCTTCTACTGCCCCTACTAGCATTTTCTTACCGCTCATACCTACATGTGATCCTATTTTAAACATATTTTTTCTCCTTTTTTTCTTTCTTTTCTCTCATCTTATACAAAAATACTGCTGTCGCAATTCCCACATTCAATGACTCTATTTCTCCATAAATTGGTATTATTGCTTTTACATGAGAATTTTCAATAAAAAAATTAGTAACTCCATTTCCTTCATTTCCAAAAATATAAGCATTTCTATTATTTTTTATTTCTATTTCATCATAATTGACTGAATCTTCATGCAATGTAGTTACTATTATTTGATAATCTCTTTCATTCAAAAAGTTCAATATATTTTCAGGTGTGTCATATATTATATTAACTTTAAAAATCCCACCCATTGTTGCTCTAACAGTCTTTGGATTATAAACATCTACAGAACCTTTTGTTAATACTAGATTCCTAAAACCTGTTGCTTCAAGTGTTCTTATTATTGTCCCTACATTACCAGGATCTTGTATATTATCAAGTATAACAACATCATCAGTAATATCACTAAGATTCTTTAAGTTACTAGAATATAAAACCATTACCCCTTGTGTATTCTCTTGATCTGATATTTCATCAAATAAGTTATCTTTCAAAATAGTCACATTATTAAAGTCATCAATACTATATTTCTCTTGGTAATATTCGTATTTTGACTCCTTTACAATTATTTTGTTGAAATTAATATCTTCTGTTAGGAATTTCTCACCCTCTGCTTTAAATATATGATTTTCATCTCTATATTTTTTTTGATCTAACTTTTTCAATAACTTATAAAACTTATTATCTGGGCTTACTATTATATCTCGTGTTTCCTGAAATTTTTTCATTTTTACCTCATTTAAAAAATTTTGTGTTTTATGTGTATCGTGTTACAAATTATAGCATAAAAAAACATTTTTGAATATTAGTTTTCTAACATCAAAAATGCATGGTAAATTGCAACAAATATTTACCATTTTTTTCTAAAAAATCTGCTTGTCTTTTA